>Ga0099808_1062920_pt1 | contig 10377 bp, 4 predicted proteins | sample OrbTnscriptome_2_FD_81140 | JGI IMG/M metagenome (GOLD analysis project Ga0099808, IMG submission 81140) | Coral microbial communities from Puerto Morelos, Mexico - Orbicella T R B metatranscriptome (Eukaryote Community Metatranscriptome) | ecosystem: Host-associated > Invertebrates > Cnidaria >...
GTGAAAAAATTGAATAAACAGCTTCGGTCGACGTTATTAAATGTCGCGACTAAAATGGATTTTCATAAAAAGGTTCAACATTGGAAGCCCTTCGGTTTTAAGTCTTTGGAGCGCAGTAACCATCTTCATCCGAGTCATTGGCTCTAAATTCGATGTACCTCAACCTAAAAAAATTGAAAACTTGGGTTTCAAAATAATACAGCAACGGAGGTTGTTATAAGTGTTGGGGCGTCTATCGTGACCAAAACTGACTCCGTGTTTGCCCGATTCACTCCGCAGGCCAAGCGCTGTTGAATTTTTGCCTTCCCTTACTCGTTAGACGCGGGGTGGGGAGAGAGATATGACGGCATCAGTATGTAATGATTATCTCCTCCCTTTTAAGGCTGTTTTGACAAGTGTCCCGATTACTTCTGACTGGATTTAACTCATCAGTGTCTTTTTGTTCATGACAATGTTTACTGACAAGTTTTTAGAGTTCTTCTAACTTCTGTATTACAAGTGAGACCATATAACTGAAATAAGTAACAAGGTTACTCTTAACATATGTACTCATATTTACATGTATACAATGGCCCATCGCCACTGCAGCTTAATTTCGTATTTCGCATCTGAGAACTTATATAAGAAGTGGCATAACTGTTTTCGTTGGCATGGTTTAAAAAATGGTCGAGTATTTTATATGAAAAACGTAAGCAAAAACATTGAATTTGTTCTACACGGAGTCTTTTCGAGGGGGAAACAAGAAACTAGTCGTGGCACAAATTATTTAACATTGTGTTATTAATAATTAAAGACAAGCTTATTCATGACAAATCTTAGTCGCGCAATTATATTCATCTACGCATGTACTTATCACTAAAAAAATATATCCTGTGATGAAACAGAATTTCTTATCTCTACAAACAACTGCCACATAGCTGCGGGAATACTGAGGAATATCCACGAAGGCTAGAGAAAACAAATTACGTGGACCTCACCCACGCATCGCGCGTCCTTCTGAGCAATCCAAGGAAAGGAATCGTACATCCGTGTTGGTGTGAAGGTAAACAATGATTTACACGATAGCATTTGTTTTGCAATGAGAATACTGAGCTGAGCGGGTAGAGAAAGGTTTGCTAACGGAAAATTTATCGACTCATTTTCACCAACCAAACTTTCTCTGGAGAGACCCTTACTGTGGCATCGAACAATGATGTCAGCTAAGAAGCTTAATCATGGGCAATTACATAGACTTTGACAAAACATTTAAATAAAGAGCGTTTGGTACTCGTTTGAGAAATAAGCCAATTCTCACCCCGACGTTGAACCATCTTCAGGGCCAATAAGCTAGCGATGACGGAAATTACGTTTAATTTCTCAGCGTTCACATTTACATATTTTCCCAGCTGTTTGTGATGGCACTACACTCAACTTTTGAAATCACTGTTCCATAGCAGCTTTCGAAAAAAACAATGGGACACATAGAACTAACGATCAAGGTAGGAATTTCTAATGACAAAAAGGCCAAGTAAATAGTAAGTAAGACATCCAGCTACTCTATACGTTAAGCGGACGGACTAACTGACTTATTTTGGACCGATGGACATCGTTTCCTTGTATTGGTTGTATCACACTTTGAGAATTACTTTGTTAGTCAGAGGTAAGCTTATTCTCATCTAAAACATTTTGTGATGAATGTTTTTAAACACAAGATAGTATTTTGTAAGTTTGTTTCTTTGATAATCACGCTTTGTACGTGTTGCTAGTGGTCGTAGCCGCAAAAAAAAGCAAGCCGCTTTTTCATATCAAAATTTATAATTTTTTGTAACTTTTTCTGTCTATTCTTAATTTTGTATTCAATTTCTGTCGTTCTTTAGGGTCGACAGTCTCGACATTTGGTTTAAACATTTTTGGTTTGTAGCTCAGTGGCAATTGTTAATCGCACACAAGTATATGTATATATATTTGCATTTGTACAATGCCCTTAATTATTGTGGCTAAAAGATCTTGTCAGGCACTAAGCAGATAACGCGCCACGAAACCTAAATGGAACGCGTTGTGTTTCAAGAAGTTTCTTGTTGGTAGGTTAAAGAATAGCTGTGCTTGTTTTTCTCAACCATGTAGCAAGTTTAATAATGCAGAACTGGTTGAATGAAAATTTTGACTCAGAGCAAATATGCTCTGATAAAAGTAAATCGACAAATGTATTCCAATTGTAAAATGAGACATGCGAGTAGAATTGTTCATTGCTGCAAACAATTCAACAAATAAACACAAATAGGAAAACTGAGCCAGTTTCTGTCCAAACTATAAACATTCACAGGGCTGTTGAACTCTTTCTACTCCTCCCCCTTTAAAAGTTATTTATATTTCATGCTGATTTTTGCTGCTGCACACTTTGCGAACATGTTAATTTGGTATTTTAATAACGACAGGATTTATGGCAGCTGTCACTAAATTTCAACTTGGCAGGCATTCAAATGGTTGAGGTGGTAGAAAACGGGGCAATCAACTCTGAGATACGAAAATATGATGCAAAATCGATAAATCAATTAACTGTTTTCTGTCCTCAGAATAATATTCCTAATTATTGATACTCTCCCCGCAGTCTAATCACTTAGATTGCTAATGAGGTCTGAGACTGAACAAACCGAAATATATTTTGCAAGAAAAGATTAATTTACCTCAACAGAAGTGTGAATCACATTAAAGCTTGCTATCCTTTCTGATCATAAAAACATTCTATTTTGTTTATGCAAGAACTCATGCCAGCATGTTTCACTTGTTTCAAGACAACTTTATTCGCTTAAAAATATGTATGATTGCTTGTCCTTGGCTAGTTAGCAAGCAAAATGGGGCGAGCAGGAAACTATCTTATAATCTTTGTAGACGACGATCAGAGTAGTTTCTCTATTTCATTGACCCCTGCTTTTAGTAAACAACTTAACATTCAAGAAGAATCGAACGCAGCACCCAAGGTGAGAAAAGACATTTTAAAATGGAATCTCCAAATCTATGTTAATGTTGCGGACAAAAGTTGACGGATGGTTATCTCTTTCTCCTAAAGTGATGGCAGAAAGTTGTGCGAGTGAGAAAAAATTGGTAGTTGCTGATCAAAAAAAAAAAATTGAATGTATGTTCACACATTTATTTGCACTTTCTTCAGTAATCAATTTGATCTTTCCTTTTGAGTCGTCTATTCGCCAATTTTAATCATTCATTCCGTTCATTTTCAAAGCGACAAAACCTTTGCGGTTTTACCGTCTATTTTCTGTATATAGTCTCAGTTTAAGTTGCTATTGATAAGCTAGTTTTAAATCTTCGTGACAACTGCTGATGAAATATATTATACATGTACTCGTCCTGTGCGATCTATTTGCTAAAGAAGGCAATTTAACTAAGAAAAGAACCTTTTAATTGCTCGATTCTGATTATTCTGAAAAAAAAATTCAACAATTTTTGGATTTTAAGTTTTAAAATGATATCTTACCGCCTAAGGCTGTTATAAATAGTATTTCCATATCCTAGAGCAATTTTATTCTTTACCTAATTAAGGTTTTGCGTTTTTATTGGGTGTGGCTAATTCAGCCACTTCTTGCTAATTTTACAAAGTCTTGCTAAATTGGCCTAATATTGCAATCTCGAAACACTATGGTTACAAGAGGCCGATATCGTGATCAAATTAATATTTAAAAGAGCAACATTTTGTGGCTTACACCCTGGTCAAGATTTGAAACTGACAAACATTGTTACTTGTACCTAAGGGTTTTATTCATCTTTTGTAAGTCGATGTAACGCGTCGGATAATCCCGTTGTTGTGTATTCGGGACGGACATAACAAAATGATCGCCGAAGCTGAGACTTACCGCCGGATAAAGAGAATTTCCATAATTCATAAAAGCGACTAATTTAATACTGTAAACATTGACAGATCGAATTCTTAGCGATGTTTTATTTGAACACAAGGCACTCGATGTTGACTGACAAAAAGAAAACAGCAGAAAAATGACAACGGAAAATTTCATAGCTTTGCTTTGAACAGAGATAGAGCTTACATGTGATGTAATTTCACAATGAAATAAATGGGGCAGTTTTGGGTAATTCAAGGAAACGTACTAATTACAAGTCTCTTCGGGGATTCAGGATAAAAAACACCGGAACTAATTTACAACGTCGATGAGTCATTTTCTCTTAACCGCGTTCAATTCTTCTAATTTAGTTCAGAAAAAATTGTTCTTTGTTTTGGTTTCATCTGCACATCACTTGGTGAAAGTTAACAGCGAAATGCGAACACGTGATATGTTTTCAGGTATCAAAACCCACTTGTGTGGCCGATTACGTTCGCTGTTTTAATAAGCCCCCTAATAATCTGCTGTCTTTCACTTTAAGACCGGATTAATGTATGCACTGATCGTTAGTTATTGAAAACAAAGCACTTCGCATGAATTGCTGGCGGTGTTCGTCAGCAGATGAAAGAGATTTGTCCCGAATATCTGGAGCGCGGAAACTGCAGTGTCAAATGTTTTGGCACCGTCTGCTATTAAAATAATCATTGTTGCCTTTGGAACGAGCAAACAGACGCTGGTGAAGCCTGAAATTCTGATCAGTGAAGGTATTCTGCTTGTATTTGTTTAGAATCGTAGAACATCTGTCTGTTATGAATGTAATGAACATTTTGTTGCTCGAAGAAAATTACTCGATTTGTTTTGGTCTCACCAACACAAGCCAGAACAACCGATCTACACAGCTGTGAAGAGTAAGGTTTGTGGAAACCTTGCCGCTTCGGTCAGTGAAATAGTTATTTACGTTAGCGGAGAGAGTTTTCTTTGCATGATTATTTTCTTGGAGGAAACAATTTCAAAACCTTAATTCCCTAACTTAACGTAAATTTTACGGTTTTGGGTGTGGCATAAGTATTACTTTATTGCGACAATAGAGCGACTGGTGGTGCATCTTGCCGACATAAAGTTGTGATGGTGAAGTTTGAATTCTTTCTTGTTTGCTTTACGGGTGAGTAAATGTTGGAGACTTGGTGTCAGCAAAACAAACGTGGAAGTCAGTAACACTGAATTTGATGAGACTTCTGAAAAAAAGTCCTTCCCAAAATTAGATCAGACATTTAAGCGGCGAAATGTTAGTATGGAGTAATTATGTTTCGTAATAAGACGAAAGAGTGCCGCAAATCTCGAAGTAAATTTGAAAACGTTTATCGGTTAAAATAATCTGGCATCTCTAGGATTGTTAGCAAATTTTGAATGTGGTTGCTGCAATATGGCACGCTCATTAAACATTGTTACCATGAGGCTGAATTGCTCGGACGTCCTTGTGGCTAACATGTTGTCATTACTACTTTTTTGCAATTTTTTTGATTTCTGATGAAAGGAGATAAAGGGTTTCCACCTTGAAAGATTTAGTAACTGCCAATATTTCTTTAGTGATTTTTTTTAGTGACCATAGTCATTTTATCCCCTTCTACACCACAAGATACATGGAATGATGACTTTACATGATCAATCTTTACATCTTATCTTTCCAGCCTTCAAGTGTTTAAGATGATAAACAACTCAACCGATACAGAGTTCGTTTTCAACACCAGCGATGGCAATATTGTTGCAGCATTTTTTGTCGCTGTTCTGATGCTGTTGACTCTAGTGGGAAACATCATGGTTTGCGCCTGTTTTTACTGTTACCGTGATCTTAGAACAATTTGCAATTACTTTATCATTAGTTTAAGTGCGGCGGACATCCTGGTGGCGCTGTTGGCGATGCCGTTCTGGCTGGTATTGCAGTTAACTGACATGGATGACAAATCCAAGCAAGTATTTTCAAACGAGTTATACCTTTTCTGGAGCAGTATTGACATCCTCGTTGGATCGGCGTCCATTATGAACCTTGTAGCAGTCAGTTTTGACCGTCACCTCGCAATAACCGCTCCATTTTCCTACAGCGAATCGCTCACCTCGTTTCGAGCTATTGTCATGATAGTTGCATTGTGGGTTTTCTCTATCCTACTCTGCGGTCTTCGACAGGCCTTTGACAAAATGGGTAAAACCTTTGCGTATCAGATGGTAGTTGTGGTGGTAAGCTTCATTGTTCCGCTGCTACTTATGTTTGTTATGTACATGAAAATCTACTTTGTAGCAAGAAATCAAGCGCTCCGCATCGGTCGAAACTACGCCAAAGACATCAAAGCAACCAAGACCATAGCAATTGTTATTGGAGCGTTTGTTGTATGCTGGATGCCTTTTTTTGTTATAGTTATTCTGTTTGCTTTTGAACCTAATTATGACATGAAGACTGAGGCCTACAAAGCAATCAAGTGGTTGGAATACCTCAACTCGTGCTTGAATCCTATCATCTACACCTGCTTGAACCGAACCTATCGTCGCGCCTTCAAGAAACTTTTGCTTCGTTCATCTTGCTGTTCAGGACATGGGTCATCGGACCGTCTTAATTGCGTTCAGTCTACCCAAATGTCGTTTCATAAAACCAAAGCTGAATCTCTTTCTCGCAGTTCATCTTCGATCTCCGAGAATGGAAATGTTTTCATCCAGCGAGAAAACGGCATAGAGGGTTCCAGTGTGTAAAACATATGTAACTGAAGGTCCAAGGCCTCACCGAGCATTGTCTGGAACATGCATTTCTCGAACATCATTTGCCATCTGCCCGAGTTGCCTTTTGAAAGAACTTTGCTACCAAGTAGACTTTGGCTGACTTATGACATTATCCGCAGTTTCATGAGCGCCAGCTTCGTGGCATTATGTAGTTTCATAGCATAACTGTATCTGATTTGCCCACAGGATTGATGTTATAGCTCTTGACAGTTTATATAAACTTTACATAACATACTTTCAAGTGTAATTTAGAACGATTAAATGTTAAATAAGCACTAATGAGTGCGATTTATAGTCTTAGGGGAATTTATGAGTGCTTATTTACTCCACCCCCCTGAATAGGAGGGTATTCGGTGCTTCATGATCTGTCACATGAGAGGATGAAGGATGAAAGATTTAATCCTCCATACATGCCTTATTCTCAAGGTAATTCCTCACTTAAAATAATTGCTAGACTTTTAAAGTTATACTTAAGCTTTGTCGTTGCGTGAAACGTAGAATAAAAGTTGGAAAACATTCTTTTAACTCCGTTTCAAATTCTTGGAGAAAATATTTCTTGAAAAACTGCATTTTAAAGAAAACGAATAGAAACGTTAAGAAACAAAAAATAGCTGGTATAAGTTAGTTATTTATCTTCTTGGCAGTTCTTAGCATAAATTCAAGAAACACTTATCTTAAGTATTAAAAATTGTCGAAGCTATCATTTATATTGCCCATTTATATTAAGTGTTGTGGTAAGGCAGAAAAAAGCCGTATAGAGCAAATGTAATAAAACGATAATTCGCAAACAATAAAATAGGATCCAGAACGATACTTTAACTGGACTGCAAACATGTCAGTGCGGTCTTCCTTTTGGCTAAGGGAATGGGCGCAGTTTGGTTCAAAATTTGTGGTCACTAATAACTGCATAACAAAGGTAACCTGTTATGTCCAGTACATTGATCGACTCTCTGTGTCATGATGTTTGCAAGAAACTGGATATTTCGAATTTTTCAACAATCGATGCAACGTAATCTTGGGATCAATCATGCTAGACTTAACAATTCGCGGATGCATGAAGTGATCCTATTTACGGATACGAGTTTGAAAGACTGTTACACTTCCCCCACACAAAAGCAGCACACTACATAACACTACACTAATAAATGGTTTACTCGCCCACCCTCCCTCTTCTCACACCCTCCATAACAGTGAACTACATGTAACAGTTAAAACACTGTCAGTGACAAAAGTCCTTTGCACCCCTTATCAGTACAGCGGCATTAACAAAAGCTCTACTCACCCTCCTCATAAAAGTGCACTATCAAATGTTATACTCAACCTAACCCAAAACAGTCTAACGTGTTTTGCCATTTTTTTTACAAAGGATACGCCAAACGAAATGTTAAAATGTTCTCCTCGAAGTGAAAGGTTATGTTAGTTTGCACGTCCAAATACTGAGAGTTTCACGACAATTTCTTCAGATGACGGCCGGAAATAAACCTCTAACATTTAACTGTCATGTTTTGGAAAAAATCCAGCGGTCAGAGGGGCAAGGCACATAACAAGAACAACAACAGCTAGGTTAAGCTATTTGGATGTTAAACTGTAGAAACTGTCTGGACTTTTGAAACCTTTTTGAGTCAATGTTTTAATTATTTAATTAGCAACAAGCAAGAACGTAAGATTGCGAAAACTAAACAAAGATAGGCTTTTCTTCGGTAAACAAACTGTGACGTTTTCCCAAACAAATGGGTCACAAAAGAAAGTGGCGAGATTTCAGTAATGTTCGGAAACTTCTGTTTACTTGACCTTACAAGTTCTTGGGTAGTCAGGAAAATAGAGACTGATTCATCAGTCTTAAGGATTACTGTGGTAAAGACAGACCTCAGGATAACTTGCATTTTGTTATCTCTGCCAAACTGTTTGGTTAAGAGATGGATCGCGTGTCTACATGACGTAATCCTGAATTGGCAATCACACTGTTTACGCAGGATGTTTCAACTCACGTAGCAGAACTATAAAAGCAACCTCCTCCGCTCTCTGTAAACTGAACATAACTGCACTTTCCGGTGTTTTGGAGAATTTTGATTTGATTTCCATCTCATTTGGTAAGTATTATTGCTATCTACAGCGTATATAGTGTAATCGCTAAGCTGGTAGTTATTCTAAAGGACAACCAGCGCTTTCGCTGTGACAGCGGTTATGTCCTAACTGTGTTTACTTTGGTTATCAATGAATTAATTATAAAACAAATTCGCGAACTGAAAATTTCTTTAAGTTTATATTACTTGGCTTACGGTCTATTTACATGGAGAAGAGTTATTCTTAGAAGTGCCATCTCTGTTCACCTCCCCACCCCCGTTCCGAGCCTTCTTTTATCGAGCGTTGATATTACAATCTTGTCCTTTTCCTTGTTGCTGAACCTGCTGCATACGCGTATTAATTATGTATGCCCAGTTTGCCCTGATGTGTCCCTCTTCGGATTAGAGAGCTTTTCATTCATCTTTTTATAAATGGTAACGGATTGTTTACATGAGACCTTTGAGGATTGAGGAGAATGTGTGACCACTCGCCTTCAAGGTAGTGACCATAGGTGGACCAACTCTTTTTCATATAAACACTATAGCTATATATAGACTGGTAATATAAGCAAGTCAGGAGAGGAGCACTATGAGGTAACGAAGTGTGCGCAGTAGGAAGGAGGATAACAGCGGCTATTAAATTCCACGCGTATTCTGCAAATCAAGTGCGTTAAATACAGCTACTAACTAGCTATTATTTCATGGAAACGAAATTTGACTTTTTTCGGGAATATGGTTTATTTGCACCCTTGTAGTGTCATTTGTGTCCCTCGTTGCGCGTTGGGGCAAGAAACAATATTCCCTCAAAAAGTGATTTTATATTCCTTAAATAATGTATTTTTCTAACAAAACTATGGCTCAGTGAGCTAAATAGATTGAATTTATTTAGGAAGATGCATTGTGCAACTCCGTGCATGTTGGACGACTGTCTGAAAGACTAAGAAAAACTGTCGCTCTCCTGTTTTTGAAAACTTTTTAAGTTGTTAAAAAAGGAAACGTTTTTGTTTTTTTCTTTAATAACTATTTTTTTGGCGTCTTATCCATCTACACAAATAGTTAATTTAAGAAGTGGACATTTCAAAAGTAATGAGAATTATACTAGGGCCGCGAAGCGGCCTGAACTACCATTAATGTCCATGAGTTGACGAAATAACAGAACGAAGGGCGTTAAGTGATCGGTCTGCTAAGCCGTCGTTAAAGAGTTCTGTTAAGAAAATTAGAATGTCACTTATAGATGACAAAAGTGGATCAATTTGCCGTCCAGAGATACGACGAGGTGGAGGTAAGAGTAGCTGCAATGAGTAGATCGGCAACGTTTGTTGGAATGCCCTCAGCTTGGAAACGTTGGTAGAGATGTGAAACACGGCCAAGTGAAGGCGAGGATACATTGGATGAACTCAATTCAGGTCGGTCGGGTCCGTTAAGAGGGATGGACCGTTTGGTAGCCACACTGGCTGAGATATTAGAAGTCTCAGCAGAACCGGCCACCAGGGCTGGGCTTGCCAAACTGGAGCAACGAGAATTAGATCATTTGGTCGATTGTTTCCTTCTTCAGGGTTTTGGATATCAGATTGAAGGGGGCGGGGGGGGGGAGGCATAGCTCCACAGAGGAGTCCAGTTTATCGCAAAGGTGTCTGTGTGGATGGCTCCCAGGTTGGGTCTCCAACTGATGTAATCTGCGAGTTGGTTAGTTAGATGACTCGCAAGCAGATCCGTCTGAC
>Ga0099808_1158820_pt1 | contig 10360 bp, 11 predicted proteins | sample OrbTnscriptome_2_FD_81140 | JGI IMG/M metagenome (GOLD analysis project Ga0099808, IMG submission 81140) | Coral microbial communities from Puerto Morelos, Mexico - Orbicella T R B metatranscriptome (Eukaryote Community Metatranscriptome) | ecosystem: Host-associated > Invertebrates > Cnidaria >...
CCCATGCAAGGCTCATATCAAGCAGAGTGGTTGCACGTACATTGGGTTTCTTGCGCTGGTTGGAAGGAACAACTTACTATTTCCACTGGAGGTTTTCCCCCTTTGCAGCTGCGTCAGGTAAGTCTTTCACTGCTGGATTACTTTTCTCGTATGTGCTACAGAAGTTCTTGCCCGCACTTGGTTCGTGAAATCTTCTTTCAAAATCAGCTGTTGCTTTCTGTCTCTCAGCGGACACTTTCCGCTTCTGTTTATTTGAGTTCTGTTCTTCTGTACATTTATATTTAAATAGCTACAAGCGGTGTGTAATATATTTGTGTTTTTTGGACGCCATTTTGTCGGAGAGTGAACATCCGGCAAACAAATCGAAGACAAGCATCCTATTTTTCGAGATGGATTTCGCGTTTAATATCTTGAGTCAGATACACGAGTCGAGTCAAAATTTTTAGGAAGAATTTCCGATGAGGATTTTGACCCAAGGACTGGTTAAATGTAGCTCTTATGCAGATTTATCTATGCATCATTCCAAAGCTGTATAGCAACAAGTTGTTTCTGAGGTGATTAAAAAACAGCGACTCGAGGTCATGTGAAAGCGTAAGAGACCTTCCAGTTGTGTGAGCAGAAGAGTAACCCAGCTGGTATTTCCCCCGTGTTTAAACAAATAAACTACAAAACACAGACTGAGGCACCGTTGATCATTTGTGGCTCCTAAAGGAGTCGTTTTTAGGGGTTTCAATAAGTTCTGAAGTAGGCGGCAGGCCCTATTAAAGTAGACGGCTGTAATACTTCAGGGGCCATGAGGCCCCTCCCTCTAGGGGTGTCTGGGGGCATGGTCACCCAGAAAATTTTGGAATCTAGAAGCCCAGAAATGCCATTTCCCGCATTCTACCATCAAATTCAGTACTAAATAAGTAACAATAGCATTAGTGACTGTGTTTAGTTTTTCAGTTGAAGTTCAAGTTTAATTAAAGGATAACATCAACCATAGAAATATACTGAATCTTGGGAATTTTTCATCACATACAGTGTACAGCAATTGTGAAGCATTTGCAGATGCATAGCTGAAGTCCAGAAGTATTACATGAAATGAAATAGGAAAACAATGTTTAAAGATAGAATGAAAGTTTATGACTTGCTTTGTTGTTGTCTTACTATCAGTCTATGGTCACAAGCATAACCATTACTGATATCCACAAGTTTCAATGACTTTTAGAAGCTACTAAAAACTGAAAATTATAAGGTAATAACTTTGTAACTAAGCGCACCAAACAGGTTAATGCACATCTGTGGTGTCCCTGTGCCATCGAAAAAAGCCTTGGATACCTGGGCAATGCAATCATCATGTGGTAAAATGTGCATGTGCCGCAACACTTTGCTAGCAGCGACAACATGCCAACAAGATAAGTCATTTCACAATACGCTGACAGCATGAAGTTAGTTTATACGAGCCTTGGCTCAGTCAAATTTCATTGGAGACTCTTTATTTATGAAAGTGTTTATGGATATTAACTACGAAAACCAAAGGGAAATCTTTTCAAAAAACATTTGAATTATTAAGCAACTGAAACTGCAATTTTCCTGTGTTAGAAAATTCCAGTCAATGTCCAGTGAATAATCTTAACTTTGATTTTTTGGGGCGAATTTGATGACTGGATAATGAATGGATAAACAATGGTAATAATTTAGTTTACAGATTTGTTTCGGTTTCCGGTCTTGATCATTTTATTAAAATATGCTAAAATACTGCCGCCTCCAGTATGTTTATGGCTGGGTTCCATTGTCGGAGCACATGGACTGGAACTGAAGTAGCCTCTAAAAGTCATGGAAGGGCGAATGTGATCAAGGCAAGAATTGACAGCAGTCCCTGTCCTCTGTTTAATCAAAATGGCTGACTTCACAAACTACACTGTAAACCATTGCACATTGAAATTGTTAAGATAACCGTGACCTTTCAGAAATATACTAATACAGCAAAAGGAAAAAATGGACACAGCAAAAAAGTGTTTTCTTTTTATTCCATATTTCATATTTAACAGGTGAAAAATTGTGTGACTAAAGAAACTCAAGAGACTCAAATGAAATTTGAGTCTCGAAAGTAGGCAGCAATGAATTGGGAAGTAGTCGGTGAAATTCATGGGTTGCTGGCTTCTATTGAAACCCCTGGTCATTTTGGTTTATCTGACCGAACCCAAAGGCCAGAGGCTTGCGTATTGCACGTCACTCATCGCAAGGACCATTCAAACGTGAACATGCTTGCAGTAGTTGTTTAATGGACTGCTCTTGGTTTTTGTAATGGTTTCACAAGCTGAAGATTTTGGACTGTAGTTGTCGGTGTGTCTTTTAGTGGATACGGCAGAGCTTTCTTTCAGAAACCAATTTGATCTGCAGAGATATTACACTGTAGTTTGCTCTCCTCATGCAGCAGTGTGATCAGCATGTACAGGGGCAGCAGACTCTTCCCCTGGGTGCGTCTGTTGAGGCCGTTTTGCCAACCTTCTAGGTCATGGTTTGATCGTACCGCTTGAAGGTAAACGCTCCAGGATGCAGGGAGTTAATTGGTGCTAGTGATCCATGTCTTGTCAACTTATTCAGTGAACTCCTGTAGGGGTTTGCATTTCAGCTTTCTCAAAGCGGATGGAATCTGGTCCTCTGGAAGGAAGGGTGGGGCCATAATCTTTCAGATCCAGGTGTTTGTGCCCTGGTCTCTGCTGTAAAAGGTCTGAAGGCCAAGTTTGATATTCAAGACAGTTTGATATTCTTTAATTATAAATACAGGATATAGAATTCAAGATGTCTGTTAATGTGTCTGTTTTGTTTTGCATTTCTGTATCTTCATGAAAAAAGTATATTTACCATAAAAATTAGGAGTGGTGTACCACAAGTGCCAGGGTTTGTAATTCTTACACAAGTTGTTGATAAATGAGCAGTCTGGAAGAGACTCTCTTACAAAAGATTGTATCCTCTTCTCAACAAATTTTTTCAACGCTTTTAGAATTTTCCTGACAGGAATTTGAGATGGTTCCCTGTCTCGCTTTCTCCTGCAATTTTCTGTTCTTATATGGGTTTAATTTTTCAGTGCTAAGAGTCTGAACATAATATCCCTTATTGTAAGTAATATTGTGTGATCTTGATATCTTTTTAGCATGCACATTTCTTAGGCAACCATGTGTCAAAGCTTGATCATGATCTTGTGTACTACAAAGAGAGTTAAATAGTGAGCTGTTTATGCTAACTGTGTTGTTTTTATTGCAAAGCCAATTTCACTTTTCATTTGTGCAAATGGTGGCCACTGATTACATCGCCTCCTTGTACTTGGTTTGTGACCACTAAGGGTTAGAGTACAATGACTCAATTCAGTTGGTTTAAGATGACCATGATGGGTCGTTGGCACACCGGCCACCAAGTACAACGACTCAGTTTATTGAATGGACTAAATGGTTTTCAAAATTTGACCATCAAAGAAAATGTGGAAAACTAAATTAAATTATATTGCTGAACAAAGCAACTGGTTCAGAGTCTTCATTTAATTCTTTGATATTTGGGGAGAAAATATCTTGTTTATCAAGTGGGGGTATTCTTACTTTGAGGATGGGAAGAAAGCTGCATAACATTTTCACTTACATTTGGAGTCACCCAATGACATGAGTACAATTTTTATTATTATTATTCATTCAACACACACTTACATAATTACTTTAACAAATTACATTATTTACACCACAAACATTGCAATACTTGATTTGAAGTGTACTATTTACATTCCTTGCAATACTAGTCGCTTACAATTTCATACCTTATATTTATTGCCTACTCTATATTTTACTTTCACTAATAAATGTACAGTATTCTACTTGTAATTAAATTCTTACATTGCTTACTTTTTTCCCTTATTAATTTATTTACTTATTTATTTATTGTGTTCTGTTGCACAGGAGACAAACAAACATACGAAACTAATAACGAAATTAACATGTACAATTAACTGGGGCTATAACTCCTACTTTTTTACTCCTATTTACATTGCTGCTAGCTATAAAAAAACATTGGTTGAGAGTTTACTTACATTTAGGATTGGCTATAGACTCATCTGCCATGCACGAATATTAATTGGCAGATAAAACAAGGAGAAGATGACGCAATAAATGGATTGCACAAAAAAAACAGCAACAGCAGAAAAAAAGAGAGACAAAAGGGGAAGACAAATAACTAAGTTGATATGTATAATTATTGGCTCTGTGACCAATGCTTTACATTCCTATTCCTAAGAAAATTTTAATACAAAAATAGGGAATGCTAAAATCAAATGGAATAAAATTGCAACAAATAGAAGTGGTCAGTGATAGTGAATTTAAGTTTTTTGAAGAGTCTATCAACAAGTAATCAAAGTTCGAGTCAATGATACTTCTTGGCCAGAAACTGTCACTGGAGGTCTGGAGCGGAATAAATTTCAATGGATGGGATGATCTAGTTTTAAGAGAAAATGTATGTGGTACATAACTTGGAGTATTAATAACTTGAATTTTACAGTGGCTCAGTCATCCCTGAAACCCTCGTAAACACTAGTTTGGGATGGATACAGGCGATGTATCACTGTCACCACACAGGAAGGATGCACCTTTCTGTTTTCCTTTCCTAGATAACCATAGCAATCTAACACATACGGGTGATACCCTACCCGTCCAAAGGTGAGAGTACTTTTGTTGTTGTGGTCATTTTTGATTCCCCTATTTTTGATGGCTAATTAAAGCCAGTTCTGAAGAACATCAGGATCTAAGCACGGCTAAGAAAATCTGGTGTGAGTTGTCACTCACCTTTGCTGGGAGCAAAATTTGTTCTCTATCTCCTGGCATGGGGCATGATTTGATTTGCCCCTCACTTGTATCATGGCAAGCCTGTGTTACCCGAATCTGGTGGTGCTGCATCTTAACTTCAAGCAACTTTTTTGTCTGTTGAAGTGCCAGGGGTGGGTGAAACATTGCTTTCATTGGTTTCACTGTCGTCATCCAGACCATCCCCCGTAATTAAGTGTTTGGAGGAATTCCTGAAAAGACATAAAAGTGTAAACTACAGGGGAATAAAGAAGTTTATATAGGATATGTTACTGCTATAAAAATGGTCTGGGTGTGTAATAGTTTCTTCTGGTGATTTATTTAGTTTGATCTAATAGCTGTAGTATCGGAGTGTGATCACCTGAAGCAACTGAGTGAAATTGTCTTATCATTCAGTTTAGCTTCTATCACTATTTAAAAATAAAGTGCACAAATCATGGTAATCTCACCTGATTTCAACATGGTTTTACTGTTGATCTGCATGAGCAATCGGTGCCACATGTGACTCATGCAGGCTTGCAAGGACAGCTGCAATTAGCATTCTGGTCCATTTTGTTGAGAAATTACTATTAAATGAACAGATGATGTGATTTTCTTAAACAAATGAGACGATGGATCTGAGGAGTGATCATTCCACCACAGAGTATGCCTCAAAAGTCATGGAATTTAAGTGAGGATCATGGAAAGTCATGGAAAAGCAATATGGTTTCTGAGAACAAAAAGGAAAAAAAAATTTAAAACAAAAACAAAAACAGATGAGTCAGTAACAGACTTTAAATTCAGTAGGACTAGACACAAGCACACATTTTAAATAAATAAATAATGGAATAAATAAATTAACATATTTATGCAGGATGAGGCATTATAATGCTGGACAGTACATTGAATAAATGATTGTTTTGATACTACAGTACAGTGAGAATAACTGCTTAGCTTAGGTCATGGAAAATTTGGAAAGTTCATGGAAAAGGTCATATAAAGTCATGGAATTTTAAAAACTTGAGAGAGTACAAACCCTGACTGCAGTTCTCTGTTGCCTCTTCAGGGTCCATAGCTTTGTTAGTATTAATTTTCTACCTGTGAAATGAAACCAACAAAAAGTACTACACTAGAGGCAGAAAATGCGTCAAAACTTGGGCCAAGTTTGCCAAACTGCAGACAAAATTCCAACCCAAATTTAGTTTGGTGTATACTTGTGAGTCAGAAGAGAATGATACCAAATGTTGCACTTGCATAGGTCACAATGCAGCCCTTTAACATAATCCTTAATGAAATCATATTATTTATTTATTTATTTATTTTTGACACTTTAATTGTGATTCACACAACTAACAAACAATGGTACGTCTACTTGCACTATTTCCAAAAGTAATGCAACTACTAAAATCCATTACATTACCGACAAAACGTTTTTATGCAATTCAAATTTTTATATTATGCTACTATTAAATGCTTATAGCATAGTGTCTATTTTGTTGGCTGTCTGTCAAGCAGTATTTTCAGTGGAGCAGGGGTGTTGTAATGTATTTCTTCCTCACACACACAGTCTGAAAATTGGTAAAAGCTGAATTAGATTAGACCTCATGCTATTGGAATCTTTCCCAACATGCATGGTATTTCCAATTCCTACTGGTTCTATATTAGCGGAAATTGTGGGTTTTCAATGTTTCTATGTTCACTTGGAAGATGATACAAAGCACCAAATAGTGCTTTCCCTTGCGGTGTTACAAACTACTTATGATTATTACAATCTTTCCCCTAATGTCCCTTCCTTAAACAATTAAAACAGAGTCCAAAATTAAGTAATAATCTCTTACATTACTTTGATGTCCTGGATCTTGCGGCAGTCCTCATGTGGACGACTTTCTAAACAGAAGGCACAGTTTGTTTCTTTTCCCAATGCCACTGACATAGTTGTGAGTGGTAGGTCACTCCGCAGATTCCAGAAGTCCCTTGCATTACTATGATGTGTGCTCTCGTTGTATTCTTCTCTAAGCTCATTCTCATCTCCAAGGGCTTGAAGCAAGTTTTTCAAGTTCCACAGCTGATGTTCTTCTTCTCTCATGATTATCAACCGCAATGTATGGGGTAGCTTTTCCAAGACCAATGGAGCCATGATAGCCGAATACATGCTCTTGTCCATGTCAAGGGTCTGTAAGACTCTGTATTTTGTCATACATGTACAGGCTACAGAGTCACTGGGCACCTCTTTTATTGAACACCCACTGCATGTTCAACAGGCTTTGAGATGAGCTCACTGGGTTGCCGTTTTCTTGCTATGTCTCTTCTTTAGCAGGTCAGTAGCCGCTCCATAGTTTGCAGATGTTAATGGGAAACCAATGACCGCCAATCTGGCTGGTCCTATAAGCAGTGCTTATAAGTAAGAGAATTTATCCACATCTTCCAGAGTCTCATTTTTGTGAATGGCACTTTTGAATGAGTCCCAGAACTCTTGCCATTGGTGCAGTTTTTCATCAAACTTCCATTAAGCTTCAGTAATCTAGCTTTTGTACTCACACTGGGAATATTTGCATTGATTTCTGGATTGACTACTGGTTCAACAGTCAACAGTTCAAGGGTGACCAATCTGTTTTTCATGCCACTTGCTAATTTGTTGCTTTCTTGCATCTCTTTGGCCATGTGTTCTCCTCCCCATGCACAATGGTAAGGAATAATATCATCTAAGTCAGTGCATGTTTTATAACAATGATATTTTAAGAACAACCATAAACAGTGGTTAAAACATGATTGCCAGCTTTTAAACTGTAAAACACTAATCAGGAATTTAAGACATTTTTTTGTCCTTGATTCCCTACATATATGTGGGTGAATGACAATGTATTCATTATCTTGATGGCACAGAATATGGCTCTAATGCCATATCTATTTTGCAGTGACAACTTCTGACCTGAATGTTAACAAAACTGAAAATTACTTGTTTTCACTATATTGATATGAGAGACAATGAAATCTCTAAATTGCATAGAAAATCTAACAAAATAGAGAAAATAGTAAATGCATTTGTACACAAACTTTGTTTAAAAAATATTTTAATAATATTCCCTGAAACTGGTCACAAAGCCTTTACTTTTCTTGTGGTAACTTCAGCAGTTGTTGAGTAACCTGATTGATCCTGGTTGGATGATCTTGGAAGTAGCACAGGTTCTGTTTCAGGTAGGAATGATGACTGCATGAGCTCTGCAGCACCAGTCAAATACTCCAGTTGTCCTTCCATTTTTTTCATACTCTCTGATGACTGCATATGTTCCAGTAGCTGCCCTCCAGCTGCCCTTCCATTCTTTTCAAAAATGAACTAACTTGAAGATGGATTTCACCATAACCAAGCTAGGGTTCTCTAGGCAGAGATGCTGTGTGAGATTCTGAGGTCATCTAGAGCTCTGTTATGAAATTGAATTTACTGATCTTGCCAATTGACTTGCTGGAGTTGACAAATAGCAGTGGTGAGCAGTTGCTGGCATCCTAGGTATAGTCTGATGAAGAACAGGCCTTGTAGTGGCTTTGTTACTATCAATGGCAAGTTGGAGATGGAGACCATAATGAACGTCCATAATAGATTTCAATTTGTCAACTGTTTTTGCCTGTTTGGCTTTGGTCACTTGATGAGCAGGCCTTGTTGTGGCTGTGTTACTATGGCAAGTTCGAGGCATCCATGATAAACTTCCATGGTGAATGGAAATCGATTTGTCAACTGTTTTTGCCTGTTTGGCTTTGGTCACTTTAATAGCAGGATACTGAGAGTCATGCTGAACTGCATCAGCAGGCAAGTAATTTTTTGACAAGTGTTGATCAGGCTGGACAGGACTGGACAGGACTGGATAGAGCAGAATGGATGGCACAGGACTGGATAGTGCAGAACTGGATGTCACAATACTGGATAGCAAAGGACTGGAGGAGCAAGACTGGATAGCAGAGGGTCACAATTGCAAATACCTCAATCCAAAGCCTGATCCAGGTTCTTGTACCAAACAAATTCAAGGGTATGAGCTTGCCAGACAAGCAGGTCCATAAGCATTTTTATGAATGGCTTGTCAAACAATTGGTAACTTGTTGAGTGATGGAATACTTGGATAGTGACATACTTTAGCCTGGACAAACTGAATAGATGTGAGTATTGTATAAAGAAAATACTTGCACACCACCAACACAGGGGTGTCAATAAAATTCTGGGCAGGTGTCCTTAGGAAATCTAGAAGCTTGGAAATGCAATTTCCAGAATTCTGGGCATCAAAAAGTTTACTTTGAATAATTTTCCATGTTCATAACTCTCAGTGATAGTTTATATCCACTGAAGCAGAAATTTATTTGAGGTAGTGTTTAAAACAAGGATAACTTCTTTGTTACTCATTTTGATTTACCAACATAGTGGTCAACAAATCTCTTACCCTCTCAGAAAACAGTGGAATGAGAGATCTTTGCTTCATTGAAAAATAAATTAACAATAAAAATCTTTCAGCTTATATTGTTGTAAAACCAATCCTTGTTTAAAACTTTTTATTTTCCCATGGTTCATTATTTATGTACTCAATAATCAACAACTAATATTAAGACAATCACATATTTTCATTATCCAATCAATCAATCCATTCATTTATTTTAACATGTTTCGTTGAGGAGCTAAGAACTTGTTCATCCTGGAATGAACAGTTATAACATTGATAGATGACTACAAATAACATGCAATGCTATTTGTTCAGAAACTTCAGTCATGGTTATATATCGGGAATATCTCCCAGCGCTGGTTCACAATCAAAGGACTGTTCCATAGATGGGGTTATTTCTTTTTCAATCTCTTTTGCAATGTTACATGTTCGGTGTCTAATCTGTGCTGAATTAAAGCTCTTACATCAATGGCTTTTACATTCCATAGGATTTTATTACAACAATACTGCGGTGACCTATTGCTTATGCAATCTGTACCTAAGCATCACGCCATAGCATAAACAATTCATGTTGCATGATGTGGAAAATTGACTATTATCAGACAATAATATAATGTGGTTCTTAATGTCCCACCCCCAGGAAGACTAAGATGATCAAATTCCCTCCCCCTGGACAGGACAAGGCATCAAATGCCCAGGGTTTGCCACGGGGGAGATGTTGAAGCTTTGATTTGACACACAACTTAAGAGTGCCTGTCTGTAAAAATCAGACAAATTCTTAATTTCGTGGCAAGGTTCGAAAATTCAATTTCGCTCATATTCTTATGGTAGATAGGCTAGGGCATTACAAAAACTACTGGATAGTTTTTTTGGCAAAATATCCTTTTATTTCAAAGAAATATGCAAATTACCAAATTCCGTTAAAATCGTCATTTGACGCACCATTTCATCAAGCAAGTTTGATAGCCTCACATGCAAAACCACATCATTCTTCCGTCTTTAAAACACTCAAGATCAGTAGCACAGTTCTGATGTACAAAGGTGTAACATTGGGGTAAAATTGAAAAATTTATTTAAGAATCATTTCTTGTTAGAAATAAGTCAGAAAGTGAAGGAAATTGGTTCCTATCTTGA
>Ga0099808_1201016_pt1 | contig 10348 bp, 6 predicted proteins | sample OrbTnscriptome_2_FD_81140 | JGI IMG/M metagenome (GOLD analysis project Ga0099808, IMG submission 81140) | Coral microbial communities from Puerto Morelos, Mexico - Orbicella T R B metatranscriptome (Eukaryote Community Metatranscriptome) | ecosystem: Host-associated > Invertebrates > Cnidaria >...
ATACTCTTCCTGGCTGGCGCAAAAAGTAATGTAAAAATTGCTGGGAAAACCAGCGTTTCTTAAGTTGTGCTGGCTGGGAAAAAGCATCCCCCAAACGGTTCCTGGCTGGCAACTTCATTTAGGTATCTTCTACTAGCTGGCGGTGCGGAGCGGATATTATTTTCCCATGGTTGTTAATTATTAACTATTTATCTCTTATTGGATGTCAATTAATACTTTCGAGCAACAACAAGTCAATTTTAAAATTTTTCCCGTTGAGCACTCCTGCCTTTTGAGACGAATTCTGAGAGAACCTGTTTTCAGCGGACACCCTGGTTAAGCGGACACTAGCTTGGGTCCTGAGAGTGTCCAACTAATTCAGGTTTCACTGTACAGTCTGACAAAAGTTTACCTCATTAGCATTTTATAACTGCAGAGACTTACCTCCTCTGTTAAACGTTTTATTTACATGAAAGGTCAATTTCGAGAAAAAAATATGGTACTTCCCATTGGGAAGTAATATATCAAACACGAGAGACAGTGTTTCATATCCAAACACCGAGAAGAGAGTTGAAAATACGACGCGCAGCGGAGTATGGACTTAGAAATAGTGAAAAAATTGGCTGAGCCTAAGCCCCGTACCGATTTTTTTGAAACGTAGTTTCTGCTACAGTGGGGCACATTTGTTGAGTAGCGTTCCATCTAACGTCAGAGCCATTAGATCTTTTATTAACTTGAGATACGAGTTAAATCGCCAACTGTCCTACTCCTACTCACACGCAGCAAACATGTAAATCAGTTTTTTTTCTTTTTTATTTAATATATCTCAATCTTGTAACTGATGTTTTTACCGTGTCTAAATAAAGTGGGTATGTGTGTATGTATGTCTTATTTTGGAAAAAAGTCGTCTTTAAACGAACAATAACCATTACCGAGCGCTAATCCGGCGTAAACAGGCTAACTGGAGTGTAAGCAAACTTTTCTGATAGTGGTCGCAGTTGCTAGCTATTGCTTAATTTTCAGAATTTAATTTTTCTCTCGATTTTATTTAGTTGTGGGACTCTACCCAGCTGAAACTACCTCATAAAAAAAACTTACAAATAGCGTCTTATCCTGTCGAAGCGTGAGTAACTTGATTTTGCACTGATAAATAATAAGGACGTCTTAGGCAGGCAGCAAAAACCCTTGCCTGCGTAGCATGTGTAAAACGGCAGAAGGTAGAAGGAGAGCGGAAGAAAGAGTAGGGATAAAAGGAGAAAGCGTGGGAGAGAGGGACAGTGAGTGTTCCTTGCCTTTACCTCTCTCCTAACCCGTCCGCGTTTACGCCTGCAACGCAGGCTACAAGAAATCTTGCTGACGACCAAACTCACTATAGATCCATGTTATGTTTCGATACAAGTCAAAGGTATTTCACAGAATTGCATAGGTTGAGGGTCTATTATTAATAATTAAGGGGTCGTACATTCCTCAAACCGCCATATTTTGTTCCTTCGAACTCGCAGACCGCTTTCATTTTCTCCTAAAAACCGAAACCGCCCTACTAGAAGGGCGATTATCATCATAACCGATCTTTTAGCAGTATGTAACAAATTCTTAACGAAATGCTAGATCTAACATCAAATTGCTTTTAACTCCATTCCGGAACCAGCGAACAAAACGTTTTGACATCTAATAGGTTGTTCACAAATGCTTGAGATGTTTATTACGACGCGTAAAAGTATTAGTTTTGAGGGCTCTCTTTAGAGGGCTCTCTTTTAATTGAATAATCGTAACAAAACACGCAAAAACCGAAAAACTTCGAGACAAAACCGGCACTCAAAATTGGCTTAAACCGCCAAACCGCCAGAGTATAATAGACCCTCTACAGGTTCAAGTCTTTCAAAAATCAATTTTACGACACTGAAATCGTTTCAATCTTCAAAGCTATAGTTTTGCAAGAATGGAACTCTCTGCAGTTTTTCTCTCACCAAGTCCTTTTGTTTAGCTGTCCATACTACATTGTAACGCGTTTTTTTAGCCTCGGGGAATATAATCTTGGAACAGTCTTCAATATAGTGCTGCTCACAAGTAAGATGCAAAAACTGACAAATTCCCAGCAGGGTTTTTCTTGGTTGTTTGATCAGTTCTGCGCTGTGGACCTCGCAAACTTCGCCGGGAAGACTCTTCTTGAGTTGATTGTTTCTCTCTGCTAAAATGAAATACTTGTTAATCTCTTTGTCTAAATTGGAAGGGTCATTAATCTGAAAAAAAAAAAAATCAGATGCCATGAGTAGAGTGCAATGAACATGTGCCACTAAGTTGTCTATTTTAAAAATATAGAGTCTAAAAAGTTACGTAAGTGAAGCAACTTTCAAAGTTTCAAAGGAACATGTGATTTATTTTGATCGGCCATGTTCTCAGAAACTAGTGACATTTCTCTGTTGTACAGCAAAATACGGAACTGTGCTACGTCATAGCCTTGTTTCAGCGTCATCAGGGCGTCGTTTTTCAAATCCAAATCCAAGATGGCGGACACGCCTAATAGAAACTGGGGACGAGGTTGGGGCTGATCATTCTTGTCAAATATTCGCATTAAACAATTTCATAGACAAACTTAAATAAATACTTTACAAGCAAATCGTTACCTTCTTCCCACTATCAGTGTCATCACGTTTTTTTAACGCTTTGACCAACATCGTAGCAATGTTATCGTAAGGATTCCGGACGACATGGAGAAATTTCATGGGCATCTCAACCACTTGTTTTATTTCCTCCAACGCGTTCACGTTGCTTAATTTCTTGAGTTGATTAGTTGTTTTTCCACCTTTCTTGTCACCTATAACCTGTTAATATATATGTTTAATATTATTAAGGGATTTAGCCACACAGGGTGGAGACGATGGTTTTCCACATGAACGATTTCTCTAGGGTCCTCTAGGCTACCGTAGTCTAAGTTTTGTATCAGGTATACTGATGTGAACATCACCAGCACAATCTGATGGCAAATTCGCATTGGAAACTTCTCAAGTGTTGAACGAAATTATTCTATTGAAATGCGATACAAATTCGTGTTGCCAAACCGGGTCAGCTGTCTTATTGAAGATGTCCTTGAACAAAGCTGCGGGTTGGCTTCAGGCGAGCACAAGTATTTTTGATTGTACTGAAGACTCTGTGGTGGTGAATCCACGTCGAGGAACACACTTAAATAGGTAGAGGCTTTGACTGAAAGTGCATGCAATGATATTGGCGTCGTTCTTGTCGAGATGTGAAAAAGTTGTGAAACAAACGGATAAAACATTAAAACATGGTCAAGAAAACCAGCCCTAGCAAATTTGTGGAGTTACACATTTATATAACAAACTAACGTAACAAGAATGAGATAATCACCAAAATATTGTTATTGTATTTTCCTTGCCACTGTCCTGGTACGGAGTAACTATAGCGGTGTTGGACTGAAGCCGTCTTTATGGAGTTCAGGTATAGCTGGTTAAACAGGAAATCCTTGTTTTTGTCGGCAGTGCTCCACTGTTGCCACTTGCTTATTACATCCAACTCATTGGCAATGATCACATTAGGATGAGCGTCTAACAAGGACCGAACAAGGGTGTGACCACTGCGAGGGTAGCCGATAAACATCAGAAATGTTTGGACACCGTCAAAGACATCCTGGTCTGACTTCTCTTGATCGTTGGTTCTAGAGTACCTTGTCCCACGAGAACCTTAGAACAGAACACAAACCAATTTTGCGTGATTCTAATTTTAGTCGCTTCAAGTCGATCACATCAGCACAAGACAAACTTGTATCGCATATAAAAAAAAAAAATATATATATATATATATATATGCTTTCAATTCACTTCGGATAGCTCTATTCTTTCAAGTCCTTTGAGGTTTCTTGAAGACTAAAAACCCGGCCATATGTTTCGAGAGTAAAGTTTCAAAAGCTTTTAAGATCAGTTTTGATGTTTACTCAACCTCGCCCCCAGGGTCTCTCATCTCTCGCTTCGGGAGGGCGGGAAGATGAGGGACCCTGGAAACGAGGTTGATGTTTACTTTGTTCAGTTAGAGGCGAGGTAAACACGCTGGACTACGAGTTGAGCAGTTCGGACTCGAGTCACAGCATTGGTCTGGCTCGTTGCGTTATGACTTCGCCGCTTGCGCTCCCCCGTTTCTAGTCGAATGCAATACCACCGACCGCGAATTAAAACTCTATCGCTGTTTTACAATCACCATGCCATATACCCGGCACATAACCTCAAATCGAATGCGATCAAACCTAATCGAACCCGGATCGAACTCAATCGAAACCAATCGAACGCAATCGAACATTCTATATGAGTTCGATTACTCGAAAGTTTTTCAGAGAGTTTGAACTTAATCGAACTTATTCGAACACAATCAAGTGATTGGTGTTCGATTAGATTCGATTGAATTCGATTAACCGAAAGTTCGATTTGGTTCGATTAGTGACATTAGGGAAGGAAAGAGAAAGAGTGATGGAGTTAGTAGGTTTGAAAGAGTAAACAATTAAGATTTTTTAAAGTTCCAACGTTAAAATCTAAAGGTCCCCTCTCACAAGTACCAACCAGTACCCTTTGTTGACAATATCCCGCGGGCTCGGGATATTGTCATTTCTCGCGAGTTCGAACCACAGTAAGGGAACCATAGTAACAACGACGATTGCTAGTAGAACAGAGCAAACATAACAAAATTTATCGCTGTTTTCTCAACCAAATGTTTGCACTACAATAATGGCCGATCTTTAATCGACTTTTTGAAAATAGTTTTTAAACCTCCCATTCCTTATTTACTGTTTTCAACGCAATATTTGCAAGGAGAGAGAGAAAAGAAGGACGACTCGTGCTCTCTAAGTTTGTCAAAGCGTCCCTCCTCTGGGCAACAAAAATATTATTTAAAAATGGTATAGTTTATATTTAACGAACCGATTTTAGTATTTGTTATCGTTTTTTCGTTCACTAGGTGGTATAGGTGTTTTCTACTACACTGAATTTGAAGTGTTCTGCCTGTTTAACTGTAAACTAAAAGGAGATCTGTATTGTGAATGCTGTCTACTTAGAGTATAAATTCAAGATTGAGCAAAAAGAATTAAAGATGCTAATTTTCTATCGCGGATAAAAATCAAATAGACCTAAACCGCAAAACACCTGGTCAAACAGTAGTAAATATCGACTTTTTAAAGTAGCTTGCACGAAAAAGGAAATTAAAAGGCATATATGTGTTCCGAATTTTTGTTGTATCTGAAAAAGACAACAATCTCAACATGACTTTTACATGTAAATTTACTTTCTCGTTAATGCGTCCATTTAATTCAGTTATCTGGTTTTGATTCAGAAGTTTTTGAATTTAGACTAAATTATATTTAATTTTTCCCTACCTTTCTCTCGCGCTAAAGCGGGTTGTAAGCCTCGTACCTGTGTATCATTCATGCACAGTATGAATACCGTATATACAGTGGCCACAACTAACATGGCAGTAACTGCAAAAAGTAACTTTCCATTCATTGCTTGTGCTCTTCAGTTGTAGATATCCTAAGCTGCAAGGTTCAGTCTGACGTCTTCGTGCTTTTCTTTGTTCTTATGACACGCTTCTTGCACCCAACACGTTGACAACTTTGCCTCCAGGTTCCTCTCTGCCGAAGATGTAGTACAGAAAACTGGGATAAGCCATATTGTGCGATATGTCTAAATATAGCCTTAGTAAATATAAATTTTCCTTCATCTGCTTGACTTTTGTTCAGTTAAAGGAGCTACGTCACGGTTTGCGCATCATGAAAAGTTTAGGCTAAATTTTAGGCTAAGTTCGTCATTCGTATTCCGTGCTAATCTTCTCCATCTTAACCAAACTTGTTGCTTTACGATTTATTGTTATCTCTCTGGTATTTTGCTATCTTAGTAAACTACCATTTTTAGGTTTCCTTTAATTTAAAGATAATTTTGTACGTGGACAAAATAACTCGAAACGCCGTGACTGAGCCTTTTGAAGGTGACAAGCTTCTGGGTCAGGTTAATTTTAAGATTCTATGCTGCCCTCAGGTTGAATGGCACGTGGACTGGCCACGCCTTAACATCTAACTGTTATAAAGATACAGCTCAGTCAGCCGATGTGTCATGAACTTGTTGAAGCAGACTTTTGGGGAAACTAGCAGATCACCTCAACACTCTTTTGTTCTATTAATTCACTTTAATTTCCAATGACAGTTGTTACAGCGTTTTTCTGTTTACACTCTTTACTGATTACAACTATTACAACAACAACCACGAGTTCACTTGTCACGTTCCTTTTAAGGTGGCTCCCTGGAGTATTTACGAACACCATCCCTATAGAGCGCGAGTTAGAAAAGTTAGTTAATTTCTCTGTAGAGATTTCCCTGTAGAGATTTACTAGTATGGGTACTGTTAAAATAAGGCTTATATTTTGGTTGTCGATTTTTGGTTTAAGGCCGTTACCATTGCAACATCTCATCTAATGACAGGCAGATATATTCCTCATTTTGCCCTAAACTCTTTAATATTTATACTTTCTTTCGGTGACAATTTTTCATACTTAATTTGCCACATCATGAAAATGATATTGCCTGACATTTTGAATTCGTAAAAAGTCATGGTTGCTCAGACGGTTTTTCCAATATTCTGTAATTTGTCATTCTTCTAAATACATTAGATTAGCTCTGACAGATTTTAACAAAAATAGGGTATTTTAATTGAATTGGTTGTGGTTACAACTGAGCCAAATTTAAAAAAAATTCACCGAAGGCAACGCGAGGAAATTCACTGTCAGTTTTGCTTTTTGTCCTCATGTTGACGTCATAAAAATCGAAAAACACTAACGTTTTCCTTTGGGCGCGCGCAGATTACTTGAGCTTTCGTCCTATGTGCGCGTGCAATTTTAAAACTACAGGGAGCCACCTTAAAGGGACAACCACACGATCCATCAGATCACTGTCAAACTGTCAGTTATGCTAACGTAATGTCATGCGCAATTCGCATAAGGTTCCATCGCGACTGCGCACTAAGTACTTAGCATATTTTCCTTCGAAGTTATCGAGGTAGACTAAAACATTTTCTACCTTGATTTTAACTGTCTATTCGTAAGTGTTTGACCTAAATAAGGTAACGTGAACAATATAAAAGTTACAATCGTGGTTTTTATTGACCAAAACTTGAGGATAATACTAAGTTAAAAGATAAAAGTTGTTGTTAAATATTTCTTGCGACATAAATGTTACTATCAAAACAATTGCACAATCCCAAGTTCGTGGGTTGGCCTTTCTCAAATCTTAAGCCCGCCTAGTCCATATCATTACCTGTTCGCACTCTCGAGCTTAAACATATTCAAAAGGACACCTTAGTGCTATTAATTTCCTTGCACCTTTGTGCGAAGTGCGAACGAGATACGAATAATTTTAATTAAACAACCCTATTTCAAGGTCCAAAAAGGACTACTAAACGAATAAAGTTTGGCCGAAAAATTACACAACAAAATCCTGATGAGTCATGGAATCCCAAATGACTATTTCCAGGACGAGCGTTTCCAAAAACTAGACATCAACTTTATTTCGTTATCTCGATTGACGCCAAAAACGAACTAACCATAGCAACAGTAAATACAGCTGGAAAATCCCTAAAATGATAGCACTCAATGGAATATGAATAACTCAAGTTTTCATTCTTAGACAAAACTTCATAATGACAAAATGTAAGGGGAAATTATAAATTGATCAGTAATAAAATAGAAAACCAAGCAACCCTTTCCAATTGCCTGATTTCAAGCCGAAAAGGACTAGGTGCGAGTCTGTAAATTATGGGATTAGCGACTATTGATCCCCATAGTCAGAAAGAGCACACCGAGATTCACAAAATCCTCAAGTTTAGTGTTAATCAGGCGAGTTTTGACTGAGATGCAGCCATTTAAAAACGCCAAAATTACACAGAAATATTTGGTTATCATGGCCACACATTTTTTTGCGAATTTTGATGTTTTCAAATGGTTGTATCTTGCTTACTATTGGGTCTATTTGCTCGAAATTTGGGGATTTTGTGAAGCTTGGTCTGCACTTTATGACTATGTGGATCAATAGCTGCTCATCCCATAATTTGTAGACTCACACCTAGTCCTTTTCGGCTTAAAATCAGGCAATGCTCCGAAACATCCCACGATACGATTATATTACCCTGCACCAAAAACAAGTTTTCCCTTAATAATTTAATAACGAATAGATAAATATATAGAGTACATTCTGGCTTGCATTTTTATTCTCTAACAAACTGTTAATGTCGGACTCCATGAGGACTTAACATACAAGACTCGTCGAATGTACTGGGTCATTTCAAACCAACAAGCCTAACAAAGGTACGATGATGAGGGAATTTGTTACTTTCTGACCACAATGATTAAGATCTCTGTAGGTACAGTTCCGTTGCTAAATCGTCTCACAAATTTTCTCTATTTAATTACTATGGTTACGGCCATGCAAGTCTGCAAAGCAAATAATTTTCTTGATAAATTTCGTCATAACATTGTCAAAGTTTACTGCGGAACCACTCGCCTGCGGCTTGTGGTTCCACAGCCACTTTGACAATGTTGTTATGCAATTTATCATCAATAAGAAGACAGACGCATAAAAAACTGACGTCAATTTGTTAAATAGATAACTCTTAGGACAGTCTGATTCATTTTGAAAACAACAGCTCTCAAAAAACATACTTTCTTCGACTGAACCAATTATCAACGAGACTGCAAGCAGTATATCTAAGGGGGGAGGGGGGTAGCATGTTCCCTCGATCTCTTGAAAATTTCATTTTTCCTCCCTTGTTCCCTATTTATAAATTCCTTTGTTCCCTACAACGTTTTGACAAAGTTCCCTTTAATACCTTATTACATGAAAGCTTTGCGACACGTTTATTTCGTGATTTTGAGGTGCGCATATTTCGCGACACTTAATTTCCGCAATTACGCGAAAATTTCATGTAATAAGGTAATAGATATATTCCTTGTTCTCTCAAATCAATCCCAAAAGAATATCCCTTGTTTACTTGAAATAATTCATCATGTTCCTTTGTTCTCTAAGAGCCCTTGGAGGACGTCATATCTTCTCCATCACCGATCGATGGTTGTACTGGTTGCGTTCGACGAAGAGGAACACAAACCTAATTTTGACGTCATTGTACTGCAGATGAAAAGAGTAATTGTAGCACAAAGGAACAGGAGAACGGTAGGAACAGAGGAACAGAGGAATTGTAGCACAGAGGAACAGGATAACAGTAGGCACAGAGGAACAGAGGAACAGTAGGCACAGAGGAACAGGGGAACAGTAGGCACAGAGAAACAGGCGAACAGTAGGCACAGAGGAACAAAGGAACAGTAGGAACAGAGGAACAGTAGGTACAGAGCAACAGAGCAACAGAGGAACAGAGAAACAGAGCAACAGAGCAACAGAGCAACAGTAGGCACAGAGGAACAGAGGAATAGTAGGAACAGAGGAACAGTAGCCACAGAGAAACAGGGGATCAGTAGGCACAGAGGAACAGAGGAACAGTAAGCAAACAGGAATAGGGAACAGTAGGCACAGAGGAACAGAGGAACAGAGGAACAGTAAGCAAAGAGGAACAGAGGAACAGAGGAACAGTAGGATTAGAGGAACAGAGGAACAGTAGGCACAGAGGAACAGAGGAACAGTAGGCACAGAGGAACAGAGGAACAGTAAGCAAAGAGGAACAGAGGAACAGTCGGATTAGAGGAAGAGGGGAACAGTAGGCACAGAGGAACAGTAGGCACAGAGGAACAGAGGAACAGTAGGAACAGGGGAACAGTAGGAACAGCAGGACCAGCGGGAACAGCGGGAACAGCACAGAGGAACAGAGGAACAGTAAGCAAGGAGGAGCGGAGGAACAGTAGGATCAGAGGAACAGGGGAACAGTAGACACAGAGGAACAGAGCATCAGTAGGAACAGAGGAACAGAGCATCAGTAGGAACAGAGGAACAGTAGGCACAGAGAAACAGGTGAACAGTAGGCACAGAGGAACAGAAGAAGAGTAGGCACAGAAGAACATGGGAACATTAGGCACAGAGGAACAGTAGGAACAGAGGAACAGTAGGCACAGAGGAACAGAGGAACAGTAAGCAAAGAGGAACAGAGGAACAGTAGGATCAAAGGAACAGGGGAACAGAGGAACAGTAAGGACAGAGGAACAGGGGAACAGTAGGAACAGAGGAACAGTAGGAACAGAGGAACAGTAGGCACAGAGGAACAGAGGAAGAGTACGCACAGAGGAACAGCTCTGTCGCCGATGCCAGGGGACGCAGACTGTTTTTTTTCACTCTATCTCTGAATCTTTGACGTTGACATCAATAGCAGAGAACTCCGACATC
>Ga0099808_1176129_pt1 | contig 10346 bp, 2 predicted proteins | sample OrbTnscriptome_2_FD_81140 | JGI IMG/M metagenome (GOLD analysis project Ga0099808, IMG submission 81140) | Coral microbial communities from Puerto Morelos, Mexico - Orbicella T R B metatranscriptome (Eukaryote Community Metatranscriptome) | ecosystem: Host-associated > Invertebrates > Cnidaria >...
TTTTTTTTTTCCAGCCAAAACAAAATGACCTTTGCTTGTAAATCCACGAACTACTCTTTGTATTGATATTCTTCAGAATATTTCTTTAGTTCAAGAATTGCACAGTTATTATTTAGTCAGTAACACTCTTACTTTGAAAAATGGAGGGAACGTACATGTACAGTTTTAAACCTCTTACACATTTGCCGATGTTGTTGACAAAGTAAAGCCTTTTAAAGTGCAACTGACTCATACTAGCTGTCGGCGCTAAACTCCGGTTTCTGTGGTATAAAGAGGCCGGTAGTATAACTACTCCCCCTGGGTGGAATGCTAGTCCATCGCAGGGCCCCAGCATTTAATTCGCCGGTACCCATTTATACACCTGTGTGGAGAATCTAGAGAGGCACTGTGAGAGTAAAGTGTCTTGTCTAAGAACACAAAATAATGGCCCCGTCGACTTCCATTTTGATGACAAAGACATGATAAATTATACAAGATATGTTCAACCTGTTCCAAGGATCTTCTTGATGTTGTCTTCCAAGAAGAAGACGCGAAATTGAGACCCTGGGATGTTGTTGGGACGTATCTTTTCTTCCAGTGTTAAGTTGCGTCGAAAATCGTGTGGAGGAATTTCATTTTCGTTCAATAAAGCTAAACAACTAAAAACAATGAGTTGTTATCACAGATAATTCCGTTTTGTCAAGAGGGGATTTCCTCCGTTGATTTTTGATACTCTTTCCCCATTTTACTGTAGTTTCCTTTTCTAAATAAACGTACAAATATCTATGTTCGTAAAGAGTAAAAACCCTTTCAGTGCGAAAAGTTCTAAAAGTTATCGAACCCATTTAAGTGCTATTTACACGGGCAGTCACTAGAATGGTTTACTTTTGAGTTTGATTTCACTTTGTTAGTCGAAAGTTCTTGACATAATCTAACTCTGTAATCTAACTTTGTATTCTCAAGGTCCTCAAGTAACACAAGGCGAATGTATATATGCTCAATTTTTATACCAGAGATTTTGTTAGTTTTTGGTTAGTATTTATAGCTAAAAGAATTTAAAAGAGGCGATTAACTGAGCTTGAACATCCGTGGTACTACGAAAGAATCGTGTTCTTTTCCGTATAAACAAACAAAGTACAGTTTGGGTGGAGTTTCCGGAATAAAGACTACTTTTAGCTATTCTTCTTTGTTTTAAAATCTAAGCTTTCAAGAAATTACACAATAACTCGCCAAAGTCGCCAAAATTTTGAATCCCTCTTGAGAACTTAAGGTGTAAATTGGCGCCCTTGTCGAGATTACTGGAGTTGATACAGGGTGGAGAAATGGAAATTAAACAGACCTACAAAAAACCCGTTGTTTTGAAATAAATGGTTTCAGTTTAAATGTGTTATATGTGTTTTAGTAATAAAGTGGTTAGACTTTAAGTCATAAGTGATAATTCTGATGAATTTATTTTCTTGCCTATTAATGATGGTCGAAAATGGACCAATATGGTCAAAAATTCAAAAATACCAATTGCAATCGCAAGTAATTTCTGTAAATTGGAAGTTTTGGAATCTGCAAAGGTGCTTTTAATGTCACTTGATTATTTGAGAACTTTCTGCGCGAATGAAATGGATCCTAATAATTTAAGGTGCTTCGTATATTTGTCTTTGGATCGTCGTTCTTCCAGTGTTAAAGTTTGCAGAAATATAATTAACCCTTAGATATACAGTTGAAAATTCGTTGAGGGGAAGTACAAATCTGCAGCCCAGACTTGTAATAGAGAAATCAGTAAGCTTTGCAGATAAATAATTGGCCTTGTAATTCCACATAAAAGCCATATTTTTTTGCCACCGACGGCAGATTTTACCGCGAGGTCAAGAGCGTAAAATTAAGTCGAAACGCGCACAAACAAGTTACGTTGAAAAGTTTTGTCAATTTATATTTTAATAACGAAGCGTAACATGACAAGCTCCGGCAAGTCTCTCTGAAAAGCCATTAAGGAGCAATGAGAGCAAAACGTTTTGTGTTAGTTTTTATGTTTACCGAGCAAAACATATCATGAGAAGCTCCGTTTTCCTCGACAAGTCTCGCTGAAATGAATGCTGACAGAAAAAAAATTCCACGACAACTGATCTTTGGCAACTTTTTAACAAGGACATTTGTCAAATCAAAACTGGTCTAGTTTGGCCTTTTAGAAGACGAAATGGAAGCCCTCAACGAAATTTGAGTTAAATTTTTCCGGTCCTAAATAAGAGAGCATGAACTTAGTAAAGGAGCAAGCTACTCGTTCTAAATCAGTGCGTTGGCGTTTTAGTGTACGTGAGAACACGCCGAGTAAGGTCGGATCAAAGGATTCACGATCAAATGACTCGTAAGAGTCATTGTAACCAAAATCCCGGCCCTTCAGTGCGCAATGAAGCTTAATGAATATAAATAGTGAAGTTATTGTTGTTGTGCGGTCTCTCTCAGGAGTATGGATTCAGTTTGTTAAGCAATATAATATAACAAAAAAAAAGGTCAGACCTAAGAGCAACATTTTATTTCGCGCTTTCTCTTACCTCGCAAGACAAGCAGCTTTTAAAAGGACAAGGCAATTTTCATAACTTAGAAGCAAATGCCATTATTTCAGTCGCAAATTGGAAGGTAACAGAATATAATCAGTAACTTGCCGTCTTTAGAGGTACCCTTAGATCTTTGTTTGCTCATAATAAAACTAAAATTGTTTCGATTCCAAGTTCTTACATATGTTTTGTCATTGTTGCTTTGCCAAAATAACTTTTCCTAAAGTTTCCAGAGTGAACGATAGCCGGAGGTCCGTAGGCGGAAAATGGCGGAGTTCAAAAAGGCATAAACCGTAGACAAGGTCTCAGTAACAGAAATGTCAACATAATATATCACATTTCTCTAAAGAAGCCTTTCAAGTGCTTTTTTTCGCCGAAGAAGAGACGCAAAGAATCAGATCAGGATGTTTAGCGCACGTGCTTGTGTTTTGCGTGGGTCTTCCCATGTGCTCGATTGCAGTTACAAAGATTTTATCACGGGAATAAGCCCCTGGTTTCCGGTGTATAGGTAACTCAAAAGTGTGTGGGAGGAAGTCGTTGAAGGCCTTTAAAAACCGCTAAATAAAAACATAGTTTGACTTTTGATCGTGTTGATAACAAAATTTTCGCTTACGGGAATATTATCTTAGTGGAAATTTTATACAGACGACGGCTTTGCGCTTATCTGGACAAGGAGAACTGTTCGTCTAGGTTAAACATTGAGTACTATCTTTTGATTAGCCTGAACACCAAGAGATGATGGAGTCATGATGTCTTTATAAACTCTTTTCAAAAGCAGGGTAGTGGGTAATGTCGGCCCAATTTATATCGCTTTTGTGGATTGGTCGGACCAGTTCAGGCTGAAATCTGTTGAATTTATTTTAATGCAGAAGGCAGTACAAACAAGGATTTTCATCGTTTCGATTCGGTGAACACACGAGCGCACGAGCGTGCGCAATAAGGAACCAAGAGTCTGAGAGGATCTGGGGACGGCAGAGAGTGGAGATATGTGCAAAATTGAGAAATGGCAGAGTTCGCGGAACTTTCGAGACTTTCACCAGCCATCATTAGCCACTAAGTTTTCTCTCGTGTTATGCATATACTATGTATCTAGATAAAAATCATGTCTTACAAGGAATTCACCGATTCGGAATGGGTACATAAATGACCGCACGTAGCTGGTCGACATATTCTAACGTGACAACTTGAAATTGGTGTCCGTCCAGTGGTTTTGCTACAATTTTCCCGATTTTTCGCATTTTATCATTTTAATCATTCTTCCTTGAAAAACTGCTGTACCTGGCAAGAGAAAAATCTGCCCTGAATCTTTAGTACTGCAGCCGGTTTACTCTCTGCCCTGACTTGAAGAAAGCTAATTTGATTTTTAATTTCTGCCCGTACCGTACGAGGTGCTGACAAATTTGGAAAAAAAAATCTCCTCACCAATTAATTTCTCCACATTTAATTTGATTAATAAGATTAAATCTAAGATACTACTGAGAGATATGGATTTAATTACACAACAATCAGGGAAGTTTAAGTTTCTTGTTTTTAATTCATGCGGGAGAAATTAATTCAATTATGAAAAATATACTGAATTAATTATACAGTAACCGCGAAAAAGTCAATTTCCTTGTCTCTAATTTATTGTTAATTATTCGGCCACACCGATGACGTAGCTTTTTGGATGTCTCTGATTGGTTCTTTCTGTAAGCATACTAAACCAAATTGACTTCTCTTTCGCTTATGGTGTGTGGGGTGGGGTTATCCTGGATTTTCTCCCATTACGATCAACAGCAACTATGGTTTAATTGCCAAATTTCTGCTATACAATGCCATCATACTCCAAGTGGACCTGGTCCAGTCTTTGAATTTAACCCTATAAACGTGTAAATAGTGCGGAGTAGGGATAATTCAGGCCTTCAGTAAACGAACAGCTCCCCTAAACCTAAACATACAAACTGAAATCATTTGATTTTCTCTCCAAATATTCCGTATAGTACGTAAAACAGAACAAATTTTCCGGTTCGGCAAGGCAGTTTCCTTTGATACCAATTTCCTCACAATGTAATTCCTGCATCTGTGTGTTTGAGTATGTAATGATTATGTAATGATGTTACAAAATGGAGTGAGCTGTAGGTACAGGTTTGGACGCGGTTCTGAAAGTGTCGACTGCATATCACGAGCTAACAAACATGAGATCGCCTCAGAGGTCGGAAGTAAATCACGAGAAGGCCTATGCGTGCCTAGAGCCGATCGCCAACATAAACATAGCTTATTGAACTGAAAGTCAAGGTAAATTATAGGCTTATTTTACGCTATTTCAGGCGATAAATAATACTAAGTTGACCCTTTCTCTAATTAGCGGATTAAACTGTACAAGTGCCAAAAGAAATGCCAAGCTTATAATAATTTCTACGAAATAAACATTGCCTAGAAATCCTTTATCTTAGTAACTTCTAATTAGCTCGTTTCCTTTTGTATTATGACTTACAAGAATCAGTAATACTTATATCCAAAACTGACGGTATATTCAGGCGAACCTAGGAGGCGCAAAAGTCTGTATTTATGTAGCATTTTTTTTGAGTCAATCGCGATGTGCCCCTCCCCCCGGCCGAAAAAATAAAAAGATAACAAACTCTCCAACGACTGAGCTCTGGCAAAATTCCTTCTTTGCGGCTAATTTCTCTCACGAGTATCAATTTTGTTTCTCTTGCAAATTCGGGCGTCGTTCATCAATATCTTCAGGGAAAAACTATACTAGATTTTTATACTCGGCCATAAGCTGTCAGTTTTAACGAAGTGTTCCTTAGTGCTTCATCTACCGTCTTCAAATTGGGTCTGTAAAATAATTTGTCAGGCATTTTAATTGTAAGTAGGCTCGATTTCCGCCACTATCTCGAGTACGATGTCGATGTACGTTCCTCGCCTGCCTTCGGGGGAGGAGCGCGGGCTGCTTTCCCGAACAGCAGCTGGTAACCGAACCTCAACTGTTAGTTTTGAAAACATATAAACCCCACGAAACTCCGCATAACTGTAAACTGGCTTCAGAAATTATTTCACTTGCTGTGGAGTTTCACAAATACGCTTTACTTCTCACTCTATTTCAATCACTTCACACACCAACGGATAAAAGAAAAGAGGATCCATTGACAAGACCTCAGGCAAGGATGGAAATGTTTTTGAGTGATGGTTACGGAATTCTGATTTCCGGATGAGCTCTAATCGGATTTTTTAAGGTAACTAGAAAATCCTCAGTAGGTAGAAATGGTTTCACGTAATATTTCAGTTGTAGTTGACTGCTCTATGATATAAACCGTTGTGTCTTGTTGACTTTCAAGTTTCCGTAATAAAATAGCAAGTGAGTGCTTTCACTTTATTTTCAAATACCACAATATCTGTTTTGTCAAATGCGTGCATAATAGATGTTTTTTCTTTGTGGTTACTTCTGTTTGTTTTTCTAGACGAATGCATTTTAATTGCCCGGACATCAGTGCAGAGGACTTCCGTACACAGTCAGTTTGCGGATTTAAAACCATCCTCTCAAATCAACGAAATAAAACTAAATTGAATTCAAGATTATAAAATCCTCTCAAATTAACGAACAATACAGAATGGCTTCCAAATTCTAATTTTAATTATGTGCTAAACTTTTTAAGTAGGATTTTTGTCCGCAAATAACTAATCAAAAAATCCTCCTCTGAGATAGTTTCACGTAGAGATCATTGTCTTTACCGCACTGTTTCTCAAATCAAATATTGGTCAAATCATTACATGCTGTCAACTCTCTCTAATACAGACAGTGTCGGGACCTATAGCAACCATCCTTCTTGGGGGATCTTCCCTTAGAAAGCGCCCGCGAAGCAACCTGGCACTAGTAATGGAAAGTAAGGGCTGTCTTTCAGAAGCGACCTTATATCTTAGGGGTCGTCTACTCTTCGATCAGCGTTCTTTTTTCCGCTGTGACGGTGGAAAAGAACGCCTGATCGCGGCAAGGTTTTGTCTGGTTTGAACTATTCTATAGGTTGTTGTAAAATTGAAACGACTCCAGGCATTAGGCTTCACTCCAATACGTGCATAATGTTGACAACTCTCACAGTTTGAAAACGAAATCCGGATGTGGGTAGGTACCGTAAAGAGGTTGCTCCCCCAAATCGAATTTGATCTCGTATTCAACATCAACTAGTGTCTCCTCGGAAGTGTTTGTTTTTTTCTTTTAACGAAAGACAGGTTCTCAGATGTCCGTTGACTGTTATAAAATGTCCGTTATCAGGCTTAATTATAGTGCAATGACAGGAGAGCAGAGAGAATTACCAATTCTTGGAGTGACACTCAGAGAGGGTTCCGTCCGGAGAGATTTCTTGTCCAATGAAATTATCACCGGAGATTAACTGCCTGCTTACTGTGAGATTTTGTTGCCGAAGAGATTTTTTTAAAAGGGATTACTTTATTGATGGTAAAATCTAGACCCTAAGTGCATATTGTACATAACTTCACATTCACATCACAACTCGATAAACGGAACAGTTTCTGTGATTCACTTGCATCTTGACTCGCTAAACGGGCCCTACCTTCTACAAGCTGTTTTTGAGGTATCAGTATGAGCAACTGCTTTGTCCTCTAAATGTTGAACTAAAATTGAACGTTGACATATGGGGAATCAACGGTTTGATCACTGGTATTACAAGAAATTATTTGAGACCAGCCTTAGCCCAATCCGTAAGACAAAAGTGGTTGAGAGATTTAGAGAAATTGCTGGATTATTGCAGCCATTAAAGAAAAGCACAAATTTTCTCCAAAACTTTCTTTTTCGCCGTAAATCGGTCCAATTGACCATTCTTAGCCTCTAACGAGCAAACTTTCGCTCGATGAAGGAATTCATACATTTTTGGTTAATTTCTTTGTCTCACTAATATACATTGTTCTTGTCTTTGCAGAGATTAAGAGTGAAGAATTGAATGTGAGACTGAAACAGATCACTATTCTTAACGTATAAAATATCAGACTATTGATAAACAAACACGTAAATTGGCACATGAGCTGCATCAAACAGGTTAACAAATTGCATTGAACGCTCTCTTTGGCTTAAAATAAAACTTTCAAGTTAAATATTTGAAAATAATATTACATTAGTTATATGCATGGTCCACTGCAGTAGCCTCTTTTCTAAGTGGTGATATTTTAATCGACAGGCAAGAAATTTAGAGTAATCTTTCAAATGACTTAAGTCGTTTAAGATGATCTGTTCAGTATAGCTAGAAATGCTATAAAACAGATTACAGATTATTGACTAATTAGTAATTTTGTTCTTCATTGGAGCTGGAGACAACGCAAACAACTTGGAAAACTTTGCCAACAGTTGAAAATAGCCTCCGAAATGCCGAAGTCTATGGAAATTGTGCAGTTATTTCCTATCCAGAAATGATTCTTATAACGTTCGCAAACAGTTAATAAGATCCAAACACCAGCCTCGCAAATTTCAATAATTTTTAAGTGAAAAAATATATATGTGCGGTAAAACTCAGCGCCACAAAAAGTAATCAGCTGATTTACGAGAACTACATGAACGACATAAACTTTTGTAAGGCCCCGCTCACAATACGACAAAGGAATTTGAAAAAGGAGGTTTTACTCGGAAAACGCATCAAATGTCTTCCGTCCACACTTCGCCGGAGGAATTTAAAAACACAACAATCATCTGTCATTTTGCATTTGTGAATGAGGGAAATTCGGGCAGGGGAATCAAAATGTTTTCCGTCTACACGAAAACGAAAAGCGGTTTTCGAAAAGCTCCGCTTTCATGATGGATTAGTGTAGACCGTAGGCCTAACTGTAGAAATAAAGCTGCGTTTTCAAATTTCTCCGGCGCAGTGTGGACGCTGCCTCGTGCCTAAAGCTACTGATGCATCCGGGAAATAACGCTTGCAAGGAAAAAAGCCTGGTTACAAGGCGGCGGGGCCCCCTCAGTGACAAAAATCTAATTTCACCTTACAATTTCTACACATCACCAAGCAGTCAGGCAATGAGAATAAAACAAACCATCAGTAAATGCTCAGGATCAAGAGGGCAATAATCAGGGGAGAACTAAATCACCTTATATTTCCATGGATTATCAAATCATTTTTGCTGGCGCAGTCAAAAAGAAACTTCCAGTAGCTTTTTATTGACCATTTTCGTATATTTTGGGTGATCTCTGTTTAAACGTGTGCCCTTATTTTGATAATTGCCTCTTAATTCATTTGACGGCTATTAGTTTGTAATGGCCAATCGCAGAACGCTTTTCCATTTAATTTGTGATTTCACGAGCGCCTGGATTTGATCGGATTGAATAGATTCTTCGTTAATCCGGATAAACGAAACACGCTTTTCAATTTCCTAGTCAGGGAGTCCACCAATTTGTAACCGCAAAAATTTACCTAGAACGCGCTCCGGGACTAGACTAGATTTTACTAATCAAATTACTTTAGAAACTCCCGGAAAGATTTATCAGACATCTTTTGTTTCTACGAGTAAAATAACACCATACAAATACATGTCTTATTTACATGCTCTTATTTCTTATCTAAGGCTCCGTCAGAGGTACCTGTGGGGGACTTATAAGGCAAAAAGAACGCTTAATCAAATTTGGTTGTTTTCCCAGCAAACTAGCCTGGCGCGAAATTTAACGGCTTGCAAATTGCGTCTTTTCACAATAACAGCAACTTATTTAGAAAGTGCTTTTGGAGATCGATGTTTTTGTAACTTTTGTTGCAAACCTTTTCCGTTTAGCAATAACTTAGGGTTGTAGTTTTTAATTAGCAGCCGCGAAGGGTCCGCGAACAATACATCGTTCTTATTTATAGAGTCGAGATAAAAGCGCGAAGACAGGAAGATTGATTGAAATCTTAATAGAGGTTAATCATGAATTATACGTGTATTCGCATTTTCTATTTAAAGCAGCTAAAACATAGGAAAAGCAACGTAAATATCATGTCTTGGCTTGCACCTGTTTCCATTGTAATGTTTTATTAACTCTACGGTTTGTCTTTAGAAACTTCATAACCGCCATCTCTAGAGAAAACTGAATTTCTATCTCCATAATTTTACTATCGCTTTAATCTGAAATCCTTGAGTTAAAGTCGACATTTCTTAAAACGCTTAAGTACTTTGTAAGGATAAGAGAACGTAAAGGCTAAACGCTTCATCCGATTTTGCCTTAAGTCATCTTTGACCTAAATTATAAGCTTTGTATAGAAAAGTTGCACGTTTCGAATATATTACTTAACAAAGTCACGCATATAAGGTCGGACGGAATTTTCTCGTTCGATGCAGATGTGTTCCCTTTAAATGCTTATCATAGCCTCATTTCTTGTTCGTCTGAAATCAGTGAAATATAACTTCGGTGGCGAAAGTTTGAATAGATTGGTCGTATCCGGTACGAAAGGCGCCGGTGACATGAAAACACCACGTTTTTGAGTGAGGCGGAGAGATTGTGCGGCTAAACACGATTATTTAAACACATGTCTCTACCATTCACCCGTAACCTTTCTTTCGTACGGATGCAAACCCGTTACTTCACTGTTGTATTTTCTAAACAGTGTCCTCGTAAGTGAAAGACGTCTATTGAGCAGTCTTAAAATGTTCACAGTTGTCAAAGATACATTCACAGATTTCATATGAATGCTAAAATCTACATTGTTTTTAACCTGTTAACTTAATGAATAAATTTGCAATGGCTTACCGCTTCAGTACTCGAAGTAAGCAGTTTTCTTGTTATCCAATGCCTTCACTTCGCGGTTTAAATCGGGAAGACTCCTTTAAAAAAACGTCGGTGATTTTGGTTTCACAACTAGACGAATATTC
>Ga0099808_1287785_pt1 | contig 10336 bp, 10 predicted proteins | sample OrbTnscriptome_2_FD_81140 | JGI IMG/M metagenome (GOLD analysis project Ga0099808, IMG submission 81140) | Coral microbial communities from Puerto Morelos, Mexico - Orbicella T R B metatranscriptome (Eukaryote Community Metatranscriptome) | ecosystem: Host-associated > Invertebrates > Cnidaria >...
GTGTGTGGCTCTATTTGTGCCCCCTTCAAGTTCCCCAGGCTGGTACAAATATCATACATCAATGAGTGGGGGAGCTTTCTTTCTTTCAAGCCAACAGGTCTCGAATACTTTGTAGAGGGTTTGGAGGTGACAGATTTCTCTTTGATTGTGACAGCTGGTTTTTTCCCAAGAAGACTAGTGACTTCACTGTTAGGAGTGGCAACAATGTCGGGGAGCCTTCTGACCCAGGCAGTCGACCGCTGGCCAGAAGGCCGCAGCATTTCTACAGCATAGTGATGCCCAAACAAGCGCTTGGCGAGCATGCAGTTGAAACGTTCCACGATAGCCTGGTCTCTGTGAATTTCAGGGCGCCCGAATACTGCTGCGCACATTCACCTGCACACCCAAGATGCAGTAAACGAATGCTTCGATTGACTGGTTTATGCGTACCAGACCTGCCTGCATCAGCCCTAGAGCTGTGTTTGGTGCAAACCAGTTGTACTGGGGCACATCCTCCGGCTCAGTGTAATAAATCAGGTTTCCTTTGATGGCTTTCCCACCTTCATCACTGAATTTATGGGTTTTTTGTTTTCATTGGTCGGCCTCACACAAAAGTATATGCTTCCCAGCCCGTGGTTGGCGCCCTGTGTGAAGCAGAAATCGCTTGAGGGGTTTATGCCGAACTCGTCGCAGATTCTTTTGTATTAAGCCTCGTCATAATGGTTGGCTGGCTTGCTTTGTTTTGCTGCAGAGAGGCCGTTGTGTGGATTGAGTTAGATGGGTGGCTGTTGAGCAGGTTGATTTTTGATGGGCCGCCTGCCATGAGCTTTAGGGCAGCCTTTTTTGTCTCTGGGTTTACCTCGATGTTTACCACCAGTATCGTTCCGGCAATGGCCTGTTTCAGCTTGCTGTTGAAACCGATCATGCTTTCACTGTTGATAATCATTCTTGCGGGCATCAGCCACGGCCCAGGGCAGACCGCCAGATTGAGCCTTACTTTCGCTTCTCCATTGCCAGCTGGTACCTTTGCACGTTCTGGGCCAGGTCAGGCTGTCTGATTGCGTCTTCCTTCAGCAGCAGAAACTCGCTCTGGGCTTCTTTCGCCCTGCAACCTTGGCCAAGAATACTGCTGCGCACATTCACCTGCACGCCCAAGATGCAGTAAACGAACGCTTCGATTGACTGGTTTATGCATGCCAGACCTGCCTGTGTCAGCCCTAGAGCTGTGTTTGGTGCAAACCAGTCGTACTGGGGCACATCCTCCGGCTCAATGTAATAAATCAGGTTTCCTTTGATGGCTTTCCCACCTTCATTACTGAATTTATGGGTTTTTTGTTTTCATTGGCCGGCCTGACACAAAAGTATATGCTTCCCAGCCCATGGTTGGCCCCCTGTGTGAAGCAGAAATTGCTCAAGGGGTTTATGCCAAACTCGTCGCAGATTCTTGTGTATGAAGCCTCGTCATAATGGTTGTCTGATTTGTTGAATGTTGGATCCCCTGGCAAAGCGCTGATGCTCTGAATTCCACCAAGCTGGTACAAAATGCGCCAGACCATGAAATACACGTGGAATTTATAAAATGCTCTTATTTGGGGCAGCAGTGCCAGGTTTGAGCCATCAAAGACTTCTCAAGAAATCCCGCAGTCTTGTGTCGCACAAAACACAGCAAAGTTGAGCTATTGGGGCCAATAGTTCATGTCAGGTCCACCTAGCCACTTCTTGGATTTGGCTGCTGTGCTGTGCCTGAGGTTGGTTTGTTGAAAGATTTCTCTGAATTTTGTCACGAAGAAGGCATCTGGGGTCATGTAGATATTCATGGTTTGGTTGAAGATTTTTTTCAGGCTTGGTGCCACTTTTGTGAAATCTACGGCTGGGATTGGCAGCGCTTTCTTAGTTTTCATTGGTGACAATTGATATGGAAATCCTGCCATGCCCGCCACACCAAGAGCAGTGTTCATTTGTTGACTCCAGTACCACCTGTCTGAACCAAACACTCTTTCCTGCCTTAAAGAACATTTCTGCTGACACATTCCGCTTTTCATCAATATTGATTTGTGCCACCAATTGGTTTTAATCAGCATTCGGGAACTGTTTTGTGAATGCGACCCGCGCGTTTGTCTGGGCCATGGCTTCTTTGCCTCTCATATCAGGCCTTTGCACCCATTTTTGATAATCCTGAAAATCCTTGAATGCGGCACTAGCCAGTTTGAATATGTTATATTTGTACAATATAATGGTGGTGCTTACGATTGTTGCAAAAAATAATGGAGACACTGTGTACTTTTGCAGTTTCTACAATAGCTGGCACAATCTTGAAAGAGTGGGGCAAATATATTTCAGAGTCTAGTGCTGTGCTTGCCTCTTTTCCTCAGGCGCATTATACTGTTGAGAGCCTTGCAAAAGAGCTAACAGAAAGTTTCAAAAATTATAAAAACAAGGCAAAAATTGCAGTAGAAACGAATAAACCTCACTCTGTTCTAAAAACAACAAGAAGGGATCAAGAGGTAACAAAAAAACAATAAATTTCAGTTAGTAATGCTTTAGCAAGGTTGCTTGGCACCGGGTTGACATTAAGCGATATTTCTTATGTCAAAAAACGAAACAGCCCAAGCACCTATTTCATTCATTGCGATCTGCTTGACAAAACTAAAAACATTTTAAACGGGAAGAGATCAGATGTTTTGGCTAGATTTGATATAAAAGGCTTGCCCTATGCCAAAGTAAGCTACCATTCTTTCCCGCAACAGGTGTTGTGTGACTGCTCCACAGACGCTCATGTAAATAGCATAACTGTCAGCGTCCAAGATGAACATGGTGAGCTCTTTGATTTCAAAGGCTTGCCTCTGGAATTTGAATTAGAAATTAATTAACGCTTTGTATACCATGTCATCTGCAAATGTTCTGCAATCCGCTCCTCCTGAGGAGCCTCTCTATCCCATACTGACGGCCCCCACTGAAAATTTCCGTTTGCAAATGATCGATGAGATGGCCAAATTTTTGGGCCAAGAGGTCGGCCACTTTCGCCTCGTGAACAAATACAAACAGGCAAAAAATTCGTTAATTGGAGTGCTGCGGGCTCAAGTGTTCTCTGAGCAGCGTTTTCAAGCATGAGCCTTGGTTCAGCTCTGTCTGTGGTTGGCCTGCCGGCCACAGTTCTATTAGGCAGCGTTGGCGGCTGTTTCGCTCTCGTTTCTTCAGGGCTTATAATCGCCAGCAGAAAACTTGAGGCGAAAATTAAAAAGCATCAAGAGATTACCACCCTCGCTGTTGCCAATCATGACACAATCAGCAGGCTGTTATCCAAAGCTTTGAATAACAATGCGTGGCTGCCCACGAGTTTGATATCATTCTTTCCGAGTTCCAGCAGAACAACTTCCTGAAGGAACAAGTCTGAGTCAAGCTGCTTCGCCAACTATCGAGCACAAAGATTGTTGATGTTGACAAACTGGAGAAAGATATCTGCGGCAAAGTTGAAGCCGAATTGATAAAAAAATAACTGACCCCGCTGCTTGGAATTGACATTTGAAAACACATGGTTTCATTTACATATTATAAAAACGTGATTGTCAGTTTCCACTTGATTGCGTTTCTCGTGAATGATTATTTCACGCCTGAGTGGCAGAGAAACATGCGTGATATCACACGAGAGGTTGCTGACGCCCTTACGTTTGTTTAAGGCTTCCGGTTGCGCATTCAATCAATCAATCAATCAATCCTTTATTTGTTAGAGCAGGTTTATAATTACAAGATTGAATGAACAATATTGAATTGGCAGCCAAAAGGCTGATGTGGACCTGCTTATAATAGTAAAATAACTAAGATAAAAACAAAACAATAATTAGAATTAAAATACCTTATTAACTTAATAATAAATAAAATCATCTGTCTTGTTTTAAATCAAAATGGCTTCTTTATTAAAAGAAAATTGGAGGATGTCTTTAGAACATTTTCTTAAAATTGGTTTAAAGCCTTCTTTACTAATATTAGAAAATTTGACTATTCTATTCAGAAAATTCCAAATAGTTGGTCCCCTGTATTTTAAGGAACGTCTTCCTAATTCTGTTTTCACCCTAATAATATTAAATTGGTTACTGAGTCTTGTAGATCTTGTTGATTTAGAAAATCAATCCAAAATTTGTCTAGGAGCAGACCCTGTGAAGACTTGATGCATCTTAAGTAATATGCGTCTCTTATATAAATAGTTAATAGGAAGCCACCTACATTGATATAGGCATAAACTACCTTCTAATGAAGAAGGAAGATGATTAATAATTCGGCATGCTCAAGCATGAATATGATCTAATTCCTTAAGTAATGATTGGGAACAATTTCCCCATATTGATAATGCGTAGGTCACAGTAGGTATAATTGTTTTAAAGTATATTTCTACTAGAACTGACTTGGGTAAATACAACATTCTTCTTAAAGCACCAACTTTTTTGGAAAAAGAGATCTCAACTATATCTACGTGGGCATGCCAAGAAAGATTTTTATCAATCATAACACCTAGGCAAGTAGTAGAATTAACAAATTTCACCAAGCCAGAGCCAAAATGTAATGGCTGCAAAGGACCAAAAAACTGTTGTTTTTTTAAAATCATAGCTTCAGTTTTTACAGGATGGATTGTCAATTTATTTAAAGTGCTCCACATAGATATCTGTGCCATAAGGCCATTTAGAGATAAGATGACTTGGTCAACACTTGAGCCAATTGTATAAATTGTGGTGTCATCAGCATACATCAAGATGGAGCCATCTTTTACATGATCGGGGAGGTCATTGGAGTAGATAGTGAACAGTCTTGGGCCAAGTAAGGACCTTGAGGGACACCAAATTTAATAGGGAGAAGAGCAAATCTTTGGTTGTTTACTTCAGTATATTGATATCTATTACTCAAATAGTTCATTATCCACAGGGGTAATGGGCCAGAGATACCAACTGCATTTAGCTTTAAGGATAGAATTTCATGTGACACAGTGTCAAATGCTTTCTGGAAGTCAATAAAGATAGCTCCAACAGTTAAACCTTTATCCATAGCTAGTTTCCACTTTTCTGTCATGGTAACAAGCAAATCCTCTGAAGAAAGTCCTTTTCTAAAACCCCATTGATGCTCACTTAAAAGTCCACAGTCTTGTAAATGAGTGTCAATAATAGAACAAATTTGATTTTCAAGAAGCTTTCCAGGAATGCTGAGTAGAGAGATTGGTCTGTAGTTTGAGACTTCAGAGAAGGAACCTTTCTTGTGAACTGGAGTAATTTTTGCTTGTTTCCATATATCAGGAAATTGGTTCAAACACGAACTTCTATGAAATACAGTAAATAAACCATCAGCACCAGAAGATTTTATCAAGGATAAGGCTCGTGATGAAATGCCATCTGGTCCAGAGGTCTTGGCTTTTACATTCTCAAGGTCTTTAACAACTTGGCTGATGTTTATCTCCATAGATTGAATGGTAGGAGGTATTAAATAGATATGATTCAACATTTCAAAATCGTCACGGATGGAGTGTTTTTGTGACAGATCTTCCCCAATGGATGTAAAATAGGAATTAATGAAATCTGCTTTATCTATGTCATTTGATATTTCAATATTGCTATTGTTATCTTTGAGAGTTCTTACTAAGGGAGATTTCTTTGCTTTATTAGTACAATCTTTCACTCTCTTCCAAAATTCTTTTGAATTTCTGGACTCGCTAAATCTATTTCTCCAATGCTCAGATTCAGCCTTTTGAAGGAGGTTAAAAAATAAGGTCACCCTGTTGCTTCTCTGTATTTATTCCAAAGATGACTTGAGCATTGTGAGCCTTTGTAGGATTTCAATAACTTGAATCTTGAATTCATTTCCTTCCTGATATCTCTATTTACCCATGGTAAAGAACTTTGTTTGATCTTGATTTCGCAGAAGGGAGCATGAGAGTTAACAATGTTCTTGAAAGAATGATCCCAAGCCCAGGTTGTATCATTTATATCTTCAAATGTAGAGCAACACCACCAAGGAAAGTCCTCAATATCTTTTTTTGAGTTAAACTAAGTTGGTATTTTTGAAGCTTTGGGATTTCAGGATCAAAGGATTTTGTTTCTTTGGAACTAGATAATGCATGACATAAATAAACTTATGATCAGCAATTGCAAAATCCATAACATCAGCATCTTTAACTTTAGAGGGGTCACTAACAAGTATCAGGTCCAACAGTGTTTGTAGTTTCAGTTGTATGAGTTGGTTTCTTTATTATATTCCTGTAACCATAGCAGTTCAGAATCTGACGAAGCTTTCTCCCATAGGTGTCTGAGTTTAAAAGTAAATTTGCATTAAAGTCGCCAGTGATAATAACGTTTTTGCGTGACCTCCAAATACGTTTGAGAGTTAAATTGAATTTTTCAAAAAAGCCGTCATAACCAGGGGGTCTGTAAACACAACCAATAAGGAGTCTTTGTGAGTGGGCTTTTACATCTAACCAAAGAGCCTCGGTGTCTTCTCTTTCGTATTTGGAGATTATCTCACAATCAATGTTCTGTTTAACATAGAAGGTGACACCTCCACCTTTCCTGTCTCTTCTATCCTGCCTCCAAAAGCAATAGCCATCAATATAGAGCTCAAAGTCGTCAGTAGATTCATTTAGGTGAGTTTCCGTAATGGCAAGGACATCAAGTTGTGAGTATTTTAGAAGAATTTTAACTTGGCTAAGGTTGCAGTGGAGCCCACAAACGTTTGAGTGACCGACAATGACTGTACGGTTCCTGTTTCTTCTAAGGGAAGACAGCTAGTCAAATAAGCTTGAATCTTCTTGATTATACGAGGGACCAGGATTGAATTCGATATCACCAGATAACAAGATCCTGCGAACAGACGACTCCTTCAAAAGTTGGAAAGTAACTGTCGATGAAGAAGACGTATATTTGGCGATTCTTGAACCAAAAAAGTTCTTTGTCGTTGTCAAAACCCGTGGTGATAGAAAACCAATATGGCCGCCATCCAAAAAAGGTGGGATGTTTGGTGACGCATTTTTTAGGTAATTTCAAGTAGAATAGCAATCAGGTAAAGTATTTAGTTGTACTACGGACACTGGTAAGTGTAGATTTGGATCTCTATATGAAATATTGATTCTGTAAAAAAGGATTTAAAAAGCTTAAAATCACAGAGCTCAGTAAAAAGGGGCCGTTCGCCATGACCACCATGAAGCCATGCCTCATGGCTTTAGTTAAAGCTGGTTGCATTCCTCTTGGCTTCAGTTGAAGCCATCAGGAATTTTACAGGCAGATTTCTCTCTTTTGCCCACAGTTTGTTAGAATACGGCATTTCTTCTCTGCCTGGTCGATGAAAACAACACTTATCACCTTTTTTCAAGTAAAAATTGGGCACGAAACGCGGTAAAACAAAGAGCTTCCACTAGAGCAAAAAAAATAAACAGCTGATTGCCCCAGGGCAAATATTACTTGTTTATATTTCTTTTGACAAGAGAATATTGGCGACCTCTTGTGGGTTCATCCGTTTCATCTCGTCAATTAACGCATCTGTAAAGACTAATAATGGCGCTTTTTCATCAATAGTCCTTAAGCCAGTCACCCACAAATGCTTTTCATTTTCTCTTTGGGGGGATTTGAAAATTCTTTGCTTCTTGTGGCTTTGATCAACTGGCCCTTTTCTTCCGCAGCCCATTCTGTTATGTCTAAGATTTGTCAAGCTTCAATTGCTTTTTTCTTTGTCCAGCTAGCCTTGTCACAGCAATTGCTATCCTTGCAGCCAAAAAGCCCGCCCCAAAGGCAGCAAAACTTCTTAAAAGTTTGTTAGAATCTTCTAGCTTTTCCAAGTGAGTATACATTTCTTCGAGGGCTTCGTTTACTTTGTCAAACCTTTCTTCAGTGAGTTCCTCGTGGTCGCACACATCAGAAGAAAACCTTGATGCGGCCATGGTCGCTTTATACCAAGGCAGGCAGCTTGTTCAATTGGAAAAAATTCTGGATCAAAAATCACTCGCGCAAAGCGAAGCGACTTATAAGGCCGAGATTTGTTTGATCCGTGGCTTTCTAGATCAGCAATCATACCCACCTTACACACATGTATAATGGTGGTTCTGGACTCAAGGCAGTTTGTTCTAATTGCGGCGAGCGAAGTGAGATGCAAAATAAGAACAAAACTGCCTTGATCCAGAACCACCATTATACATGTGTGTCTCTCCTTCGTTTCAAGCTTCGCTTTTTCTGCATTTCTCTTGAACGCACTCAGGCATGGTAAATGATATTTTGCTTCTGCAGCAATTAAATCACACACACCAGCCAAACAAACTCGAAGTTTGTAGTTGAACTGAGCAGCTTCAATAATTTGCTCACTCATTTTCAATGTCATTACAGATGATAATCATTCTTTTTGGTTTTTGTTTTGGCAAAATTTGCATCTGCTCCTGTTGACTTTTTCTACATGACTTGTATGTTTTACAAGGACTGTTAGGAGCTGTTGTTGCAGGTCGAAGTTTTTCACTTGTCTCTACCTTTTGTTGCAGACTTTGGATTTTCTCTTTACTTGTGTACTATGCGTAACAGTTGCCATGCCAGACAATACAAGTATTGTCATTTCTTCCAAGTAAATCTTCCAGACAATCGATAACCTCTCTGTTTGCTACGTCCCTGTACTTTCTTTGTTTAGTCATCGTTCCGTAAACAACATTTTTGCTGTAACTTGTAGCTTCTCTTACATCGTCCTTTAGCTTATTACGCTTCTGACAGAAGATGCACAGCTTCAAGTCAACTTCTGGCAAAGCTCTCTTTAGGGTCACAACTGGATCCATTCCAACATTTCACAGCTTTAGAACAGCTTTCTACTTGCGAGAAATCTAGCGATGGCATACTAAACAACGAAGCTGAGTAACCAGGTGTACTTACCACTGGACTGGACTCAGACAATAGGAGCGAAATTAGGGAAACTTGACTGTGAATGCCTTTCTGTTTTCACATTCAAATGGGTAGCCATGAACTTTCCTGAAAAAAAAGCCCTGTTAAACCCAAAATAACAGTGCATATAAAACACTTTTCTGTTTTAATTTGGCCAGTTGAAAATAATGTCATACATTGGCCCACGAGACAGGCAAGTCTTAAATTCCTCAAAATACAAAGCATGTAACATACTATAACTGAAGTGGCTCTAGAAAATCCAAATTTGTGATATTTAACTCAGTGGTTTCCCCTTTTCTACACATTTATCATTGCGATGACGTCATTTTACATGTCAATTTTCTGACGTTATTTTGAGACTGATGATCACAAAATGAACTTCGGCAACAAGCATTTCCGCCCTCAGCACACCAGATTACTTCAGAAAACTCTTGTTACCAGCCTTTACTAAGAAATGCTTCTTGATTTTTGTGAGGACTTTATCCAAATACCGACTAGTCTATGTCGTCGTCGACGTCATCATGGGTACACGCCCACAATGAATATTGCTAGACATGATAGCCATGTTTCCTTTTCTTTCCTATGTGGGTATGGTGTTCCGCTTGGCAGCCCCTTGGGCTGCTGGAGCTCTGCTATCAACAATGAACTTAATTTCTATCACACGAGAAAAAAATCCACATTTTCTTTTACATCTCTTTGCCTTTAAAATTACCCTAGCAAGTCCAGTGCTATTCTGAAATCAACGGTTCTGTCCTAAGGACTTGAGTTATTACAAACATTTTCATTCCTTCATTGCACTAAAAAATACTTGAATCAGAGGATAGAAATTGCTCATATGAGAGCAGGTCCCAAACTAACCAAAATGCAAATTGCTAACTGGTTTTAGAGCTGGAAACCATGCGCTTTGTCAGATGACTTTTATGACTACCTGCCAAGCAATCTCTTGACCTGATTGGGGAGTGTGAGAAAGAAAAACCCATCTAGCATCAAAAAAATATCCATGAATAGATAACATGGCCAGTAAAGCAAGTCCTTTGGTTAGCAAACTGAGTGATTTCCTGCGGAAAAAAAACTAATCGCTCACTGTATTAAAGCTCGGTGTGCAAATTATTTTACCGTGCTGGTCACCACGTTGTGGGTCTCCAATCGACCAGTGATTTATACCTAGCTACAATGAATCTATAGATGTTTTGCTACAACAATAATACATAAGTGTCATGTCGGAAAAGTTGTAAGGTTAATGCCAGAGGATTAAAAGTTGGCGGGTTGAGGTTGGTAGTTTGAATCCTGTTGCAGGACTCTTTTTTTCTTCAAGCTTGTTTTTTCCTCCTAGCTACAAGCTAATGGATGGATTGCATTTACATAGGTACTGGAAAATAACAATGTTTAAGCCATAAAGCGATGTAATTATAAAAGGAAAGGAAGGAAAGGAAACATTTGCAGAAGAAAAGCGCTTATCAAACATGAAAGTT
>Ga0099808_1046697_pt1 | contig 10331 bp, 5 predicted proteins | sample OrbTnscriptome_2_FD_81140 | JGI IMG/M metagenome (GOLD analysis project Ga0099808, IMG submission 81140) | Coral microbial communities from Puerto Morelos, Mexico - Orbicella T R B metatranscriptome (Eukaryote Community Metatranscriptome) | ecosystem: Host-associated > Invertebrates > Cnidaria >...
CTCGTGGGCTTGTTTCTACAGATTTGAACTGCAGCATGGAACCGAGGTAAGTTTGTTTCCCATGGAAAACTGAACCTCAGAATCAGAAACCTTTCGGGTTGTTTAGGAAAGATTTCTTAAACCTGGCGGTTGCCTTTCGCCAGCCCCGTTCCCTCCGACGCACCGCCGAACAGTTTATCTAACAACTACTTGCTTAGACCGAAGAGCAGTACAACATTGAACAAATGTTTGCAGTTAGCTTTCTTAACTGGTCGTAGCCTGAACCACACTATACTCTTCCAAAGCTGTCTAAAGACTGCCTTTTCATACAACCAACACTGGAAGGGGGAGCTGCATATCCTTGGTTAAAACCAATGCAACCTCTGATGGTAGCGCCAATGCGTAATAGTCCAGAAAACGACTCGTTAACTTTAATGTTAATGATTTTGTTCTGACGAAGCGGTAACGCGCGAAACGTTAGTTTCACTTACTCGCCAGGGCGCTTATTAAATTTCAAGTTGAAATATATCTAAGTGTTAAACTTTTTCTCCGACGCAACCCAGCAGTACCTTTGTTCACTCAGTGTTAATGTTTGAGACTTTGGTTGTGCGATATGACAGTAAACCTTCAAAAGCAGATCATTATCTTCTTTTTTTTTCTCATCACCCGTCCAGTTGACATTGTAGTAATACTGTGAGGAGAAACCGAACGTTAATCACTCGTGGGCGTTACCCAGCAATTTTTCTAAAAGTCCATTCTTTTTTTTCTTTTGGTTGCATCCACTTCGTAGACAAGAAAAAAAAAATCGAACCTTTGCCGCGATTTGATGTATGGACTGGGTTTCCATCAGTGGGTTGTCACGCAATGTTCGTTGCTCGTTGCGTGACGAAGCAAATAACGGCTGCGTCGAACACAATGCAATTGTCGGGGAAAAAGAGAAATTTGGGGAAAAAAAAAGAACCGAGACTATATTGTTGGCGTAGAATCCATTAATCACAGAATGTACAATTGTAGAAAGGTCCTTCAAACAAAAAATAATAACTAAAACATAAAAAATAGGGATCCATGTTCCAACTGGATTAGTTACAAAAAACGTTTTTATTTTTGTCAAATTAACTAATACTTCCTGAAAGACGTTTTATCCAAGCAGTTTTTTACTCGTTGTTAACAGTATGTATTATTCCAGAAACTTCCTTTCGAATTAGAAGCTTATTAAACTACAAACATATTTTATTGATGCCTCGAACTAGGTGTTGTGTACTCAATACTAAATAGGATGTAAGAACTAAAATTGTAGAAATTTCCTTAGCACAAAAAGCTCATAATTAATTACTTAGTTTTTCTTCTTATTATTTTTCGTTATATTTTTTTTCCCTTGAAAAACTAAACAAAGGCCCAAAGCGATCTTTGTGATGTGACGTAATACGGGACAGGATGGATGACTGTAGAAACTTCCTTTGTACTAAAAAAAAAGTGATAATTACTTACCTAGGTTTTCTTTTCTTTTTTCTCTTTTACATTGACTTCCTAAAAAATAATAAGAATAACAAAACAAAACAAAACAAATCCGAAACAGGAAGTATAATTGCAGAAACTTCGTTTGCACGGTAAAAAGCTTTGATATGCCAATCTTATGGCAACCTCTGTTCTTCTCTTTACTCGAGGACAAGTAAAACCAGAACAAAGTTGATTATTTATTTTTAACGTTTATCTAGATCAAAATTACTCAGGATCTGACATACTTTTGATATGGAAATTGCTAATTAAGCACGTACGTGAGCTATTTTTATTGCTCTCACAGAATTTCGTCTGATTTATTCCAAGAACACAGACAAAACAACCCAAATGTTTTTGTAAGGATACAGTTCATAATTTATTAGCTACGTAACTTGAGACGACATGAAATACTGTGAAAAAAATATATATATATATTTTTTTTTACATTCACAATTCTATCCTTGGTAGAGAAGTTACGAAATTTGTAGCTTTAAAAAATGACTTTACACCATAGGAAGGGTGATAAATGAAGCAACATTCTAGTTGATCAATAAGTTTTTTTTTGGAGGGGGGGAGGTGTCAAAGTATTCAATATTGTACAACAAACGATTAGCGGTAAATTGTTTCAAGCGCTTCCTTTGTAAGTCACGTACTTTGCTTATGTCGGCTTTTTTTGTGGACAAAATTGTCAATGACTTGTGTGTAGTTATGAATATTATTTGATGGTATGAACCGACATCGTGGTGAGTCAGCACCATCCTGTTACCTGTAGGAGATCTTATTTAACTCAGTTTTAAAAATTAGACCACAGCGTTAGTACAATGACTACGAACGAGACAGGGTGATTTTAGCGGTTCAGCAAGCCATAACCACGCGTGGCACTCACGTAACACACCCATGCTTCGCTCCCACGCTTTATATCCTCAAAAGGGATACAAAAATAAAACACAGAGGAATGTACAATGGACCTAAGATATCGCAGAAAAAAAAAATTAAACAAGTTCCTCGTGAATTAAACTCTTTTTGGGTTCCAGACAGCTTTTCATTCATTTATTCATTCATTTTTTCACATATTTTGAGACCCTTACAACAACATCCACTACCCACAAATTCACTAGCTTATCGGGTCGGCCAGTGGATAACTAAAATGGAAAAGCAGGTAGTAAACGATATTTTGTGGTTTTGATTTTTTTACTTTGGTACTTCATTACTTTGCTTATTGCTAGTAGTTTCTAACAGAATGGATAAGTGACTCGTCTTATGTCTTTGCTGGCACAAACAATCGTATCGGCGGGTAGTGTAGGCTTCAGTGGTTCAACACACCATAACTGCGCTGCATTCTCATATTACACCCACGTTTTTCGCCCACGCTTTTTCTCCGCAAAATTGGCAGGAAACTCAAGCACGAAAAAGCGTTGGCCAAATTGAAATGTGGAAATGAAAACAAGTGCTTCTTTTGATTTCTTTACCTCCTGTCGGTTCAGGTAACAATTAACTAATTAAACCTTTTAGCGAGTTCTCAATTTGCTTTGGTTGTTAGTGGTTTTTGGCAGGATTCGCCGAGTTCTTGTCTGACTGTTTTGTGGGTACAAACCAACTTCTCAGTAGGTAGTAAAGCCTTGTTAAACCGCGCGTGGCACTCACGTAATACACCCACGCTTCACGCCCAAGCTTTGCGCCCACAATTCCGGCACGAAAACAAAACACGCCAAAAAATATATACACTGTGTCGTGGTAGTTAAGACCAGTTACAGTTGAACTAACTTGTTATCGATTGAGAGAACATTCCGCCTCTCGCGAATAGAGGCAGGAATATTTGAAAACTTTTAAATATAGCTATTCTCTTGGTGTGCGGGTTACTTGCAATTTTGTACTTTGAGGGTACAGAAATCTTTTCAAGTACTTTCAATGTACATGTAGAAGCGGTATGTTGATAGTCTGCAAATGAATTCTTTGATTGTTTTCGGCACTCGTTTCGCAAATATTTTTTTGCGGTTAGTTTCAAAATTAACTTTAAATACCTAGTTTTAAATGTTATGTCGCAAGGAAGCTATACCCGTTAAGAACTTGAAACTTGTTAAGAAAAATTCCAACCGACAATCAAATTTATCTTTGGGATGAGAATTAAGTACAATGTCAGGAGAACCTTTTTATTCCATCTTTGTTTTTCCTTAGTTTCGACAAGTGGAAAGCTTTATCATTAATAATTTGAACTGTTAATTTATCTCACCGCTTAACTATGAATCCAAAGTGGTTTAACGGCAAAGATCTAACGAGTGTCCGAAACAAAACAAGTATTAACAACCCTGGCGAACTTTCCATCGTTATACCGACACCATCTGCGCTCAAAATCTGAAAAAAACTTCAAAGAAATACCGCGCAAATAGCTTCCACTTACGTCAACAACGTTATATTGACAACTGTGTCTTGCGAACTGATAATTTTGATAAATACACTCCGCTTCTTGTTAAAATGAGCGAAGTTAAATTGCCCCTCTCCCCTTAAAGCAAAGATTTATCTAGACTTTTTTCAGAACCGTATTGTTGTACAGACACTGTCTCAAAACTTCGAGGAAGTTACTTTTTTCATTTAAATGTTCAAATTGCGGTTCAGACATGATTAATGTTTTATGCCTTAAAACACCGCGCGTCATTAATCAAATAATTTATTCGCCGAACAATCCGCTGGGATTATTCCAGGGAAAAGCCGTTAAATCTTTGTTTTATACTAAGATTTGTTTTGAAAATCCACTGTCTTCCTATCACATTCCTCTTGCCAGAATTCCCCCCTAATTTTAATTCTATGTATTTGACTCGCATGAAAAGAGAGGACAGATCAGCGGAGATTATTAACAAGATAAATACACAACTTATGTCATGATCGGGTATAGAAACGAGTTTTGATTACAAACGTTGAAGTTTTTAGCACTTTCCTGTGGTGAGATGTTTCTGGGGTAAATTATCAGCATAACTGATATGATATGTCTTTTTCTTGATAACTGAGTATTTTATGAGGCCCTTTTAATTAAAGTGATTTGAATTTGATCTGTCACAAGCGTGTAAGGCCCTGACGACTCTGCGTCGGAGAGCTTTGAAAACACAGCTTTATTTCCACGGCTTGGCCTACCGTCCACACTAATCCGTCACGAAAACGGAGCTTTTCGAAAATGCTCTTCAAACCGGAGGATTTTGAAAACGCCGGCTTTTCGTTTTCGTGTGGACGGAAAACATTTTGAAAACGGAGCATGGCGAAAACGATAACCTCACGGTAATCATGTGATTTCCCTGTCTTAGTTTTCCTCAAACACAAATCAAAAATGACCGGTGATTGTTGCGTTTGTAAATTCCTCCGGAAAACTTTTGATACGTTTTCAGAGTGAGACCTCCGTTTTCAAATTTCTCATCAGTTACAGATAAAAACTAGCGCTCAGCAGTTCTGGTATTCGTCTGCGCTTTAGAATCAGATCTAAAGTTGACAAAATTATCGTGACATTAGATTGGGTGTTTTCCATTTCACCAAAAATTCCGGAAATTTTCTTAATGGGAACAAATGATACAGAAATTTTCTTGGAAAGTTTCTGGAATATCCCAGAAATTTCACATTTCCCAAATGCGAACCATTCACAGAAAATTCCGGGATTAAAATCTAATGGAATAGAAATTGCCGGTAGGATATTACCCGCAAATTTGGGTACAATGTAGCTCTCGAGGTTGTCCTGTTTTGCAAATTGGTGAAAATGTTTTTCTGTTTGCCAGTAGAAATTCCCAGAAATGCTAACCGGAATTTTTGATCAAACAGTAAGCGCTCCAGGTCTGAAGGAGAGCGGGAAAGGCTGTAGACAACGCGTGTAATCAAAGAATTGAGACTCAGATCAATATATATATATATTTTGTTTTTTGGTTTTTTGATGTCGCAGTTTGCTAATGAAACTTCATTGTAAAGATTCATGAAAATGGCCATCTTGAAATTTTCTGCAATCTAAGCATCGTGTTCATATGGTATCTCGCTGTTTGTGACGTCACATTGCACGAAGGCAAGGTCATGCGCCCTTTAGTTTTGAATGATGACTGCTTTACAGTTACGTCTGTACCTCAAGCAGATGACGTCGGCCATTAGGTTTCTCATTAATTATCTTTCATTGCCCCATAGTAAACGTCATGAGGGCTCTATGGGCCGAACCCGTACAATTTCTCGCTTAGTTTGACGTGAACTTTACTCGAATAAATATAATACTCTCCGTTGTTCAATGCAAAGCTGAAAATTTGAGTACTGATCTTGATGAAACTCACGCTAAAAGATCAAGGCCTTTCATAAAATTTGAATTTCACAGTAGTGTTTTCACTCCGTTGATGAGCAGTATTACGGCATTTAACCTTCCTGAAGATTTGTGCCGGTTCGAAATTATCTCCGCTAGAGTAGTGTCATATTTTTGTTCAGAAATCGTAACTCGCCCAATGCCCCCCTACCCAAGCCAGGAGTATAAATGAATGCCGCCCAACTGTTAGGACAACCTTCCAACAACTAGCATCCTATCGGGGGAAGGGGAAGGAGGAAGGCAGTACCGGGATAAACTTCGGTTAACAGCCCGTCCGTCTCTTGTGATTGGCATTTATTTTCTTCTTCGAGTTTCAGTACAAATACAAGCGTCCGTATTGTAGAAATTTGGTAAGCCAAGAGTACTTTAGAAGACTTTAGATTTAGAGTCACTCGGATTGTCCCGACGTCTAAGGATATCATGGCGGAGTTTTGTGATGTCAACAACAGGGCTATAGGACTAAACAAGTCTTGTTAATCTCATCTTTAATGGGCTTTTTTTTGTTTTGTTTTGTTTTTTCCTCTCCAGGCCCAGCAAGAAGGCGTTATGCAACGATGCGTAATGGCCGAGCCTCATCATGGAGAAAACTGGTGCGCAGTTTCCAAAGCTATTCCTAACTGGAGACTTCGCACCAAGGACATCCTACCGATTGTGGCCAAGTCGTTGAGAGCTATCGAAAAAGAGTAACGGTAAATCTGTATACATATCATGGTGTTTTTAAAAGAATGGTGCCCAACTGCCATTATTTCCTGGTCTGTCGCTGTGTATCAGAGCATCCGTGGAACACCCCTTCTGAGACGCCTTCGAAGACTTGGACTTTTACGCGCGTGTCGTGCGTGTTCGATTTCATGCCAAACACACTCGCAGGCGCGCTACTCGCTGATCGAACTGAACGAGGCCATAGCTTATTCGTTTTGATGGCGCCCAAATAAAGTTGTCCGTAATGACTAGCCAAACTCGTGGTACTCGTCAAGAAGACCTTTATTTATTCCGTAGTATGTTGTTTGCTTTGTTTTCGCTATTGTATCTTGTAAAAGACATGAAAAATTCAGTAGGTAAATTTTTCATCTTTTATTCCTTCTAATTGCGTGTTCTTCCATGTGAATCTTTGTGTCAAAGCTTGTAGTCTTTTATAAGAAAACAAAAACGAAACATAAAAAAAAATATTGAACTTCCAGTTTCTTCTTGGTGATATTATAATTTTCTTTGTGTAATTTTCCAAAAAAAGAGTCAGATGTGATGTGGTTCTTATAGTTGGTAACAGACTAGGAATTTTGGTTGCAAATTAGCTGTGTTTCAAACTTAGCTTCGTTTTAGTTCTTAGTTACCATCTGCCTAATATGCCATATCATATCATTGCCCATATCTTCTTTTTGAAATTTGTGGTCTGTCATCTTGTTAAGAACAAAGCTTGATGCACCATATGCAGTAATTCAAGCCAGAGGAAAGAAATTCGTGCCGAGTTTCGAACTATTCGGGTTAAATGTAACTCTTAGCATCGTTTAATAACTGAGGTCGTGAAGAGCTGGCCATTGAAACTAAATTTAGATGCCACATAACCTTTCGCTTGGAGCCAAATTGGGAAAAATGTGTCGGAATTTTTTGACAAGACGCCCTTAACTCGCTAGATTACTTTACGCTGCAGATGTCACTGTTTACTTTTAGCCGTTGATTGTAACTATGAAACCTTTTAATACGGTACTGTTTGAGATATACTCCGAGCATAAGAAAGTGTCTTATGTGACGTGGCCAATAAAAAGCTCTCCCTAACTTTTACCCTGTTTACACCATATTTTGCATTTAAAGTGTACTTTTCTCCACTTTGTTTTGAAGCCTTAAAAGTAAAATAACTATCTTTCTATAATTTCGTGTTGTAATGGCGTCGGTGTTGAGACAATTAAGAGTTCGTCGCGAAAATGAGACACAAAACTGACCGCCTTATTTTAATTTCGTGATAAAACGAAGAAAACGTTAATTAGAAAAGATCTGCTTAATTGTGTGTGGTTTTAAATGCACTATGGATCGCATTTTGCGGTAAAAATGTGATTTTATTGTATTATATTTTTCTATCGCGAAAAATGTGACACTCGTTAATCTTTTCCAGAACAACAAACAAACAAACAAACACAATATCTTTCTCTCTTGTGTTGCATTTTATCTTGTTTTACTGATAATGCCAGATCTTCTTCCTTGTGCTTATTTGCAAAAGTGCATAGGCTTCTATCATTTGAATTGGCTTTAATTTCCACTATCTACCTTAAGATTTTAAATTTCGCTGTTTGTTGTTAGCTCTGCAGCATCACTGAGACTAGAGCTGACTCTATCTGGGCTTAATTCCCAATTAATTTCGATGCCATATGGCGTTCTCTCCACTGTCGATATTTTTTCAACCTTGTTTAGTGTTTGTGTGAAAACATATCGTACCTGCTGACTGTAACAAATCTCTTTGGGTTATCAACACTATTCAACGTATTGTTTTGTTTGTTCTATTCTGTTTTGTATGTGAGGTTTTTTTGTGTGTTTGTTTTGCTTTTTTCCCATTTTTCAAGCAAGAACGAAGTAACAAATCAGAGAAAGATGAATGAGAAAATCATTAGCAATTGACTCTGGACTCGTTTACTGTCTATGATAACGTTTTTCTTGTAGTCATCAATTCTTTGCCTGGTACGCCCTTAATTTTAACGAACTGTGCTTTGACAATGGATTTCAGATCTGTGTTAACGAAACTGTTCCATGTTCGTAACAAGAGCATACAAAAAATGAATAGTTCTTATTTTATAGGTTGAAAGAGTTCATGTGGCGACTCTCAACGACACAAGAGTCCATTTTCTCTCGTGTGGGGTCGTGTTAAATTCGTATTCATTTGTCAGTGAATATATGAAACAAGACGTATTACGAGCTCCCAGTTGCCTGGTAGCGCACTGCTTCGGTAACGTAGAGGTCGTGGGTTCGAATCTCGTTTAAACCTGATTTTGTTTTTACGGGTCTTATTTTCACAACTAAGTTTTGTACAAAGTGCCATGATTTCTTATGCTTTTAAATTCGCGTTAAGTCATGTGCATTTGTGTTAAAGCCCTACTTAGAGCAAATTATTATTTTAGCCGTAGTGTTTTGCCATTAAGATGTCGCATTTTGACTGCCTTTGATAGCGATGCATATTGCGTTTTACAGGTGGCCGTAGCTATTTCGTAATGTCGTGACTTCATTATGTACATGACAACCGACGCCTGCGTATGTAGAAGCATTTCCTGTTATCGTGTAAGCGACGAAACTTCCTCTGCCGTCCCAGGCTGACAGCAAGCCATTCATGTTGGCCAACACTCTCTTGCTATTTCATAAATTGCTGCCTTTTTGAACCAAAAAACAGTTCATGCGTTGATGCACGAGAGACATAGAGTAGCTAATATCGCATTTCATGTTCTACCCGTCATCAATAACGTCACCATTTCATCTCATTTGCTTTTGAATAGTTTTTCATAAGAGGTGACCCATTGATGGGTCTTGCTCTTAAGTTCCTTGGCGCCTTAGCGTGACGTTTTCTGTCGTGTCAGAACAAAGTTAACATTTTTTTTTCTTTTCAGACAAGTAAATTGTTTTTGTGAGTAATGTGTTTTTGATCGACGTGCGCTCAAGTCTGCTTAATTTTTAATGTCTCTGCAAGCACTTATACCACGACTGATTTGAATGCGTATTGCACGACTGGTTAAATAAACACGAATTCTTGGGTGAATAATATACCTTTTTATCCCCATTCAAAACGTCTTTGTTCGTGGTCGCCATGTTGATTTATAGACTCAGCTGAGTTTGTAAAGGCCAGGCTGTCTTTGTACAGAGCTGTTCCACTGACAGAGTTCATAACAGTCGAAATTAGCCCAGTAATACACCAACTTCTGACTCAATCGCCCTTTTGCTAATGGGGAATGCGATGGATTTCACGTCAAAACTGTCGCTGTGTAAAATGGGTTCCGAATTGGAAGCTAAAGAGATCTCCCCCAAAAAGATAAAAGTAGTTACAAAAAACACGTAACAACAGCTACAATTCTGCCCCCGGCGCTTTCATGATCTCTGTTCGTTGTCTTTTGTTTTCATGCAATCCAATTTTTTGTTGTTTAAATTTCTTGTATATTTATTCTGACACGAGCAAACATCTCTAGTCACGGCTTCTGAATTTCGAGTCGAAACATAGTACTTAAGACATTAGTCTAGTGTTTCGGTTTCTTAATAGCCCGTTTCACGGTTTTTGCTGTTGTTGTTAGTGTTGCTGCTGATGTTGTTTAATTCACCGTGAATGTGGGGCAATTTTAGGCTACTGTGTAGTTCCACCCCGAAATTGTATGACATCCGCGCTGAATTTTATTGTAATGCAAGTAAGAAAAATTAACTGTGACTCTCTTGAAGGAAAACAGCGTCTTAGCCCTGGCCAAACGATGGTAACATTTCAACGCAACATATCGCTACATTGTTGGCCCAGCATTTACAAGCCCAGGCCAGACGATCGCAGCACTGCAACTCAGCATATCACAGTATTGTTGGGCGCAAC
>Ga0099808_1213923_pt1 | contig 10317 bp, 8 predicted proteins | sample OrbTnscriptome_2_FD_81140 | JGI IMG/M metagenome (GOLD analysis project Ga0099808, IMG submission 81140) | Coral microbial communities from Puerto Morelos, Mexico - Orbicella T R B metatranscriptome (Eukaryote Community Metatranscriptome) | ecosystem: Host-associated > Invertebrates > Cnidaria >...
CCTTGCTGATGACTGGAAGCAACGTGGTTCCATGCTAGTTTTTACATTCTTTCAGATTACCTTTTTCGGCAGCTTAACTATCAATTCTTTTCTCCATTTCCCTGGCATTCTCTCTTCTCTTTATGCTATGTTAATGATCTCCTTGACTTTTATAGTGGCAAAGTCAATGTCAGCTTTTTGGGGCAGCTCTGCTTGTATGTTGTCAATACCTAAAGCTTTCCCATTTTTCAGGTGTTTTATAGCCTCCTTTATTTCGGCCCTGCTGGGTTCAGATGTATCTGTTTCCTTCAATCTCATCTGGAGCTTCTATTTCAGCTATGCTTACTGGGTTGCTAGGGTTCTCTCTGTTAAGTGCCTCATTAAAGTGCTCATACCACTTCTTGGTTTTGCTTTCTTTATCATTAAGGATGTTACCATTCTTGTCCTTTGCAGCAGCACTTTGCCTTGGTCTTTCGTTAGTCAATACTTTAGTCAGGGAATAAAGTGTCTTCATGTGCTTTTGCTGAACAGCATTTTCAGCTTCATTTGCAAGATGTCAGTCCATTGTCTTATCCATTCTAACTTTCTTTTAACTTCTCAGTCTTTCTTTCTGTATTCATCCTGCCATCTCTGTTTTAGTCTCTCTGATCTTGCACCAACTAGCTTCTGCTTGATGGCTTTCCGTTGATCTATTAGGGCCCACGCTTCCTGACTTAACCATGGCTCGTCTTTCTTCTTATACCCTAGCACTTCTTCCGCTGTCTTAGTGTATACTTCCTCCATTATCTCACTTTTCCACTCTACTTCTTTTGCTTCATTAGTTGGCTCTTCAACTTCTAGCAACTGGAATCTGTTCTTTAGCTGTATGCTGAACCTTCTACATATGTCATTGTCTTGGAGTTTTTGTGTCAAACTTCTTCCTAATCTTCCTTCTCACTGGTGCTCTTTTGAGTTTCAGTCTGATAGTCAATCCTACAAGACAATGGTCACTGGCAACATCTGATCTCATGGCTCTGGTGTCTATCACTGAGGTTCTGAATTTCCTGTTAACCAGTGTGTGGTCAATTTGATTTTTCGTTTTTCTATCAGGTGACACTCATGTCAGCTTATGTATTTCCTTGTGCGGAAATATTGTTCCAGTGATTACCATCTCATTAAAATCACAGAATTCTTTCGGCCTTTCTCCAGTTTCACTTAATGAACCCACTCCATGAGGTCCCATAACTCAAGTTTCTGCAGTCCACCAGTATGAATCAAAGAGGGTGGCAAAGTTTCGCTTTCTCCTTCTGGGAGAGGTCACTTACTGTTTGTTTTTGATTGTTTTGGGAGCATTCCTTCTATTTTTACTCAGAAAATGACATTTTCTGAGTATAGGTAGGACATTGACTTTCACTCCTACGCTTGCTCCTTCCTTCCGCCCATCAATTCCTGTTAACTTTTTAGTAACTCTGCTGAAGAGTTCTCTGTATATGAAGCGGTGGCCTTCGGTTTCCCCCAAGTCAGAAAAGATTATTCATCAAGTGATTTGTTTTTGTGACAATGTTTCGTGTTCGTGGATCATTTCTGCTCGGTCAACAGCAATGGAAGTAGCACTGCTTCCGCTGATTTTTCATTGGAAAGCAAACGCTGTGTGTTGGTAAATGTTTTTTTTAAGCATTGGAAAGGCAAAGGCTGTGTTTTGGTAAACTTTTTTTTATATTTGTTAAAATGAAGAAAAAAAGTAAAAAATGAAAAAATAAAAAAAAATTGTTAAGCCCAATAGAAATTGAACTCACAACCTCTCCCTTGTCGGGCAATCACTTACTCCACTGCGCCACATCAACATCTCAAGAAATTTGGTGAAACATATTTATTAAATTGCTTTCTACAGAAACGCTGGGTTGTTAGAACAACAGGTGCAAGAGTCGCACGAATGTCCTGGACAGGAGACAATTGCATTCATTAGCGTATCTGAATGGACTTTACTGTGTTACATAATCCTTTTGTGTTAGATTTGATTTTGTACACTTATCTCGTATATTAGTTCATAACTTACCCTTGTTTTTGTTTGCTTAAATAAGTTTAATTCTAATCCTTGACATGTGCAGTACGGATTGGAACTTCTTGGACAGTTTTGAAAATCAAGGACACTTGGATTGTCAGGGCATTGTTCAAAAGTCTGGTTAATGAAATGGTGTGAAATAGAATAAATGTCTATCTGGTAAACATTTGATGGTAGCAGAGCAAGGTTTCAAATCATGTCAGTAGACAGCGAGCATGGCGAAGCAATGTACAAAGAAGAAGACTGCATCGAAAGTTCAAGCAGCAAAAGGTGAAGGATAAGGCGGCCTTCACCAGGATCAAGAACAAGCTGCTGAGCCTTCTAGACGAAGAAGAATATCAGAGTTGGCGGAAGTCAAGGAGGTTTGTCAATGCTTTGTCAAGTGCAAGAATGCACAATGTGAACTATGGAAGAGCTGTCTCAAGAATATTTAAGCTCCAAAGAGAAAGAGAAAAAGTTCACCAATGAAATGGACAGATTAGAAGCGGAATTTCGGAGGCTCATGACAAGGCTCAAGAATATTTGGACAATCGGGAGGACGAATTATTGAGTTTGGCAACTGACATATCAGAAAATTCTTGCTGATGTCGAATCAAAGAAAGCATCGTACGAAAAAGTGTCGAAAAGCAAGCTTTGGAGGACCAAGTTAAGCGAGAACAAGATATCGCTCGTCAAAAAGAAGATTTAGAAGAATTACGTTGTCAGTATTGAAGTCGTTTATTTGATGAAGAGGACCTTCAAGATTTGAAAGAGTTGGAGTTCAAAGGACTGGAAACAAGAAAAATTTCTGTGAACAATGTGACAGAAAGTCATTCAATGCCATCGCTTGGCAAGGATATGTGGAATCAACTTAAGTGTGTTTCAATTCCTGTATTTAATGGTGACAAAAGATAGTATGAGGGTTGGAAAATGGCTTTCATGGCATGTGTGGACAAGGTTTCAGCCACACCAGAGTACAAATTTCTTCAGTTACGTCAATACTTATCTGGCAAAGCATTAAAGGTCGTGAAACCTTTGGGACACTCTGCGGCAGCTTATGAGACAGCAAAGGAAAGATTGGAATGAAAGTTTGGCGGCAAACGGCTTCAGATTGCCTTACATTTAGAAGAACAGGAGAACTTTAAGCCACTTCGCCCTGAAAATGCAAGGGACCTTGAGAGACTTGCAGATTTGTTAAATGTTACTGTAGTAAACCTGAAGGAGGCCAGTCGGCATGAAGAACTAGGAAGCGTATCACTGTACCTCAGTTTGTGTAGGAAATTGACAGAAGCAATACTAGCACATTATCATTAGTGGATTCAGGAAAATGGTCGTTGGCAGTCAGTAGAAACGTTGAGAGAGTTCATCATCCAGGAAGCAGAATTCCAGACAGTAGCATTGGAAAGAATTTGATTTGAGTAAAAGAGGACATAAGAAAGACAGTGGGGTGACCTTCTTCGCTAACATGCAGAAATCTCCAGGAAATCAGAGAAGAGTTGGATTTTGTCCGTGTAACGTTTGCAGTGGTCATCATGCATGGAGTTTGGTATTGTGCCAGGTTCAAGGCTATGAGCCTTCCAGAGAGATAGGAAGCTGCAAAGAGCCTTACTGTGTTATCATTGCTTAGGAGGAGATCACAGTGGAGAAACGTGCATTAGCTCGAGAGTTTGTGGGATAAATAATTGTAGGAACACTCAGTGAACAGCTGAACTCTAATGATCGTTATGAAGTGGAACAAGGAGCATCAGGTGGCTCCCAGGCTGTTGCAGAAAGCGAAACAATCAATGAAATGTTTCTTACTCCTCCTCAGGATCTAATTGAGCAATCAACAGAGAGGTCTCACACCACATTGACGTCACAAAGTGCGCAACCAAGATTTTTGGTGCTATGCACAGTACCACTGTTTCTGAAGAATGGTAATTGCAAAATTAAAGTGAATGCGTTGTTGGACAACGAAACTGCATTTAAATGCTGATGTAGCTGCTGAGCTTGAACTTCAAGGACATCCTCAATGTGTAACTGTGAATGTTCTAAATGGACAGACTGAAACCTTCTAGACTATGCCAGTTGAGGTTGGACAGTTTGGATGGAAATGTGAAGACTACCATAAGTGCATTCACAGCTGAATGAGTCACAGGAAACATGAAAGTTATTGACTGGGGAAAGTATGCAGCAAAGTGCACCCATTTTAGAGGGGATACAGTTTCCAAATCCTGGCATCCGCCCAATAGTGGACTTGTTAATTGGAGTTGATTATGCTGAGCTACACTACTCATTCAAGGATGTTCGAGGTCAACCCAGGGAACCAGTAGCCAGACTTGCACCATTAGGATAGACATTTTCAGGAATGGTTAGTGGGCTCAAAGGAGGTGACTGTCAGTTAAGCTTCGCACACACCTATCTTGTGCAAGAACAGTCAGACATAGATGAAATAAGTAGTTTACTACTACAATTCTGGGAAATAGACAATCCTAGCATATCACATGATTGACTCATTCTGAATTCTGATGAGCAACGTGCATTAGAGCAGATGGAAAAGTCCCTCAAGTACTTGGATGGAAGATATCAAGTGGCACTTCTATGGAAGGAGCATGTTCCTGACCTATCAGACAATTATGGCATGGTGCTACGCAGACTGTGCAACACTGAGAAACATTTACTGAAGAATCCAGAGATTGCAGCAGCCTACTCAGAAAACATCACTCAATATTTGGAGAAGGGCTACATCGTAAGGTCAACCCAACCGAAGAAAAACCTGTAAGGAGATGGTACCTGCCACACTTTCCCATTGTATGACTGGAGAGAGCCACAACAAAGACTTGCATCGTATTTGATTCCTCTGCAAAGTTTGGAGGAATCTCCCTCAATGGCATCATTTATCAAGGACCAAAATGGCAGAGAGATTTGAATTATGTTTTACTTTGATTCAGAAGACACCCTGTTGCACGCATCTGTGACATCACTGAGATGTATTTGAGAATTGAAGTTGCAACTAAGGGCCGATCATGTCAGCAGTTCTTATGGAGATCCTTGGATCAGCAGAGAAAACCAGAAGAGTACGAGTTCAACTGAGTTGTGTTTGGGATTAACTCATCACCTTTCCAGGCTCAGTTTGTCTTTCAAACACATGCTGAGAAGCACAAACATGAGCTGCCCTTAGCTGCAGAAACTGTGTCAAAGTCAACATATATGGATGACAGTATGGACTCGGTGTTGGACGATAGTCAAGGTATTGAGTTGTACAAGCAGTTAGATGAGCTGTGGAGCAGGGCAGGAATGTATGCTCGTAAATGGTTGTACAATTCACCCCAGGTTCTAGAGAAGATAATTGAGGACAGAGCATCTGAGATGTACATCAACAAGGATCCCCTTCCAACAGTAAAGACACTGGGAATTGTGTGCCTTCCAGAAGAAGACGTGTTCACGTTCAAAGCAAATCCGCCTGAAGAAAACTTCAGCTCACTAAACGGAATTTCCAGAAGAGAATCGCCACATTATTTGACCCAGTTGGTTTCTTGGCACCATTTACCATTCGAGCCAGAGTTACGATGCAGGAGATGTGGGTGGCAGGACTTGAATGGGACGAGCTATGCCCAAGGGAGTTGATCCACAAGTCTCAAGAATGGTTCTTTGAGTCGGAAGAGTTACCAACGATTAATGTTCTCAGATGTTTATGATTTGGTCCAGACGGAGTTCTGCTGTCAGAGACCTTACACACCTTTGTAGACGCATAGCAAGATGCGTATGGTGCTGTTGTCTATTTGAAGGTTATCAACGTGAGTCGATCAGTATCCAGTTGACTAGTTGCAGCCAAGACAAGAGTTGCACCACTTGCAGCAACAAGTATACCTCGTTTAGAACTGATGGCAGCAATCCTGGGACTAAGGTTGACCGAGTCAGTTTCCAGAGTTTACAGTGGTGCATTGGGCAAGCAGTCTTGTGGTCCAATAGTATGAATGTCCTGTGGTGGACAAAAGGAAGAAGTTGGAGAATTAAACCTTTGGTGGCAAATCGAGTGGGAGAAATTCAAAGCCTAACAAATCCCAAGCGGTGGCGTTTCGTGCCTACCAATGAGAATCCTGCTGACTTTACTATGAGGGGCATGAGAGTATCAGACATGGCCAAGGAGAATAAGTGGTGGAGTGGTTCATAAGGAAGAGTCAGAATGGCTTGTGAATCAAATTGACACCGGCAAAGTTTCAGAAGCAACGGAAGTCAAGAAATCAGCTCAAGGCAGCTCACAGGCAGGCCAAAGTAACTGAGACTGGAAAGTAATTTCAGTTCATAAAGATGATCAGTTCTGGCTTGATCCAAAATGCTTCTCTAGTTGGACAAAGTTAATAAGAGTTCAAGCATGGGTTCGTTGTTTCACAGATAACTGTAGAAGTCCCAACAGAGAGAGAGGAGAATTAAAGGCGGAAGAAATTGAAGATGCTGCGATTCAAGTGATAAAGGGTACACAAAGAAAGGTATATCCCGATGAGTATTTGGCACTTCAGTGACAAAGAGAGTTACCAAAAAAGAGCAAGCTGCTTGGCTTACAACCACAGCTGGACAAGGAGGGCCAAATGAGATGCAATGGATGCCTTAAGTATGCAGAATTTCTACCACAGGATGCTTTCTTTCGGATAATCCTTCCTTGTAAGAACTGTGTAATGAAGCTAATTGTCAAACATTATCACAAGAAAGACAATCATGCAGGTGGAATGAATCAATTGCTGACGGCTTTATCAACACGAGAGCGTTCGCACAGAGAGCGTTTTTGGAATGGAAAATGCAACTTTAATCTTACTCTTTTATGGGATGGATTATGGTGATAAAACTTGTACAACTTATCATAGCTACTGTATTATTATACATCACACAATAAAAAGTAATCAAATATTGTTCATATAATTCTTGTAAATAACACTCCTGTACGTTTTGAATTCGTATTTAATTCTAACGATTCACTTAAAACCAAAATAACAAATACAGAAAACAATAAATACGAACTTAAACTTAAGTAAACTGAAATTACAACAATACAAAAAACAGCAAAAAATAGAAAGAAGAAACGAGATCACTTACAAGATCTGTACGGCACTCTGGAACTGACAACGACTGAATACAACTATAAAACTACAATGCTTTTAAACAGAATTTTGAACTAAAAGAATAAACTTAATGAGGTTATGTGATAAACAATAGACGATTACATAACATGACGTGAAAAAACTACTTTGCATTTAAAACTGCACAAAAAAGGAACGCAAAAAATTAAGTTTTAACAGCAAAGACAAAACAGAAAAGAAAAGGCGACCAAAAACAGAAAAATTTAACTCTCGTGGCTACATAGCCCCCCCTAATGGACTAGTAAAGTCTACAGTTCATTACTATAGTGTAACTATACTCAGGCACGAGAGTAAGTCCTCTTGATCATTCTTCACACTGTGGATTTTCTGTTAAATTCAGTCTCTTCATTTAAGCTGTCTTCTCTCCTTCTAAGAAGCACAGTTTGGTTATTGGCCTTGGTAAGAATTGTGGGGGCAGTTTTCACCTTGGCTGATCGGACATTTCCATCTTTTCCCATGAAAACTTCAGTTACTCTGCCTAACGGCCATTTTCCTCGATAGATGTTGTCGTCTACAATCACAGCTAGATTGCCGGTCGCTAAGCAACAGCAAGTTTTGGTCCACTTCGCTCTCTCTTGAAGGGTCGGCAAGTACTCCTTCAACCAGCGCCTCCAGAATATATCGGCCATGTACTGGACTTGACGCCAATGTCGCTTGCTGTACATTTCTTTGCTGAAGACTCCAGGTGGCAAATTTGGGTTGGCTCTTAATAACAATAGATGGTTTGGTGTTAGGGGGTCCAGGTCCTTTGGGTCACTACTGACTGGAGTCAACGGTCTACCATTTAAGATCCCTTGAACTTCACTCACCAATGTTCGGAGCATTTCGTCAGAGACAAGTTGTTGTCCTAGCAAAGCTCTCAGGATCTTGCAAATGGATCTGATTGTGCACTCCCAGGCACCACCCATGTGCGAGGCTGCAGGTGGATTAAATTTCCATGTGATATTCTTCTGATGAAGAAACTTTTGGATTGATTCTTGATTCCAGTCGCTCAACAACTCGCATAACTCCCTCTCTCCAGCTTGGAAGTTTGTCCCGCTTTCACTACAAACGGTAGTTGGACATCCTCGTAAATTGATGAATCTTTGCAACGCATTTAAGAAGGAATCAGTATCAAGTGAGTTTACGACCTATATGAACGGCCCTGATAACCAAGCAAGTAAATAGGCATCCATGGCGTTTCACATTCGAGCGACCTTGATGTACATAAAAGGGTCCAAAGTAGTCCATGCCTACGTTGGTGAATGGTGGATCTCCTGACATCAGTCTTTCCTTCGGTAGGTCGACCATCAACTGCTCTCCATGCACTGCACCGAGCTTTTTACACTGGAAGCAGCTACTAATCACTCTCCGTACAGCTGAACGTCCCTTGATTATCCAATAGAACTGATGCAAATTGGACAAGATGGCCAGTTTTCTGGTGATGTTGAGAGATGATCAAATCCGTAGGGTGATGAAGATAAGGAAGAACAATTGGATGTTTAGCCTCATACGTGATTAAGGCATTTTCCAGTCGCCCTCCAACTCTTAGGATTCCGATGTCGTCCAATAATGGATGCAGTTTGTGCATGTAAGCTGGCATCTTTTGGTTCTTTAACTTGGAAGTTACTAGGCACGCAGGTTTTGATGAACTGATTCTTTGCATGGTTCTAATGACGTCTGGGAATAACAGCCTTTGTACATGCTTGATAACGTCCCTTTCTGCAAACTGAACTTCTTCCAGGGACGGGACAGGTCCCCTTTCTAAACAGCACTGAGATCTGAAGTTAGTGGAACCACCATGGTATCTTTCAATAAACCACGTTTTGAATCTCAATAGCCAGGCCACAGCTCTTCTTAATCTGTCCCAAGATGAGTAGCGCTCTATCAACTTGGAAAAAACTTCTGTCTCTGATTCTCATCGGTGCTGAAGAACAACAAATTGTCGCTTTACTGTATGCATACGGCATTGGTTACATGTGTTGGGAAGTTAAATGATGCATTTAAAGTTAAGTTTTCCAATGTAAAGTGTAAGCCATAAAAAACTAAACCCTGTTGTAGTCATATTTGGATAGTTTAGTTTGGTTCGTTCGAGAAGAACAATTTTACCACCGCTAGTGGGAAGATTTTGGTCACGTGCTAGGCAACGAGTTGGGAACATCTCAAATTTCATTCGTGAACAAAATAACTTTACAGACACGGATGCCTTTGGCTTTTTGTTGGTTTATAATTATTTTTTAAAGCATAAACAAGCGAATATTAACGTTAAAAGCCGACGTTTCGGCGTCATCATGACACCATTCTCAAGGCAAAGTGAACAAATAATGCGATATTGATGATTTGATTTCTAGTCTCTACAAATTAACATAATAACAAAGGATCACAAATTCTTCAAGTGAATACCTTTGCGCAAATCGAATCTGTTTGCACGTTTAGGGATGGTTTAAGATTTCTTATAAAAAGCATCTCCTTAATTAGGCAATCAAATTTGTTAGTACATTTGGCAAGCACGTGAAATTGTTCTGAAAGACAAGGTGGTACGTTCGAATTATGTTCGCTGAAGTAATGTTTACAAATTGACGACGATTTTTGTTTGTGTCCATCAACGCGTTCGTAGAGGTGGCCGCGAGTGTAACCAACACATCCTGCATCACACAGGTTACATTGAAATTTATGAACTACACATTGTTGGTTAACAGTGGCTGACTTGACTTCTCAAACTTTAAGGTCTTGGTTGAGTTTTCTGCTGACGAACACGGGCTGAATGGTGGTCTTGATTTTTGAGCTAAGGTCTGTGAGACGTTTTTTCACTACATTCGCAGAGACCTGATCTTTAAATGCTATGATGATTCGGATGGGGGGTGTAGTCGTGTCGGTTGGTGGAATGTGCTGCTGGTCTGCTACCTTGGAATCTACGAATCGCTTGACAGCCAGATTGAATAAGTGCTTTGGGTACTTAAGCTTTAAGAAAACCATCTCAAGTCGATCGCATTCTTGTGAGAAGTACAACCAGTTGGACGATATGCGGTAAGCACGATCTAACGTGGTGGTAATTAGACTGCGCTTGTACCGAATGTCGATGTGGCTCTGGTATTGGAGTAAAAGGCCCGTGTTGGTTGGTTTTACGTGGACCTTGGTCTTGATTCTGGGGGCTAAGTTTAATAGTTGAACACCGATGAAAGGAAGCGAGGCATTCCGTTCCACCTCCATAGTAAACTTTGCTGA
>Ga0099808_1072852_pt1 | contig 10270 bp, 11 predicted proteins | sample OrbTnscriptome_2_FD_81140 | JGI IMG/M metagenome (GOLD analysis project Ga0099808, IMG submission 81140) | Coral microbial communities from Puerto Morelos, Mexico - Orbicella T R B metatranscriptome (Eukaryote Community Metatranscriptome) | ecosystem: Host-associated > Invertebrates > Cnidaria >...
GAACGATTCAACATTGCTTTCCCAAAGTACAAGAAAGGAGAGCATACAGTAAAGAAGATTTTAGTGAAATGTACATATGGTGAGTAAAGAATTAAAGAATTTAGCAAACTGAAATTTACAATTTTTTCATTTACATATTTACATTACACGTGCATGGTTAGACCCCACTTAATTTCATTTTTCACGCAGGGTATGTTGCCAACCTGAAAGAGAGTGTTGTACGGATTCTCCAAGGCACTGAAAGTTCTGTTTTGTAGAGAGCTGATGCTCCCCGATCACTATCATCGGATTATGGCCGCCCTGACAAAGAACAAACATTACCTACCTTAGATCCGTGAATTATTACTTGACAGCAAAAGTTGGTTGGAACTCAAACAAAGAGGAGTGTATGAATATCCTGGTTTCAAAAACGAAGAAAATTATGTTAATTACTGCAAGGATATTAAGAAAGCAGTGGGATTTGGCTCATGCCAAAGACCCCAATTTATGTGGGACGACTGTCAACTCACAGAGAGGTACCTCAACACAGTAGTTGCACCTACAGATCGATATGGAAAACACAGAAGTTTGGGACAAGTGCGCCTTTTGCGAAGGGGTGAAAGTATGTTCTGACATGAAGGTTGCCAATACACTGTAAGTAACCAACAAAGAAGAAACAAACGCAAGGATCACACTTCCAGTCACAAGCTTGAGGAAACTGGTAATTGCCCAGTGCAAATTACCTGTGTGGCCTGCCGCAGATGACGGAAGGAGATGGATAGAAGGAATGGGTGTCTACCTGAAAGAGACCTCAATCATGCGAAACCAGCACGTCATCTCGCAATCCGTTTAAGATGACATTCACAATACGATAAAAAAGGATCGTACTCTGATGATGAAACGGTTCCAGAAAGGCCACGGACTTGGATTTCTGCCAGCAGAAAAAGCCCCCGCCACATCTAATCCAAAGCGAATTAGAAAGGAGAGGCAGTTGGCATTGGAAAGCAGAACAAAAATTCATCCAGGAATTGTCCAACTCCTTCAAGTTCTTGAATTTGATGAGTTCAGGAAAGAATATGAAGACATGCAAGGGACCGTCGATCAGGAATTCTTAGCAAAAGTGAATGAAAAAATGGGGAAGTACAGATGGAAGGACGAGAGTACCTGACTTCGCCTTCGAGAAATTTTGCATTCTTTCTTGCCCCCTATCAAACAGACCTACTGCGAAACACCAAAGATTTATACGTGCATATCACATACACAAATAACAATGGATTTCCTTATTTACTTAACATGGTAGCTTTTAATGAAATTACCATGGAGTTTAACGCTGTTGCGAGAGTTCTTTTGAATAAACCAGACGGTGGTGCCTACCCAATAGCTATTTAGGAAATGTTTACCCACATGACTAAAATACACCCATTGTTTAAAAATGGGCAGACTCTTAGGCAGATCATGGTAGAGTTTGATCAAGCAGAATACAACAGCTTTGAAAGAAGTATCGGAGCAGAACTATGCGAGAAAATTCTGTGCGGATGTACTGTGCACTGGAAAACTTCTGTTAATCAAGTAAGTGATATTCTTACAAAAAGCAAAGAGGAACAAAACTTTTTGCTACACTGGACATGCCACACAAGATCTTACAAGTCAAACTGACGTCAAGTTGGCTTTCAATGTCCTTTGTGGTGCAAAGAATATAGCGGAGGCAAAACATCTCTAACCACCTGATCTAGGTGCTACTTGTAATCAACAAAACAATGCCCATTGGTCTCAGTCAACACATTGGGTGAGGTGGTGGACAGGAGAGAGAATTCTAAGAATGTTTTGTAAGGCCTACACTTTACTAGATAATCAAGAGTGGGACGTGACACCTAATACTTGCAAAGCCATTGAGTCCCTAAATCGTCAGTCAATTGGTGAAGGATGTATTAACATTGCAATGCTCGTGAAGAATATTTACATGGAAGACAGGTTACATGACGTCAAAATCGTCGCAAGTGAACAAAACATTAACATAAGTTACGAGAATAACCACCAAGATGCAAAGGAAAAGAAAAGAAAAAAGAAAATGAATTCTCAATTAAGTTTGAGAGGAACAAACAGTTTGCTAAATGAAAGCGAGGCCCATATGGAACAAACACCTCCCGATAAGTGAGAGAGGTTAGACAAACGACCATCAAAACGGAAATTATATAGAGGAGACAGGATGATTGGGACACAGGTTGAAGTAGAGTACAAAGGGAATGATGATGGTGTTGTAAAGTATCTTGGATGGATAAAGGGCACGATTATGGATCACGCTGGGATTTTTCCCGCCATTTCCGGCCAGAAATCTGTCCACATTCTTTTTCGGCGCCATATTGCCCGAGTGACAACCCAACAAGGGGACTGGAGAGGAGCAGAATGAAGGCCTTTTTAAGGCTTCTGGGTAGCTCATAGCGCGGTAAAATTAGAATAACTACATCAAGCTCCTCGAAAGCGTTTATTTGATACCAAACTTGCCATTAGTTGTCGGATAAATTTTGCCTCACGTCTTGGGAAAGACAGGCATATCTTAGCTTCTTCGATGTGGGACCGATTTTGGGCTTTGTTTGGAAGATTTAAAAGTAAAGGAGAGCGAACGACAGCAAGCGAAGATGCCATGTTCGGACACCTCTGTGTAATGGTAAGGACTTGTTCGATTTCGATTTTTGAATTTCTCTTCCGTTTTGATGGAAATTAATTTTTTTCCACGTCTACTTTCGACCCATGATCGGTTGGATGCGTCGCAAGCCACTCCTTCTGCCTCTTTTTTGTTTACAGACAGATGCCTGATCAAATGAATAAATGAATAAATCACCGCAATGGGTCGAAGTAAAGGGCAAAATCGTCGATTTCCATTGAACAAATATCTTCAGATTAAAAGAAATCAAGACATTCAACTTGCTTCCGCCCTTGCGAAAGACAAAAATTACGTTGCAAAGGCAAAGAAGCTGAAGCGACTCCAGTCAAAGGTAGGATATAAACAACTAATTATGATTGAATGTTAACTTTACTATAAATTTTTCTGTTTGAACTGTTTGTTTAATATGAGAACTTAAGTTTCGGTTTTATTCTTTTAAACACTTGCTAGGCAATGATTATTGACGAGTCGTTTGAAAGGTTCAACGGGGATGTGGAATTAAGAGCTAAGGTTAGCCAAATATTATGCTGTTGTGTTTATTCTGGAATGTTGTTGATATGCTCTTATTATTTTGCTATACTGTGCCACTAAAGTACATTTAACATGTAATTATATTCTGAGGACCATCACTTCCTAATAATTAATATTAGAAATAAGTCGAAACCGATAAGTTCTGTACTTTATTTATTTAATATTTATTTAATGTTTATTTCTATTGTCATATTATATTATATTTTTGTACCTGCTTTGCAGGGTAAAAATGGAGAATACAGTGGTCGCTTAATAAATAGCAGGAAGCAATCTCCAACCTCTTTGACTGAAGTTGGCAGAATTTCTGGCCCTGAGCCCAGTTCTAGAAGGAGGTGCCAGGAGACTATAAAGGTTGCCCAAACTCTCCATGGAGCAACTCCCGACAACATGCTTCCTGCCTATGAAGGCATCATTGCTGCCCTCAATACAAATTGTTCAGTTCCAGAATTAACCAATATGTTTAGGAAGTGCCCCAAGTTTTCTGAAAAGGTTATCCCAAGGGTTGTGAAAGATAAGATAAAAGTCTTTGAGAAGAGTGATGCCAACTTTGTAAGAAGTGTTAATGTTCTGTACAGGGGGGGAATTGCAAGTAAACAAAAATACATTTCAACCAGGTCATCCCTCTCAATGTGTGAGAATGAAACTGGCAAGGGGAGAAAGCATATAGAGTTTATGAAGAGGATTCCAGTTCCTAGATTGCTTACCTATCAGAAATTAATGGAGAGGGTCAAACAAATTGATATTGGTGAATTACACGATGTGCGAGAAATTCTGTGTCATGGGCTTGGTGAAGAAGACAAGGTAGATGGAAAGTTTAGAAACCTTCTTCAACTTTTGCTAAGAATGGCTAGTTTTTACCTCAATGCAAACAAAAACAGAGTAGATAAGCTATGCTGGTTTGGGGAGGGTGTAGGCTCATTCAAAGTTGCTATTGGGGGGGATAGAGCCCCATTTGGTAAGGATGATCAAGCTGTAGCTTGGCTTGTGAGTTTTCTTAATTGTAGGAAGCGTGTTTGTAGCCCTGCAGAAAATTTTTTGTTGTTTGGGGCAAATTGCTCTGAGGACTGTGAACCTGTTCGTAGATATGTAATTCTGTTGACAGAGGAAATGACGGCCATTGAGGGGACTTCATACCCTTTAGAAGTAGATGGTAAACAGGTTAGTGTTTCCTTTCAGTTTGAACTATTTCCCAATGATATGAAATACTTAGCATTTCTTGGGGGTGAACTTACCATCTCTGCATCTTATTTTTCTCCCTTTGCAGATGTCTGTAAGAGTGAAATTAACTGTCTCAAAGGAACATTTGGTCTGACATCTGACAAGAAATGGAAACCTTGGAAATACAGTGATTGGTTGAAAGTAGCTGATGCAGTGGCAAAAAATAAAGAGCAATTAGTTAATTCAGCATTAAGGCCAAGCACAAAACGAGATAAGATCACTTCTCTCATTTCCCAGAAAAAATCCAGGCAAGAATTCCCCCCTCTTGTTGGTAAGTTCATTGACAAAGCTAAAGTAGAGCCACTCCACCTGAAAAATAATGCATGGCAACACTGGAATTTATCTGTGTTGAAGTATGCACTGTCACGTAGTAACCTTGGCAGTTGTCAGTCAATTCTTGATGTTCCTACCGACAGTTGTTTTGGTAAGTATTATCATAGTATACGATTTGTAGTGAAAGCAACAAGGTTGGCCAAAAAGGTGAGAAAATGGTTTGCTGATGGAAGAGATAAAAACAAAGATCTGGACTATAGATTTACAGGTAAGGAGTCTCGCCTCTTTTGTCATTATTTTATGTCCATTATTCAAAATCTTAGGACTGACTCAGACCATCAGAGTCGTACATTTCAATTGCATGTGTTTGCCTTCACAGCAATAAATCTCAGAGATGCAGTTTCCCTTTTTAGCAGGGTTTCTCTCTCAAATGAACAGGTTCAGAGTCTTCAGCAAGTTTGCTCTAACTACTTCAGAGCTACAGCACTCTTTCTGATAAGTAAGCCAACCACCTGGACAATTGGTCATGTTGTTCCCCTTCATGCCAAACTAATTCACCAAAAGCTGGGGATGGGCCTTGGCATTAATACCATGGAGGGAAGGGAGGCCAAACATGTTACCTTGGCTAAATTTACTCATAACACCCAGTTTAGTAACAGGTGGACTCAAGTTTTCAGACATGAGTATGTCTCACAGTTTTGGTTACGGGAGAATGGGTGTGATGAAACTGTGCATAAGGACACAGTGGGGTTGTATGTACCTAAAAGGTGTAGCACACCACAATTTTGCTATTGTGGGGAACCCAAACAGGTTGCTGAGCAGCAATGCATGTTCTGTTGTGACCCACTTAGGGACATAATTTCTAAATGTGTAGTGGAAGGGAAAATAACAAATGCAGCAAAAGGAGTGTTAGATCATTAAATTAAGATTTAGTCATCATTTGCTCCAGGTTTTCAACAATACGATATTATCTTTGTATTGAGATCTAAAACTGGAACTGGTTGGCAATGTTTATGCTCACGTGGGGACCAGGATGGGGCATGTCATCGTGAGCAACTATAAGTTGTGCTTGGGTCAACTCCAAATATAAGTCACCATGATCTTTAGCCATATTTAGCCATAATAGATTTATATTTATAAAATTTTTATGTTAGATGCATGTGTATGTGTATGAAATCATTGTTTTATTCTGATCATAAAAAACTCCTGTGAAGGCAGTTTCCATTTCAATGAGGGAAAGAGAGATATATCTGCAGGCATATAATAAGAACCAAGCTGGGCAGGAAAAAAATGAAATCCAGTTGCCCAGTGGGCCAGTAAAGCATTACTTGTCCAATAGAGGTGCAATGTTCATGCCTTATCAACTACATCATTTACTAGGTGATGTCCATGATCAGTGATGGACTTTCAACTCATTGTTTTGTTCATCTTGCAGTCATAAGTTTTGAAATAATTTTTGATTAGAAATTATCACTAACAAGACTACTGAGGCTAATTACACTTGCATCACTTCCCATATTTTTACTTCCAAATTTACTTGTCCCAGGCAATTGGACCTAGGTTTTTTTCATACCCTGCCAATAGTTGAAATTTGTTTATTATAATAAGAACTGGAAGTTAATGTAATTAATAAATTCTACAGGGGGCTATAGCTGTACTTGCATACACTGATATTACATGAAATAAACAAAGGGGAATTTGTATTCCTTCAAAAGTGATGCAGCAACAAATAAAGTTATTATTATACCGACAACATATGTAAATTCATTGATGCTGGGGCCAACCATGCTCATTCCAAAACCCATAATAAAAGTCAATGGCTATGATCTCCTTTTCATAGGAATACTTGATCCCAAATTGCTTTTCCTCGGAAATAATCGCTTCTACCCGCTTGTCAGCCTTTATTTTGCGAGCTAAAAAATTTTCTTTTCCCAGCTGTTGGTCAGTTAGGTCGTTAAACACCTTTCTCACGCGCCTCTCTCTTGTAAAAGCAAATACACAGTTCTTTCTTGTCTTCACAGTGATAAGGCCAAAATTTGTGCGGCTTACCAAACTCTCAAGCACGTTAAATAGCTCTATTGGCAATCTATCTTCCACGATGACTTGCCATGGATGCTTTACAGCACATCTCGGGGACATCCGACGTCGGAACTGTTTTATCCAGTACATCGCCTGTCTTCGGACAAGTGGAAACAAATCGCCAACAATATGTTTCAAACCGATTTGTCCACGGCTTAAATAGCGCTTCGAGACCGCTTCTGCCAACATTTTCATTTCTTCAAAAGCATCCTTTATGTCTCTCTGGTCGATTCCTTTCGCTCTGAGTTCAGCTTCGGCAATGTCTAAAGCGTTTCTTACAGTGTCTACAAATATGTTCATTTTGTCCGCCATCTTTGTTCAGGTTTGTTTAACTTTGGAGCTGGGCCGCTGACCCAAGTCACCCAATACTCGCGCCGGCTGTTCGTGGCCGAATTTGACCTACTTTTTTCCCAGCGTGGATTACGATAAAGTGAACAGGTATCTTGTTCAATTTCTGGATGATGTAGACTGGATAAAAACTCCAAACAGCAAAGATGTGAGAATAATCAGGTAGACATTCAGGGCCAAGTCACACTAGAGGACAAAACTGTTTACTTATGTCAAAAATCCGTCATCACAATGAAAAAGCAAGTGCGACCAGTTTGTTCTCCAAAGGACAAAATTTGGTCGCGGACAGACAAACTTCAAAGATGCCGTCAACTACCTCTGGAGCAGGCCAAATTGAGACAAATCTTTGAAAACAAAAGCGAGGGTGTTTTGATTCGGAAATGATTTGACAGGTGATATGTAGCGGAGTCTCTATGCGATAGACTTCGCAGTAAAATGAATCATGTTCTCATTTTGCAACAACATGAATCCCGGCGCGGGCGACCAATTTTTCCCGTACGAATTTCCACAATATCCACCAGGGTGGATCTACCCTTTGCCAGGCCCTTACATGTTTAATGATCGAGGAAATCCCAGCTCATCTCCTTCAACCACAAGCACTGACTCGTTGCCAGAATCCCCTCAGTTCAGTGAAGACAGCTCAATGCCGGCATCAACCTCAACTTCTTCACGCCGTAGATCTTCATCAGCCGAGAACAAGAAGGCTCAGGATAGATGGGGTAAAGAGGAGGAAAAGCTATTAGTTCAACTGTGGGCTGAAAAGCACGAACAGTTAGACAGTCGAGAGTCAAGGAAAACATGGGCTTGGATCGCCAAGAAGATTTCAAAAACGCTCGGAACCAACAAGATGGCCGACAAATGCATTCAGAAAATGAAGTATATCATAAAACGGTACAAGAATGCAAAAGATTGGAACAAAAACCAAACAGGAGAAAGCCTCAGGAAATCCGTCTACTACAATGAGGTCGATAAAATCCTTGGATGCCGCGATGTAGTAGCCTTCAATCATGTAGCTGAGGCGGGAATCAGCGGCAAAAGTGCCACTGAAATTGTTACAGAATCTGGTGATAATACTGGCAAGATTAGTACTTCATCCAGTCCCAGTGTGCAGAAACTCCAGCTGAAAAGAGATGAGCATCAAAGAAAGGGAAACGAGCATCGAAACGCAAAGCACCTGATAATGAGAGTGACGAAGAGTTCAAAATGGCTCTAAAGGATGTGAGACAGCAAGGGGAGAAAGTAGCAACCTTTTTGGATTTGTTGCAACAAACACAAACGCAGCAGCTCATCATGATGAGCTAGTTTATGGGATCAATTGTGAAAATCCTTGACAACCAACAGAATGAGAAAGAGAAATGAACTTCAATTCAAGACTATTTTTGACTATTGAGAGACAACCATTATCATGTTTATCATTTATGTTACGAATCGCTCAAACGAAATTATGGAAACAAATGAAAGTAGTTTTAACTGATTTGTTATTGTTAAGACATAAATTATCTTTACGATACAATTTTCTCTAGAAATCTGAACAACAGGTATTTCATTACCGTGATGGAAATCGTTTCTAATGATTCAACATGAATGCCAAGCACAAATTACAATGCAATATCATAGTATTTGATTGTTCATTTTCTTCCATTTTCTTTGTGAAAAATCAAATACAGCAAAAGTTCAAGGTCTAAGAATAAAATAATTAAAATCAGTTTGAAAAAAATCACTGTCTTAGCAACTCTCTTATATCTTCCCCGTCTTGCATGAAGTCATTGTTCTGTTCGTTTCTGCGGTCATCATCGTCGTCGTCGTAAAAATCATCATCCCATTCGTCCCCAATTTTAATACAAAAGTTATGCAGCACTGCACAAACAACGGCAATCTTCACCGAAAATGTTATTCTGCTATCCAACCGCTTTTGTAGAATTCGTCAACGACTTTTGAGGTGGCCAAAAGTGCATTCGATGACTACTCGTGCAGATGACAGTTCCTTGTTAAATGTTATCTCGCTAGGGTCACACGTCGCTTCAGGATAAGGCTTCATAAGCCAGGGGGAAATAGGGTATGCGCTGTCTCCTACCAGGTAAGGACGAATATCTGTGATACCGATTCTTTCAACAGGTTCTTTCAGTACATCTTCGTTGCTTGCTCTTTGATAAAGAGAACTGTTTCGATATACCCTAGCATCATGAAGACTTCCCGGATAACCTGCTGCAAAGTCAAGGAATAATCCCTTACCGTCAGCAATGGCTTGAATTATGAAATCATGTTGCTGATTTCGACTAAAATAATCAACAGCACTGTCTCTAGGAGAATTATTTTGATATGGGTCCCATCTATAGCTCCAACAATGTTTGGAAGTCATGATTTATCCGTAAATGTCTCTATACATCTCATTGTCTCAGCCACTGTTGTTGGGAATTTGATGTACTCATTCCTCAATTCATAAAGAGCCTCAACCACATCTTGACAAGCCTCTATCACTGTAGTTCTAACAACGTTTAGCGCAGGTCCCATGGTTTCATACGAATTTCCATGTGCAAGGCGAAGCAAACCACAAGCAAGAACCTTTTCAGGAGTGAGACAATTTCGCAGTATTGTATTCTGTCTCGTCAGCTGGTTGTGAATTATGTTGAGCAACAAATTGAAGCTTTCTCTGTTCATTCGTAAAAGCCTCAGAAAGTAGTCCCCTGGTATTGTCCGATCAAGGTAATGGATCTCAATACGTGTGCAATGCTCGTTAATTATCAACTAACAAGCCTACTGAGGCTATTTCACTTGCCCACCAGACCAACAAACTTCCATTTTCACTTGCCCAACAGCAAAATTTACAATCAAACCTGGGATTTTTCCTGCCCTGGTCACAGTAGTGTTACGTAATAAGGCAGTTGACAAAATGAAATATTGTCTGAAAGTTTACATACTGGGATTTTACATTTAGCAATACTTTAGGTTTGGTTTTGAAGTCATGTAAGCAGAAGCCAATCAGGTCCGGTTCAGTTCAAAACTGTCTTGTTCCTTGTAAACATAAACTCAATGAAGTGAAGTGAGCTTCACTTTGTTTCCAGGAATCTATTCTCAAAGGTTGAAGTAAATAGCAAGGTACATGCATCTACATCTGGGTTCAAGATTCAAGATTCAAGATATTAATATCAACTGTAACTATCAAATACATGTGCCCAACTA
>Ga0099808_1155686_pt1 | contig 10168 bp, 8 predicted proteins | sample OrbTnscriptome_2_FD_81140 | JGI IMG/M metagenome (GOLD analysis project Ga0099808, IMG submission 81140) | Coral microbial communities from Puerto Morelos, Mexico - Orbicella T R B metatranscriptome (Eukaryote Community Metatranscriptome) | ecosystem: Host-associated > Invertebrates > Cnidaria >...
TTTTATAATCTTTGATTAAATAGCTTTCCAATGATATATAGTTGTCTGTGGTTTGGAATTATATCCTGACTGGTATAAGAGTTCAAAAAAGTTGCATTTTTTCAGGTATACCCCCGCCTTAACGGAAAAGCATTAATGTGTGTTTTCCCGTGGAAGGTCACATATTGGGTTTAGGTATCTACAGTTTAAACTGGACACAAGACACCTCTAAAAGTATACAATGCAAAACCTTAAAACTTGCCAACGCTATAAAACAGTAACTTAAATAGCACAGCGAGTTTCAATAGCTTCCTTTTTTAATTTTTCAGTTTTTGGACTCCATCAAAAAACTCGAGAGTTACCAATACATTACTGGAGGTTTCAGTTTATAGTAATTCGTGCCAAAGGGTTTTAGTTACAATGTTCTAGTTATTACATATTTAAGGTATCAGCACCAGCAAATAAAGGACATTTTAAAAAATAAAAAGAAATATAATATTCGTGCTGTAAGAATTATTTTTCTATTAGGATGAGTTATCGATGACTTGAAAACACGGGAATGTCAATTTTTTTTTCAAGTTGAAGCATCTGAAGGTGTCAAATTGGTTAATTATTAAACTGGTCAAAATCAAGAAATTTGTCTTTTTCTTGCATGGTATTTTAAAATCTTGCAAAAACCGCTTTGAGATACATTCAGCAGAACAGTTTACACCAATATAGTTTCAGCCCCAGTTGTAAATGAAAGATTTCCAACTAAAATGTGCAATTTTATTAACTTTAATAAGTCATCAGCACTCTTCTTCCTCACCTATTTCAACATGATTTCTTAGCCCCAAAACTTTGAATATTTATAAGTTCAAAGAAACACAACATTAGTGTTCATTGTGATACACCTCGACACATATATAAAGTGGTAGGGTATTATGCAACTACTACAATTGACGTTTTGCCCTGGAGTAATTAAGCTTACCAGTACCTGTTACATTTTCACTGCAACCAAATATAAGTAACCCGGACACGTCGGTTGAGAAGTCAAATGAATGAATATAAAATTGCTTTTCAAAGTCATTGCTTTTCAAAGATTGCTTGATACACTGCACTTGCACGTTTTAAAGAGTTCAAAAAATCAATTTGCTGAAGGAAGTATATACCTTCTGAAAAAGGCTCTGACAGTTAAATTTACTCAGCACCAAAAACAAGTTTAGGGTTAACATGTTTCAGCGACACAATCGTATTTAGTTGTTAGTTTCAAAACATTTTTTGCCAAGTGTGACCAGAAGTAACATGTGAGAATGGCATAGTAACCTCATTAATTTCTTAGTTCTCGAAAGTTTGACACAACATGTTCAGCAGCAAGAATGTTTTCAGTCTTGTTGGTAGCCTTGCTGGGGTTAGGTTTTACCCCCTAAACCAGCTGCATCATGCAACATCGTAATTAACGAGGTGAAAGAGCTACGTGGTTTTTACCAATACACGACTACAAATGCACTCAAACAGAAGCATGCAGCTCAGATCATCACACACTTTGGATCACTCTTCACTTCACAATGCTCTACTGTTTTCAAGGATTTTGGTTTGTTCACGATTTGTTCCATTTTGTTTTCCCGCCTCACCACCATTTACAACCCTGCCGCCAATTGTGCCAAGACGTCAAGTCCTCATGCATTCATCTTTTCAAGAAACTCGGAACTCCATGGCCAGCCGCTATGAACTGCTCAACTCTGCTGTCATTGCCAAATCTCTGTCTTTCTCCCTCACAAACCACACACATGTCTCTGCTTCCGTCTCCTATTCAGCCAGTTGGGAAACATGAAAACCCAAGCTAATAACCACACCAGAGAGAAGCCCTTCGTCTCCTCTTACTGCCCGAAGCAATTCACCCAGAACACCTACGTAAAACAGTATGTGAGAGTCCACGCAGAGGAGAGGCCCTTCACCTGTCAATACTCCATCAAGTCATTTACTCAGGCCTTCTACCTGAAACATCAGCTAGTCCACACCGGAAAGGAACCCTTCACTTGCCAACGCTGTGACAAACAATTCACCCAAGGGACTTGCCTAAAAACTCATCTACGCAACCACACCAAAAAAAAAAAACATTCACCCAAAGTGACTACCTAAGAAATCATGTATGCACCCACAGTGAAGAGAAACCCTTTGCCTGCCCCCACTGAAACAAAGAATTCATCCACACAGACTCCCTGTGAACCCATGTCAAAAGTAAACACCGACAGGACAAGTCCTAGTCAAAACATTTTTCAAGTCCAGCACCGCCCCTGGCACCCTATGTGATTTTTATAGGTCGTTTTTTCAAGTCCAGGGCCACCCCTGGCACCTTATGTGATTTATTGGTTCAGTTTTTTCAAGTCCAGCACCACCCCTGGTACTCTTATTGTATCTGTTAGTTTAGTGGTGATATTGAACTTTTTCAGATCATTTAAAACCCCATGCAACATGTAAAGATTTGTGAAAATTGTTATGATTTGCTTATTTTCCCTTTTTGACTCCCATACGGCGAAAAGCCTTACAGATGGGATGTCTCTCACTTACATTTTTTTAATCATTATGTCAAAAACTGTGTAGAACACATTTCATGTAAAACGAAGAATGCCATTAAAACTTGTTTATGAGTCATGTGCACCATCTTGAATTCCCCTTGATCACCAAAGCGATTTCTCACATGACATCAACACTAGGTTCTATGATGTCAGCCCCTAGAAAAGAGGGAGGGGGTAACCCCTCCTTTTACAACGACGCCAGCCCAGAGAGCAGGGGAATCCCCCGTCCTCCTTTTCAACTTCCATACCTTATTTGGTCCCGGATAAGTACTGCATGATGCGTACACCCCCTCTTGGCTGACATTATGAAGGGTATTGTCTTTTCCATTACTTTATTTGGTCAAGAAAGGCTGTGATAGGTCAGATCATCACTCATGCCATGGAAAAGTACTGGACATTGATTGGTTCTTCAATTCTATACCCTGTATGTACCCGTGTATTAGTCAATCCCGTGTATAAGTCAACCCCCTATTTTTGAGGCCAAAACTAGATTTTCTTAATTTCGAGGTAAGAATTTCTTGGAAAACTTATCTTGTATTTCTTAGAATTACAACAGCTACAACAGATATGTAAACAAATCACAGCAAGTTTCAACGCGCAGTTTTAATAAGCTTATTATGGCATGTATACGAGTGTTTAACCCAGTTTATAAACACATGTGCACGTGGGCTTTTCGATGATAATTTTTGTCAAATGCTCACAAAATCAAACGATTTCAAACGAACAGTTTTAAGTGCGATTAAAACTGGCTTTGTAAGACAGGCAAAACACCAAAGAAGCTCAAGACTTTCAGAACGACTCCATAAACAAAGTGCAACGCCTGCATTGGGAACTTGGTAGCCAAGCCTTAAAATAGGTCGAGTACTTGTACAGAAGTCCCCACACTTGTATCCTGCTAGGTTACTAAGCAGAGAAGTTCGAAGCACGGAAGATGTTTTCTCCGAGTGGCTTTACTAGAGCTTTATTTATAGGAAAAATATTGGTTCTTGATTGGAGCATACTACACTTATCCAAATATCTTGATGTGACTGAGTGTTAGAAGGGGTGTAGGGTAGAAATCTTTGCGCAGACTTATCCATAATAAATTAAAACTCGATAGAAACATGCTCCATGTTTAAGCTTTATCTCATAAGGCCAAAATTCTATCGATCAACCTCGAACATCATGTGTTCTAATGTGACTCTTTCTTCCCAACTCCGCCCGAATATCATATCACTCTGCTTAGCCTGAATATATATGTATATCACTCCGCTTAGCCTGAATATTACTCCGGTTAGTCTGTATAATAAATGAATTGTTTGCCTCAGCTCAGCTGTTCAGGAAATGGCGACATCTTGAATCACTGCTGGCTGAGTTCAAAACCGCGGGCTCACTTCCAAACACCCTCCTTTTCCACAACTTCGGACCACATTTTCAAACCTTGCCACTGGACAAACTTCAGATTGACTCCAGCGCGAACTCTGTTTCCTCTACAAGGAATCGAACAGTTTGTTAATCTCATCCATTCAAACCCAACCTCTCTATAAGCCTTCAAAGTTGGGCTCTTATGCTACTTCCCAGCCCTCCTCAGTCATAGGCCCCAGACTCCTGTTCAATCAGTCCTTGTTTTTGTTTACTCACATGTCACGGACTGCCACATTGAACCACACATTCCTCTCTCCACCTTTGACCAGCTGCAGTCGGCTTTGCCTCCTCCTCGTACCATGTAATCTAAAGTTTCCTACCGGCTCACTTCATCCGACAAATCAAGCTCGGATGAATCCGAAAACGCAGAATTACTTCAGCTTCCAGCCCCTTCCAAGAAACTCTGCACAAGCCAAGTCCAAATATCCTTCCACGCAGCAGAAACAGACTCCATCCCACGCGGCCTCGATTCACACTTCCAGCAACAACAGTGGCAAGAAGAAGAAGAACAAGAAGAATGAGAAGATCAGCCAGAGAGGAAGAAGGCAAAGAAATGAAAGGCGACAGGAACCACGCAGGATATATTCCCATCAGCAAAGTCCAAAAACAATCATATACCCTGGACTAGAAAGAATTGCTGGGAGAAGTGCAGAACTTTCTCCGGGAAGTCAAACGTTTTTCCACCCATCAAGTCAACCTGGAGAGACAAGCGAAACCACTGGCAATGTCCACATAACAGAAAGCCCAGGAAAGGACGTTATGTGAGTTCAGAGACAATTCTTTTAACGATTTGATTATTGTTGTCTTTATTTGTTCAGACTTGTCCCTTTCATGCCCTCAGGTTTTCTAGTTTTTTGAAGGACTCACCTCCAAGTGGAATTGCAACCAAACGTTTTTCTGCATGCGGCATCATTGGAATCGTATATGGACTATATTAAGGTGACATAATGGATTTTTTTGATGTTTGTGCGGGTACTGGGTCGAATTGAGCAGCCATGTTGGATGTTGTGGGCATGTCAAATCTTTTTGGCTTGCTTATCCATGTTCCTAGTTTTAAAACCCATTTGTAAACTACCATAATTTTGACTGTCATAATCTATTCCAAAATTAATATTCGTAGAATCGGTCCATACCATAAAATCCAACAACCATTACTGCCTGAAATTTGCCCATCAGATATAGTTGTATTTCAGGCTATATCAAGTTATGTTATGTATGAATTCATATCCTTGACTGCAGAATTTGTTTTCCTGAAACTGGTTCAGAATGTCAATTCCAAAAGGTGATATTTAGGACTTGTGTTAATTATTGTTATTGACTGTTTAGTGCTATGTCGTGAATCTTGATAAATAGTGTAATGTTTTTTTTCATTTTTGCAGGACCACAGGAAATTGTCACCAACAACCATATCCAATCACTGCTGTTCGCTATTGAATGTGGTCAAATTCCTTCACTGAGAGAGCGCTCTGGAGTACCTAGACATTCCTGTGATCAAGCAGCTGAGAACTCAGGCCACACTTTTCCAGCGTCAAGGCGATTTGGAACGTCCCCAGACCAAGGAAGAGCTGACAGTTCTGAACCGTTGGCTTGACTGGTTTGGTAAAAATGAATTTCGATCTGTTCCTTGAATAGTATTGCCTTGCAAGTGACCAAAATCTAACCAGGTGGAAATCCTGTACAGTGCAAAAGTTCTTTTAAATTTTATAGTTACTTCAGTACTTCATCTTATTCCAAACACATATGCATATACAGACAAGCGACAATCTGTCAACCCGACTTAACCCACGGATAAAAATCTGAATGCTTTTTCTCAAATCTAACTTATCGGTTGTCAACTGTATTGTGATTTAAGCCGAATAATCAAATGAACCGGGAGTAAACATTGCGGATTGTCATCAGAAGGTTGCACACAAATCTAGTGAATTGAAAATTAACAAACTATAAGATTGTTGAAAAATTTTTGATTCTTTGCCATTTAAGATTGAGAGTCCCCACGTCTCTGTTTTAATCCCCATTCCATTGTTATTGAAGGAAAAGGGTTAAGAACAGGGTTGACTGGTAGGCACAAGTAGTATCATTTTACTGCTTTGCGATGGGTAAAAATCCTCTTCTTATGATCTGTAAATTTTACACGCGTGTAATTACACGTACCTAACACACACTGTCCACGAATACTACACGCAAACTATACGCATTTTACGCGCTGTAGGCGCTGCAATCCCTTTGACCGGTTTGTACATCTGTAAGTGACAAATTTGAATTTTCCAACCCCTAACAATAGTTGTTTCTACGCTTTGTGTATCCATGACTAAAAACTATGGATATGTGCAGGCTAATATCTTGATACAACATTTTGCAAGGAGCAGATTGTCAATGCTTGCAGTGTGCAGAGAGATTATTTTGAGATGGCTGTTAACAAAAGGGACAAAGCACGCGAATGCTGTGACCTGGTGTTTTTGGCCGTGCACGTTTTTATCCCTCCAGGCAGGGGTGTCGAGGTTCATACCCTGGAGATTCAAAGAAACTGACAGGAGTTTCATCCTAATCAGGCCAAAGATGGAAATGTCCTCTTGATGAAGGATTCAGAAGAGGTCAAGCTTTACTTCCACAACTCTAAAACTGCAAAGTTCTTTGGCCATCAGGAGCTGCCTTCGAAGTGTTACACCATGTAAATGTCACACCTTCGCACCAGCACCTATTCACAGCACGCACATGTACGTAATTAGCATACAGCACAACCACCGCACATTTGTATAAATTAAGCAGTTATTTAAATTAAAACATTCAGTTTACCATATCCGAAAGCGAGTAAATAACAGAAGGTAAGACAAAGTAGCAGAATGACTTAATTAACACTTTTGAATATTTTGATTGGTCTCCTATTTTCCTATTGATCATGGAGGTAAACTAGCTGTAGTTGGATTCTTTTGTGGGATTATCCAATAGTTGTTGCATAATCCTAATGGTCACTTGCCATATTGAGGAATTTCTTCTTGGAGCCAGGCCTTGAATTTGCCAAGAGCTGTGATTATGATACTATATTATGATACGTCCCGAGATGTTGTACTGAAAAGAAACTAATCCACGTCACACCATTTCTTCTGACCACAGGCAGATCATGAACTGTGCAAAATACTTCTCGACTTTGTGAAAAATCACGGTCCACAATTGGTTGGCAAGGAAAGTGGTGACATCTTGCTTCTGGTAAGGACATTATCTTCAAGCTGTAATGCAGTAACTTACTGTCATTCCATTTGGGGTGAAATCAGACACATTTAAAGTTTATTGAGGGTTTTGGTACTTGGATCAAATACAGTAATTACTATGGTAACCCTGTCAGCAGTCATCCGCATTGTAATATATAGCGTGCGGTTTGTCAGCTTGTCAGCAATGGCGTGTCAGTAGCATTAAGAAAGACCCAGCCCACCCTACCCATGGGTCTCTTTTCCTTAGCGGAACGACATCAATAAAGATTTGTTTGTTTGTTTGTCCAAAGTTCTTTACACTGACTATTATACTAGTCAATTTGGCATACGTATTGCGCCTTCAAGAAGGTCAGACAACAGGGCTGCTTCTTGGCAGCTCAGCATTTTTGTTTATAGAACTGTATTGTTTTTCTGTGCCATTTATGTGGTTCATTCAATGGGCTGCTACTTGGTGGATAATGCTAGTTGCTTTCTGGTTTGTTAGATGTTTATGTCGAGTGTAAGCAATTTCATTCAGACATCAGCTGCTGTGTTGCTGTTACCACAATCTACTTATGATGCACATTGTACTTCTCTGTTTTTCCAAGAGGTTCATTGTTACTGCTGAGATGAAGCAGAATGACTAAGATATGAGTTAATTGAAACAAAAGTTCAATTATGGAGAACAGGAAAGCAACAAACAAAATGCAAAGCAGGTGGAACATGAAATGAATTACGCATGGATGCTTAAGGTGAATTGTTTTTCCAGCTATATGAGTAGTAGACCTCCCAGCAGATTGCAAATTTACTCTCCCATCTTTTAACGTCGCAGTGCAAAACTGTTGGAGACATGATTATGCAAACAAAAAAAATGAACAAACATGAACAATAATTATGTCCATCAAAGAATAAATGCATTTTCCTCAATAAATGGCTTGTGGGTAGGGGTTAAAACCCATAATCTTTTACGATGTCTTAAGATATACATGTAGATGTTGCATAGTTACAACACGTTCTGCCATATTCTTTTGTTTCCTTTCCAATTCCAAAACCCTATGCAATTAAAACAGCATTTCTTTTTGAAAGCCAGAAAACCAGAGGATGTCAAAATAATGAACATTAAGAAAGAGCTCACCATACTAGAGGTAACTGCACCCAAAGGACAGAATTTTACCCAAGAAAATTATGCTGTTCTTTTAGGAAAAGAGCTTTTTGATAAAGGGGAAGTGAAGAGAATAAATGAAGGGAAGGTAATCACCAAGACTAACGTTGTCTTGAGTACCTCAGGGTGCGCCAAAACCTATGTCCGATTGTCCGGGACAAGTAGAAATTTAGTTTGGACATGTAAATCTTAAATATGACTTGTCCGTGGGACACGCACATTTCTGATGTCTAAACAACTACAGAAACGGAGGAAAATCGACTTCAAGTTGCAGTAGAATTGAAATATATCTAACAATAATAACAGCAAACCTTTAACTTGACAAAATAAGTGTAAAGATTCCTATAAATTTTGCTATCCTACAGCCATTTATTTGTTTCAGTGACCTCATCTGGCTTTAGTAACCAGGCCTGTTAAGACTAATCCCCAGGCTCTAAATTCGAGTCTATAATGGCGGAATCTCAAAAGCATCAGTCCACGCCGTTTGCTTTCCTTCCAAACCAGTCAACCAAAGAATCAAGCAAAAAATCAACTGAGTCTTCGAGTAGTTATGGCAAGAAGAAAGGCAAGGTCCTTGCAAAGCAGGATTACGAAAAGAAGAGAAAACGCAACTTTCAAGAGCAATGGAAGTCAGAATTTCCATGGCTTGGCATTGCAGCAGACGAATCTGGAGGGAAAATGCACTGCTTCTACTGCAGAGAAAATGAAGCTTTAGCTGATGAAAGCAGCCCCCTCTTTTACTTGTAATAAAGTCGAAAACTTTCGGTTTTTTTATCTTTAATAACATTTGTACCTTGTAAATAGTTCACAATTAACGTTGCTATAAACTAACATACACCAAAAGTCACATGTTGAATTTATTTTATTTCTAAATACAGTTTGAACAAGTCTTTTTGGACAAGCACTTTTGGGCCTCGGACAACCAAATTCTCTATGATGGTTGTCCGATGGACAAGTGTATTACAAAATTTTTCTCTTACTCTGGTACCTGGGTAAACTTGCTTGTGATGGAGGCTCATATATAGTATCCAACACTTTCTTTGTTGAAACACAATGGTGTAAGAAGAATAAAGATACCGCAAGTAAAGGAGTTCCAACGGTGAAACTACCTTGTAGCTACTGGCCACACTAAGGTTTATAATATTTTGTCAATTTCTATTAAACTAGTCTTGCACAACTTAGCATCTGTCTTGATCCAGTTCATCCAACTAAATTAAGATTTTAAGAATTTTCATTGAGTTTTTTATTATTACAATAATTATTTATCAATAAGACGTACAGAAGTGGTTAATTGTGTACATGGTTTTATTAAATTGATACTCAATGTACTTCTTTTACATATTTTGGTACGTTTGTTTCAGTTTAACAAAATAATGCAAATCAACATAATATTCATTTGGTCATAAGGATAATTCTATCTCATCATCACTGCCCCAGGATCTCATGAGATTGCCAAGTGCATGTACATAATCAGTGCCTTTAGCGCGCATTATCAGTTCAGCCACGTTATTTTTTACAGCCAGAATATTGTCTTTATTTCGAATTATTTTGGGTTTCTACTATATACGTCGGCGCCAACATCACGTTTAAGATGAGCCACTAGACCAAAGACGCTGACGATCCCTCAGAGACCATTTCAGGCCCTTCGAGCAAAGGACAAGAGAACAATCCAAATGTGAACATGGCGGGAATTCCTCCCAGAATTCTCCAAGGTCTTCAAGCTTCACTCACACAACTCAGAGCTTCAAAGCAATGACATATCAGGCGATAACAATGTTACTGGTGGAAATGCTCTCAATATAGAGTCCGCCGTAGACAAGGTGCTTGGTACAAACAGCACCAATAATGAGAAATAGTGAGAAAACAACTCCTGCAAAAAA
>Ga0099808_1068186_pt1 | contig 10164 bp, 7 predicted proteins | sample OrbTnscriptome_2_FD_81140 | JGI IMG/M metagenome (GOLD analysis project Ga0099808, IMG submission 81140) | Coral microbial communities from Puerto Morelos, Mexico - Orbicella T R B metatranscriptome (Eukaryote Community Metatranscriptome) | ecosystem: Host-associated > Invertebrates > Cnidaria >...
TCAGTGACATTCAATATATTAAATGTTACAGTCCTCACATGCCTTAACTGGTTAGCACCTCTGTTAGATGTCCCAATTATTGCTTTGGTTGTTCAGATTCTGCTAATGTGGATTGTATTCAGTTGACATTTAATTTCATGACAAGTGCATCAACTGCCGAACATTTCTATTAGAGAGAAAACTTTGTCTGCTCAAGAAATAACTGCTTTGCTTGTTCAGTTTCTGCCAATATTGATTATATAGTAGACAATGTTACTCAATTGACATTTCAGAGCTGTTAAATACTGTTACAATTGAAGTTAATAAAAATTGCTGAGTGTCAGACATACAAAACTATTTTCAACTTTGTGCATTTTAAAACAGTTATATCCTATTATCATCTCACTAAAATTAGTTAGGCAATTATATTTCTGTTGGAGGCGTAGTGGCGTCATGGTTAGTGCCCTCACCTCCAGATCGCGCAGTTCGAGCCACTGAGTTGTGTTCTTGGCCAACACAATTTATTCTCTCCATGCCTCTCTCTCCCCCCAGGTTTATAAATGGATACCAGCATATTTAATGCAGAGGGGGTAACCCTGCAATGGACTAGCATCTCATCCAGGAGGAGCAAAAATACTCCTAGTCACTTCGTGATACAGAAACCTTAGATGGGCGCTCACCTTATGGGCCTCTAGGCTCATATCCAGACTTACATTTTTGAACATTTTTTTTTAAAGTAAAACATAAAGTGAGTTTTGTTGAGACTGAGACTGCAGATGACCAAGGCAAATTTGTAAGACATGATTTTAAGGCCAGGCTATCAAAACGGACAGTTCATTCAGCCAATTATTTTTATCCAAGGTAGCCACATGCAGTTCTCGACTGCCTATTTTTGAAGCTGTTTAAAACAAAAGTCATGGCAGTAATGGGCTTTCAACAAGCTAGTTTTCAAAAATCTGCACAAGCCGCTGGATGCCACCTTAAGTTTTGAGTAGACACGTTGTGTATAGGGCATTCCAGTGTCCACTCAGTAGTACTGTATCACCCTGCCATGTCACAACAATGTCATTGTGTTGAGCTCATTTAAATTTAAAATGAGCTTAGAAAGTGATTGCAAAAATTTAGTTAAACTTTTGGATAACAACTCAAAGAAAGATGTGACAGAATTTGCTGGGAAGCTGGATGATAAATATGCTCATCAGAAGCAGTTTATTCGGAGTCTACCGGTCACTTGAAAAAGATGACATGGCAACAACATCATTGATTCCAGAAGATCTACCACTCCAACCATACCTAACAGCTACAAAAACAACTGGCAATGTAGACTGCTTGTGTAATGCTATGTCGTTGGCTTTGGTGGGTGAAGAAACAGAAAAGTCTTCTTTGTTTGCTCGTAGCTCTGGAACGTCTACTGGACATCGACTACTACATTCACCACCCAGTACTTACCTCATTTTCTTCTGCTAATGATCATCACTATCCTGACAGGTTGTTTTCTGTGTGCTTAACTACCAACAGCACCAGTCAGTACAACCAGTACAACCCAAAGTAGAGAAGAGGCAGTCTCATCTGAAGCGTGAATTGCAAACAAGTAGTAGGAATGGAGAGGTTTTTTTTGAATATAGCTGCTCTACAAAGTGTTTTAGCCAAGTATATCCAAACTGAAACACTTGAATTCATGATTTTATGCACTGTGAAGGAAGTCCAGGAAATGCTTCTTCAGTCTATTCTAAACCACTCTCTTTGTTGTGGTCTAGGGAAGGAAATCTTGACCCAAGATCTGGTGGGTGGAATGTAGCACTCTGATACTCAACAGGAGAAACGGCAAACACGTTTCCAAAGGCAAAGAGAACACTGCAAGAAAGAGTTTCACTCCAGTTGAACACATCAAGAGAAGAGGATGTTTAGAAACATTTGGTTTCCAAAGAGAACCAACTAATTCAAAGAAGCACAAAGGCTACGCTCCATGGGTCAATGTCCAACAGAATCGCATAATGTAAAGAAACAAGCCAAGGAAGGGAGCAATTACTAGCATAAAGCGAAAAATTAATCTAAGAATAGATAGAAGAGTTTCCCTGGCTGTCGTTTAATGCTGATACAAATCTGATGTTCTGTGACTTGTGCAGTTCACACCAAAGTTAAGCTGGTAAAACAGACTTTACAAAAGTGTGCTCCAATTTCAAGAAAGAAATTAGTATTTAGGAGCCATATGGCTCCTGGAAAAAGTTGATTTTGTGCCCTGAAATTCCACACCTATACCAAGAGAGACAGGGAGCATTTCACACAATTTGCACAGTTATTGGGAAAACACTTTCAAGATGCTGGCCTAAGGGACATTTGTATTAAGTCTGGAGTGATTGCAGAAGGATGTTTCTGTGGTTCTTGATGGATGCAGGTACAACTGTGCCATCCAATTTCATACACTAATGTATGAAGCCCTTCAGAATTCGCTTGGGAAGGATTTTGGGCATAGTTTGAAAAGTTCCCTGAGAAGATGATGTTCACCCAAGATTTATTCAATAATCTAATGCCATGGTACAATGATTTACGTCAGAGGGGATTTGATAGTGTCATGTCAAGTCAGCTGTTCTCAAAGTTCATTGCGCTTTATGACAAGAAATATAGTGAAAGTCAGTCTTGAACCTGTTGACCCAAATACTGAACGAAACTTGCTTTCTTTTGCTTAAGAAAATTCTTGTTAAGTATGTAAACTGAAACACAAGAACCATTCAAATTTTAGATAAACATCTGAACGTGTACATGTCATTGTAATCATTACATTTGCTCACAAACTTGACTGAGAGAGCGTATATGAAGTTGCCAAACATCGTGCTTATTGCAGCAATCCTTCCCTAAGAGGAGTAATATTGTATTCACATCGTCATTTTCTTTACTCTCACTATTTTTGTTTTCCCTTTCTATTCATATTGACGCTACCATAACATTATATTACCTTACCATTTAATTTTTTCCTATAGAAATTGTAATGTGTATGCATATGTGTAGTTATGTTTACACAACATTTGTATATCCTGTTAATTTACTCTATGTAGACATTCAATGTATTTACTTGCAGTTTTTCTCTCTGTTTTCGTTTTTCCTTTCCTGTTTTGTTGTTACTGAAAACATGTCATAACTCAATAAAAAACAATAAAAAAACTACTGGACATGCCATTTCTGTGAGAGCATTTAGTGGAATCTATGTTGCTTGTGAGCACTTCGCTTTGATCTTTGACTCTTCTTACCCAAGATGATGGTGTTCCTGGATCCAAATTTGAACGCAAATCAGAGGTTTAAAATTAAGCAGAAAACATGATGAACTTATAAAACTTGTTACCGATTGCATAAATTCTGGAAATTAACAGACTAAAGATCCTGGTGTCAATGAGGGAAAATGGTTTGCTGCAAAGGCCATCAAGGAAGATTGTGAGCTTTGACAAAATTGCAATGCCGTTTCAGTTGCAGAGATTCCATCACCAGGCTGACAAGAGTTTCCTTCACACAACATACTGAATCTCTTCAACTACAGAGACATCCATTAGTGTGCCCTAAAATCAATCCAGAATGTCAATGTCACTAAGGAAAACTATGAAGGACTTGGATATGTGACAGATAAACCGTTCAAACACGAAACAAGGTACATCAATTTGGTATTTGTTCACGACATAATGGACGCGTTGACTGCCAAACATCATTTAGTGAGAGCTCACAATTGACCATCAATGAAAACTGAGCTTCTTCATGTTGTTGCATTATCTGCTAGCAGCAGTGCTGTGATTCATGCTTCCTATGAACCATGTAGGACTTCCCCTTTGGGTCATTGCAGTCATGTGTCCGTTTTGTCTACCATCCCAACCATGTGTAAAATCATGGTTCTGTGGTATCTTTACCATGCACAAGTCAAGATTGTTCTTGGAACGGGGAATAAAAGAGACAAAAATCCTTGGATGTTATCTGATGCTAACTATGCTTCAAAAACTAAAAATGCTGGTTTGCCAGGGATTGACTATGACCCAAGACCAGTGAAATACCGTCTAGTAACACCTGATCATATCAACCACTTTGCTACAAACTTGCAGATAATATTGCAAAACACAAATGGAGCTATACCAATGTGGGAAACTCAACTGCAGACTATCTACAAACACTACAACCTGACATGTGACCAGAGCAGATTGTTTTTGCAGCAAGTAACTATCTTGCTCACAAACCTTAAACTGGAGACTCTCAGGGAAATGCAAGGTACCAGCAGCAGAGTTTGTCACAGGAGTGGTTTTGTGAAAGGTAATTGAAAATAACTGCTTCCAAGTGCCTTCCTGCTTTCAAAGTTGGAAAGCTTGTCATGGACTCTGCCAAATGCAGCTGTGGAAGCATTTAAATTTATTTCAGAGCATTTGAGCTACCCTCTGAAAAATATCAGTTGTGCGACACTCCAATAAGATCCTTACACCACAAGCTGTGCAACCACCCAGAGTTATTAGCAGAATACAACATCATCATTCAGGACCAGTTAAAAAAGAAGAAAGGAACAAAAAGGGGGAAAAAAGAAAAGTTGGCTCATCATGCAGCTTTTAAAAGGATTGGGGAAACTAAGTAAGTAAAATTACATATGAAGGATTAGTGAAATCTGGTAAACATGAGCATTCACTGAAAGATTGTCTAAAAACTGGCTGGCCAAAATTATGTCCTACACCTTTTCAACATCAGGGCAAACTTTAGAAACAACAGTTGGTCTTACAGCTGATATTTAAAAGGCCTTCTTCACGGTGGGAATTCAAGCCGATCATCTGCTACCTTCAATTCTTTTTTTTTGAAAACCCAAATTGCGAGAGGCCACAGAGTGCCCAGGTTCACATAAGTTGTATTTTGGGTTACGCTCCTCACCTCCAATTTTGGGAGGTACAATTTTACATCACTTGATTGGGTAGTTAGATGAAGAAAGAGCCCTTGCAGTTTACAAGAGATGCAAGGAAATGAATGACAGAAGAGTCTCAGACTCATTAATAATTCATAAAGTTTGGACAACGACATCATGACCATGACAGTATTTGGCTATCTGATCTTCATTAGCATAGATTTTTACGCTATTAATTCTCCATTTTCTCCTTAATTTAGTTCTGATTAAAAAGATATATCATACACTCAGACAGTGTTTGACCACATTTCCAAACACCTCAAAGTTCATCAAAAATTCTCTACTACATATTTTCAACTCTATTCTCTGTGATTGGAAATGTGGTCAAACAAACTCTTTCTTGTTTGATATAATTATTACTTCGATCATTAGTCATAAAAGTCATTAGGTTCTGCATTGTCTCCATAACAAACACCTTGTATTGGTTTGGGAATTTGCCACTGGAAACTTCAGAAATTTTCAATTTTCATTCTTCAAGATCCTCAAACTGAAGTCAGGTTATACCCATAACTATATTCCTTGACAATAGTCAAGGTGGGGAAGCTGATCAAATCCCTACCAAACCTAACAGCTGTAGCTTTCCATCTAGGCAGCCTCTTCCAAGTTCAGCTTTCAATCACTGCATTAAGGAGGTGCAACTATGGCAGCAAACATTCAGCCAGCGACAGGATGTTTCAACGGCATGGTCACTGGAAGTCAGTGCAAGCCAAAGACAGTTCTGACGATGACGACCTGGCTCAAAGGCTTGTAGCCTCTCAATTTCTTGACCTATGAGGGGCCATCAATCACACCTTTTCTAATTTGGTGCTAATTTTGTGTCATTTTAAGTTGTGGAAACAAAATATTTTTTTTACAAGTGAATATATGAAAGATCATATTTTTGAACTGCAGGGAAAGATATCAAGACATGTTTCATCATCGCAGTTATAAACACAACTAAAGCAGTTGTGAAATTGAAGCCTGAAAACATTTCAGGCTTAAAGAGGATTTGAGCCCAGGATCTCTGTCATGTCAGTGCAGAGCTCTACCAACTGAAATATCAAGCCAACTGGGAGCTGACCATGTTGTAAGCTTGTAATATACCCGTAGATGGTAAAGAATGCAAGTGAATATATGAAAGATCATATATTTGAACTTCCGAGAAAGATATGAAGACATGATTGATCATCACAGTTATATACACAACTTAGGCAGTTGTGAAATTAAAACCTTCACTTGTATTCTTTACTGGGTTTATCCAGTCGCATTAGTCAGACAATTTGATACGATACTGTCCAAACCTCAACCATTTGCTAACTTAGTAAGCATTTGAGTCTCCGACAATCTTCCTTTCATGTACATTGAAGTTGATTTTGCTGGACCATTTTATGCGAAGGAAAACATCAACAACACGCCAGGCTGACAGGCTCAGGAATATGGCCATTTCAAGCAGCGGCTTTTATATCCAAGATGGTGTCGGGCGCCATTTTTAATTTTTACAAATTTATTTAGATTTTAGGGTTCTCTTTGAATTGTGGGATATCTGTGGGGTCCGTGAACGAAAGCAGAGGCCATTTTGGAAGAGTGAAAATGGATCTTTCTGTAGCGATGTTTTTGAGAAGAATATGGTAAGTACAAGGCGCAGAATTTTGCTTTTTCATCGTGCAATGTGGCATAACCCTTGGGATGATGTACTGAGGCAAAGAAAGAGATTACAACATTTCTAGAGGCTATTTTAAAATTTTAAAATGATGGGTTCCTGTGATAGACATTGTATTTGCATATTGTGTTTGCTGAATGTAGATTCATTGTTTTCAGCTTCTGTAAATTGGTACCGCGCGAGCTGAAAGCTGGAATCTGGCCCTGTTGACCAGTGTTGAAGCAGAACCAGGTTCATCCCTAGCTGGATTAGTACAACTGGGAGAGAGCGTTGCTCATTGCTTTTGAAAATGCCAAGGAAGGGTAGGAAGAGAGCAAGAAGCTCCAAGACAATAGCAAAGGAAAAGTTTCCAATCAGGGAACTTGCCCGTAGGCAGAAAGTACTCAAAGAGGAATTTATTTCAAACTGCAAAGTCTACTTGACAGAAAGTTCAAAGCTGAAAAAGCTGAAAAGAAAGGTAAGGAAAAGTAAATTTGCTCATATGTATTATGGTGATAAATAACGACTGATTTTTGCGCATTTGTTTGATAAATGGTGACGGTGTTGATTTAATTTATATAGGTGTTTATTATTTTTTACTGAAGATATTAAATTGGGAACTGTAAAAATAAACAACAAAAGTTGTGATCCAAAATGTGCCTCAGCTTTACTGAATTCAGTATCTTTTGTGTTTTTTTCTCAAGATGCAAATTGTTTAAATTTCAGCACAGTCTCATACATTGATGCATGAATTTTCTGACTCAAGTTCTTTTCAGGATTTTGCTATTCTATTTATCTTACAGTAGAAAATCTAGGACTGTGGATTAATTTTAACTATCCGGCAAATCTTTCATAGGTTGAAAGAATCCAGAATGATGTGGAGTTAGTAAAAAAAGAGTAATCGAGACTGACATCGTAAGAAAAAGAAAACTTCTGAAAAGTTGAAGGTTTCCAACCTCCATATCAGAAGCCAGCTCCGAAGAATATGCAGTTCCTTTTGCAAAAAGGACTTGTCAAAGGCGTACAAGGGAGACCATCGATGCCTGTAATAAAATCCATGATGGTACCAGGAAGAATAAAAGTCCAAGACTGGATGCTTTGTGGTTGACTTTAGTTAAGGAAGCCACACCGTTTCAGTTGGGAAAATACTTTTCCTTATCTAAGAAAGTAATGAAGAAAGTTTTACCTAAGGTAGTAAAAGAAAGTATTCCAACTTTTGAGAATAGCTTTGACAATAAAATTAGAAGCTAAAGAGTATTGTACAGCAAGGGGTTGGTGATAAGTTAATAAAGATGCTGAATTGTTGAGTAAGGAGAAATATAAAAGTATTAGGCTCAATCCTTCCATGAATACTCGCAAAAGTGGCAAGAAACTGGAAAGCTTAAAGTTCATGTCAAGTGTTCGCTTGCCAAAGATCTTGCCCTATGAGAAATTGATAACTTTTGTCAAAAGCATTGATGTTGGAAATGTTAATGATTTCAAAGATTTTTGCTATGATTTAGATGCAGATGAAGTTGTGGAAGGGTCATATAGAGAGCTACAACCATTTCTGTTGCAGCTTGCTGATATGTATGTTTGCTTAGATAAGACCAGTCCATCCCAGTGTCATTTTGGATCTGAACTGTATCTCTTAAGAGTAGCTCTAGGTGCTGATGGGGCCCCCTTCGGCAAAGACGATGAAGCCACTTCTTCACTTGTATCATTCCTCAATGAAGGTCAGCAAATTGCAAGTGAAACTGACAACTTTATTCTTGCAGGAGCAAATTGTAGTGAATCTCACCTCTCGATGCAGCGCTATGCACGAAAGCTTGTTTCAGATGTGGGTGACATAGAGGGTAAGACTTTTTACCTGCCAGTTAGCGAAGCTTCAGCTAAGTTTACTTTCGAGTTAATCCCCTCTGACATGAAGTGGGCCTCCACATTTAGTGGAGAACTAGCAAACTCAGCATTTTACTTTTCTCCATTTGGCAATGTTAACAATGACAACAAGTCCATACTTAATGCCAGTTTGGGTCAATCTGAACAATGCCTATGGAAGCCATGGGTGTATGAAGAAAGGCTTCAGGTAGCAACAAAGGTTGAAGCAAAAAGGAAAGAGTTGGGTCAAACAAGACTTGCCGAGTCTACAAAAAGAACTAAGTTGTTGGATTATATAAGAAGTCTAAAGTCCCAGCAAGAAACTACTCCCCTTTTGGGTCCCCTGGTTGACAAGATTTTTGCTGAGCCTCTGCATAATTCAAATAATGCATGTCAGCAATTACATGAGCTTATGCTTGTCCATGCCAACGACAAAAGTAAGCTCGCACCCAATTGTACTAATCCAGTTAGGGATGTACCCGGAAGTGCTTTGGCCTCCCATCTTACCACTTTGAAAGAAATTGGGGCTAGTAGATTGTATAAGAAGGTAAAAAAGTGGTGCTCCCAGGACAGAAGGGATCTCTTTCCTATCGATTCACAGGGAAAGAGACAAAAAAGTTCTGCCCCAATTTTATGTCTATTCTAAAGGCAATTTTGCGTGAGGACGACAGTCCTCAGCAACAGCTCCAAATTTGCATGCTCGCATTCATTGGCCTTCAGCTAAGAGATGCTATCAGCCCGTTTAGTTGTGTCACAATAACTGAGGGTGTCTTGCAGGAAATCAAAGACTCTTGCAAGCAGTATTTCAATGCCTGCTCTCTCCTGTTAGACTCCGTAACACCAACAATTTGGACAATTGGTCATGCAATCCCTTATCACACAGGCCTCCTGTATAGGAAACTTGGCTTAGGGTTAGGCATTAATACTATGCAAGGGAGGGAGGCTAAACACGTGCGCATCAGCCAGTATGCAAAGCATGCAACCTTGTCAACAAGGTGGAACCTTGTTTTTAGACATGATTTCATTACAACTGCTTGGTTAAGGCAATATGACCCTGCAAGTTTTCACTACCACAAGAGCACAGATGTGTATGTTCCTAAAAAGATTGAGCAACCAAATGTTTGCTACTGTGGCTTAGACAAGGAATGCAGTGCTGAAAAATGTTCACTGTGTTCATCTGAGATTTACAAGAGTGTAGAAAGGAGTGCTGAAACAGGGGCTTTAGACCCATATATTTACAATCTTCTTAGTGTCACAAGCTGGACAGAAAGGTACAATGACAAACCCAACAACAGTTTGGGACATTTACAGTCAAACACCTAACCAAGGCCACCAACCAAAAGTCTTTACAAACTTCCTGACCATAAAATAAAAAAAAAAATGGTCAAATTGAGTGCAATTATCTCGAATAAATAGTTCAGATAAATTCTTTATAGAGTTTGAAAAGTGCACTTTTTTTGTTTTTTTGTTTCATTTGCTATAATTTTTCACAAAATTGTGTCAGGATGGCCTTGGTTGGAGTAGCTGCTCTGTTAACAGTTTTGTTGTCGCTAAGTGGAGCTATATTGTTGTTAACCTGCTCAAATATTTTGGGGTTGTATTGAAAGTGCTTTGGGTGCATATTTGCCACCAGCAACCCATTTTAAAAGCTCTTGAGTTCAAAAATAATACCTGGATGTTGTTGTAGCACTTGAAATTGATAAGCTTTAGGAAAAGTCTCAAATACGAATACATGTTCTAGATAAGGGGAAAGGGTCACAAACCACTGGTGGCACATATCCCTGTTGGATATTTG
>Ga0099808_1074714_pt1 | contig 10145 bp, 4 predicted proteins | sample OrbTnscriptome_2_FD_81140 | JGI IMG/M metagenome (GOLD analysis project Ga0099808, IMG submission 81140) | Coral microbial communities from Puerto Morelos, Mexico - Orbicella T R B metatranscriptome (Eukaryote Community Metatranscriptome) | ecosystem: Host-associated > Invertebrates > Cnidaria >...
AAAAAAAAAAAACCAAACTCTTGGTATGGCGAGAGAGGTTTTTGCTGTTTTTCCTTTCAACTCTGTTGCAGTTCATAGCTTAAAAAGACAGACAAAACAGTGATCTTTATAGCGAGATACTCACCAATAGCGAAACCAGCCAGCACTACGTTTCATCGATTTTAAAAATAATGATTTAGGAAAACCGTCACTATACCGCATTAAAACTTCCGAAAGTAGCGACCCGCCGAAAGTGACGAGCCCCAAAGGCTGCTAATTCCCAAAGTAAAAGAGGGCCGTTACTTTAGGACGTTTACGGTATTACACATTTTTGCTGGATACTTTCCAACAAGCACTTCTTCCCATCCAAAACTACACGTTAAAAAGATGAGATCAAAGTCCACTGTAATAATTATTCACTATTTGTTTCCCTCCTGTGAACTGATCATTACAACAAAATCAAACTCCCATAACTGTACTGGCTGGCTAACTAAATTTTCTCCTGCTCTTTTCATCAAAATAGATCCTTTTATTCATAAGAAATTAAGATTTTTGGTTGTGGCCTTCCAACGAGATAGGATTATCACCGATGATTGATTGGTTAATTATATTGTGTGTTGTAATAATACTGCTCTCTCTTTCACCCTATATCTTATGTCTTTATCACTATTATTATTCATATTTTATAAAAATTTTGTTTGATGTTTTACGTTTTACGATGTGCTACGTAAATGAATGAAAATAAATTGCTATTATTGTTTTGGGTATATAATATGGCTGGAGAAAAACCCGAAAGAACTGAAAAGCTTCAGATTATAAACACCAAAATTATTCTTAACAATAGGTGACATCATCTGAAATATTGCTAAAAGACCAGCATGCTCAATTCATCTTGGGGAATCCCCCACTCAGTAAGGCCTCACGACAAAACAAATAATTTTGATGCTTTCGCTTCTCTACCATGAAAAAACTCTGACTTAATAAAACGCCTTAAATTATGACTAAGAAAAAGTTTGAGGCCTAATAGGAAATAGAGAAATACTGTAGTAATCCCACCATCTGCAAAGTGCTGTGGTATTGAAATGGCGTGACTTCAGTAAGCAAATAATTATGGTAATGATCTAATAATAGATATTTGTTTACACTGAAACGTATCTGAGACGAAATGAGACGCACTCAAACGAAACAAATTTGAAAAGTGCAAATGAAAGGTTATTATGCCTTGGGACGCATCAAGCATTTCTGTCTGCGTTAAGCTTGATTAGAGTCAAGGTCGTGGGTTTTCTCACACGGAAACCACGCAAAAACCTCAAACTTGAAGCGCAAACAATGTCTGGCGGTAAACACTAAGAAGTGTACGTGGCTTTTCGCATAAGCCGGAAGAATTGGCACGATAATTTATGTTTGTGAAATCACAAACAGCACTAATTCAATCAAATCTACACATCTTGGTCCTTGATCAACGTCACACAGTCCTGCTCGCCACATCTCTTGTGTTCGACATGAAAGGCTCTCTGATTATATTCAGCTGCTTGGTTCTCTTTGCGATCGAGGCTACTGGACAACAACGCAGAAGGTTTCTACACTGCGGTGCATCTTTCTGCCTGTTGAAAAGGTCTATGTCGTCCTTCTTCGAAACAGGCAATGGTACTCTTATCAAAGAGCAAGCGGTAATATGTGTCTTGAAAAGCGACAAGGTTCGCGACCGATGTGTCGTGGACATCAGTCTGATATTGAAAACGATAACAACGCCTCAAGATGTCGTATTGCATTTTGCTGCCGTGTGTTTAACCCCGATGGAAATTGCCTTCTACAACTCTTTAAACGCCACAAAGAAAAACGCCATATTTTACTTGCAAATCAAGGGACACTGCAGCTTTTCAGCCGATGGCATCTCTCACTGGGGAAAAGCTACAGACTTTCGGGTTTTCTATCTCATGGAAAACTCGACTTTACTAGAAGGAAATAAAACGCTGGCAAACAACTCTCGTCGAGCATTGGAAAACATTGGCACTCTTATGATAGACAAATCTAAACTACGAACTCTTCCAAAAATGTTTAGTAGTACTAAAGTGTGGCCAAGAATGGCCGAGGTAGTATTCTCCAAATTACAACTCACATCGATACCTCCGGAGCTCAATACGACGATGCCGTTCTTGCAGTCGCTTGAGCTTGCTAACAATAAACTAACAACACCACCTCCGTTTCCATGGTGTAAAGCTACGCTCAAACTGCCAAGAGGACTGCAAAGAACTCCAACAGGAAATCATCACTACCAATTCGGCACTAACGTGCGTCCAAATATCTACCGACGATTTCTTGATTTATCGTACAACAACATCGAAGATTTATCGACGCACAACTTTAGAGGATTTCTGAACAAGTTGACTCTCGAGGGAAACGGCCTAAAAGTCATTGGAACATCGTGTTTTCGCAACTTGAAAGGAATACATGTGATCTCCCTCAGCAAAAACAAGTTGAAAAGTTTACCATCAGAGCTGTTCCAAGGACAAGATAGTTTACTAGAATTACGACTTGACCACAATAACATTTCGATAATACCAAACGATCTCTTCAAAACAGTGACCCAAATCAAAAGAATTGACTTGCATAGCAACAAACTGAGCTGTATTCCACAAGAATTGTTCAGCAAGTTAAAAAATATCAAAATTCTACATTTAGAAGACAACCACATCACGCAAGTACACGACAAAGCTTTCTCCATAGATTCAAGTTCATTACAAAACATTTATCTCCAAAAGAACAAAATAAGCCGCATTCCATTAACATTACTACTGCAACGGCACGCTGTTAAAATTGATTTGTCTTTTAATCAGTTGACGTTTCAAGACTTTAACAGGCTGATACAAGAATTAGACTTGGAGACATTTCTGTATCACCATCGCCATACGGCGAGCTCTTCTCAAATGAGACTGCAAGAAAGTTTAAAGTCTATCAGCTTCGCTCACAACAAGTTCACCACGATCAACATAGAAGCATTCAACAGAACAGAGGAACTAACGTTCGAGTATCTTCTGCGGGTTTACGAGATAGACATGTCGGGGAATCTCCTCCTATGCGACTGCAAGATTCTGCTTCTGAGTCGCTGGCTTCGAGCTTTAGTTCAAAGGCACACGCGCATCCGAAATGAACAGTTTCAAACTTGGAAATGCGCCGCTCCGACTGAACTCAAAGGGAAACCGATCCTATCCGTGGACGAAAATCGATTTAAATGCCAGAGAAATCTAGAAAACTGCCCCCACGGATGCTTGTGTCTCGTGCGTGCTTTAGATGGTACTGTGGTCATCGATTGTAAAGGAAGAAACCTTACCGCAATACCTCCCAAAGTTCCAAGCGGTCGCATAGAGCTTAAGTTAGAGGACAACAACATCCGGGAGATTCCACCATATCCTTATATGGAAAATGTGACGGCTCTGTACTTAACGCATAACAAGATACAAGTATTAAACAAGTCCACGGTACGAAGGTTTACGCGAATTAAAGTTTTGTTCATCGATTCGAACAAACTCACCTATTTGCCTAAGAATATCGAAAATTTAAACTTTACGAGTCTTGCGTTACACCACAATTTCTTCAAATGCGACTGTACGACATTATGGATAAAGCACTGGCTACAGAGAAAACAAAGTAAAATATTACACATTAAAAATGTTCTTTGCAACTCCGAGGGAAGTACGCAGGGAAAAGCAATTTACACTCTGCCAAATGAAGAATTTGTTTGCAAAAAGAATAAGAAAGACATCCCTACTACACAATCTATAACAAAGGACAAGACTTTCAAAATAATCGCGTTGACTCTTGGAGGCGCGCTGGTTTTGACTTTCATCGCTTTTATCGTGGCTTACAAATACCGCGGAGAAATGAAAGTCCTCATGTACACTCATTTTAACTGGCACCCATTTGACCGTGTAGATGACTCGGATCCAAGAAAAATATACGACGCGTTCGTATCGTACAGCGGGAGTGATCACCAGTGGGTTGTCAACACCTTGCAAGAGCGACTCGAACATCACGACCCCCCTTACAAATTGTGCATTCACCACCGCGACTTCGTAGTGGGTGCACCAATCCAGGAAAACATTCTGAACAGCGTTGACCAAAGTAAGCGCATGCTCATGGTGCTCTCTCGCAACTTTTTAAAGAGCGAATGGTGCTTGTTGGAGTTTCGCGCGGCACATCGTAAAGTGCTAGAAGATCGCATGAATTATCTGATAATTATTCTGTTTGATGGCATCAACATGGATGAGCTCGATGACGAAATGAAGCTATACATGCGCACTAACACATATCTCAGTGTCAGCAACAAGTGGTTCTGGGAGAAGTTGTATTACGCGATGCCACAGAGTACTGACAGGCAGTTTAGAGCGAGAGATCTCTCAAGCATTTCCTCAAATGCTGGCATGCAATATTCCACTGAGACAGTGTTCAAGAATGAAGCATACCTCAAAGTCACTGATATTCTGGAGTGAACCGCGTAATCTGATAATTTATCAAAAATTAAAAATCATGTTGTTACGAAAGTATGATAACAGCGAACATTGCGAACTTCCAACCGAAGTGAATGTAGAGCCTGGGAAGGAGGCTGAAAATGGCAGTCAGTGGCGGATGATGTAACGCATGGCGTGACAAACGATCCATGCCAGACCACGTAACACAAGTGACTAGAGAGTCAAAGTTCAGAGAGTTTAAGACCGTTACAGTCCGCTCGAGAGATATGCCAAAACAAAACAAAAAAAAAAAAACGAAAAATGATTTAGTGCATAGATGTTTGACATTGGACTGGCGTCAGCAACCTCTCATGACTGAAGTCAAGAGGATAAAGTTGACGGTCATAACAAAACGTAGTTCTTCTGCATGTAGAATGCAGCGGAACATCAGATCACAACATACTACGGATGTAAATAATGCTATAAGAGAAACCCTGCATGCCGACGTTTCCTGTAAGACACGTGCTTACGTAGGCCAATTTTAGGAGATCTATAATATATAGAAGAGTCGTGAACACTGTGACATAATTAACTGTTCCGTTCCCGGACACAGTAAGGAGAATAAATCAAAGTTTAACCCAGACAATGTCTAGCTATACTTCCTAATTCTCACAAATGACACTGAATGACATGCAGGGAAGGGAACTTAGCAAGGAAAAATGTAAAAAAAGAACAAAGCGCACGCTAATGGGTGGAACCCTGTGATCCGACCTGTACCACCTGCAATTTAAGCACCAAATGATAAAAAAATTATTCTTCTGTTGTTCGTTTTCGTTAACATTGCGAATTTGCCATTTTGAGGCCGTCACACCACAATACACAAAAGACAAAAGTGATGAAGGTTTCAAGGAGAAACTCAGGACACAGTGGAACCTCACCCTTCGGAAACCCGCTTTTGCTTCTCCCGACGAAAAGCTCATATACTTTCTAATTACATTAGCGCATTTTAAAATTATTACATCACATTGCGAGCACCTGTGAATGCAGACAATGAACACTTTTCTGTCGCCCGAATGACACGCTCCCATACAAACTTAACCTCCCAACAGACATTGGTTATCATCACAACGCAGATTTTCAATTGCTAGAAAAATGCGCAAATTGTGCCCGGTTAGAAAATGAAAGCTTAATAAAGGTCAATGTTATTTTATTGAAGCAGAAGTTTCTGACCCAAGTTGCAAACTATTGAATTATTTCTATACGTTACATATCGCGTTTAAAAACAGACAAGAGGACATTAACGCAAGATTACTTCACTTTGAGCTCAAACTTCAGTCAAGGTATTAAACATCGAAGTGGTACGTTTCAGTCAAAACAAGTGTCAATGGCGTTTATTCTGAGAGCTCGCTTAATAAGGACACCCGGATAATACAGATACTTTCGTATGTCCCTGTGTTGTCCGTATTAACTGAGAGTTTCACTGGAATTAATCCCGTTTTGGTTTTTGAAAAATGAACAAACAAAACTGGAAGTTACCTCTCTTCCTGATAGAAGATTCCTCATTAGTCCCAATGTTTTCATTGTAACCTGAGTGTCCGGATCATCGAGAAGGCTGCTAACAAGAACAACACAAATAAGAACAAACAGGCCAGTCTGATTCACACTAGCCGGCGACATGACAACATGACACAAAGGCCAAACAAACACAAAAAAGCCACCAAACATATATGCATTTAGGCAGCCTCCACGCTACGTCAGAGAAATTTAAAAACGCAGTTTTATTTCTACGGTTAGGCCAACCGTCCACACTAATCCGTCACGAAAACGGAGCTTTTCGAAAACGCTATTCAAAACGGAGGAATTTGGAAACGCCGCCTTCGCGTTTTCATGTGCACAGCAAAAATTTTGAAAACGGAGCTTTTCGAAAACGATGACGTCACGATAATCATGTGATTTCCCTGGCCGAGTTTTCCTCAAACACAAATCCAAAATGACCGCTGATTGCTACGTTTTGAAATTCCTCCGGCGTAGTGTGGACGGAAAACATTTGATGCGTTTTTAGAGTGAGACCTCCGTTTTCAAATCCCTCCAGCGTAGCGTCGGGGTCTTAAGGCTGGTTTCCATATAATCGCAGACGATCACAGAATAATGAAATGATCATACCGACATAAGAAAAACATAATCTTTTCTTTTTGTCATTATGTCGATGTCTGTTATGTCATTATGTGGCTAACGTGAACCCGACAGTATCAGGTCTTAGACACTGTAAAGATGATACCGTGTTCTTTGCAATTGAGAAAGCGATCAGCATTGCATTTCTCCTCAGGTTATCGGTACAGAGTAAAGCAAATAGGTTATAAGAGCAAAGCTAACGATCACTAGAACTAGAAAGCTGACGTTTCGAGCATCAGCACTTCGTCGGAGCAAACGCGAAAATGTGAGCTCATCCAGATTGGCTAAGGCGATTGACTTACCTACATCAACTTCGTATATGTAATCGCAGAAAAGCTCGAGCAAAAAAAGGTTTACACTACGAATGCTGTTTCAAAATTCTTTCAAAATTGCACGAGCCCTTAGTCTATGAAAGCGCACGCGTTAATTTACACTGCAGTGCAAATTGAAAATGAACGATATATTGGCCAAATCTTAGCCACTCACAGTGGAACAATTTTCTCAGTCATATTATAAAATTTGTAATCAACTAAGTACTTTGCTTCCCCGCAGATGCAGCATCAGGACTAAATTAGTTTGATCTCCAGGAAACACTTTAGTACAGTGGACCCCGTTCATACGGTCACCAACTAGCCATGAAAATGTGCCGTATTAACGGGGTAGGGTCAAACCTCACGACAGCTGAAAAGGATGACTTGTTTACCATTGTTATTTGTGCGATACCATTATTGCAGCATCAACTGACAAAGAGTGCCAGTATTGATCCATCAAAGAATAAGTCAGATGAATAGTAATAAATAGTTTGATCTTAATTTGTCAGCAGCAGCAGCATAAAGCGTTCCTTTATTACTCAAATTTGAACTTTATTAAGGAAACCAAAAAAATGCATATTTATTCTTTGATTCCATTTTATTTTGCCTTTCGAGAAAACCTAGCGGTTTCATCTCTTGTAAGCTGAAGCGAGCGACTGCTGGAATATTTTCCCTTCGCCGGCGAATGAGTACGCTGAGTACCCTGGGTGCTAGAGGGTTTTTTTTTTTCGTAGCCAAGCTGCGATTGTGATCGCAGCTTCGCTACAAACAAAAAGCCCTCTGGCACCCAGGGTATACGCTGAGCATCAAAATAAAAGAAATTGAATATTCTGTGCATGAGTAAGATTTTCGGAGTTTTCAATTACCCTGTGTCTATTTTTCGGTGTTTTAAGAAATGTTATTCATAAGTGACCGCAGTCTATTGATCTCGTTAGCACTGTTCGCTACTGGTGGAGCTCATATTGGAATAAATAATTATTTCATTGCAGTAGTCGGTTTTCCGGAGAGCATTTCATAGGAGAATGCTTCAAGTTGCGAAATAAATTAAACTATTAGTAAAAGTTATATTGCGCAAATTAACATATGGGTATGATCAAATGCACTAGACAGTTCTGTTCGCCGCCGGAAACAACATTACATGTTTAGATTTAGAGACAAAGTGTCAGGTATCTATCAAATAGACTATACTGTAATACTCGTATGCTTTTTGATCTTGTTATTGGCAAGCTTTTCTGTTCATGTAGTGGTGATTTGCTCAAGTAGTAACAATAACTCACACGTCTTAACTACTTAATCAGGCATCTAAGGATCTTCCACTCGTGTTTTTCTTGGTTTTAATGTAAGCAGTTATTGCAGACCTGCATGTAAATTAAAAAAATTAGTTTTCGTTTCACGGTTATCCCGAAAATGTAAGCTACATTTTATAAAAATAATACATCTGAAAGAGTGATTAGTGAAATACTTCACCGCCTTCGTCTAACAACAGAGGATAATCGCTTTAGTAAGGAAAGGAATCGAGAAAAAACACAGCTTCGAGAAAAAATCTTGAATGTCAACCCTAAGTGGCGTTAAAAAATTGATTGGATGTGATGAACAACGGGCCATAAAAATTTGCCGTATTAACAGGGTGGCCGTATTAACGTGGTAGAGACAAATTTCATGACTGGCCTATGCTGAATGACGTCTCAACAGATATATCACGGTTGCACTTCTAAACAACTGGCCCCAGTTGTTCGAAGACTGGATGACGCTATCCACCTTTCGAACAACTGGGGCTTTTTCTTTAACTCTTCAACACCCAAATTTCACAAAAAATCCCGTTTTTAACCGCTAAATGAGGTTTGGGCTGCCATTTTACCACCATTTTTGCACCAAAACTAATAACGTTCTTTTTCACTTTGCTACGTCAGAATGTCGTCGATATCCAAAATTAAACCGCCTGTTGTGTAGATAGATCTATCCTAGCTCTACTATCTGCTTATCAAGAATATCTGGTGACACTTAAATTGATGACGTCACAAGTGGTACAATGAGCACGACCACTCAGTAAGCTTAATGCCTGCATGGGAGTCAAAGGGTTAACAATCTTCCGAATGCAGATATAATTTAACAATAATTTAAACTTGAAAAGATGAACTTAGCTGGATCGAGTGGCAGTATAAACGGGGTAAAATTATGAAGGATTATTATACAGGCTGGGATTTCAGAAAGTAGCCGTTGGCCGTGTTAACTGGGTGGCCGCACTTACGGGGTCTTCTTATGAAAAAATGTATGGGCGTTTCGCCGGGACAAGAGAAAAACAGTGGCCGCAATAACTAGGTGACTGTAAGACGGGGTTCCACTGTACTGCAAGAAACATCGAGAGAGAGAGAGGAAGAATATTGACATCAGATGGTGTGAAGTCTCATATTGATCATGCTGAAGGATACCAGAGATTCCCGCGGTTACAAGCCAAAGACTTTGTGGTGCTCCGACTTATGTGTGCTACTTGGAACGAGAAAAAAAATGCCCAGTTTATATTTCATTTAATCTCAGTAGTGTACGTTCATTTCTACTGTTTGGTTTTCGTTTGTAATCATGTTGAATAAAAATTAATATTACATGAGCTTTTTTCAGATTTGCGCGGCGTTGGGTGTATGCGTGTCATGAGCGTCTTTTCTTTTCAATCAGCCAAGTTTAACGTGTACACGATTTACAAACGATAGCTCAATTTATGCTATACTCTGCCATAAATGTGCGCCTGAATAAGCTATTTACAAATTATCAATAAACATAAAAATAATAGTACTAACCTGAACAACTGCTCCGGTCCCAACACTTCCAGGATTTTATTTTTGGTTAAATGGTCCGCCTGATAAGCCATGTTCTGGGTTACGAGAAGAAGAAAGAAAGTATTAATGTTATTGTAAATAGTCGTGCTTTTTTGTCATGAGCCCCTAGCTCGGGAGATTAGGCAACCACTCCCTACGTTTACGACTTAAAGTTACCTTGCCTTAATTCTCTGTTCGCTCTGGTTATCATCACCACAGTGAGTACACATGGCCCCAGCACAACTACAGTATGCGCCACATAAGTCCGCTATTGTTAGTTCTAATCCAATAACCTAAAGACATCTCTGAGCAATCCCAAGTCTACTTTGGTATTACGTTTCTCGTACTTACTGTGATTAGTTCAGGAAGCTCGCGATAGTTTTACTTGCTACAAATCAATCTCCTGATTGAATTGTAACCGCGCT
>Ga0099808_1066819_pt1 | contig 10115 bp, 4 predicted proteins | sample OrbTnscriptome_2_FD_81140 | JGI IMG/M metagenome (GOLD analysis project Ga0099808, IMG submission 81140) | Coral microbial communities from Puerto Morelos, Mexico - Orbicella T R B metatranscriptome (Eukaryote Community Metatranscriptome) | ecosystem: Host-associated > Invertebrates > Cnidaria >...
GCTTTTTTTTTTTTTTCGTTTAGTTCGGTGGAAACTTGTGCCTACAGCGGCCATTATAAAAGTAAAAAACACCAATTTTTGAGAAAAAAATACTGGAAAATATGGCCGTTAAACTCATGTGAGCCTGCGTTTTAACGCTAACAGAGAGCAAAGGAAATGGCAGACAACATATTCGGTGAAATGTCGAAATTGCTTTGACCTTAGGAAGGACTTAGAAATTTAATTAACGGATAACTTGAAAATTGATCGAGAAGAAATACGGAAACGATTAAGCAAACGAAGGTATATTGTGATTTTCATTTTTAAGAGGGATTAAACATATAATATGAGCAATACCAAGCCGCGACAATGATACATTTTGGAATAAATTAAGCAAATGAAACAATGGACCCACGGAAAATTCACTGTCTTCACTTGTGGCAATGTGTTTCCGATATGAAAAACCTTCGTTCAGATTTTTTGCATTGTAAGGAAAAAATGTTAAGAAAGCCTTTGAAATCGCGCCAATACTAACATACGATATAATATTGAAGGAGATAAGAAACGCAGGAAGCTTTACTGAAAAAGTCATTAAAAAATTAACGACTTAATCTTCTCGCCAAAAAAAAAAGGTCTTGACTTAAAATTTTAAAATCCGAAATTTGAAAATAAAGGAAAAGTTATGAGCAAACTGTAACAAGAATTCCATGCTCGCGTTGCCGGAAAAAGAGCGTCTCTGTTCATAAACCGCTTATTACAAAAGGCTTTGAAGAAACAAAACCACAAAGAAGATGGCCTAGTAATTTAGGGAAAGGCTATCAAACATGTTCGCCACATTGTCGCGAAATACCTTGATGGAGGTCGCCAACAATTGATTTGTTTATTTATTTTCTATTTTTTAACTGTGCATATTTCTCACATTATTGAGAGAATTTTTGTGGTGAATAAGTCGAACCCACAAGGTGGTTCATTGTCCGCCGGGCTTTTCCGCTTTAAAAGGACGTCGCCTGCTTGCCAACTGTAAAAATACTTTTCCAAGGATCTCGTTTTAATTACTGGGAAATCAAATATTTAAACGGAAGCCACAAATCAGGTAAATCCAACCTGTAATACTGATAAATCTGCTTTTGGGATAAGCACACATTAAAGTTGTTACTGAAAAACCACAATCGACGACAAAGTCGATCCAGGGGCCAGTGTCAGTGTGGGCCGTGTGGGGAATGGTAGACCTTTGACTGCATACCAGCATTGGGTAAATCCAAACCATGTACCTCCAAATTAAACTGTAACATAACAGGCCATAATAGTGGAATTGATCATCTCATGGAAAGCATCTTGATGCAGAAAACTCATCGTTCATTAAGAACTCCGCAGTAGTGACCGAGAGTTTTGTAAAAGTATTCTCAACCTTTGTTTTGTACCTAAATAATCCATTTTATAAAGTTTAAAGTTAGGTAGTCTGAATTCTCAATTTAGGAAATTTTCATCCAGGTTGCGTCCACACAGAAATGTTAATCTTGGCCGAACGTCACATGTCGGGTACATCACAAGAGAAATAAAGGCTAGGAATGCGCAGACAGCATCATACTTCATAACCTTCATATTTGCGCCAACTCGTGAAATATCGCACTGCATTGTAAATTACATAACTGAAATAAAGAAGAATCAGTGAGTCAAACCGAAATGCATGCGTATAAGAAAAAAGGATAGAGAGAAAGAGAAATCGAGAGGGAGAGCCTTGCTAGTTTAGATTCCGAGGAACTCAAAGAATTGGACGTTTCTCTGTTATTTCAACGCTCTCTAGCTGAGTATGATCACCACAGGACAGAAGACAACACGCACTCCTAAAAAAAGAATCGTGTCGTATTTAGTTGTATAAGGTGACCTTTCAAGTGCAAAGGGAGAGCAAATTGCAGTAATTTCAATTAGCCCGCTACGCACTCATTTCATGACATACACACTGCAGTCACTCTCTCAGTACCTCATGCTGCCGGCAGACCACAAACATAATAACGTTGACCGAAAACGCCGATTTTAATCAGATAAAAGCACGTTCCTGATCGCCATGCCCTGATTATATGGACATCTTAAAAAAGTTACAGAAAAACCGAGAAAAGAAATGACTTTAATTATATGCATGTAACGCGAGCGTCAGCGAAATTTCGATTGTAATTAATGCTAACTCGCATCCGAGATCAAAATATTTCTTCTTTTTACAGATTGTCTACCTTTTTGTTAAAATTGTCTCGATCTGCCAGTTTGGTGTGAAACAATACTTCTTCCTAGTTTACTAATGTATGATTTTTCTCTTATTCACTTTTATTTTTACTCATTGTTGATATTTCAATGCAATCGTGGACTGCGAGATGTTAATCGTAAGAATGATTTCCAGTGAAGGTAAAGTCGGGAGGCTCGAAAAGATTAATTAATTGCTGAAATCTTACATGTGAAGGATCGTAAATTATTCTAAACAGGAACCGTAGATTATTTCAAGGTATATTATGAAAAATAATACATGTATTCCTAGCAACTGAGTTGTAATTCCGAGCTCGGTTTTCATGAAAGGTTTACATAAAAGAGTAACGTGGACCTGTGTGTGTCAAATACTGGACGCCATTACATTGAGTCTCGTCTTGTGTATTGCTGTAGTTTTCTTGAGAATTTTGTAGAGTAATCATAAATCAGTACTTATCTGTGCGATGTCTGTTTTGGCGTTGCCTCGGGCTATATTCCAGTATGACATATACGAAGTTCATTATCACACAGTTGAGGTTCATTGGCGATTATTATACGCCAAATCTCGTTCCCAGGATCTTCTCGGCGTTAAATCTATGATGCGGAACTGAACGTCACATTGGATTTTAACACCAAGATAACCTAGTGGGACGCAGTTGACAGGTCAGACGCACGCTCATAAATCATTAAGGATAGTGGTCATCACTGAGGAGTTTCACGAGCGTATGTATTTTTCGTTTTGGACCCAAACCAGCTTTGTGCATTTGCAAAATTGCGTATAACTCTGGCAAAACCAAAGACGAATGTAATCAAATCTAGCCAATCACGGCAAGCGTCATTGACGAGTTGACCAATAGGAAGTTGAGGCGGAAAATGCAACCCGAGTCAAGCGCGGGAAAACGCACTCATGCCAAGTTACGATTGGCTAGTTTAGTTTAGCTCCTGCTTGGTTCGACTAACAGCACACGCAGGGCATTTCTAACCAGTAAGATCTCTCAGCAAGCGCCATGCATTTTCAACATTCATTTGAGAACAGCCTTCACAATAACAAAGCCAGAAACGACATTCACACCCTCGCAAGGTTAAATACATTCTGCATAGTTTGGGCAAGTTAACGTTTCTAATCCAAGACAATAACAACCCATTTCCATAGATCTAAATTCCTTTTGATGAAGAAGATAAAAGGAAAAAAACAATATAAATTTATAATCACGGTCTCAGACTCCAAAAACTCACCAAGTCATTTTTGTTGTCTGACATAAGCTTTCAAGCATTTATGTCTGAGTCCTGTTAGCTTTGATCGCTATCGAAGCAGCTACATTTATAAATGGGACTATTGTTCAACGACAGACGTTTTAACCCATTTTCTGTCACGATTGCGGTGATTTCTTGTCCAAGCAGAAACTAAAAGAGGATCTAAAACCGATCAGACTCCAGAAATGTTTAGATCTTTTCGACTCTTTAACAATACCGAGATCCAGAAATTCGAAAGGATTCACAGGACGTCTGAATCGTGATTTGCATGGACCTTTTTACCCCTACATATAGCTAGTGGGAAATGTTGACCTGTCGCATCAAATCCGTTGTATTTAAACTTCTTTAGGGATTTCCGATCGCTGATGACCTATTATAGTTTTTACGAAATGTTTACACGAAACATCAGCATGATCAGTGTTATTCATTTGTTGCCTTTTAATAGACTTTCTTTAAAGAGTTCCGGCGAGGATGATCGAAAAATAAAAATAAAAATAATTAAATAATAATTCCCTGAAGTGTGGATTAACGGCTTTAGAAAAGCAACAAACATGACATGGAACTGAAAAATTTTCGAGGTATGCAAACTTAAATGGCTGTGTATCATTATCTGTCCATCTAAGCTGTAAAGTTGCCTACAAAACTATTCTGTCTTCGAGTGACGTTGTGATAAATTCTGTGACAGTAATAGGAATACTTTGACTATAATTTCAAAATGCGTAACGTAAAATGTTGGACTTTGCAATAAAAGCAACCCGGGCTTAAACTGATAAAATAGAAATCTAATACATCAACAGGGATTAATGTTAGGCCTATTTACAAAGATGAGTCTTTAAGCTTCTCAGTGATCATATCAATCAAACAGGTGTTAAGGAATTCCAAATCGTGGGTGCAGCAATGGAGAAGGTTCTGAATCCACAAAGGTGTTTACATATTGCATCAAGAAGTGGAGCGTTACTTCCTCCATGCAGCGATTAAAAAACAAAGATTTTCTATTTCCGCTGACCTATTCCCGTGTCCTTTTTGTGTTCTTTCCAGGGCTGACGCCCGCTAGTTTTGAAATTTTCCTGTTTTAGATTACGTAATAGTGTTTCGTCTGAACAACAAACTGCCTGTATCACTGAAAAGAATGTCTTGAGGTCAGCCTTCAAAGACCTCAAAGCCAGTAACATAAATGAAACTTAACAGATATAATGTCAGTTACATAACATTCTCGCAAGCCTCGGTCCCTATCCTGGGGAATTTTTGATGCGGTCGTAATATTAGAGGCGCGAAGAAATTAGGGACAGTTTCATCGGGGTAAACCAAAAGTTCAGTTACCTTTAAAGATGGTTATTTTATAAATTCAAATTTGTAGACAATTTAATCATCTTCGATCTTGTCGACGAATAGCTTGTCACGGTTAAAACGATTATTTGCTTTAATCCGGCACGGGTTTGGCGTGTGCCCACCCTCTTGGGCAACCTTTTTTCGCCCATCTTAACCCGAATTCACTTCAGTGTCGTTATCACGAAGATTACAATAACGGCAAACGCCTCGTGACGTCATCACCGTGTTGCATGACATTCAACGACAACAAAGTTCATATACAGTAAATAAATGTTGAAGGTGTATTTGGAATACGCGGTTAAGCACAATCACCGTGGCCAGATTTTGTGGGACAACGTTGAGAGATTTTAATCTTCAAGAACCATTCAAATTCGGTTGGAACCAAGCTGCTGAGATCGGTTGCCCCCTCGCGTCCAACGGTGGTTAGTCATTGCTACTCTTTTTTTCATGTTGACTATTCTTAATTATCAAATACACTCTCTCACAAATCACTCTCTCCTTAAATGTGAATGAACGCAATGGTTGACAACAACAACAACTTGAAAAATTCATGTGCAAATGTAGGAGGGTGATAAGTGCAATGAATGGAACGGCAACTGCAACCTTGATTCAGACTCTGGGAAGTGTAGCATCGTTAATTTTCACGGCGTGGATGTAAACTGCAGGACATAACAGGAGAATAGAAGTCGGTGTTTTCGCGACAAATACCATTTTCTTCAAGAGGGCGTTCTCTTAAGGAAAACATAGCGATCATTGCAGCCTCGATTTGTCGCAGGTTTTGCGCTATAATCCGCTAAAAAAAACAACGACAACAAAACGAGGAAAAAAGAAAACGAAATACGTGCGTAGAGAAGAGGGTATCTGTTTTTAATAGTTTAAGGTCATGTCCTCGGAGTTGATATCTTGAAACAGCAAGAGCCTTCGGAAATGTTCCAAGGACTTTTTTGGCTTGGGAGTAAATCTTTTCATCTGTAAAATAGGGAATTAATCTACCATTATACTGCCGCCAAAAAGAACCAGTTAAAATTCTCATGAGTACAAAAAGGACTGAGGAAAACAAAGAGAAGAAAGATTGCCTTTAGAAATGAATGAAAGAATGTGAAAAACAGGTCAGGGAGGTCACCACAAGACACTGTGACGAATTGTAAGCTAATTTGTTCTATGAAAATTGTTACATGGATATCTTGAGAGCAAGAACAAAACACAACAAAACGTGCATCGTTTTTGCAGCTGTTTGTTTTTGGTAGCTTCTGCGACATTATAAAAACAAGAATTATTTTTCCACTTTTGCATACTCTATTTCAAATTCTGTTGACTGGCGACCACATGCGCACGAACTCACTGAAACTCCATTGTGTGTCACTACAGGCTAGGGACGTACTACGTGTAAAGTCTTTGACGCCGACATGTGAGCAAAACCTGCCGGCGGGTAAATAGAAAGCTAAACAATTCAATCTGCCTTTGAATTCCTAGGCGCGAACAGGTGGAAACTTTCAGGTGGTCTAAACGATATATTTTTTTTTTCCAAAAGGAATGCTCTAAGTTATAAGGGTCCCTTTCTGATTGTTTTGTGACTGGATTTACGGGCATCGAGACAGATGACAAATCAACTCAGACAAGAATAAGATTCTTCTATTAAAAACTTAATTAAGATATGATAATCAGTAGTTAATTAGGTTAATTGGAACTTGCTTCAATTTCAATTTGTGAGAGACTCTCTTAAAACCCGCGCAAGAAGTAATGCAAGCTACACTTAAGCAGACTCGACGAACAACTTTTATCAGAAACACGTCATACAACGATATGAAAGATTCTTTTTGTCTTCAAAACAGCAAACCCCATCGCGTGAGGTTCCGCACGAGACAGTCAGTGGATTTTGTTTTGCCAACTGATAAAGATCATAGATTAGAAGCAAGTGCTGTTAAGGAGATGATAACATCTGCACGGAAGAAATAACACATACACTGACAGTACAACCAAAGTGACAAAGACATTTGATCAGCGACTAGCCATAACTACATTCTTTTGTCATGAATGTTTACAGTACTGTTTCACTTCGTAGAAATCTTGTGTTTGGTTAGAAACAGTTGCGATATGAGTTGCTAGTGTACCATAAGCACGTATTCTAAGCAATTTCGAAATACAGTAAATAACGTTCCTAGTGATATCTTTGATGTGGTAGACTGTAAGCATAAAGACTCTTCTCAGCTTGCAATAGCTTTACGTTTTGAAATACAGACAAATTTGTGCTACAAAAAAAGATCACCATGGTTTGAGTTCGAATTGATGCAAAGAAACCAGAAGATTTTTTTTTTAACAACGACAAGACTGAAATTCTTTGATTAATATCAGCCCTAAATGTTATAGAGCTGGTATATGTTGGTTAACACGTTTCACTATGATTTATTACACTTTAAAACCTTTTTTGAAATTGGAGGTTTAGACTTTCTAAAATAGTGCTCCTAAACAACTTAATGCAAGAGTTTAAACAAGGTTTTCATCTCGATTTTGACGTAATTACAGCCGTATCAAGAGAACGTGACTGTACAAAGCTGTCCTAAAAATATCACTGCTCATAGTAAGATAAGTATTACCGGTCTATTTTGAGATCAAAGAACTAAAAAGGCGTTACGGGTGTACTGTAATCTTGATAAACAGTTGACAACTTTAGCGGATGGGTTCACATTGTGGGCGGCTGGAAAAAATAACTTTTGAGCTGCTATGTCGACGCCAATAATGCAAAGCAACTAAGGCTTTGATAGGAATTAAGGTTGTCAGGAGCCCTCAAGTTTGCTTTGCCATCTTACTCTTTCGTCTCTCAAACAGGTACGTTTTTCAAAACTACGCCGTAGGAATTTGAAAACGCAGCTTTATTTCTACGGTTAGGCCTACCGTCCAGACTAATCCGCCACGAAAACGCAGCTTTTCGAAAACGCTCTTCAAACCGGAGGAATTTAACGTCAGCTTTTCGTTTTCGTGTGGACGGAAAACATTTTGAAAACGGAGCTTTCCAAAAACTATGCCATCACGATAATCATGTGATTTCCTTGACTGAGTTTAACTCAAACACAAATCTAAAATGACCGGTAATTATCGCGTCGTGAAATTCCTCCGGCGTAGTGTTAACGGCAACATCTGATGCGTTTTCAGAAACCTCCGTTTTCAAATTCCTTCGGCGTAATGTGGACGTCGGGGCCTTGGAAATTACAACAGCACCTCTTTTTTGCAGTTTGACACTTTTGACATGTGTAGCTCAGTGGAAATTTGTTGTCAATTTTCGGCAATTCAATTATCGTGTTATCTTCGCGAGTCAGCCGCATCGGCTTCAGTTTCTGTTATTCTTCTTTTAAAGAAAAACATTCATCTCGTGAATGGGAGTTTCGTTAATGCGGTTTGTGACGCTTGCATGTACAAACAACCAGAACAGGTAAGGTATACTGGGTCAAGTGATGAATAATGGTGTAAAGAATAGACCGTTCTGTTACAAGGACACTCCGAATTTATAGTAATGTGGGACGGTAATCCACCTTTTAATTCAACGCACATGTGTGCACACAAACACATTCAGAAGCATTGAATGGAAGCAAGGACTCGAAGGCTGGGTTCCCGCGAAGGAAATATTTGTTAAAAGCCACACTTCGGTTTTTCCAATAGATGTCACATTCTGTGTTAAGTTACTCTTTGTCGATCTTAGCCAAGAAATCACGGTTTTGGACTATAAATACTTGATTAGTAAGGTGTTTATTTAATTAGGGGAGTCAATCTCGGCATAGCTCTAAATTTAGCAACTTTATTTATTCACACCTGGGATTACGTGTAAAAACTTCGATGCATTTTTAGTGGTAACACAAACGTCAAAAGTTTGAAAATCATTTTTGTTCCACAAACCACAATTGTCGGAATGAATAACGCCTACACAAATGCAACTTTTCATACAGCTATGCCACATCAATTGAAAAACGTACAGTTTTGAAATGAAGTGGCACTGTACACTTCTGCCACCAGGGCCACGGAGAGTCGTATCATCAAGCATGTTCATTTGTGAGCCCTCGGTTTTTGATAGGAAAGAAATACTGACGTGACATCTTTTAAACTGCTTGTGCTGTAGAGCGATTTCACGGCAGCCATGTTCAGTAGTGTTTCTAAACAATAAGAAATGTTTGCCTATGAAAAGAACTCATTTCCCAATGGACAAAAAGTACATTGATTAGGGCACCAACATGGCCGCCGTGACGTCATGTGAAAACTCCCTATTCGGACTGGACAACATCCATAAAAAATTATCAGTAGTACATGCGGTTTTTTCCTCTAAGAAATGAATCACATAAACTCGTCTGTTATGTATAAATAGTGAGCGATGCGAAGAATACATTAGCCCTTCTTCCCAGTGCAATGGTGAAATCGTCTAGATCGCTAAGTTTGTTTCAATTTCAGGCGAATTCTCGTTTTTATATATTTTGTCTTATTTTGTGCAGCATAGTACAGAAATTCAGGACTCAATTAGGACAGATTTACTTTATTTTTCCTAAACTAACTTTTGCATTGTGAATAGAAAATCGAAATCGAGACCATTCAAACAAAAGCCAACAGGGATCTCAATCTTACAATGTCCTAACTGGAATTTAGCGGTATTTATTAAAAGGTTATCACAAATTTCCAGAATGTGTACCGGGATAAAACGTAGTAACTGGATAGACTTTGTTGTTGTCGTTAAAGACCTGCTGGCCGCCATTTGTCGCACTCTTAATTATTTTCAGCTTTCTCGTGACAATCGCATTGCTTATGAACCTGTTAACGATATTGGCCTGATGTAGGCAGCTGGCAACAAACTTATTGGCTTTGGGCGGTAACATATCCATATCTCCTCTTAGTATAAACACAGTATTATACACTTGGGTGATAAATCTCGTATTTCACACACTCGTAAACTAAGCTATCCAAGCATCACGAAAAACTAGGAACATTTATCGAGAGTGACTTTCTAGCATTTCTACTCTTCACGATAAAAATCGAATCTTGACGATCGAAAAACGCGGGAATCTGGTTTAATAATTCACCAAGGAGTCTTTCAATCTGCTTATCAACTCGTTATCAGCTTGGTATGACTTATTAACGTCACTCTTATTCCTTCATTATCTGTCATGATCTCACGCGATTGTCTTAGAGTTGTGCATTTAATGGTTCTTTCTTGGTTTTGTTTGCAAACAGATCGCAACTCCGCCAGAAAAAACACACGCAAGATGAAGATCGGTGTGGTTGCTTCTCTGGTGTTTGCGGCATGTATGTCTTCTTGTTTGGCGTTCGACTGCCCGAGACAG
>Ga0099808_1056181_pt1 | contig 10084 bp, 3 predicted proteins | sample OrbTnscriptome_2_FD_81140 | JGI IMG/M metagenome (GOLD analysis project Ga0099808, IMG submission 81140) | Coral microbial communities from Puerto Morelos, Mexico - Orbicella T R B metatranscriptome (Eukaryote Community Metatranscriptome) | ecosystem: Host-associated > Invertebrates > Cnidaria >...
TGAGTTACACCAGGTCATTCTGACCTCTCCTAGCAGGTAAATTAAAAAAAGTTTGCAACAATTCGAATTGAGCGCAAAAATATTTAACGTAGATATAGCGTCAGGCGAGCTGAATACGTGTAAACCGGACCAAGCATGTAAGCGGAACCGGTATTTCCGGTAGTTTCTTAAACGAAAAGAAAACTCGTCCAAAGTTTTCCATCTGTTGGAATCGAAATGGTACCTTTCTGCTTGTATCTGGTCTAATTCTTTGCTGCTATGTGGAACCTTCTTTTATGGTGTTCAGTGTAGATAAAAGTCAGCTCCCCGCGCGCGAGTCCTAAGTTGCAAGCCGCGCCTGAATTAAATCCTTTGTTATTTTAAAACTCCATCTAGCGCAAACAAGCCTGCTATGTATTTGAACGCACGGGATTACAAATCAAAACCACAAAAACATACATCCATATTTTTCAATCTGTTGGAATCGAAATATAATCTATTGAGATATGTCTCTTTTGTATCTTTCCTGCGCTGTGAAACCTTCTGTTATGGTGTTCAGTTTAGTTAAATGTTGGCTAAAACATTTCAAGCGAAACAAGCCCCGCGAGCTCCCCGCGCGCGAGTTTAGAGTTGCAAGCCGCGCCTTAAATCTGTTGCTATTTTAAAACTCCGTATTCGCAAATAAGCGTGATATGTAGATGAACCAAGGGGAATACAAAACAAAACTCAATAACATACCGATAATCCAGTCCCTGCCAGAAAAATTAACAAACTGACGGCAAACATGGCTAAGTTTTCAAGTTTAGTCACCTTCCATGTAGGGCCGTTCAGATGTGACCCTACAATAGGTGTCTGTTCGCAAGCGTTGTTATAGTAGTGTCTACGTGGCACACGAACACACGTATATTGAAATGTCCCTCCATAAGAGCCAATCAAATACAAAATGATGTAATCGATTGTGAGAGGTAAAGGGACGTACTAATGTCGAAATGTTTATCTTTTTCATAACATGGAAGCTTTGAATTCTTTTATGTCGAGACCTTGAGTACACAATAATATTTTTTTTCCCCTCAAATCGGGTAGTATCTGTCTCAGGCCAACCGCTAAGGCGTGGGGTGTAAAATGTCGTTAATGATCTATAACGAATATTAAATCCACGAATGTACAGAATCTCTCGGTCAAGTTCAAGATTACACATTTTTATTCACAGCAAATTACGATTAAAGTGCACCCAAACAACGGGTGCTTTGGATCTAGTAAATATTTGCATCGAAGTATGCCTTCGTAATGTACACAAAATTTTCTTTCGATCATTAAAGTCGGATAGAAAACGCAAATTAAGTGAGCAAGATCTTATTTTCGTTTAAATTGCGTTACTAAAAGTCACATTACTAAAAGTAAATAGCGACATTATGTTTAAGTAGTTATACGGTCTTGTACCCGTCACGAAGTGATGACTGGCACAGGCTGAATTGCTGACCATGGCTTATACAGTGAACAATTTACTGAAGTACGGACTTGGTTAGAATTCTTCGACCTTTTGGAATTGAAATCAATGTCAATGCACACTGTGAAAGCGCAGGTTTTAACCCTGTTTCCATTGCTGCTACTTAACGACGAAAATAACGAGTTGAAAAGTGCAAACTGGCCTTGATAATCAATAGGTACCCTTAATAGGCTGAAAAAATAAAATTGTAAATCGCGTGTCTAAAGATTTACGAAGTATATGCTTGTAAACTCAAGATTGTTGAGCAGGCAAGTATGATTGGCATGCAAAGTAGACAGCAAATAAAAGGTTTTGTTTTTGTTTCTTTGAATAGCAAATCATTTTTAAGCACGGCAGTCCAAGCTGGACTGAAAAAATACCAGTTTTTATTTAGTTATAAGAAATTGTTTTGCAACTAGCCAATTCTCTGCTTTGGATAAGACGATCATTGGACTACGTAAAGAAATGTTTATTAATATGCATTTTACTTTTGTTAGAAGTGAGTAATTATTCAGTGCTACGTAAAGAAATGTTTATTAATATGCATTTTACTTTTGTTAGAAGTGAGTAATTATTCAGTGCTGCGAAATTATTTCGCTGTGATTACACTGAAGAGGCTACCGAACTTTATATTTAGTTGATTTTGAGTCTTGATCAAAATGGACCTGGTTTTATTTGCGGTCTAGATTTTTTTAAAGAATTAACTCTACCTTCATGTAGACGTTTTTCTTTTTAAAAGTGGTTTCTATTTTTTCCTTTTTAGGCACTGCTAACGCAGTCTTAAGGTCAAATTTAGTGAAAGCACGAAAACTAGCCCGTTGGCGATCACGCTATCAAATATAATACTTCTTCAAGCAACATTAACAAACAAAAACATTTCAAAGTCACTTTGGCTGATTAACACGCGAATAAAACAAGCTGCGTGCGATTGTGAGGTATCTTAAGTAGAGAAACATGTATTGTTTTCAAAGCGTTCTGATAGAGATCTTTTTCGACCCCAGATGCCAAGTTGATGACGAATCAAAACATACTTACGCCGTCGCTTGCGGCATTCAACCGATTCGGCCGGTTAAATGTATCTTCCAGATATATTCCTTGTTAAGTAGTAACGCTATTTTTTTTTTTTAAAAAGTAATGACAAAAGTATAGGCTTACAGACTCCGGCTTTGCTCTGAGAAAGAGATAGGTAAGTTCCCTTTTATGTTGTTCCAATCAGTGAAGCGTACGATGTTTTGAAATTTTGCTCACGAACGCGTTTTCGCTACGACACGTTTCAAACCAAGCTGTATAAATACCTGTAATCTTTACACTAAGTCATACATGTAACCCGCAAACTGGTGAGACAAAGGTGAAGAATATTTTCAACCCCCATTCCTAGAGATAGGTGAGAAAGTACAAAGCTGGCCTACACCGATATGCTAAATCACGCCCATTTTTTCCACGTGTTCCTGTACCAGTGAAGCGTTCACTTAGGTAGAAATCGAGAATCGAAAACCAAGCTTGAAAATACAAAATCGTTTTGGGATTACCAGCCGTTCAGATATCATTATTTATCTTTCGTTCTGTCTATAGACTACCTGGTGTAAAAAGCGGAAAATATAGAATTACTTTAAGGTTTATGACTGCTCGGTAATTTGGTAACGAATATAGAACCTAGTTGTTGCTCACCGTTACTCTCAGAAGTATGGTCAACTCGACGAAAAACGCCAACATCATCTTGGAAGATATGGCAGGAACATAAGTTCTTCCTTAGATTAGTCAACAGTCAAGTCGCAGTAACTGCTAGCTACTAATAAGCTTTGTTACCGGCTGGCTTTGGTTTTGCGTGATCTTTTCCAATTAAATTCAACTACAAATTGATTGACGTTTTGAAGAGGTTTTCATTATTATGCGTCGCCTTGAAACTAATAAAATGAGACGTGTAAAATTCTCATTTCTGTCCTATATATTTATTACCATTCAGTTTCGCTTACGCCGTTTGCGCGTAAATCCCAGTCATTCTGCCTTAGAAAGAATTAAAACCAAGCCACGAGCTAAATTTAAATTGGATTCAGCGGCTTCGTGGTATGTACATTATTGTCTACATTTGTACGACCAGTAACAATGGGTACAGAACAGTGGGTACAGAACAATGACTCCGAAAGTGCTTACCCTTACAATAATTCTTGTTAGCTTTCACACTTCGCTTTACAGGAAAGAAACATGCAATATCGCCTGTAGCAAATACCTTGAGAGCTCTTGAGAGGCAAAGAACAAATACTGGTGTACTAGAAGTTATTAAAAATAATGCACGACAATCAAAATCGGACGGTTTCCTTTGAGTTGTGTCTTAATTATTTGTGAATGAGGGCACTCGTACATAAATGCATGCACAGATATCTTGACCTGGGATTAAAGTTATTCCACGTGTTTTGTTGTGTTCCCAGCTCTAAATCAAACATACGCTCGCCGTATGTAACTGAAGTATTTAACTTTACGTAAATCATAGAATATTAACGAAACATCGTGACAAGCCACTCAATAGCGTGGGAATACACAAACAATCTCATTGCCCTCCGGGTCTGTACTTAAGTGTCCTCTGCTCTTTTCCTTCATTTTCTTTGTTCTCGGAGAATTCAAAAACTTCCTTATCAAATAGTGTCGATAAAAGCTTTGACCGATTGCATTCCTCGGTTATTAGGCCGTGATCATATTTATCTTTTCCCTGTTTCTACAATCACTGTACGTACACATTGAGCAATTGTAATATCATCAAGACAGCTTTATCTTCTCTACATGTCGAAAACAGTTGTCGGTAAGTCGTATTTTTAGCGACCAGTTTGATTAAACCATAGTTAGTAGACTATGATTAAACTTCAGATTATTAAAATCATACCAACAGATGAGATATCAGTGAGCCTGTGTTTATTGTCAGGAATGGCTCAGCACACAACATAAACTATGAACATCTAAAAATAAACTATTAATGATTTTTAACGCGTCGAAAGATAAGAACGGAGAGCCAAAATAACCAAAGTCAAATAGCCTGGCTTGAAACTCTAGTGTGTTTATTGCGTCAGTGTCGCTAACAGCCTGGTTTTACACCTAACGGTGCAATTCTCGCCTGTATAACAACAAATTCTATTAATATTTTGACAGCTATTAATGGCAAATCCACTTAGGCTTGTTTAAGGGTGGAGTGACGTGTCATTCATCGCTATCTGTACACAACACAATTTTTGGCCACTTTGGCGACAAAAAAAGATTTTGAATTCAGCCTTTCTTTATCGTTTCACAAATCAAAACCCCACACTGGCCTGGCCAAGGGCTTTGATCATTATGCTAGAAACTGGCTGCATGTCACGGTTTGTCCTCTATTTCTTCCTCCTCTGGTTTGTACCACAGGAAGAAGAAATAGAGGATTCCAAGAGACTAAGAGAGGCTTCAGCGGGACTAAGGAATGCATCGTGACATTTAATGAATCACTATTAGATGCAAAAGGAATACATTCGGTTTTTTGGACATTTGTTCCCCGACTCTTTCACTTGTCCTAAACTGTCTCTTGCCATCAACAAATAGACTTCCTCCGACTTTTGATCAGATTCCCATCCCGCAGGAATCACTAACACCAAAATTCTATTCAATATACTGTAAGCCAAGCCTTCTTTTAGATTCGCTTGAGTAGCAATGGTTTTATACTCAGTCTGAAAACGTTCGTTTCCATCGTCAGGCCGTTTTCAGGCACCGGTGTTTCACTAGTATAACACCAAGGAGGAAGCAAAGGGGTAAACTTACCGTTGCTCTACTGAAAAACGCGAGACATACAAGAATTTCAGTCAGCGTGATGATTCCTTGGAACTACGTAGCTACGAAGCTATTGAGTGCATGAAACATGTTCACGCACGAACGGACTTTGATCCGGATTTGATACATGGGCGAAGCAAGCCAAAGAGTTGCTACTCATAGGAAAACGTGGGAAAGTTACTTAGTTCTCTTCGTTTGAAACTCACAATGCTCAAGGAATTTGGTAGAGCTACACTTCAGACTTTACAGCTCAAGCGATTGTACTTGTGGAAAGAATGGGAAAGAGAAAGCTAGAAAGTCATGTTGTGTAACATATCTCTCAACCCCTTCCAGACAGCTCTCGTTCTTGATTCTCTTTACGTATCGAAATAAGCTGTTTCCAGTTGGGCTCTGCTGGTTCAAAGTTAGTCCCTTCGACTTAGCAATTTTAAAGCCGGTCACTATACAGGGACTGTCAAGCTGCTAATGTAGTGATGTTGTAAAATCTCTCATTTCTAGTATCCTGAAGATATAAGGACAGGAGACTAAGACTGAAACAATCCGAACCGCTTTCCTAGGTATGTAATCGTGTTTATAAAACTGATTTAGAATTGAACAGCATGTAAACATGGGACTCAGGCGAAAATGCTGCGAAAGGTTAAACTGAATATCTTGAACTTGCGAACATTATGACAGAGTAGAAACTTTCATTGTGCAAGACAAACTCGAGTACTAAGGAAGGACTTTTCGCTAATACGACGATTCGACGGTTATTTTCATAACCAGTTTATTCTTGTATTTCCGTTGAAAGCGTCAAAACTATTGAAAAGCTATACAAAGAAAACTGTCTGTGTTTAGATATACAAAATGTATATTGGCTTCTAATGTCAACATAAAAGCCGCAAACCAGCCTACTGTGACATCCAATGCTGTGCACCCAATCACGTGATCGTCCAAATGCGTGTGAAGTTATTTTTAGTTTAAGGGCATAAATGTACTCTAAAAACCTCTAAAACATGATATGGGAATTTTGAGTAACCGAGTAAACTTTGGAATGTGAGCTAACTGGAAAACACCGAGGAATTGCGAATGAAATATTCAGCCCAGAGCGGTCAGAACGAAACAATTACGAGTGTACAACTGAACCCTAAGATATAGGACTGATACCAATACATGTCAATAGGTGAAATATCAGTTGAATATACTCACCGACAATGCCACAAATGCAACACGGAATCCTAGAAGTAAGCCAATGGCTTGAGACTTTCCGAACATCTTTTGTCTTTACAACTTGCAGTGAAACTGTTCAGACGAACGTTTAAAACACGCGCGCTGACGTGGAAGGTTACTAAATCGCGCCGCCGAAAGAAAAGGCTTGAATTTTCGAGGTCGTTGCTTTTTATAAAGTCGACTGGTATCGAATTGGATGATGGGATGCGAGACTGTCCCTGTGGCGGAAATTTACTCACCAGGAAGTTACAGATACCCTAGCACGAGTTTTTTTGGCGGCTTCGCCGCTCAAGATCGCGGCTTCTCCAGCAAACAGAAGGTTCCGTTTCTAACAAGCTTTATCCTTTGTCAAGACATAAATACTTTCTCTTGTTTTTGTTTGATGAAGTTGTGAAATTAACAAATACGGCACGGATCAAGACAATCGAACTGTTTTCACATCTAACTTGAACATTTACAATTTCGAGTGATTTTATTGTTATAACTTTGTTTTTATGACCAAAAAAATTAGGCCATTTTTAGAACATTTCAGTCTAAAATTATCTACAAATTAAATTCAGGCTCAGCGCAAAAGCAATAAAATAAACAACAAAGATAAGAAGATATTAGGAGCCGCCACAACACTCACAACAGTAGCCAAAAGGCTCTTATATGGCTTGTTGTGGGTCTTTAAAGATCAAGAATTTCTGGCATTTGTTGGAGAGAAAACGAGCTGGGTGGTGAATCAGATGTCATCAAACGTCTGTCAAGTGGCCTTAAACCTCCCTGATGCACATCATCGAAGATAACCATGTCATTGTAGATAGCCTTTAAAGGCGCACTCTTATATACCGAGGTATGGCAAGTATTCGCTTTAAATAAAAATGTAATGTTCCATGCAGGAAGCAAAGCGTTAGGGTCCCTTTTTGGTAGGCGTTCCAGGAAGGTCAAGGAACAATTATATGAAATTTGCCATTTTAATACCCAAAAATTTAAGAACTTGTTCAGCCAAGCAAGATCAAGCAGGTTCTTATATGTACTCGGGTAAAGTTAAATTATGATAAGTATTTTAACCTAGGAGTGTGACTTTGAGATTGCAAATTTACATTAAAAGGAGATACATAATGCATTTGTGAATAAATACTGTCGACATTCAAGGGCCAAACGGTCTGAAACCTAAGTTTATTTACTTTTCTGGTAATCAACCCATAGAAATTTAGGACCCAATTTACAACTTACTTAGCCTAAATTGCCAATATGTACCCCAAAATACCGAAACCTATTTTGCCAGACTTAAAAAAATGTAGGTTCTTACACGGGGTTTTTACTATACTTTCAACTCAGAATTATCTGACAAGGCTCTCTTCGAATTCAGTGCGCAACCTCGAGTTAGAAGATATCTACTTCAAAAAATTAAATCGACGGGAACTGGCAAGAGCTGAGTACTATGTAGAGAAAAGAAAAACAGACAAATTTCGTTACGAATCCAAATTCCACGAACAGATGGTATGGTAAATCCTTTGCTCCTTAATGCACGCACTAAATGAAAGAAATGTATTCAAAGCAAGTGAATATTACATCACGTTTTGCAAACGATTTATAAATAGGGTTAATTTTGTTTCAAGTACAATCAGCAAGTATTTACTGTGATCAACTTACAACTGTTTACAAAGCAATGGCCATATGAATCAGACATTTAAAAGCATTGATCTTGATGGTCTTAATTTGTATACTGCCTTGACTGCGAAACTTAAACAAACGCCCTTAAGAATGGACCACTACGCGCAAATTAACTGCACTCGGCTAGCGAACTTGCAATGCAGCAAAGAAAAACAACAATAAACAGGGCGGAAATCATTAACTTACCACGAAACGGATCACTGAAACACAGCACAGTCCAAGCAGCCGGAACATATTGGTCCAACCTTCTCATCAAAAACTGCTCTTTCGAAAAGGGAGCTCGACATGCCAACAGACAAAATAGATAACCCGGATTTCCGCTGCAATTAATCCGTTAGGTTGCTATCATTTGAAGCTTTCAAAAATTATCTCCTACGTTTAGGTAATATAATAGTGATAGTCATCAATCACTTTTTAAATAGTTTTGTCTACCCCACACACTGTCGTGTCCGAAGTCGCGACCTTGTGTTTTGCCGCAAGAGATTAAGGGGGCCGCTGTAATTGGCTAAGCTGTAGCGGCTCCCCTGGCCATTTTGTTTTGTTTTGCTGTCTGTTTTTTTTTTCTTTTTCTTTATGTGTAATAGTAGGCCGAAGCTTAATAAATAAATAAATAAAAATAAGTTCATGGGCGGGCGACATTTGCTTTTCATCAACACGCAACAACCCCAGTGTTTCCAAAATAAAATCTTCACTTCCTGAATTAATTGGGTGTCGAGTGGACGACAGGAGTTGAGGAATAATCACTAACAAAGCTTCCTCGCCTTTAAAACAATAATCGCCTTACATGTAAAGCGTAGTTTAAAACCTTTTAGGGTTACTGACACAACGCAGGAGGTCTCTGAACCGAAACTGTCGTCATGCTTAATCCGAGAAGCTTTGAACGATAATCCTGGAATGTTGAATAAACTAACCAACAATAAACTTTCCACTGGTACTTAAATATTATAATCAACGGTGAACAATATGCAATACTTAATTTAAGTTTCAAGTTATCAAATCGTTGAGCAAGAAGATGAAGAATGTTCGCAGAACCGACGTCTGAACATGCCGACATCATTTTAAACATTTTTCGCCTCAGAGGACACGTCAAAAAACTTGCTTAAAGCATAAAATGGCTGTTTATCTTTGAGGCCTTGAGGTCACTTTCTGCCAAACTGGAAACTGATATTCACGAAAAACGTCCTCCGACGATTTCCGTTCATTGAATCTCGAGGTTTTTAATACTGCGTCCACTATCACTGGCTCTGATAAAACTTCTGTATTAAAAATATGCAAAGCCTTATATATAGGCTCTGGACTGTATATGTATTGTCAGCAACTGGAGCAAGTTAAACCAGTCTATTCGAACATTCGATAGCCAGTAACTTGCACAATCATAACCTGTGAGAGCATCTGGCTTTTTCGGTCCTTGTTTTCTCGCACGTTAGCAAAATCATTGTAACCACTCTAATTACTTGCATTAATATTTAACGCAGGCGGCATGGCGCGAGGCCAGTTGGATAGCGTAAACTCGGCGACCCATACAAGCGAAACCGGTTTTTCCGGTTGTATTAAATGAATTTGACCGGCACACATGTATGCTATTGCTGTTGGAATCGAAATGGTGTCTTTCCAACTATATCTGTTCTTTACCTTTCCTGCTATGTCAGGGAACGTTCTGTTTTGGTCTTCAGTGTAATTAATCTAAAATATTTCAAGGGAAAAAAGTTCCCCGCACTTGAGTTGTCTGATCTGAATTGCTAATGTTAGCCGCGCCTTAAATCCTTTGCTATTTAAAACTCTGTCTAGTGCAAACAAGCTTTATATGTATGTGAACGATTGAGAATTCAAAGCAAAACTAGAAATCACATACCGATATTCCAGCCCCAGCCAGCAAAATTAATAGACCTAAGACAAACATGGCAAAGCTTCATCTAGTCAACTTCCATGAGCTGCCGTTAAGTCACACTGTTATATGACTGATGTTTG
>Ga0099808_1295571_pt1 | contig 10030 bp, 4 predicted proteins | sample OrbTnscriptome_2_FD_81140 | JGI IMG/M metagenome (GOLD analysis project Ga0099808, IMG submission 81140) | Coral microbial communities from Puerto Morelos, Mexico - Orbicella T R B metatranscriptome (Eukaryote Community Metatranscriptome) | ecosystem: Host-associated > Invertebrates > Cnidaria >...
TTAGGAAAATTTCAACTCGTTTTTCCAAGCACTGAAGCTAAGAACCTAGACGGTGAGAGCCTCACAGGATTCTAATTGGGCATGTTAGCAATGGCTTATCCACGTTTTCCAGCATTTGAAGGTAACTATTTTTTATAAGATAACACGAACGGTGGGTCAACTGTGTGTTTTTATGTGAGAATAGAAACAAGCATGGTTCTGGAGTGAAGCTATAAAATATCTTGACTCTCTTCATCTGTGCATGAGAATTCTCTGTTTCCCTTAAGCTGATACAGTTCGAATGTAATTTACAAAGTTTAAAGCGGTCCTTCTTCGCATGAGTGACCATCGCGCGCACTTCACTCGTATATAATTTGTCCCTATAGAATTAGTTCAGTTGCTGTGTAAATAGAAACTTAACATAAAGTAGGGCATTCCTATAGCACCAACGTAGTAACTGAAAACAGTTTCTAGAATTCAGAGCGGCGGTGAATCGGAAACGTTTTACTACAGAGATCAGTTGTATATATAGCAGTTGCTTGACTAAGTGTGACGGTCTGCATGTGCTGTTTTTAAGGAAGTTCACTTCATTTTTTCCCTGCCCTTCGAGAGTTCTAATACGATTGTTTGAAAATAAGAAGTCTTATCCGTATACACTCTAATCTATGAGGAGAAGAAAGCCACAAGAGCGGACACTTCTGCGCAAAGTTAATTTCTAGAGAATAACTGTTTTGAAGGCAGTTTGAGAAATATATGCAGAGGTCGCCCACACAGTGTTTCAAGCCATCTCTAAAACAACCCTCGCTTTCTAGCTGCAAGCAACAAAATTGCGAGGACATCGTTCAGAGCCTCACTAGAAGCGATTTCTTCCGGGTAATTACTTCAAAGCGAAATTTCTCGATAGGTAGAACTTCTTTTACATCACTCTTTGAGCCATAGTCCGATCCAACTAACGTGCGTGGGTGTAAATGTGGAGATCTTGTGTCTTCGACTAAAAACCGCTAAATATTGCTTTTTTATCGTTCATAATCCTCTTTTTGAGGCTGAATCCTAACGGAGACCTTTCCAATAACAAGGTTGCTCAACGCTTAAAGAAGTGAACATCGAAAAAGGAAAAAATAGTTCCACTCAAACTCCCTGTCACGCCCATAATGTCCAGGGGGAGAAGGGGGGTTTACGACCTCAAACTATGGTAAGGTTTTTTTTCAAGAAAACAGTCTTCTAACTCCATAATAACTTCTGTTATACATGCATTCAAGGCATAACTACATGTACAAAACCATGAACCTAATACCATCTTGATGAATTTATAATAAATTCAAGTCGACTTCGAGGGCGCCCACGATTTACAATCGCCACGCAGCTGTTCCCCAGCCGCGACTAAGCCACCAACCGACGCATACACAAGCCAGTTTATTAGAACCAAAGCAACTAACATTACCAGACGAAAACTGAAAAAAATAAATGGAAAACCAGTAAGAACAGAAGGGAGTACAGGTCTCAGATAATCGAAAATTCGTTTCTAAGACAGAGGCGGGAGGGTTCACGACAAAAAAAAAAGCGGAAAATATACGATACAAAAAAACAGAAAGTGATATTGCAACGAGGGCGAAAGATTGACGACAAATTTGTAGGTGGCTTTTGGTTGATTCCTTGCCCATGTGAGTGGGTTTAAAAGGCAACTTTCTGAACTAGAAAAACAAAATTTGAAAAGCAAGAGAAGTCGGATAAAGGAATAAACCGAAACAAAAGTTCCAGAAAGGATCAGTTAGCCAAACCAACTGACTGGGTTCGTGTAGGTTGATTTGTTTGGTCAGAGCGAATATAGAGCTAAACAAAACCTTTAGAATGAAGCAGAGACAGCAGGCAAGCAACATAATCAGCTCTTTTGCTAAGAGGCGGACAACGTAAGACAGCTCTTTTGCTAGAAACCACATAAAACAAAGGGCTGATGGTAGTGCTACAATATTGAACACACTAAAACGTCATCTATATAAATCCATGAAAATAACTCTCATCAGAAAAAAAACTACATGCACCACTACTTAAGAAAACACAACGTTTGAAGTTCAAGGAAGATATTTCTAGCTTGTTAGAATGTTTGAATCCAGCATAGGGAGAACAATTGGTTGAAAATGCAGGCAAGGTTAACATCATAAGATTCTACTAATCTAGGCTCCAAAAGAACGGAGCTAAAAGTGTCACCTCCTAGCTTCTTGCTACCATTTATTTCCCTACATGCAATTTGGATAGTCTTTTACAATATTTACTATACCGTGATCCGATCAGACATCTGGAATTATTTCCATGCGTTTCTGTCGGGACTGAAGGTAGCCTGAGAGTGAACATATAGTTTGAAAATGATAGAACCAGCCCAGAAGAACGGACACACGAACAACACCTTACTCCATGTTAAGAAAAACATGCCACCAACAAAAGTATGTTGATGCATGGTACACACGCGTATTGCTAATGAGAAATTGCGGCTTTGAGTTTACGGTTATTCTCACGCGATGTCAGCACAAACTGCTAACCGCTACATTTACTGAACTGAGATATGGATCTCGATGGCGAACATATTGTATTCAACGTTATTGTGAAATATTAAACTGGGTACTTCAGCCCTATAAGTCGGTGACTTCAACACAACGAAAAATACTTCTAATAAATAGTCTTTGCCCCTTTTAAAACAGCATTGACAATTTTTAAGTCAGTTCCTCAGTTTAGCACGCAAAAAATAATTTTAATCAGAAAACAAATAAGTGGGATCGTTACAAGAAAGTTGGTCACGCGACTCTGAGAACCACGAGGCCTATTGTACGAGTCTAGGGTCGAATGACTTGGAGGAGAGTATCATTCTGCAAGTGTTCTTTTTGGCGGCTTCGTGTGATTGAAATAGCCTTAATCTTCCTGTATCAAGAACCACTGTCTAAAATATGTTCTCTAAAAGGACGTGCGGATTTCGGTGCGGAACAGGTTTGTAAAATTTCCAGCCACTCATATGATGTAGTTGCACACCGCTTTCTAAACTAAATGAGCCAGAGGTACCAAACAAATTCATAAACTGGTCTTAAATGCTTCCGACCGGAACGTTTTGTTTTCTCTAATGTTTATTCGGAAGTGTATTCGAAAAGTTTATTTTCCTTCAAACATTATCGTCCATTGAACATACAGGGCGAACAGGAACAACGTTTGACTGTGCATGAATCTAACACTTCGGCTGCACACTGTAACAATTTTAGAGAGCTTGCAAGCTTAGTGACTTTATCGAATGGCTCGTTCGTTTTCAATCAGCTGGCGAAGAAGCCAGCAGCTGTTTCATCAATAGTGTTATAGCACATTACTTTGTAAACACCAGCCGTTAGTATCTCATTCTACCGGTTGATTACAGACAACGTCATGAGGTAGTTGTTTCGTCTAGCTGTTAATGTTCCCACAACCGCGACGATCATATCATGTCTTTACGGCGTTACTTTGTCAGTACGGTGTTAACATATTACAACAGCTCTCGATAAGCTGCAAAATACATCAAAACACTTTGTACTGAAATACACTGGAGTCAAAATTCTCAGATGTCGTGAAACGCGAGTCACTTCAGTATTTTGCACCGCTAACCACATGCACAAATGATCAATGTTTTGTGCTCAGTTTTATGAGCTGATCCTGCATGACAACTTTCTCAAGAACTCCTCAGAATCCTGACAGCGTTGAAAATGAACTCCCTGTCTGTAGGATTGAAAAACCAAGTTTTATGCGGTTACAAGAGCACCGTTTAGTAATACATGTATTGTCAGTTGTATTGAAATTTGCGAAGAAAACAAATTACTAGAAATCCTTTCCGGAACGGTAATTTAAGCTACTGTTGGTAGCCTCCTGTGAAGGGGCTTTTTTAGACACTGAGACATCGTAAAATGACAATGGCTATTTATCTCGATAGCAGACAAAGTCATTTTTCGAGATCAAACGAAAAGACAGACAAATTATCGGCGAAAAATAGCAAATAAGTTACTGCTCTGAAAATCACTGTGTTGCTCGCATGACAAGTGCTTCTGCCTGCATGATTGATCGAGTTCCGTTTGGTTCCGCTTTTCTAAATTTACTTCCTCTGTGATTCAAAAGCAAATTGGTTTATTGAAAAAGCGCAGCGAAGAAAACACTTGGGACGGTTTTTGATAGTTATATCGAGGAAAAGGAAGGACCCTTAGCAGCAAACGAACATTAAACTTCAGGAGCATGGTCATGAGGGCCGCCTAAAACGGGCCCGTCTCCCTCTATTCAAATGCACTACAAAACTATGGGCCAATTCCTCGAAGGTGTTTGAAGACAATAACGGCAAGAAAGAGCCTATCACTTCATTCTGTATCAAGTGACGGTCGTACGTACGCCACAAAAACTGAATCACTGAGCAGTTTATCAACCTTTTGTGAAGATATTATACTGTACACGTCTACTACTCGAGGTATTTACCCGGTTGCTAATTGGCATGCTCTCTGATCATCGCTTGTAACAAACAACACACGTGGAGCACTTAATCACAGTTGGCTCTGGGAGCAAAACCCTCAGTAGCCGCCTGAAAAGAAACTGCTGCTCAATGACTAGTGGGTATAACCAGGGTCCTTTCTTCTTTTACCCGTTTTCACTGAGTTTGAGAACGATGCTGTCTTAACCGACGCCATCAAAACAAAAGCAAAGCCTGGAATGAGAAAAATTGGAAGGGGTCCTGCAGAGTTCCTCGCGTCGTAAAGAAAATCTTTGCTTTAAGGCAAAATCTATCGTTTTAGCTGCGCTTTAAAGCTTACAAATTCGCTTTTCGGATTGCGTTTGAAAATTTTATCCCCGCGGTACTGATACCATTTAAGCTTTGAATAGTGACTGAGTTATTTGCGTCAAGTTATTCGATGGTCTACCCAAGAATCTTTGAGAAAATTCTCCGCTCAGATACCTCGCTTTTCACAGATAATCACAGAGCAAATAACATAATTATAGGGTTTCGGTGGCTTTACTGGAAAACTCTTCCGTTAAAGTGTCGAAAAATACGACATTTTGGTTTGCTTTTAGTTTCCCTCTGGGGAACGAACGAGCAGCCACGCCATCACAAACGTAAGCAAAGTTGATTCGGCAAACATTCATCCACTTCAACATTGCACACGTCAAATCAGCAGGTTAATTGTCAACAAAGAACTGAGCCAGCCTTAAGGAAATTTGCTGGGCTGCTTTTGAGTTTCAGCTCAACTCTACAAACTTAAAAGGCTTAGAAAAGTAAGATTCATCCGACATTCAACAGCTGATTGTTTGTGCACTGTTTGTGGACGAGTGTTTGGGACTTGCTTGCAGACTTTCGGTACGCAAGAAAATTTTTCTTGAGGTAGGGGTGTTCTTGTCTGGTGAAGTTATAAGCTTGCCCCATGACAATAACGACCCGTTAGATTTCTAATTAAAATATTGGTGAAGGAAGAAAAAAGTTTGATCTAGTTAGGTGGTAAACACTGAATTTACAAATTGAATACGTTGTGTTTCCATGGTCTAGCTACCACAAGTGCAAACTCCAGCAATATAGGGTCTTGTTGAAAAACACCCAGAGCCAGAATAAGTCAATGTTTTTACTCACCCAGAAAATAGTCGAATTGGCAAACATCTGTAAAAGCAACAACATACACCTTTGTGACCTGTTAAGCAGGGACCAAATAATAGTCAAATACCGTTTCAGTTTTGTGAAAGGATCTGCAAATGGCCTGTCTTTTCATTTCTGCTCGATTGTATCAAACAAGTAACAACGTGGCTATTCTCGAAAATGTATACCATGGAAAATTATTGAACCTTTGCTTCGAAGAAACACCGAACGAGAGTCTTTTAGACTGTTTACATGATAGAGGTGAAAACTCAGTAGTCAGTGTTCCACACTAGACTCAGTTTGGAGACATGACACAATAAACAGTTTACCCATTCAACACAATGTTTATCACATCCAATCTGTACTTTTCAAACTAAGTCAGGAGTTCATTTTTCGTTTCATCCAGAAAGACAAGCTTTTCGATTTTCAAGCTTGTCGAGTAGCTGTTGCATGTGTTCTAATAGTCTGAGTAAAGCAACTTGCTTAAATGGTGCTGGAAGGAACGCAACTTGAAATCTCGGTTCACTTCCATTTTCTTCTAATTAGAACCACTTTCAACGCTACAACTCCAAAGATCTGTTATCGAAAACTCCTGACTTATTTACAGCAATGTATTGTGCAAACGCCGAACAACTACAACCTCAAGCGACCTAGACAGATACAGTTTCAGGCTTGAATTGACCCACAGCACCTGAAACATTCATATGTTCAATCGCTCTCGTTGCCACTCAGTAAAAAGTGCTTTTTCGCCAAGTATATTTACAGTGGTTGCATTACAAAGTGTCAAATCTGTTATAGCAAAACATTTAGTGTGAGAGTTTGTTTTATTTTAAAAGCCTTTTTGCATTTAGAGCAGCATCATTTAACACTGATCAGTCCTTTCGTGTTACATAACAACCAAAAACTATCAGCTTTTTAACAATTCCTGATTTTTAGCCACCTAAATCCGAGGTCTCGGCAAGCAGCTGCGTAAAAAGACGTTTTAGTCCTACCTGATATAAAAGTGCTTTTACAGCACACAAAATTCCATCAATGTGTATCCGAATTACTCAGTTCAATTGTACATAAATGGCAGTCCTCAACAAATTGCTAACCTCATTGGCAAGGGATAGTGACGTAAGCTGCATGCAGTTTGTAGCTGGTCCCATAGAGTAGAGCAAAAGTAAATCGACAGCTCAATGTTCGTATTTCCAGATAGAAGCTACTTCAGCAGTTCATCGTAATCAGGTACCAAGAAAATCCTCGAATAGACTCATGAGGAGACATGCCGGCACTCTGTATATCCACTTTGCTCGTATATAGAGATCCTTCTACGCTACATTTTGGTCCCGTAAGCTGGCCATAGGTACTAGCAAAAGAACGCTCAATGCAAATTGAAGAGAACGTACAACAAACAGAAAGCTAATGACGTGGAAAAAGGTTCAACGCAAACGAAGAGCAAACGAAGAGCAAACGAATTCACCCGGCGAGAGGTGCACGGGTGCGAAACGTGTTTTCGTTTCCAGTCGCGTTGCACGAGCACGGCAAAACATAAACGTGATTGACATTTGGACTACGCTATACAAAAAAAAAAACCGGATGTAAGCATTGTCGGCAGGGTACAGGTGGAAGCATGGATGAACAGGTGAGAGGCCATATCAGACGAATACGGTCTCGGTATTCTGCTAATTATTGTTCCGTTATCTCCCTTTCTACCATATCAAGTTTCCGAACAACAGACAAGTGTAAATTAATAGTTTATCAACGAGTTTTAGCTCTAATTTTTTTCAACGACTTATTTACATCGTGCAAAATGTCTTTTCTTGGCGTTACAAGTAGTTTTAGTAAACATAGCGTGATCGTATAGGCTAACAAGAGCCCTCGCAACCAGTTTAATTACGTTAAATCTGTGAGATACATATCAAAGATAGGGCGACTGCGGTATCCCTTTGTTAACGCAATGCACATAATATGGCCACCATTGTTCCCTCCTTGCCACTAAACTTGAGCCACCCATGTGCCTAACACCCCGTGTTTTTTGTTGAACAATGAAGGTCGAGCTTTTCTGTTGCATCGACTTGTGAAATTGAGAGAAACTCTAGGTTAATCCCTTTAATTGACTCAGAAGATCCATGACAATGCAATTAATTTAACCATTAAGCTAACTGAGTATTTTTCTTCCCTGAAGAAAATTCATTTCTCTACAAATTTTTTTTAACCATTCAGTCGATTGTATAGTTTGGCGAGTCACGTGCATGATATAATGAGAGTTAAGGATAGCATTTCTAATGCCTTAGTGTTACTTCACATCCTTGGCAATCTTTCAAAACTTCAAGCAACTTTCTAATCAGTGAAAAACATGCATTTAGCACGGGTACTTTGTCTCAAAGCAGTGTATCGATTAACAGTTTTATTGTTACGAGTAAATATATGAAAGATCATAGTCTTCATAGTTTTTTTTATTACGTTTTGTAGCTGTTGTTTTGTGTTATTTCACGCCAAGGCAGACCTATTAACACTGCTGTCTCTTGCTGATAACTGTATCCATGTTTAAATGCCAAAAAAAAAACAAACTTAAAATATTTACAGAATGCCATGTTTTCCGGTACGTAATCCTAAGCAGATATTCTATGTACGCAGTAGCCCTCCGTGCCGGTTATAAGGTCAAGTACTTGGTGTATTTGCAGGCGAAGTGTTCTCCCACTCGGTAACTAAATTTGTAAACTTCGTCAAGAAATAATGGTTTCTGTCCGGTGCGTTCAATCGTTCTTTCGACTATGAGAAGGAACGAGTTTTGAATCGGGCCTGGTGAATTCTTTAAGACCTGTCACAGACATGTAAAAAATAAAGAACTAACTTGCAAGCAAGTCATCTTTTAAGAGTGGTGGGACAGGGCGCGAGTGAATTTTTGAGAAGCATACAAAAAAACGGACATTATCACAGCGATTTGGTACAAATGGTGTCAAAATCAATGCTGTGTACTTTCTCGCTCATAGACGAAATGCACCTTGAGAACACCAAGGGAAAGATATGTGTATTTTTGAAGGGTCAACAAAATAATCCATTTTAATTTTTTTCAAGATATGAGTTCAAAGAGTCTGCCCCACTTGTTCGACTGCAAGAGATCAAAATTTCATGCAAGTTTAAATCACAATAACACCCTCTTAAAAGTCTCAGAATAATCAGTGTAGCAATTTTAACAGAAACTCAAGGCATTCTTTTAGGTTTTTATTGAATTACATAAGTCTTGTGGTTCGAAGTAATGCTTGTGATAATGCTCCTTCAAATGGCGAAAGCAAGGGACAACAAAGCCGTCAGCCCTGCGTGTTTTTGTTTTGTTTTGCTTAGTTTCCCCTTACCTATGTCCTTACTGAAACGATTTACTTAAAATGGTTATATAACTTCCACCGAAGAGTAACCATAACACCAGCAAGCGGGGGAGTCGTTTATAACAGTATTTAGCACTAAAATTAGAAGGCCTCGCAGGCGTTACGCTGCAACGCACACTCGCCTACACGCCGGGCTCACACGATGAGGGATTTTGCGGTAAAACCAGCTAAAGTGAAATTCCTGTCAATTGCACTCAAGCAAGCGATACTGCCTCTTTCGTTGAGGTTAAAGGAATAAAAAAAAACATCAGAGCGAGCTAAGAACAAGCTCAAAGCACGCATAATCCTTGTCAGCAATGGGCTCCAAATGTAACGGGAAATATAATGACATCTAATAGTTCTTGGTTTGTTGCCAAATGTACCGTTCGGTATTATACCCTCGGGTGGTATTATAGCAAGAAACGAAAGCTTGTTTATTGTTTAACAAGATTAAAGCACGCTGGAAGTGCCTTATCTAAACGTTGAAACGAAACTTTATCCGTAATATCTTTCTCACGGTTGTTCATCAATTCATTTCACGATAAACGCAAACCCACAGACTTAGATATGCTCTGCAGTATCCACGATCCCGGGTCCATGCCATACATTTCGTCTCACTGATGTTTGTCGGTTTCGTGTTGTCAAAAGCAGAGATTGCTACCGGTTTGTTCAGTTTATTCGTATAGTTAGAGTATGTTTTAAAGGTGTAATAGATAACAATCACTGAACATTTCCGTTTTAGATATTTACAGTTTCGATATTATTTACCATGCAAGATAATCAGGGTTTCAAATAAAAGTCATGAAAGCTTATGACGTAAAGCCTAAATGGCATCGAAAGTTTTTCGGCTGAAACAAATTTTCAAAATTCCTTTAGTCAGAAGGGGTTTCTATATGAAGAAGCCATTTATCATTCATACAAACAAAATTTGTATCACCTGACTTTAACTAGGCAGGAATCTTCTCACTAACCTCGCGTCTTTCGCAACTGGATTGGGTAAATATTTATCCAAGCAAACGTCTGCAAGGAGTATTGCAAACAGACATCAAAAAAACACAGCAACATCACGTCATACTCTTTAAAACCGAATGAT
>Ga0099808_1038120_pt1 | contig 10024 bp, 9 predicted proteins | sample OrbTnscriptome_2_FD_81140 | JGI IMG/M metagenome (GOLD analysis project Ga0099808, IMG submission 81140) | Coral microbial communities from Puerto Morelos, Mexico - Orbicella T R B metatranscriptome (Eukaryote Community Metatranscriptome) | ecosystem: Host-associated > Invertebrates > Cnidaria >...
TTATATTATAGGAACTTAAATTTTGAAATAAAAATGAGGGGTCCCCATGTTCATTTAGGAGCAACAGCACCTTCTTTATACCCACATAAATCCTAATGGCACCATGATTGTAGTCACAATTGCTTGCTAAATTTATGTTTCCGACGATTGCTTTTTGTTCTACGCCGAGAATTGGTCCATATTTATTTTACACAGAGAAATTTATTACTCAATTCAAAACAACAGAAAAAAATGATAGGTCAAAATACTCGTTTGCGAGAAAATGACGATTTACCCCTATGGGCTGTGAAGAAAAAGCCGCCATTTTTTAATGCGCGCACGCTAATCACACGTGAAATTATGCGCAGTAGGGATGCGCAATGCAATACTGGGGAACAACCTTAAGGGAAAACTTAAAGGCAATAAAAACATTCTTCAATCAATTAATTACATTAGAGGCTCTTGCTCCATTGTTGTAAAATCGGTGGATTTTTAATGTTTTTCATTTTTAGATCCTCTGACATTTTAGGTATACCTGGTGTGCCCAATTGATGAAAGATATTAATCGATATAATCAATTCTTATCAATATACAGTTGAACCTCGCTATTTTGAACTCTCAGGGAATGCAAAAAATTGTTCGAAATCGCGGGAGTTTGAAATAGACGATAGTAAATGACCGAATGGTGAATCAGAGGGAAATGGTTTTGAGTTCAGAATAACAGGAAATTCAAAATAACCGACTTCGAATTAGCAAGGTCCAACTGTATTCAATATTAATTATTAATCAATTAATATCAGAAATTAATGAAAATCAATGATCAACAGAGTTGAGAACATATCGATTTCCTTGTATTGAAATTGATTTTATCAATTTTCGATGTCTCGATCGTTAAATTGATTTTTCTAGTTTTATTTCAGTTGTAGCAAAAAACATTTGTTCATGATGAAAACAAAGGAAATGAAAGGAAGTTTTTAATTGTTTGAGCCTATTTTACTTTGACTTTATTGCTTTCTTGACCATCATTTACATTTTAAACTCTTTAAATAACGGTAGTAAATCGCACTTTTAATGACCTAATTAGCACCTTGCGATTAAGGTAACTTTACCTCATTCTTTCAAGAGGGCGGAAATGTTTCCCTTTAAACCCACAAAAGCCCTTTTTGAGTGGAGAAGCCAACAACAGATTTGTCAGAGCATCCAGCTTCGAGCACCAACAAAACTTCCAGCTATGCAGGTTATACAACAGGTCCTACCATCATTTACTGAATTGAGACATGGTTTTTTTTTCTGTTTTTTTTTTTATTATTGTTTAATTTGCAAACAGTTTACAACATATAATAAGTATCTACTTACTTAACAATTTTGTTTTGGTTAACCCAACTACTTCACTTACAGTTCAGATGAATAGTAAGTACGTATCTACTTACTTATCAAATATCTTTTGGTTACTAAGCTACTGCGCATAAATCTATGGTTTAGTAAACGTAAAAAGAAAAAAAGAAAAGAAAAATAAAGCAAAAAAGACGAAAAATAAAAAGTTACAAAAGAAATCTATATGTAGTCTTGAATTTTGTAATGTTATTCTGAACAACAATTTTCCATTGTGTATTGATTTTTTCTCTTAGAAGCATGAGAAAACTCTCAAAACAAAGCTTTTTTTCATGTAAGCAGCTACTATATATGGAGTACTTTGTTAAAAGAAGTGAGTAATTCAAGAAGTATAGGTGTTCTCTATTGTCAAAAATTCCACACAGAATCATGCTCTCTGTTAATGTGACATTTTCTTTAGTTTTGCTAGTCCACACTCTGCACTATCTGAGATTGTCTCACTAGTTTAATTCCTTGATAAAATGTTCAGGACAAGAACAGACGCGTTATGTATTAATTCAGAAAGTCCGAACATTTTAACTATGTTGATTTTTCCATAAAGTTTGAGATTGCTTTTTTTCCAACTATTCAGGGTCTTTTCTAAGTTCCAGATTTTCTCTGCAAATTTTATTCATTGGCTTTGTTTTCATCATAAGAAAAGAAAATACCAAGAGCATTTATTGGATCCCGTAGCCAGCGAAAGGGGAAAGGCATATCGCACCTGTCGAGCCAGATTCCTTCAGTCTTTGTTGTGTTGATTTCCAAACCGGAAAGATTTTTAAATTTTTGAAGTAGAGTTAGCAAATGGGCAACAGAATCAAGGTCTCGAAGAAAAACAGTAGTGTAATCTGCATATAAAGAGATGTAACTTTCTCACCTACATTAATGCCTTTTGTCATTTTTGATAGCTGTTACGAATAATTCTATGCCAGTTACAAATAGCAGCCTGGACAAGGGACAACCTTGCCTAACACCATCTTCTAAAGGGAAAAATTTGGACGCAAATCCGCTATTCACAATACAGCTGGAAACATTATTGTACAAGAGTTTGACCCAGTTTTGAATGTTGGGTCTGAAGTTAAAACCTTGAAGACAGCTGTTAATGAAGTTCCATTCAATAGTCTCAAAAGCTTTTTTAAAATCTATGAAAAGAGCGATTCCAGGAATGTTTTTCTCTTCTGTGTACGTCATAATGTTGGAAATTAAACAGAAGTTTTCACCGATATACCAGTTTTTTATATCTTCAGTTTGATCCGGGTTTATTTCTTTTGGTAAAACTTTTTGTTACTGTAGTTAAAATTTTGTAATTGGTGTTGAGTAGTGATATGGGTCTAAGGTTATCGAGTAAGTTGGTATCTTTATTTGGTTTTGGAATGAGCGTGATTATTCCCCTTCTTTAAGAGATCAATAATGACCCACTGTCATAGGCAAAGTTAAAACTGTGTATCATTTCTGCGTACAGCTCCTTTCAGAAGTATTTATAAAATTCTGCTTGTAATCCGTCTGTTCCCGGTGATTTTTCATTTTTAAAATCCTTTAGTGCATTAAGGTTACCATATACCTTCAGGTCGGCAATTTCAAATTTGGATTTTTGGGTCAAAGTAATGGTCGAAGAGTAATCTCTAATTTCTGAAAAAAAAAAATTGAAAAAAACGAAATATTGGCGGAGAAATGGAGGCTTTATGTTATGGCCGGAAGTAAAAGTTCCCTCTTGACTGACAGCCCTATAATGCGTATGCAATCGACTGAGACGACTACTCATTTGATCAGCATTGATAATCCAAGCATTTTTCATATTAGGTGTAATTCTATTAAGTTATAAGTAAACATGGACCACGGAAAACTCTGTGGACCATTTCGAAAAAGTGAAAACAATGAAGAATGAATAAAAATACATCTCAGAGTTTGAAGAAGCGAAAACTGACCTCGCGAATGAAGCTATGGCTATCATATCAAGAGGGCAAAAAGATTGAGTCAAGAGAAGAGAAAGGTTCTGTAAAAATTTGGGAACTTGACAGCGATAACAACGATTTTTAGAGTGACTCTTCTTTCGATTCTGATACCAATGAATTGTCGGACTCAGGGAGATCCATTGGAATATTATCCGTGCACATTTGCTCCGCCGTGCTCTCTTTTGTTTGGTTTCTTCGCTCAGCCACTCTAGCGTTCGTATCCTTTTTCGTCTTCCCCATTTTGCCAGACCAGCTTCAAGAAAAACCGAGCTACAGAAAAATTATCTCTCTACCTTGAGTGCATTGCGAAACACAAGAGTGTTTTGGAGATTTGCCTGTAAATTTCACTGCAAGGAAAAAACTTTCCAAACGCTGATTGGCTCAGTGACCTGAGAACCCAGTTGAAGGTGTTTGTGGGCGGAGTTTGTCTGCGAAGCAAGAGATTTTTCTTATCGCTGTTTTCTCAATTAAATTTTTTCCCTTGAAGCAGACACTTTAAAGAGTTACAACTCAAAGGGAATTTCTTTGATTGCCCTCAAATTTGGAAAGTAGCTAGATTAACATACAGTGTATACTAAACAATAACGTGTCTACAAATTGTTTATTTCGAAATATGTTTTCTCCAAGAGCAATTTTTGTATGATCACGTCACATTTTTTAAATCCTATTTCGAAAATGTTCTGTAACTGTTTACTACAATTGAATATGGCAAAACGCAGACACCCTTTTTTAGTGTTTTTTGTCCTTAAACCGGAGAAAAAAAATAAATTGGTAAAACAAAATTCGCTTTGACTTGTAGCTTCCAAAAGGTGATTAGGGCACTCGCATTTAGTGGTTCTGAAAAAATCGGCCATTCATTTCATTTCAAAATTCTTAGTATAGTTTGATAGCCAGCTCTATAAGCTTTAATTTGATATAGGGGTTTAGGTATCTACCGCTTAAACCGGACGTGCTACATGGCTTGGACGCAAAGGTACATGGTAACCTTAAGGCATTCTGCCTGTGTAACTTTTCCTTCACACAATAACTTGTATGCATTTTCTAAAGGGGTGATATTTTTTGAGAAAATTAGTAGTAAATCATTGTTTGCAACTGAAGATTCGTGGTTATTTGATGTGTAGAGTGCTTTGTAACAGTGCATTTGTTCTTGCAAGACTTCAGATTGGTCATTAGTAAAACTACCATTGGGGAGTTTCAGTTTAGTGGTTGTCTTTTTTTCAAAGTTTCGTTTCTCTAAATTAAACCGTAAAAGTATCTAGTGTTACGTTCCCCATGCTCATGCCTCTAACTTTACTTCTAAGAATTGTACCTTTCGTCTTATATTGCATTATGTCTTTTAGGCGGGAACTGACAACATGAATTTCATTGATAATTTGCTTGCTGTTAGGATGTGTTTCAGCTTTTTTGTGGAGTTCGTTAATTTGTTTTTGAAGATGAATTTCCATAGATTTTATTTGTTTTGCTTGATTTTTAGAATATTTGACTGTAAAGCCTCTTATTTCCATTTTGATTAAATCCCATTTTAAACTTAAATCTTCAACATCTTTATATTTTTGTTGAAAATTGGATATTTCTGTAGGCAACTTGGTAAAGTAAGTCTCGTCCTTAAGAAACAACTGGTTAAACTTCCAAAAGCCGGGTCCCATTTTGTACTTGGGTTCTGTGGATTTTATATGTATTAGTAATGCTGAATGGTCTGTTTCAGGCGGGTATAGGATTTTGCATTTGCCGGTTAAGTCATTTAGCTTTTTTGATATCAGAAAGAAGTCAAGGGGGCAGTGTATTTTAAAAGATCTATTTCGCCATGTGAATTTCTCTGCCTCTGGATTAGGAACACACCAAATGTCATTTAAATTGTAAAGATTGCACAGTTTTTTAATTTCTTCGACTACCAAATGTTTTTGTTTGCTAGTATTGCCACCTCTTTTATCTTTTTCTGCTAAGATGCAGTTGAAGTCGCCTCCAATCATGATTATTTCTTGAGAGAATTCTTGAAGCTGTTGTTGTATTTCCTTGAAAAAGGAAATTTATTGAAATGTTGACAAGTACAATTCACGTATCTGGCGGTAAAATATCTTATATAATGTATCTGCTGTTTTTGTCACAAATTTTTTTCTCAACTTTGCACTGTATTTTGATATTTTTGAGGATCATTGTGCCTTTGCTATGCTTTGTACCATGGCTTAAAAAGACTTCACCGCCCCATTCCACTTGCCAAGTATTTTCATATTCTTTTGAGCTGTAGGTCTCTTGTAAGAAAACAAATGGACAGTGTTGAATATGCAGCCACCTGAAGACGGTACAGCGTTTAAGTGATTTGTTTAAGCCTCTAATGTTTACTGGCAGGCATTTAAAGTCAATATGGCCATTCATGGAAAGTTGTTAAGGTTACGTAATTTCCTAATGCATAAGTACACTTGGACTGTGTATTAACATGCTTGTTAGGACAGACTGTTTTACATTTGATTATGAAAGTTGAAATTTGCCTTTTACTTCTTGGAATTGCTGTGAACAAGTAAACAAACAAAAAAAGCTTTTTTGGAAGCTAAAACTAGAAATTGTGGAGTTGAAAGGCGTACATTTGAACTAAAAATTCTAATATAGATTGGGAGACGAAGATTTGTTGCAGGATTAGTAAACAATTGCAAAATAAATAACAAAATATTAAAAGATCTAGTAAGATCCAAACACGAAGGAAACATAATTTACTTGTGTTTCAGTATGGGTTAAGCTGGTATAGAAGAAGTGAGTTTATAGTCTCCCCTATGAAGGTACGAAAGTTATGAAATTATTATGATTATTTTTTTATAGTTTATTTTATTGATACAAACATATTACAATATTGCAACAAATTACAAAAGTAGTGCAAAAAAAAGAGTGTTGTTACAACTGATAATATTCTTAGTGAAAAAGAGTAGATAATGTTTGCGATAGTAAATATTACAAACAGTATGTCTCTTTAGCTTTGTACAAATGTATATAGCTGGAAGAAAGGGCAACATAGGCATGTCAAGTCATTTGTCTATTTCAAGCTGGATAATAAATTTGGATATGAATTCAGAAGTATCTTGTTTTGCATTGTTTTGCAATCATAGTGGTATTGCTTTGTATATAACAGAAGATGCAAATCCTTTGTTTGGTTATCAGAAAAATTGGTGTTTGGTGTTGGTAAATTGAGGAAGCATTGTAGTGAGGTTAGGCTGACATCGATTTGATGTAAATTATTGAACCCTTGAAGAGACTCGTCACATAATTTCAAGAGAGATTGACAATCAAAGAATGCATTTTCAATAGAGTCATTTCCACTGCACAGAACACATTTGACGCAGTCAGTTATTCCAAATCGATTAAGTTCTTTATTAGTGACTAGTATTCTGTGCAAAAACTTGAAATAGAATTGTCTTAACTTATTATCCCGAGTGATTTTATAGTTGTTTTGGATACAGTTCACCCAATTGTCAGCAACTTCAGGACAATTTTTCCACCATGATTTAATCGCAGTAGGTTCTGTTTTGATTTCCTGTACAAAAAGTTTATAAAACTGCTTGCAGAAAGTTCTCTTTAAATTGAGAGTGATATCTTTAGATAGTTGGAAATCGAAGTTTTTGCAAATTGAATTCAGAACCCCAAGGTCCATATGAACTGATGCGTAACTTTTGAGATAAGCGGGAATAGCTGAGGTGATTTGGTAGCATTGCAGAAAGTTAACTTTGATGTTATATTTATCGCTGAATTCTTGTGGTGAAAGATAATTACCTTGATTGTTAGCAAGTCTTGCACAAAAGGAACATTACTACCCCACCAGGCCTTCCAAAAGACCGATTTGTTCTCTACAGTTATAACTCTCTTGTTCCACAAAATGAATTTTTGTTTCAAGGGATCTTTGTAATTGCTACGCAGTTCTTGAAAGTGATCAAGGAGTTCTCGATAAAAGAGGGGGATTTTTCTGTCTAATTTCTCAACACTAATTACAGTTTGGAAGAAAAAGGAGTCTGCCATGTTTATCGAAGTTGTAATTAGGGATTGCCGTCCATGTGGCATGAGTGTTATTTAAGAGTCTACTTATCTAACTGAGACGTAGCGCTTTTATAACAGTCCTGAAGCAGGGAAAGCTTAGCCCACCCTTAGATAAGGGGCGGAACAGAACCTGTTGCTTGATCTTATCTCTCTTATTCTTCCGTAGAAAAGCAAACAGTGTACTTTGGGTTTGTTGTATTGCCGTTTCTGGGACAGAAAGCATGGAGGTAGTATAGATTAGCTGAGACAAACCTAGAGATTTTGCTAGCATAGTTCTTCCAAAGAGCGTCAGGTCCTGTGACCGCCATATATTAAGCTTCGTTTCCATTTTCCTTATTTTTATTTAAATTGTACTAAGTCGGATCCGGTATCTTAACCAGTCAATGTCATGTAATGAAAGGGTAAACAACTTACTTGTTTGAAATATAAATGTCTCAAAGGAAGAACTTTTTTAGGTGTTGTCTGGTGTTTCTTGACTGTTTCGTGCATGCTGGGCAGATCAAGAACTAGAGCATTTTGGACGTAGATGTCATTCTGTTGGGGTTGTGGTTGATCAGGCCTCCACCTACTAAGAATCTTGTTGAACGTGTACCGATGTCTGTTTACTACAAGCTTGTCTGCGACTATGGAGGCTTTAACGCCGTCAGTCTTTTGGGCTTTTTTGAGAGCAGGAACTAAAATATTTTTCCGTACTTCATGCATATGGAAACGCAGGTCTTCCCCCATTCTGATGTTAGACTCTGCAAGAAGATGGCGCTGGCTCCAAACATGGTCCCCATCTACCCAGCATGTGAAGTGGACAATAAGCAGTCTTGGCCATTTGTTGTGTTTTTTTTTCCAAGCCGATGAACTCTGCACAATGGCATGTTGTTTACATGCTGATCTGGGATTTGAAGGTTATTCTTCAGTACATCCTTCACAATGTGATGGCAATTTTCGCATTCTGTTTGGTTGAATCTAAATAGAAGCAGGTTCCATCTGCGGCTGTAAATGCTTTGGCGGGTCAACTCTGTCTCCTGTCTGATTTGGTCTTTTTCACATGTGGCCACGCAGTCTTTGATGTCATCTTGCACCTGTTGCGTAAACTTCAAGGAGGCTCTGAGTGCCGCCACTTTACCGGTCAAAACCTTTATTTCATTCTTCACTGTTTGAAGAAGGGCTTGTAAGCTTGTGATATGTACACCTTTCTCCATGTCTTTTTGTTCAAGTGCCTTGTGTAGAGTTAAAAACTCTTCATAATAGCGGCCATCTTCCTCAAGTTCGTGGCTTGTTGAGCTGCCTGATCTTGCTCGTTTCTCTTTTTGTTTTTTGCTTTAACCTTTACCACCCATCATTCAAAATCGTTGAGGAGAAAAACTTCAATTTACCTTTAGGGAATGATTGAAAGCAATAACTTTACAAATGAGCTTGCATATGGCTAGACCTCTTTGGAGACGCAAAACGCATGTCCGCTCTCTATGGATGCATTCCCCAGACATGTTTTTTGTTATAACTCTTAAAAATTTTTTGGAATGCATTGTAGTGTTTCAAAATTTGTTAACTGCAACATGTAACATAAGGTCAATGGGTCTGGGCTATGTTATGAGCAGATCATGTTATTTGATGAGTGAGTGAGTAAGAGATGTACATATATGTCACACCAATCGGATCGGGGCTACTATAAACAACCAAACAAATTGCCGCTTTTAAAGATTTCTTTGCGATTTTAGAACAGCCATCTTTGTTTTTACACAGTTAAACAGAAACAGGTATTCTTGTATTGGCCTTATTCCAGCATTTCCAATGCTGCATTTATTGTGTTTAAGCCCGGGACTTTGTAGATCTGATGGGTTTCAAAAGAGTTCAAAACCTGATAATCACCCGAGGAATCAAAGTCTTTTAGCATGTACACTAACATGTCATCAAAGCTTTGCTTTTCGCATTACATGAAATTTCCAATGAAATGAGTATTAGCCATCTGACAACTTGGTGATTTCTAGGATAGGGACAATATTGTTTTTATTGTGAAATAACTGTACGCTACTGGGATGGAGAGGAGGCTTTCGTCCGTGATAGTATTTGCCAGGTCAGTTCCCATCAATATAATTTGCATTACATGCAGTTCAGGAAAAAAGAATTAAGTCCAATTCATTCATGTTTGCGCAAAATTTTTCAGTTTGTGAATACAAGTCTCAATTAAGTAGGGCTATTCACAGATTAATAATTAAATACTTTGTTTATACTGGAATAAAATAGATCAGCTGAATTAATACTGTCTTCTCATTGGAACATTTCTTGGAATCAATACTGAAATCTATACTCATTTGAAGTGGTTTCCTCTGTCAAAACTAAAGAAATTACAGATGGCTAGTTAGGAATGAGAACACTGCTGAGTTTTGAAAGTTGTTGTTGTCGCAGGTAAATGTAACAAGATATTTTTGTTTGTTAGTTTCAAATGGTAACTTGACACTTTTGTTTTTCACGCATGAGCGGTTGCAATTAAAACTGACGAATTAGTGACTCTTCTTCACAAGGTCAGAATAAACAAACAAGAAACTAATCTAGGGGCACGTCCAGAAACTTTAACTTGATATAAACGTTTGGAAGTTTCTTTTTTTCAGGGCTTGAAATAGGAAAAAAGCCAAAATGTTGAAATATATTTCTGGAGTTTCTAAAGTTGTCGACGAGAAAAAGAATGAAAAAGTCCTGAAAGCTGCCCGTGATAC
>Ga0099808_1280115_pt1 | contig 10013 bp, 9 predicted proteins | sample OrbTnscriptome_2_FD_81140 | JGI IMG/M metagenome (GOLD analysis project Ga0099808, IMG submission 81140) | Coral microbial communities from Puerto Morelos, Mexico - Orbicella T R B metatranscriptome (Eukaryote Community Metatranscriptome) | ecosystem: Host-associated > Invertebrates > Cnidaria >...
AACGCCAACAGAAGGGCGAACCCCCCCAAAGAAACAATAAAAGGGGCCTGGGTATACCCGCAAGGCCCTGGGACCCAGATCTCGTGCTCCCATGATGTTTCAGTGGCTTTTTCCCTTGTGCTTCAAACCATTCGGTAAGTATTTTGCTTTTGCCCTGCATTTTTACAAATTCTAACCGTTTTTAGGCTATACCTCTGTGTTTTTACACAGTAGGTTTCTTTTAGGTGATATTTGTCACTTTTCAGGATATTTAAAATCCCTGAACATGTCCCATAGAAGACACAAGTTGCATAAAAGGTCTCGCTCTCGGTCGCCATCTTCCCGCCAAAACTCTGTTTTGTTGCCTGACGTACATCTTGAAGGGTTCCTGCTGAAACGGCGCAACGATGAAAATGATTCCCTTCAGAAGATTCTTCAGTTGATTGAACATCTTTTCAACCAAATAGACTCAGTTGAGTCCCGAGTAAATCAGCCAGAAACTATTGCAGATACTGATGATGATGCTTTGTCGATTATGGCTGGTGAAACGTCAGGCTTGGAGACTAGCAAATCTTTGGTGACCGAAGTGTCTTTTAAGACTGCTACTTTGTCCGTTGGAGCACCCATGGAGCCTATCAAGGCACCCGTAGAGCCTATACAGGCACCCGTAGCGCCTACTAAGGCACCAACAGAGTCTAGTAAGACATCTGACCAAGTTGAAAACTCAACGAAATCTAGGGATGATCATGGGCTGTTTGACCCAGTTGCCAAGTCAACCTCCTGGAAACCATCAGCTTCTCTCTCCAAGTTTCTGGATACTAATTTTCAGAGAAAATTATCTTTTATCTTACCAGCAATCTCTTGTTATTTTGGATGACTGGGAAACTCCTGAAGTGGATGCACTCTCTGCTCCAAAACTTGATCAACAATTTAAAGAGAAAAAGTTTGTACAAGAAAAGGATAAGGAAATGTTTAATGTTCAGTGGGCTTTCTTAATTGCCACTCACCCACTCTGTGGCCTTCATGATTGTATTTAAAATGATTCAGCTCCATCTTATGAAGAAATTAAAGTAGCTTTTGAACAAGCTCTTTGCCTTTTAGGCTCAGCCAATGCTCAGCTGTCTACCCTGAGACAACAGAGGGTCCTCACAGCCATAAACTGTTCGAGGACAAACCTCATGGAACCACCTCTGCCTAATGCAAAATCATGACTATTTGGGGATGATTTCCCCTCCTTGGCCTCAAAACAGGCCAAGTTGTCAAGGGGTCTCACAAAAAATTTGGCACAGACTACAGGAAAATCCTTCTCTAGATGTAGTAATAGTTCCCAGTCTCAAAGCAGACATCAAGGAGACACCTTTAACAAGTATCAATCCACTGGGTATTCAAACCCTTCTAAATCTCAGTCAAATTACCAAGGGCCTCGTTCAAAAAACAGGCTTTTTCATCCCCCTTCCAAGAGGGGACGTCAGCCAGACTCTCAGACTGCATTGTGTCTTGGGAACCCACAGATTTTCTCAATTGTTTCAGGTTACAAGATAAGTTTCCTCAAAACTCCTTTTCAAAAGTCTCCAGAATTTATCCAAACATCGGGTCAGGAGGCACTCCTAATACCCCAGGAAGTGAACGAGTTATTGCAAAAAGAGGCCATACATAAGACCCCTTTTACCAGAGACGGTTTTTTATAGCTCCCTGTTTCTTGTATTCAAAAAGGGAGGATCTTTGTGTCCGTTGAGACACCTACGTTCTTTGAACAAGTTCATTGTAAACGAGCATTTCCACATGGAAAACCTCAGTTACTTAATGATGTTGCTTTTACCAGAGATTTTATGACAAATATATATTTAAAAGATGCTTACCTTTCTGTGCCTGTTCTCGAGTAATCCCAACGTTCCTTTGCTTCTTTTGGAAGTGAACATGTTACCAGTTCAAAGCTCTTCCATTCAGCCTGTGTTCAGCCCCCAGAACTTTTACGAAAGTTCTAAAACCTGTTGCCACATTTCTGAGGAGGAAGGCCATTCGAGTCCTTATTTACCTCGACGACTTTCTTCTTTTGGCTGCAACAATGGAGGAACTGTGAAAAATACTCAGCTGGTTTTAAAATAAACCTCAAGAAATCATTACTGATTCCAACACCAGGGATAACCTTCCTGGGTTTCCAAATCGACTCAATATGCATGATGATATCACTCCCGGCAGAAAAGGCCAAAATTCAGCACTGTTGTCGCAGTCTGCTCATTTCTCAAAGTATCAAATTGTGAAACCTAGCAAGTTTAATAGGCCTGTTAGAGTCCTCAAGACCAGCCATTTGGCGAGCTCCACTACACTTTCGTCACTTGAAGTCAGATCTGAGAAGGGGCATACAAATGAACCAGGAGTCTTACGACGCTTTGATTGCCCTGTCACCGAGTGCCAGAATAGCACTTGCATGGTGGTTGAAAACACCCTCAATGCAAACAGCAGTCCCATGGACCTTCCTCTGCCAAATATGATCACAACTGATGCATCCAAGAAAGGTTGGGGTGCAGTTCATCAATCCCTTCAGACCAATGGCAGATGGCCACCAAAAGAGTCTCTCCAACACATCAATTATCTAGAGCTAAAGACATCCTGTTTTGGCTTTACTGAAAATTAAACCTTTCTCAAAGGTAAGTCTCATGTAACCGTATCTCTCCAACTAGACAACACAACCGCCACCGCTTACATTAACAACTAAGCGGGTACACATTCCCCCAGCTTATGACTGTGGCCTTAGAGTTGTGGGATTGGTGTCAGGAAAGAGACATCCTTGTGACAGCTTCTCACATCCCAGGAAGAGACAATGTCTCAGTGGACAAGGAGTCCAGAAAATTCAAGGACATGAGCGAGTGGAAGTTGGTCCCAACAATTATTCAGCCTTTTCTGCTGAGTTGTCAGACGGATCTGCTTGCAAGTCATCTAACTAACCAACTTGCGGATTACATCAGTTGGAGACCCAACCTGGGAGCCATCCACATGGACACTTATATGATAAACTGGGCTTTTCTATGGGGCTATGCCTCCCCCTGTTCAATCTGATATCCAAAACTCTGAAGAAGGTAACAATCGACCAAACGGATCTAATTCTCGTTGCTCCAGTTTGGCAAGCCCAGCCCTGGTGGCCGGTTCTGCTGAGACTTCTAATATCTCAGCCAGTGTTGCTACCGAATGGTCCAACCCTCTTAACGGATCCGACCGACCTGAATTGAGTTCATCCAATGTATCCTCGCCTTCACTTGGCCGTGTTTCACATCTCTACTAACGTTCCCAAGCTGAGGGCATTCCAACAAACATTGCTGATCTACTCATCGCAGCTACTCGTACCTCCACCTCATCGTATCTCTGGACGGCAAATTGATCCTCTTTTGTCATCTATAAGTGACATTCTAATTTATTGACAGAACTCTTTAATGAAGGCTTAGCATACTGATCACTTAACACCCTTCATTCTGCTATTTCGTTAACTCATCCAGAGATAGACGGTTTTTTCAGTGGGTCAGGATCCTTATGTTACTAGGTTCCTTAAAGGAGCTCTCAATAAACGTCCTCCAAAGCCCAGGTATTCCCATACCTGGAATGTTGATGTTATGATTAAATACATGATTTCTTTGGGGAAAAACAGCACCCTATCACTTAAAGCTATGTCAGTGAAGTTAGTCACCCTGTTCCTGTCCAGAACGGATTTCCGCCTTGGCTTCCCTGGTTGTCAGACATTGCAGCGTCCTTCCAGAAGGGGTCTTACAAATTCACCATCCCTAGAAAAACTGGCTGTGCAGATACACCGGCAGAAGCATTTTTCTTTGCCCGCTCTGACCAAAACAAGAAGCTCTGTCCCGTAGATTGTTTTAGACAATATCTAAAATCATCCAGGAACGTTCGACGTGTTATCCCGTCTTATCTTCCTGATAAGTTGTTTATTTCATTTAAACGCCCCCACAAGCCAGTCACTTCACTACAACATTGAGGCGTTAGCTACGAACCTTTATGAGTGCAGCAGGAATAGACAGTCAAATTTTTAAAGCTCACTCTGTGCGTGGTGAATCTACGACAGCAGCTGCCAATACATTTGTCCTGCTGTCGACTATCATGTCAATGGCCGACTAGTCTTCTGCTTCAATTTACAGAACATTTTACTATAAACCTTTGTTTACTTCAGACTTTGCTACTGGGGTCTTATCCTCAAAGTAGATGTACTTGTAAACTCAACTATTCTCCTGTTGAGTTTTTACTTATATAATTATATAATATATATACAATTTAAATGTTTTGTTATGTGGAAACATGGCTGTTTTATTGCTCTTAGTAGCAACGTTAAAAACTACCATTTGTTGTCTCATATATTTCGAACGAAGTCTGTGAAATATAATGAGAATTAAACTAGGGTTGTTAAGCGGCCTGAAGTTATAATTCAAATTATATGAACAGACGAAGTGAGAAATACATGAGCTTCCCATCCTTCTTCCCTCCTTCTATGGGGTCTCTCTTTTGCCCGTCTATTCCATGGCGTCAAAAAGCCACCGAAGCATCATGGAACCACAAGATCTGGGTCCCAGGGCCTTATGGGTATACCCAGGCCCCTTTTATTGTTTCTTTACGGGGGTTCACCCTTCTGTTGGTGTTAAAAAGTGGTTTGAAGCACTAACCGGGAAATTCCTACCATTTGTTGTCTCATAATTTATATTTCTCACTTCATTTGTTCATATAATTTGAATTATAACTTCAGGCCACTTTGGGGCCCTAGTATAATTCTCATTATATACTAAATATTGGTAGTAAAAAGTACGCTCCTACTGTAGGGTGTGCACAACAAAAAACCCACAAGAAATACGAGCAGGATATGATTAAAATCTTGCTAATAACGATTGCCTTTTGGCAGTCATTACTATTCATGTTTAGTCCCAGTTTCCTCTTGATTTCAGCTGAATGCCTGGCACATTTCTCTTCGTGTAGACTTTCCTTCGTCTTTCAGGGTCCAAAAGACTGGGTTAACACTAGAAAATTTTTCCTTGTGCTTTTCCTTTTCTTTATCTATAACATAAGACTTATTTTGCCAAATTTCTTGAAGAGAATCCATAGCTTCTTGGAAATTACTTGGTCTTAGTTACGTAATTGTGTACGGCTATCCAGGACAGCTACAAGCAGGTAGTCCGCTTATTACAAGTGGGTAGATCTACCCGCTACCTGGCTATTACTGAAACTCCTGTGGGAATGGTACAATATGATGGCAGCACCTCTGACACATTTAGCATTAAAAGTGTTGTGAAGCAGGGATGTGTCCTGGCACCAAACCCTGTTTGGCATCTTCTTTGCTCTCCTACTCAAGCATGCCTACATCTCATCACGAGAAGGCACCTACTTCCACACTATATCTGATGGCAAGTTGTACAATTTTTCAGGCTTATGATCAAAATCCAAAATCAGAGAAGTACTGATCAGAGATATGTACGTTCTTTGCAGTTGATGCAGCAGTAGCTTCGTCAGAACAGCAGCTTCAGGGACTTCTGGACCATTTCTCTGCAGCCGGTGAAGACTTCAGCATAACTATAAGCTTGACGAAAACACAGGTCATGGTTCAAGCAACTCCAGCAGCTTACAACTTAATTGTGAAGAATTTTCAACTTGAGGTTGTACACCACTTCACCTATTTAGGCTCTGCAGCAGCAGAAACCTCTCCCTAGAAGTGGAACTGGATAAAAGGATTGGAAAGGCAGTCATCAACCTCTCCTGACTAACCAAACGAGTATGGGAAAACAGGAAGCTGACGGTGAACCCTACCATGGCTACTCTACGGCAATGAGAGCTGGACTGCCTACACAAGTAGGAACTCAAACTACAGACCTTGAGATATCTATGGTGCATCCTTAGGATAACATAGAAAGACAAAGTCACCCACAATGAGGTCCTAATTAAAGCAGGAATTCCCTCCATGTATAGTCTCCTTTGTCAAAGCAGGCTCTGCTTGCTCAGTCATGTCCTTAGGATGGACAATAGTTGTATCCCCAAACTGGCAAAAGGGGAAGCAATGAATGATGTTGATTCCATTAACTGGTGGGATGTCTACCAGCTAGCCTCTAAGTATACTAAAAGTATGAGAATTCTTGAATCCAGTACAAATCCCTGCATAGATGAATAGCAACAAATGACTTGCTAACAAAAGCTGGAGTAAGAGACAACCAAAACTGCTCCTTTTGTAATGAAGAAGGGTAGAATCTACCTGATCACCTTTGGTCTTGTCCTAAATCGGTCTCTTTTTCTTGGCTAACTTTGCTCAACATTACTCCTGAACATCACACAATAGAAATACTTGTTGCTCTAGGTTTAAAGCCGGATTCCTCTCAGAAAGTGCTCTTCCCAAAAAAGTGGGAATTTCCGAGTGCATTATTTTCGCAAGCCTTCTTTTTGATCCACTGTACATTTTGTGCATATTCGACCTTGTGTACATTTGCTCCGCAGTCACTGCCTTTCAAAGACATTAAAAACACAAAGTAAATGGTAAGTAGCATATTGCAGAGTTTCTTTGCTTTTTTAGCGAATAGCATTTTGTCAGCAGTGTATGTTTTTAGAATTGCATTTTCTGCTTTATCTTTTATTATTATTATTATTATTATTATTATTATTAACGAAAGTGAGTATCGTAACTGTAAGTAATTATAACAGGTCAAGGGTAGTTTGTAGGTTACTGCATTAGAGTAAATTATAACATATTTACAACTAGTAGTAATCAAAGATTATGAGAGTGTGTTTGACGCCATCACTTTAATATAATTATATACCTTAAATGATTGTGTCTACTTCTAAAATCAACATTTTTCATCAGCAACTGAGGTTTTACAATTTACAGAGTGACAGATATATCATAGTGTCAAAGTCCATGCCAGTGAAGAGGTCTCCTGTATAATTTATGATTTGTTGATACGTTGCATGATGGCGCTGGTTTCCATAGACTCACAAGTTTAAGAGAACCAAAATATTTCCATTAGCCTTCAAATTTCATGCTAAATATTCTCACATTAACTAGTAATGTTTAGAGTAAAAGCTTATTTGTAAAACAAACTCTGCATGACTGATTCAAGTATTCCCCCTGATGAATAAAATAGACAGTATTTACATTACCATTCCTTGGTTCAGTCTCAGTCTAATGGATCTTGCCTTCAGAGTACTTTTCCACTGATTCCAAACATTATTCAACCAGATAAAGACTGAGCTATCTGTCGCCACTGGAACTAATCATCAGATGCAATCAAACTTCTACAGCCAATGAAATGACGCCGTTCCCACAGTTAACATCCCAAAGCCAAGCCAATTCAAAGTTGTGTTTGCAAACATATAAAATAAACAAGGACAATTCCCTCAGATTTCAATAAATGTTACATGTACTGTTGATCCACCACAAAACCCACTAAGATTCACCAAAATCCAATGCTGAGAGAACAAAATAGTGAGGCCTATGGCGACTGAATGGAAAGAAAGATCCAACGCACAGACGAGCTCGCATGGCCTGCTCGCATGCTCACATGTTAGTCACATGTCTTATCATAGGTCTTAGAAACAGTACCAGTTTACTGGCCGTGACATGCCTCTACAAAAATCAAGCCGGGTAGCCATTTTGGTGTCCTTTCAGGAATGTGGATATTTTCCATATATAACGCTGCACAGGAAAACCAATTCTAGAAAGGTTGCCTTCTCCAATGCAATAAAAAAAAAGCAAATAAGTAAGAACTGACGGTAGTGTAAGTATACCCAGCTAGTTTGGATCATGTATATTATGGGGGACCTTGACCAATGTATTGACTGATAAATCAGTTGATATATCAGTCAATACATCGGCCAATACTCTCGAGTATCAGTCGATACTTGATCGAGTATCGGTCAATATATCGATCAAGTATTGGTCAGGTATCGACCAATAGACCACTTAATGATGCTCATGGTGACAGTTGACGTATTGACCGTGATACTGTCGGTGGTATTAATATCAGTCAACTATCAGTTATATATGGGTCAACTTGCCGTCAAGTCTTGGTTGATACTCAACCGTGTATCAAGCAAGCAAGCATTTGGCAAAAGCTAAGGAGTTTCTTGGTGAAAATAACGTTACATAAGTTATAATAAGAGGATATTGTATGAAATTGGTATTTAAACCATACATATGTTAATGATGTGATTTTAATACATCATAAACTGCTGTTTATAATACCCCCTACCCAACTTACAGCCCTTAAATAACCTGTAAACAGAAAAATTCATTCGATTATTCCCCCCTTCTCCCAAATGTAAGCCTCCATCTATTTTTCCTTGTTTCCTTAATAATAAGCACTCTCGAAAAACATGGTACTACTTCAGACAGAAAATTAGGAAAGATTGTAGAGGAATCAGTTTATAGAGTTTGTGCATTGTCATGCAATAAAATATAAAATCAAAAACCATTCAACGGATGAAGTCAAGAAATAGTAATATTATAGACGATAAATAAAGAAGACAGTTCTCCAAGTTTAAGATGTGTGTGTCGTTCCAAAGTTGAGATATTGGTTCAAATGTTCCGCGCAAAATTATAGAGCCTAGTATGGAGCTGTCATGTTGGAGGAACTCCTTAGTCCTCCAATATGGTGGCCGGATAATAGTGTAAACATCTTGAACTTACTTTGGCTATCTAGACAACTGATTATCTGAACTGAACCAAAAAACATTTACACAAGCACTTTTCCAAATATTTTAACTCCTAAAATGGCTAAAAATCACGAGATAAGTGTATATTTTTCAACAAATGTGATCTTAGCTTCATGTCACACACTGCCATACAGTGTAACTCCAAAAATTCCAAATGGGCTGGTTTGCAAACAAAGGACAATATTGAGCTGGAACGATGTAAACAGATATAAATTTAGTAACTCCTACGCCTGATGAGGATGAAACCTTTATAGGGGCTCTTTAGTTTTGGATTTGAGAATTTGATGACGTCACACAAACACACTCTATTAATAACTCATTACTATCTATCTATATTTTGCTGCATTCCAGTTATGTTCGTGTTGTTACAATTTTTATTTTGGTCCAAATATTGAAACCAATATATTGACTGATATATTGCCTGAAATATCGATACTCGATCGATATATTGGTTGAGTATCTGTTTTTTATTGGTCGAGTATTGACTTATGTGTCAACTGATATATCGACTTTCAAACTTTTACATAGAATAGAAGTCACCAAAAAGGAATTATTCCTTTTTGGTAAGGCAGAGGACACCAATAGCTGTAATTGGAGCCGATTATTCTTTTTAGAGGTCATAAAAAAATTAATGGTTCAACAAAGAAAATGTTTCCTCCTTCAGCCTTTCTCCAACTGAATTAATTTTCAGTATCAAAGTTGACAATTTAGGAAAGGAATCACACATCAGAAAGTTAAACTTCTCACTTTTTTATATGCCAAAAATTATTTGTACAATCAGAAATTAATGCATGGCAAGTTATTGGTAAATAAATTTATAGTTAATCTTAAGCATAAGTATACTTTCGAAAAATCTTTTGTATAGTTGTGGTAGTGATGTTGATAGGAATGTAAAGCATTGATTGCAGAGCCAATTACTATACAGGTTAACTTAGTTATTTTTCTTCTCCTTTTATCTTATTTCTGCTGTTTTTATCGTCGGCAGCCGTTCGTCTCAGGAGACGATGGTGTAGCGCTATGTCGATGCGGAGCATCATCTCGAGTGGCTATAGAGTCCCACTCTGGAGTGGCAGTCTCTGTTGCAAATAATGCAGACGAAGGAGGATGGTGCTGCAATTGAGGCAGCCCTGGTCTTCCTTCTGGTTCTCTTCAAGGCCTGCTGGTCATTTCTGGTATTCTCAGCCCTCCTGACTCCTGAAGATAATGCATTATTTCTGCTGTTTTTATACAACCCAATTATAGCATAATGTTCTCCTTGTTTTTATCTGTCAATTAATATGGCACGGCTGATGAATTTATAGTCAATCTCAATGTAAACTCTTGACAAATTTTTGGGTATAACTAATAGC
>Ga0099808_1083021_pt1 | contig 9945 bp, 7 predicted proteins | sample OrbTnscriptome_2_FD_81140 | JGI IMG/M metagenome (GOLD analysis project Ga0099808, IMG submission 81140) | Coral microbial communities from Puerto Morelos, Mexico - Orbicella T R B metatranscriptome (Eukaryote Community Metatranscriptome) | ecosystem: Host-associated > Invertebrates > Cnidaria >...
AAGTTAGTTCAAATCCAAGGGAATTGAGACTCTGTTCGAGTTAGCGGGGTTGTTCGAGTTATAGGGGTTCGAGTTAGCGGGGTTCTACTGTATAACGTAGAGAGAAACGTGGTGCATGTAGCATGAGTTGAGTTGTCGTCCTGTAACCACATGACCAGTAGTCCAAAGTAGAAAGGTTCGACAAGTAAACCAACACCAAGATCGGAGACAGCAAGATTCAGAAGCAAGGCTTTCAGAGGCTTAGGTAACGATGAAGTTTTTCGTAGCGCCTGGATTGTGACACCGTTCATCATGATGGCGCTAACAGTTAGGAAAGCTTTCAAGGCACAGTTAACAATGTACCACGAACGCAAGTTTTTATTCTCCCTACTCGCGGGCTGGAATATCACCAATTCCTCACAAACTGGATTTTTCATAATCCTTTATATCCTCAGTTCCTACGGTGCTTTTCTTGTATTAAATGATCTCTGTAAGTTCACGGATTATCTGACGCACTTTAAAATGAACAAGAGAACTGAGAAGCCGTTTACTTAAAACCTTATTAAAGTTCATAAAAATTCATTATAAGTCATTATAAGACAAAATATTCATTTTGGGAAGTTTCAAATTCTCTCTCTTTGTCTAAAACAGATGTCGCACAGTCATCTGAAAAATGAGTTCAATTTAACAAATTTTGCCTGACAAATCTAAGGAGCGGGATATCGTTAACTCGCTGCGTGATTTTGCTCTTTTCATCTCAGGCGCAGGCGTAAAATTCAATCGACTTGTGTGTGCAAATGCATTTTTGTTGAAGAAGCATCACCTGCAAACTGGACTCTTTAATTTTTTTCTTTGGTGAATTAGAATAAGATGGGACAGGTTCCTACTGTCAACTAAGCAAATAGTCTTGTCTGCGGTTACGGACTGATTATTCGTAAAAGCACACAAAAAAGTTAAGTGCATGTATATATGCAATGCATTTTCAAACACTTTCCTAGCTAGAAGTTCAATAAATTTAAATGTCGGCGAGACAAAACGGAAGAACACCAGGTTTTCTTTTGTGGTCAGTTCTAAAATGGCAGTTAAGCTAAATTTTAAAGTCACGATTGTTTCATCTTAACGGTCCATATTACGTAATTCGGTGGACTGAGTGCTCCTTGGACCGGTTCCCGAAATGTCAATGATATGATTATTATTCACTTCTTCACTTGTCAATGATATGTTTTAGAGGTACTGAATTTCACCAGCGGACATAAACGAAGGTCGTTACGCGTACAACCTGCTTACAATACTCAGTCCTTTACTGTGCACCAATGAAAACGTTCTTTAATTAAACAATCTGCTAAGGCAGACAGACACAACCTTTATCTAAGCACGATTAAAATTAGAGCTCAGTAGCTAATGGGGTCATGCAAAAAACATACTGATAAGGTGCTTGCTGCAAAATATTCAACTTGCGCTTCAGAATCCTCCCTAAGATTGCGGAGACCGACTATTATATGGCACTGTTGGGTTTACTAGGCCTTAAAATAAGAATAATATTACCAAGACAATAACAATTTAACAAATACAGTCAAGTAACTCTGTTAAAAAGTTATCGAATCAAACAAAACGTGTAAGTTATTCATCTGGCCACAGTTGTTCAAAGGGTAGATAGCGAAGTTTGTTTTGACAACACTTATCCATCAGATAGTGTTATACGCACTTTGAACAACTGAATGAACCCACGCATTCGCTCTGCTCATCCAGTTCATCCAGACATATTTCGCAGTATGCCCATGATAGCGTGCCGAATGTATTTTATCTTCCAGCGTTGTATAACAGATGAATTTAACAGAGTTTACCTACTAACTTAATCTGATATGCAACGAACAATATACTGATTGTCCCTTGATAAATATGAAAAGACAGAACTACAGTTTAGTTCTGTGATATGAGCAAAGCCACAACACGCTTGACCGCGTAGTGGGCTTATCTATCTATACTGTTCACAGAATGCAGCTATCAGGCCTTTTAAAAAGTACCAACAATTTAATGGCTTGTCTTAATGGTCAGCTAGCCCACCTTCTCTACCGCTATCCACTGAAGCTTTTCTTAGTCGTGACTTGGAAATATATTTCGCAGAATGTCCAAGACAGCCCGTCGAATGTGTCTCATCTTCCAGCAGTAAATAACAGGGTTTAACGCTGAATTGAGATATAACAAGTTCGTTGAAAAGAGGAAAAAAACTTTTACACCGGTACTTAAGTCGGAGATTGTAACGACAACAAAACCACAGAACTGCGGGAAATTACAGAGCAAAAACACAAGATACACGTAAAATGCGCCGACTGCAGATTTTCTCAGGCTAGCAGCGTTCGCTATTTGGCCATTCTGTGCTACTTGTTGTACTTGCAGGGCTTGGATTTGATTTCTATGGCGCCATACGGCGACATAAATCTTGTAGTAAAGCACCCCTGAGACTACGAGGCCAATTACCCCAGAAATGGCAACCATATTGTAAACAATATTCGTGGAGACCCATAAGTAAAATAACGAACCCCATGCACTGGACACCCATATTGAGACTACCACAGTAACAACACGCTTGTGAGTCACAAGTTCCTGGTATCTGAGGTGGAGGTGCACAGCTAAGAATCTGTCCCAGCTTAGAGCCATGACTCCCAAAAATGACGCCGTACAGAAAAAGCTTATGATCACGAAGAACGTGGTGCATGTAGCATCTGTTGAGTTGTCTCGCTGTAACCACTTGACGAGTAGGCCAATGTAGAAAGGTTCGACAAGTAAACCAACACTAAGATCAGAGACAGCAAGACTCACAAGTAATGTTTTAAGAGGTTGTGGCAATGATGAAGTTTTTCTCAACGCCTGGATTGTGACGCTGTTGAAGATGATGACGATAATGGTAAGGAAAGCGTTAAAGACACTATAACCAATGTACCATGATCTTAAGTTTTCATCTTTCGTACTCGTGGGCTGATACAGCAGCAACTCCTCACAAACTGAATTTTTCATAACCTTGTATGTTATATAATCTTTGTGAGCTCCTGGATTATCTGACGCAGTTTAAAAATGACAAATGTTCTCATACGCGTCTATGACTTGACGCTAACTCCATTGAATAAGCAGTCACAGGAAAATTTCGTTCCAAATTTTGCACTTAACACTCGTTCACTTAATACTTTACGGAAATGTTCATAAAGCCGTTATCATGAGACAAAATATTTATTTTAGGAAGTTGCAAATTCCCTCTCTTTGTCTAAAACAGATGTCTTACAGTTCAGCCGGCTGAAATAAAAGCTCAGTTAAATCAATTTTGCCCGACACATCTAAGTAGCAGGATACATATGTCATTGACCTGCCGCCTCTTCTTGCTATAACTTCTGACCATACCCATAACAAGGCATAACGGCGTGCCGAATGTGTCTTACCTTCCAGCATTAAATAACAGGTGAAAGCAGATGAATTAATAAATAACATGATCCATAAAAATGACAATGAACATCTTTGTAGCGGTACTTTATTCACAAAATCAGAAGGTTTCGTTACACGCGAAGACAGTCTGATCTGCAACAAATTGTATTAAATCCTCTGCAGGTCGATATTTCAAGCTTAGCCCCAACAATAGTGGAACTGACGAATTGCCATTTTGTTTGTTTGCTCGATAAAGGAAAGGGAACGTGAATGAATCTACTCATATCACCTGCTTACAATAGTCAGTCCTTCACTGTACACCAATGAAAACGTTCTTTAGTCTGCTATAAAGGCGCTTGCGGAAAAATATTCAAATTCCGCTTCAGAATTCTGAATCTCCCTAAGATCAAAGAAAACTGACTATTATATGCTACTGCTGGGTTTAATAGACGTTATTAAGATATGAAAAATGTAACGAAGACAATAACAATTTAATAACTACAGTCAAGCAACTCTGTTAAAAAGTTAATCGAATCAAAGAAAACGTGTCAATTAAATCATCTGGACCCAGTTGTTCAAAGGATGGATAGCGTAGTTTGTTTTGGCAACACTTATCCATCGGATAGCGTTAACCGCACTTGGAACAACTGAACCCACGCATTCACTCTCCTCATCCAGTTCTAATTTGGAGACATATTTCGCAGTATGATAAGTATATTATAGCGTGCCGACTGTGTCTCATCTTCTAGCGTTGTATAACATGCAGGGTTCAAAGATGAATTAAAAAGCTTTGCATACTAAGTTAACATGATGTGCAGCACAAAATTTACATTTTCTCTTCATAACTATTAAAGAACGGAACCACAGTTTAGTTTTGTTTTATGAACAAAGCTACAACACGCTTGATTTCGAAGTGGGATTTATCGATCTATACAATTTGCAGAGTGTAGCTATGAGGCCTCTTAAAAAGTACCAAGAATTTAAGGTGGTTCAAAACAGTTCCCAGCACTTTCCAAGACTTAGATTTTGATGGGTCATTATAACCACTCTTTATCAATTGAGGCTGCAGTCATTGTAACATATCATTGGTGAACACGTCGTTATCATTTTCGTGACACAACAGGTTACCATAGCAACAGTATGACCTGCTAAAAATACCCTTAATTATAGCTTTAACTGCTTATAATTCAAAAACGGCACGGTGAATTTTTTTTACAATTTTGATGAGTAGAATAAGGCGCAACTTTTGACAATTTTTTAAAAAAAAAATGTACTTGGGGTACAGACCCACCTTAAAAGCAAATAAAACTGAATAACCTGGACTAATAAAACGAGGGAATCTCTATAAACACAGATATATGCAAATCAACGCGCGAGTGTCAAATAGCAAATCCTGTTCGCCTTTAAAGCACAAAATTCGCAACGAAAGATGGCGGAATGAAAGAAATGTTAAGAAACTTGGTTTAAGAACGGATTATAGTTCAACATAAAGCCAGGAAATAGACTGGATTTAGAAGCAGAAAGACGTCCAAAATTTCAAAGACATGCGGTGTTCAAGTTAAGCTTCCGATATTCCGCTAAAGCGCATTTGGATATTATTTCTGCCGATGGCTTTGCAATTTATCGACCGTAGTTTCACCAGACCTTTAAAGAAATTCACCCAAAGATTTCACCAAACCGAAAAAATTGAACTAACAAAACGAGGAAATCTCCATACTTTGTAAACACATTATGGACGCGTCAGATATCAAAACCTGTACGCTTTAAAAGCATAAAATGGTTTGTTGATCTTTCTTGGTTTCCAACCAAAACAAAACAAGTAATTTTAGCAGTCTATGAAGCGGCTGTTCCTACTAACACAGAAAACTTCAAAACTCACCTGGCAGTATTAACAAATACAGTTTTATAATTTTTAGACAGAAACATATAGCTATTTGTTTACAATATGCAACTTACAGCAACTTCGTCAAAGCATGCAACTCAGGTGTTATTGTTTAGAGATTAGTGAAATTAAAACAATGAAATTTATAAAATGTCTCACAGCATGGTTTCAAATTAGGAAGACTTTACAACTCCAATAGCAGATATCTCGCAGAAGCAACTTGACAGTCGTGCTTAAATCGTGCTTAAACAATATCATATGCATAGAATAGGGGGAGGGGAAAAAGTTTTCTGGAATGTAAGTACTGTAACTATAACCAAGTAAGTAGTAGATAAATGTTGTACTGTAGTATTGTATCGTAAGTATTTTTCATTGTAAGTAGTGTTTTTTTTTTTTTTTTTTTTTTTTTTGTAGAAATAAAGTTAATGAAAAAAAAAAAAAATTCTCTAAACACACGAAACACGTTTGATTCTTTTTGTTTATCACCTAATGAATCGCGTGACTCCCTCCTCCCTTTTCCAGAGTCTGTACGCAGACGGACGGACGGACGCTCGCTCGCTCGTAGGATTACGTCATAGCCTAATTTCTTCTCTTGATTGTTTACCAAAATCTTAACCCATGGAGCTCCGCTGGTTCACTACGCGCGCTGGACCTCCGCTAATACCAAATCAAAAAGGCTTTTTTTCGCGTTATGTGAAACGGTCATGTTTCATGTTATACATATTACAAGGGTGGTCAAAAAGATTTTAAGGAGCTTGTATGTTGCGTGACACAGCATAAATTTTACAACAATCATTAATTTACAAACAATCTTTCAGCTTATTTTAATACGTGGAACACTTGAGCAGTTTTGATCGTTACGACTGTAATGAGTTGTAACAAAAAACTGATTGCGTTATGTTCTTTACTGGCAAATGACTATAATCAACTTTTTAAAATTTCTATCAAATGAGACAAAACCCCTTTTTACTGTACTTTAAGTCACCTATCCTTTAGAGTTTAGAATTACCCTATCGAGCCGAGGACTATTCTGACATCGATGTTTCTGTCCTTAGGACAACCTCGTTCCTTCATTAAACAGAATCAGGGGATATAAATTACTTATACGAGAGCAGGCCTCAAACTGACCAAAATGGCGAATCGCTAAGGTTTTAGAACAAACTATGCACCTTGTCAGATAACTTTTACGTGCACGAGTACGAGCCAAGCGATCTCCTGACCTCAGTGGAAAGTGAGAAAGAAAAACCCATCCAGCATCCAAAATATCCATGAATAGATAACATGGCCAGTAAAACAGTCATTTCGTGAGCAAATTGAGTGATTTCCAGCAGAAAACAACAGCCATTTGAATCTGTAGTCGCTCGCTATAGCTCGCTGTGCGAATCATTTAAGCCCGCGGTAATAATCAATCAATCGGCAGTTTTAACCTAACTGTTATGAATTAAAAAAATTGTTTACGATCCATCGAACGACTGCTGACCGAACGAGTGAAGTGTTTCCTCCGCAACTAACTGCTATAACTCATTCTGGCTACGCTATCACTCGCTGAAAATGACGCTGCAGAAAAAAGGCCCATATTCAAGTAAAACGTGGTGCATGTAGCATCAGTTGAATTGTCTCGCTGTAACTACTCGACGGGTAGCCCAAAGTAGAAAGGCTCGACAAGAAAACCAACACCAAGATCAGAGACAGTAAGACCCAGATGCAATTAATGTTTTCAGAGGCCTTGGTAACGAGGAAGTTTTTCCTAGCACCTGTATTGTGATGCCGTTCAAGATGATGGCGGCGATGGCTTAGAAAACGTTGAACATACAATGGCCAGTTGCCTTTATGAGATCTGCATGCAGGGAATCATAGCAGTTGTAAAAAATACATGCGGAAAAATGCACTGCAAAGTTTAATAGCATCTTTGTTCATGCCTTTTTCAAGCCAGTTTCGAAGAAAATTATTCCCCAATCAAAACGGACAACAGACCCACAATCGCATGTTAGGCCTTTACCCAGCTGTGATCAGTTTGGAATGACATTTCGCAGCATGTCCAAGACAGCGCGTCGAATGTGTCTCATCTTCCAGCAGTAAATAACAGGGTTTAACGATGAATTGAGAAATAACAAGGTGATTGAAAACATGGAAAAAACTTTTACGCCGGCACTTAAGTCGCAGATTGCAACGACAACAAAATTGCATATCTGCGGGAGATAACAAAGCAAAAACACTAGATAAACGTAAAATATACCCACTGCAGATTTTCTCAGCTTAGCAGCATTTGCTATTTGGCCAATCTGTGCTACTTGGTGTACCTGTAGGGCTTGAATTTGATTTCTATGGCGCCGTACAGCAAAATAAATCTTGAAATAAAGCATCCCTGAGACTACGAGGCAAGCTACTCCACTGATGGCAAACACTATGTGAGAAATATTCGTGGAGACCCACAAGTAAAGTAAGGAAAAAAATGCACTGAACACCCACATTGTGATTACCACAGCAACAACTCGCTTGTGAGTCACAAGTTCCTGGTATCTGAGATGGAGGTGCACAGCAAGGAATCTGTCCCCGCTCAGAGCCATGACTCCCAAAAATGAAGCGGCAGAAAATAAATACAAGGTAAAGCGAAACGCGGTGTAAAAAGTACCAGTCGTGTTGTTTCGTTGCAACCATTTGACGAGTATTCCAACGTAGAAAGGTTCGCCAAGTAAACCAACACCAAGATCGGAAACAGCAAGACTAAGAAGCAATGTTTTAAGGGGTTGTGGCAATGACGAAGTTCTTCGTATCGCTTGGATTGTGATGCCGTTTAAGACGATAGCGGTAATGGTTAGGAAAGCGTTGAGCACACAATTTGAAACGTGCCATGATCTTAAGTTTTCATATTCCGTACCCGTGGGCTGGTAGAGCAGCACCTCGCGAAAGCCGTGAGTATTTCCCATGAACTCGTATGTTTTCAATCCTAACGGTGCTTTTAAATTTTCTAGATTTAAATAATTCCTGTTGACTAGTGGATTGTCTGACGTAGGCTAAAAACAACGAATTCGAAACATGTTCCTGAGCATGTTTTCGACTTGATCATAACTCCATTGAAGAAGTATTCGCCGGAAAATGTTTAAAAAGCTTCGTTCCAGGAAATTTTTTAATCAAACGCGGTTTCAAATCGGCGATGAATGAGCATGCACGCCCCTTCTTAACACATCCAGCAGTTATAGTTAATTTCAATTTTCATAAAGTCGTTATAAGAAACAAGATATTTCAAGTTTCAAATTGCTTGTCTCCGCTTACAACAGTTGTCTCACGTTTCATCTGTAAATTAGAGCCTTGTTTATTAAATGTTTCCTGAAAAATCTAGCAATTAGTATATCGTGGATATGTTGCCTGGTTTTGCTCTGTACGTCTCAGGCAAGTGTAAAAATTCAATCGATATCTGTGTACAAATGCACTGATGTTTTGCTAATGAGAGATCACCTGCAAACCTTTGTCTTAAATGTTAACGGACCTGTCATCTTATTCTCATCAGAACAAATGAGGGTTCGACGAGTTAGGTTCCAATTTCAACAGAGTCCAAATGGGCTTAATAAACAAATTCTAGGGCTTCAGAGGTGTTTTTAGGCGGAGATGTGGGCTCAGTGCGCAAGCGCTATAAATTTCCAAGAAAAAAACACTGGGTACACGAGACCAACATTCTGTTGTACAAGCCATATTGACGTATTCTATGAAATGTCTATTATGTGGCTCTTTCAGATTATTACTGGCGGTGAGTTAATCAGTCTATGACTCATGCATCTACATTTAACATCAGATCTTATTCTCAGTATTATTCAGTGATACTGTAAAGCGGAAATTGGAAATCCGCGAATGTGACTGGTTCTGGATTTGTATTTCATTCGCTGATAGAGAACGAGCACCCTCGCACTGCTCTTGAAACTGAATATTATTCGTAACTTCAGGCCTATAAAGACACAAAATTGTAGGTTTTGGGCCGTAATCCTTTAGAGTGTCAACTAAAGCAATGAGAATACTCGCCCTCGTTACCCATGAGCGATAGTTAACTCGGCTAGCTGACCGGGGCTCGTACTTTAATTGTTGAATAACAACAAGGCCAACTTCATTTTGTACGTTTTCATTTTCTTCAGACTTGTGGAAACAACGTTCTTTTCGCCAGACTGAATTGTAGAAGAATTGTAAACTAAAAGTCATGTAAGAGTGAAAGAAAAGATACAGAAAAATGACCTTATGAGTGGAAAATCTAATGTATCATTGCTAATACTTCACGTGGAAAAATCTAAATTTTTATACCATGCCACAGAAAATACAGCCAATCAGAATACAGGAAAGCCACTATTCGACGGTATTACATCCACACTTCCCATCATGCGCCGCGCGTACGTCTCATTGATTGTATTGGCCACTTTATTTTCTATGTCATGGTATAAAATAGTTATTCAACGCTCCCTCGTGGTATACTACAGAATGTCCCACTTGTCACTTGGTATTTTCTTGGTAGAGACACTCACCTAAAGGCTCGTGTGTATATCGGGAAAATACAAGAGACTCGTAAAATATTCCATGTTATTATATGGCTTTGGCTTGTGGCCGATATAACGCGCGCTCTGATTGGCTAAGAGCGAGATCTGAGCGGTCATTACGCAGCCGTAATGCCCACGGGCCGATTACGGATT
>Ga0099808_1045132_pt1 | contig 9943 bp, 12 predicted proteins | sample OrbTnscriptome_2_FD_81140 | JGI IMG/M metagenome (GOLD analysis project Ga0099808, IMG submission 81140) | Coral microbial communities from Puerto Morelos, Mexico - Orbicella T R B metatranscriptome (Eukaryote Community Metatranscriptome) | ecosystem: Host-associated > Invertebrates > Cnidaria >...
TATGTGAACCAGGTACGGACAGTCGCATGTCCACCAGCTGTTGTTGCTCCACCACCAGTTCAAGGACAACCAGGACCACCTGGTCCACCTGGCTTTGATGGCCCACCTGGCGCTCCGGGTAATCGTGGACCGCCTGGTCCACCAGGAGCACCAGGTGGAGGATTCCCCGGACCACCAGGACCAGCTGGATCACCTGGACTTCGTGGACCTTCTGGTCTGCCAGGCTCTGGATTCCCCGGCCCACCTGGTCCACCAGGAAGTCGAGGAACTAATGGAAGTCCTGGATCACCAGGACCTGCTGGTGCCCAAGGAGAAACTGGAGAAAGAGGCTTTCCAGGACCACCTGGGCCACCAGGTCCTGCTGGAGGTCCTGGCCCACAGGGTAGCAGGGGTCTTCCTGGCTCTGCAGGAAATCCAGGAGCAAGTGGTAGACCTGGGCCAGGTGGATTGCCTGGAGGTCCAGGATTCACGGGACCAAGAGGTCTCCCAGGAAGAACAGGGGCCTCAGGTTTCACTGGAAGAACTGGAAATACTGGAGCAACTGGTCTATCAGGACCTACAGGACCCACGGGTGCTACTGGTGCACGTGGTGCACCTGGTCGTCAGGGAGCTACTGGAAACCAAGGGCCTCGAGGTGCTCCAGGACCAGGAGGTCCTGTAGGATTACGTGGCCCATCTGGTCCTCAAGGTAATACAGGTCCACAAGGTCCTATTGGCTTACCTGGACCAGGAGGATTGCGTGGACCTCCAGGTCCTCCTGGAGAAACTGGAAGACTTGGACCACCAGGTCCATCTGGACAGCCAGGTCCTAGTGGACCACCGGGTCCTCAGGGTAATACAGGTGCTCCTGGACCAAGAGGTTTTCAAGGATTACCCGGACCAAGAGGAAACACTGGAGCAACTGGTGGGCCTGGTTCCCCTGGCCCTACTGGACCACGAGGTTTCCCTGGCGCTGGAGGACCTGCTGGACCCATTGGTGCCACTGGTGTAGCGGGACCACGAGGAGTGCCAGGACCGTCTGGACCACCTGGTCCAAGTGGAGGACCTGGCCCAAGAGGAGCTACTGGAGAGCGAGGTTTCCCTGGAAATCCTGGCCCCCGTGGTGTTCCAGGTGATACTGGTGCAGTTGGTTTGCCTGGAGCCCCTGGTCCTGCGGGTCCAACAGGATTTCCAGGTGGGCGTGGTTTGCCAGGATCACCTGGTTCTCAAGGTTTCACTGGCCCCTCTGGACTGCCAGGTCCACAAGGCTTGCCAGGACCTCAGGGTAACACTGGCCTGAGAGGATTGCCTGGTTCACCTGGCCCAAGTGGCAATCCAGGAAGTCCTGGTTTACCGGGCCCTGGAGGTCTGCGTGGTTTCACTGGATTACCTGGACCCTCCGGACCACCTGGACCACAAGGTTTACCAGGACCTGGAGGTCCACAAGGAGCTACTGGAGCACCTGGTCTCAGAGGCTTCCCAGGCCCTGGTGGTCCAAGTGGTCGTCAAGGTGACACAGGTCTATCCGGAGCTCCTGGGCCTTCTGGTTCGCCAGGTAGTCGAGGTCCACCTGGAGATCGTGGATTCCCTGGAGGCCCTGGTTCACAAGGTAACACAGGATCTCCAGGTCCACGTGGTTTCCCAGGACCTCCAGGCCCTGGTGGATCACCTGGTCCTTCAGGAAACACTGGCGAGAGAGGTTTCCCAGGGCCCCCGGGACCTTCTGGGTTACAAGGATTTACTGGATTTCCTGGATCACCTGGACCTGCAGGGCCTCCAGGACTAAGGGGTTCTCCTGGTCCAGGAGGTGCTCCCGGACCTGCTGGTGGACCTGGGCAAAGAGGATTTACTGGTTCCCCAGGCGCTCCTGGTCCTGGAGGAGAAAGAGGATTCCCTGGACCACCTGGTCCAAATGGTTCACCTGGACCACGTGGCTTCCCTGGCTCTCAGGGTAATACTGGAGCTCCCGGAGGTCCTGGAGGACCTGGTCGTGATGGACCACCAGGACCAGCTGGCCGACAAGGATTTACTGGTTTTCCTGGTCCTTCTGGTTTACCTGGATCACCTGGTCCCCAAGGTTTCACTGGTTCACCTGGACCTAGAGGATTGCCTGGTGGTCCTGGTGGTCCTGGACCACAAGGATTCACTGGAGTTCCAGGACCTCGAGGACCAAGTGGTCTGCCTGGTGGTCCTGGTGGACCTGGCCCACAGGGAGATACTGGTTTGCCAGGACCAAGTGGACGCCCTGGCCCACCTGGGCCATCTGGTGGCCCTGGAGTGAGAGGTTTCACAGGTGCACCTGGAGCTCCAGGACCTGGTGGCTTGCGAGGATTACCTGGAAGCCCTGGACCTACTGGTCGTGATGGTCAACCTGGATCCCCAGGACCCATTGGCAGACCAGGTCCAGGTGGTGTTCGTGGAGAAACAGGAGCAACTGGTCTTCCTGGCCCTGGTGGTTTGAGAGGCTCACCTGGTCCATCAGGTTTACCTGGTGGTCCTGGACCTCAGGGACAGACAGGACCAAGAGGATTCCCAGGTGGACCAGGCCCACAGGGCAACACAGGGTTGCGAGGTCCTCCAGGAGGCCCTGGATTACCTGGAAGTCCTGGACCTCGGGGCTTCCCAGGTCCTGGTGGTCCGCAAGGTAACACAGGAGCTCCTGGTGGTCCAGGACCAAGTGGAAGAGTAGGACCTCCTGGTCCAGGAGGATCACCTGGACCTAGGGGATTCCCAGGTTCACAAGGTAACACTGGTTCGCCTGGTTCTCCCGGCCCAAGCGGCTTGCCTGGACCTCCTGGTGTAAGAGGATTCACTGGACCTTCTGGCCCACCAGGAGATAGAGGATTCCCAGGATCTGCTGGCCCACCGGGACCTGCTGGCGCAACTGGTCTTAGAGGAGCACCTGGTCCAAATGGGTTCCCAGGACCTAGTGGTCCACCTGGAGCACGAGGATTTACAGGACCGGCTGGCCCCACTGGCTTCCCTGGACCTGGTGGGCCACAGGGAGCAACTGGACGTCCCGGTGGACCTGGAGGTCCTGGACCTTCGGGACCGCCTGGTCTGAGAGGAAATCCTGGTCCAAGTGGTTCACCTGGCCCACAAGGTGACACTGGATTCCCAGGTGGACCAGGTTCTCCTGGTCCTAGAGGCACACCAGGACCGGCCGGTCCACAAGGAAACACTGGAGCACCAGGCCCTGTTGGATCACCAGGGCCTCGAGGCTTCCCTGGACCAGGTGGTGGACCAGGAGGACAAGGAAACACTGGAGCACCTGGGGCACCTGGACCACGAGGCTTCCCAGGTCCATCTGGCTCACCCGGCCCACAGGGAAACACTGGTTCTCCAGGACCACGAGGTGGTCCTGGCTTCCCTGGACCTACTGGACCCACTGGTGCAACTGGATCAGCAGGACCTCGAGGATTCCCAGGACCAGGTGGTTCTCCAGGACCAAGAGGTTTACCAGGTGGTCCCGGTTCACCTGGCTCTCAAGGTGACACTGGTGCTCCTGGACCATCGGGTAGAGCAGGAAACCCTGGATCCCCTGGACCTGCGGGACCACAAGGAAACACAGGTGCTCCAGGACCAAGAGGATTCCCTGGTAATCCAGGCCCTGGTGGACGACAGGGAGACACCGGTAGACCTGGTAACCCAGGTCCATCTGGTAGTCCAGGCCCCGGTGGACTGCGTGGCTTTCCAGGATCTGCTGGACCTCCAGGAATTCAAGGATGGACAGGTGGACCTGGTTTGCCAGGATCACCAGGACGTGCTGGAGAACCCGGGTCACCAGGACCTGCTGGTCTTAGAGGATTTACTGGAGCTCCTGGACCGTCTGGCTCTGCTGGTCGGCCTGGCAATCCTGGTCCTTCTGGTCGTCAGGGAGACACTGGCGCCCCTGGTTTGTCTGGACCAAGAGGTTTACCTGGTGGACCAGGTCCAGCTGGAAGTCAAGGAAACACAGGAGCTCCTGGTCCTCGAGGTTTCCCAGGTCCATCAGGAACCCCTGGAGGCAGAGGTTTGCCAGGATCTCCTGGACCTCAAGGTGACACTGGCTTCCCTGGTAACCCAGGGCCACAAGGAAATACAGGTGCCCCTGGAGGCCCAGGTAGCGCAGGACCTCGAGGATTCCCAGGTGGACCTGGATCCCCAGGACCTTCTGGTGGCCCTGGACCACAGGGAGATACAGGAGCTCGAGGTTTTCCTGGTCCTGGTGGATTACCTGGAAATCGTGGTTTGCCTGGTGGTCCTGGTGGCCCAGGGCCCCAGGGTTTCACTGGACAACCTGGTGCTCCTGGTCCTGCTGGTTCAAGAGGATTGCCTGGTTCTGCTGGTTTGAGAGGTTTCACTGGACTTCCAGGTGGTCCTGGACCAAGAGGATTCAATGGAGAACCTGGATCACAAGGTCCTCCTGGATTTACAGGACCACGTGGCTTGCCTGGAAGCCCAGGCCCTGGTGGTCTTCGTGGCTCACCTGGTCCTGGAGGTGCTCCTGGAAGACAGGGAGATACAGGTTTCCCAGGCAATCCTGGTAGTCCTGGACCTAGTGGATTACCAGGTGGACCAGGACCCCAAGGATTTACAGGAGCTCCTGGACCAGGAGGTTTACCCGGAAGTAGAGGTCAACCTGGACCAGGTGGTTCACCAGGTCCTCAAGGAAATACTGGACAACCTGGTGCTCCTGGACCCGGTGGACTTCGTGGATTGCCAGGTGGCCCAGGTCCACAAGGATTCACTGGTCAGGCTGGTTTACCTGGACCTAGTGGTCTACCAGGTGGTCCAGGTCCACAAGGTTTCACTGGACAACCTGGAGCTAGAGGATTCAATGGTGCTCCTGGATCACCAGGACTGAGAGGTTTACCAGGGGGCCCTGGCGGACCAGGTCCTCAAGGGTTTACTGGACTACCTGGTCCTTCTGGATCTCCTGGTGCAAGAGGTTTCCCTGGTTCTCAGGGTGATACCGGATCACCTGGTGGTCCTGGATTCCCTGGTCCTGCTGGTTTGCCTGGTTTCACTGGAGCTCCTGGACCCAGAGGACTGCCTGGATCACCTGGACCCTCAGGACAACCAGGACCTCCTGGATCGCGTGGTTTGCCAGGTGGACCTGGAGCATTGGGCCGACAGGGTGACACTGGCTCACCTGGCGCTCGTGGTATACCTGGTAGTCCTGGTTCTCAAGGTCGACAAGGAGACACTGGTGAAAGAGGTTTCCCTGGTCCTGCTGGTCGTCAAGGTTTCACAGGTACCCCAGGTTCACCAGGACCAAATGGATCTCCAGGTCCTGCTGGACGAGTTGGACCTCCAGGTCCCTCTGGCAACCCTGGTAGTCCAGGCCCAGCTGGTCCTCAAGGCTTCACTGGGCCCTCTGGTCCACCTGGATTGCCCGGAGGAGCTGGTTTAAGAGGTCTCAGTGGTCCCCCTGGCCCACCTGGACCACAAGGATTTACAGGAGAAAGAGGATTCAATGGGGCACCTGGCTCGCCTGGAGCTCAAGGTTTCACTGGACCTCGTGGTTTTAATGGTGGTCCTGGTTCACCTGGACCAGCTGGTCCTCCTGGTCTTCAGGGTTGGACTGGACCAAGAGGATTTAATGGTGGACCTGGACTTCCGGGTCCAGGGGGTAGAGATGGATCACCTGGACCTGCAGGACGACAAGGAGACACTGGATTACCAGGTCCTCCTGGATTTGGCTCCCCTGGACCTGCAGGTCCTCCTGGACCCCCTGGAACAGGAGGTGGTGCAGCAGGTATTAATGAGTGCTTAGATCCTAATATCAACCGCTGTGACCAGTTGTGTGTGGATACCTGGTGGAGCTACTACTGTACCTGTCATGAGGGCTATGAGATTGTCAACATCAACTATGAATGTCCAAATCTAGGAAGAAAGAAGCGGTCAGTTTACCCAGAAATCAGTTATGATGAACTGGCTGAAATACAAGAGACATCAGGAAATGTGTATTTGAATGGAGAACACCAACATCACTTGGCTAAGAGAGATACAGTAGAGTATGTGAATTATGGCAGTGATGATGCAATGGAAGTAGCCAGCAGGATCAAGAGACAGACCTCAGGCTGTTCTGCAAATCTTGATCTTGTTTTCTTGCTGGATGTTTCTCGTGATAATCCTGAACTAAATAACATGATACAGTTGATCATTGAAATTCTTCGTCTTGTGCAAATTGGCCGGGACAACACCCGCATTGGAATAATGACATTTGACAGGAACCAAGAAACAAGATTGAGGCTCATTGACACCAGTGATGACCAGCAGGTTGAAAGTATCGTGCAGAATATTCGTAACAGCCTTGAACCAAGTGCTGACATCTCCTCAGCCATTCAGAGAGTTCTCTTTGATATATTCCGATTTGAAGCAGGAGACAGACCAGAGGTGCAGAACCAACTTATTGTTCTAGCCTACCGACAGACCCTCAACCAACAAAATGTTGAACTTGTATCAAGCCAAGCCCTTGGACAGAACACACCCGTGTATGCAGTTGGATTTGCCAATGGGTTGAGTGAGAGCGAACTGAGAGACATCGCATCACCGCCTGATCTCGAACGTGAGACCTTCTGGCGTATTAACGTTAACCTCGGAGACCAGATCAGGGACTACGCCCCAGAGATTGTTGCCAGATTCTGTCCAGGTTCACCAGGATGCGCTGGCCAGATGGACTTGATGTTTGTTGTGGACTCAAGCGAAAGCATAAGAGGAAATGACTTCAACAACCCACCTGCTAACTGGCGCTCAGTTCAAGAGTTCATAATTGATATAGTTGATACTCTTAACGTTGGTCCAAATGCAGTTCAAGTAGGAGTGATCACCTTCGATAGAGTTGGATATATTGACTTCTACCTGAATAACTTCACAACTGCTGCTGAGGTGACCAATGCCGTCCGGGCCTTGCCTTTTAGAGGGGATCCGATCACCAACATTGCAAATGCCATTCGTCTCATGGCTAATGTAGGATTCAGAGATGGTAATGGTAATCGTCCATCTGTACCCAATGCTGCCATAGTCATCACTGACGCCCTGGCGAGAGCCAACTCTGCAGATACTGCCGTCTCTTCAGAATATGCCATGAGCGTTGCAGGTGTCACCATCTATGCTATAGGAGCCACTTCTAATGTAGCTGTTAATACCTTAGCCGACATATCATCCCCACCCAAGGAAGAACAAGTCACATACTGGAGAAGTGCCAGCATTGAAAATCTTGACAGTATATTGTCTTCCATATCTGAAAGTCTCTGCCCCTTTGTATGCAGCAATGGTGTGGATTTGGCACTTGTTGTGGATGCCTCAAGTTCAGTTGAACCAGACTGGCCACTGATGATTGAATTCCTGCAAGCACTTGTTAGAAGTTTCACAATTGAACCTAACTCTGGAACAAGGGTTGCCCTTATCATCTACAGCACCAATGTCAGGGTTGAATTCGACCTCGCAAGATATACCAGACAGGATGACCTTCTAAGGGCAATTGCTGATCTCCGCTTTATCGGAGGAGAAACATTCACTGGGCGAGCTTTGCAAGAAGTAAGGAATAATGTGTTTATTGCCTCCCGTGGTGACCGGCAAAACTTCCCGAACTATGTCATTCTGGTCACAGATGGGCTTTCCAATGACAATGAGGCCATCTCAGCTGCCGCTACCCTCAAGAACGAAGGTGCTTATATAGTAGCTGTTGGCGTTTCCAGGGATTTCAATGCTCGAACAGAATTGGAGTCCATTGCTAGTAATCGCAATGAAGTTTTCTTCATCGACAACTTCCTCCTCTTGAACAGCATTGTGTCCTCCGTGACCAGGACCAGTTGTCCTACTGGTGGAATCATCATTGCACCACCTCCTCCTGCTGCAAATAATCTCTACTGTACCAAGAGCTGTGATGGAATTTTCTGCTTCTGTATAACAACTAACCCACCACGACCCATCAACGGAACTCAGTGTCAAGATATCAACGAATGTGCCATCAACAACGGAGGCTGTGAACGCATTTGTGAGAACGTCGTTGGGTCATACAGATGTTCCTGTCCAGCTGGATTTGCGATCAACAGAGATAATGGACACATGTGTGACGATATCAATGAATGTAATGATAACAGCATCTGTGGATTTGGACAACAAGGCAGATGTGTCAACACATATGGAGGTTATGCCTGTATTGAAGGAGTTGTTAGAATTGGAGAAGCTGCAGCTGTTTTTGACACTGGTGCTGTAGCTAGCACCACCTCCACTAACGCAGGTCTCATTGCCGGCGTGTCGGTAGCAGTTGTCAACCTGGTTGTTCTGGTCGGTCTGGCAGTCTACTGTATCCGCACCCGCACCAAGGAGAACCGCAAGAAGTCTCGACAGAATGGCGGCAGCGTCGCTAGCAACGGCTCCACCAATCATGGGTTCCGCCCGGATATGGGCACCATCCGCAGCTTTAATTCTCTAGCTTCCAAGTATTCTGGTCCCAGCGCAAGTGATGACGGAGGCAACATGGACACTCTGTCTGGATCTGACACGTCCTCCATCACTTCCATAACATAAGATCGATTGCAAACATAATGATATGTTTGCAGTGAGGCTGACTACAGTCTTTCAATCCCATGTCAGTTCTTCTTCTCATATTCATGTACACTTTCATCGCCAAAAAATCTCTTTTTGTCAAGTATTAAAATTGGAATACAATTTGAGATGGTATTAGATCTAAAATAAACTCAAATTTTCAGTTTGTAATTTATTAATTGAATGTAGAGTCTAATGTCATTGTCTATTGAAATTATTTTAGATTTCACTGCAGAGCAAAGGTAGTAAACATTATATATCATTTTACATATTTGTAACTTATCATCCTATCATGATTAAATGTGTACATATATAGTTTGGATAAAAATGAGAGTAGGAAGACTGTAATGGTCAAATTGATCAGATTAGTAGATATTATGTTGCATAACTTTTTGTTTGTTTTTCTGTCTTCGATTACTAGTATCAGATCTGATTATCAATGTGGATATCGATGTTGAATGACATTGATAGATTGTTTCAAATTTGTCTGAAGTATTATAATTTTTTTATATAGCAGAATATATCAAGTTGAGTAGATCTAACCAATTCATGTAGATCCACATTGTAGTTTGCTCTTAATACAAGTCTGTTGCATAGTATATTTCACATGTTTTAGAATTTGTTGCATGGAACATTTCACATGTTATTGGGTTTATATATTGCAGTGCTTTAGAGTCCTTGAATTTGTAAGTGTTGTAATTGTACGGGACACATTCCACTTTCCATTTTAAGACACATTTATGTAGATCTATGTAAGTGCATTGATTTACTCAACTATCTGTTTTGGTATGCTCTATTTTCATACAATGCATGTAGGTTTTTAATATTTTCTATTGAGTTGTAATGTTCTTGGCACCTTCTTCACACATGATTTAGCCTGGGGTAGCATCAGTCTGTAAATTTATTATGGCATGAAGCAGTTGCTTTGAATGTATGTAGACTTTATTTTACCTGTGACTATTTCATCAGAATCTGAAGCTGAAATTAATATACCTCAAAACGCTTGAACGCTTTATATACTATTGTCTCTCATAGATCACACTTCATCATGCATGGATATAGTTAATATGTGATGTGTAAAATCTAGTAATTCCATTTATTTCAGTTTCCCGATTTAATAAAGAATTTTAGAACTAAATGGGTATTAACATATGGGTGGAACAAACTTGATCATTCCTGTGCATGGAATTGTTGTCTTCAACATTTTAACTATTCAGCATCCACACAAAAAAAATATGGGTTATTTGTCTCACAAAGGTTTGTCATTATTGGAATAGAATCATGTCCAGATAACAGGGGTAACTTGTATCTTGTTTTGATACCATCATGCACATTATTTGCACTGTATTTTCAAATTACTAATCCATGACAGGTCATATTCATGCACGTTGCTAATCCCAATGTCTTTATTGGCAAAGAACAGCTA
>Ga0099808_1051896_pt1 | contig 9943 bp, 5 predicted proteins | sample OrbTnscriptome_2_FD_81140 | JGI IMG/M metagenome (GOLD analysis project Ga0099808, IMG submission 81140) | Coral microbial communities from Puerto Morelos, Mexico - Orbicella T R B metatranscriptome (Eukaryote Community Metatranscriptome) | ecosystem: Host-associated > Invertebrates > Cnidaria >...
GGACATAGAATTTGGTAATATCTGTTTGAGAATGTTACAGTTTTTAACTCTTTCAGTAGCCCTTTCAATGTGTATGCAAACAGATGCTCTGTTGTTTCATCCTCTTCGTCAGGATTTAGCTGGTCCTTACTTCTCATAAATGGTGGGATATTAAGGTAAACTTTCCTTGGGGCTAATAGGTCTTGGATTTCGAAATCACAATCTACCATTGCTGAATCCCTCTCTTTGAGAAGCTGTAGAATGCCACAATGTTCAACAATAGTTTTGTCACTGCAATGGCCTCCATACAGATCAGAAACAAAAGTTAAAGCACCATTAGGTGATATTGCAACAAGGCCCTTGGCTGTATTGTGGGATTTATATGTAGAGTAAGTATCAGATTGTGCACAGAAACATGACGGCTTTTCAATAAATAATTCAGTACAGTCGAGGATAACCCTTGTGAGCGGGTATTTCTGCTGAAACACTTCAGGCATTGTTTCTTCAATGATTTTGTTGGTAGCCCAGACAGGAAGTTGAATTAACCTTGAATAAAGTAAATCGAGCCAGGTAGCAAAAATCCCTGAAACCTTGGAGACACTCGTACTATAGTTATCAGCCAATACTTTCTCCGGGATATTAACCCGCATCGACACAATGTTAGAAAAAGCTCATCTTCTGGTTCTAAGGAGCGCTTTTGTCCCTTCTTTTCACTGTCAGGTAATTGTATCTGAGGATAATCAGAGCCCCAGGATGTGGTGTTGGTGGGAGGGGAATACCTTCACCATGGCCACTTTGTAATGTCCAAGTACCTCTTCACAGCATCATAGTTCCACTTTTGCACCCTCCTTAAATGGGGTAGGAAGGAAAAAACTACTGTCTGAACAAATTTTCTTTCTTGTTTTATAATCCATTTCAATATTTCATTTTATTGTGGGATTATGGAATTATTACACAATCCCATATAGTCATCAGTAATCTTAAAGGTTTGAAGACCTGAGAATCTCTCCTCCGATGAGAGTTAATAGTTAATGAAGATAGTAAAAACTCGCCTGATGAGAGTAAATAGTTAATGAAGATAGTGAAAACTTGAGACGTAATTAGATCATCGCATTTACAAAGCGGTATGCAATGTTTGTGTTTTTTACACTATGGTGTTCAGTGAAATTAAGTTATTTGTGGTGCTGTGGTCTAAATTTAGCTTACAAACTTTGTTCATCCATGCTAATTTATGATAAACATATACCATTGTTTTTTAACAAAATACAGACCAACACAGTCTAGTTGATCTTCTGTATACTTCAGCTACCAATCAGAAGCTGTTTTCATTAACACATAACTTGACAAGTAACTTTACCTCTGCCATGTTGCACCTGGAGCTGGATGGACTTTTTTAGCTGATTTACGGTCATCAGCAGTATCAACATGTAGGCAATGAAAAGCGTTGTGATGAGTTTATTTTAAGGAAAATTGTCAATGCCACCTAAGACAATAGAAAGTTAACCAAGGCAAAACTTTGATTTACCCTGTGATCAGGCATGGTTTAGGTTGGTAACCAAGGTCAGGATGGCAGATATATCCACTTGCTGCATGGTATCTTGGACCCTGTGGTGTCCAGATTGCGTCAATCTGTTTCGGTCACGTTTTTTACAACATTTGGTTACATGGCAAAAAAGTAAGCCAAATCTGGACCAGCCACTCGGACAATATATTCGAACGTTGTCTAAATAGTCTGAAGTTCTCTTTCCGTCATATTTCAACGAAATTTCTGTGCAAAAGAGGTTCAAACAAGAACTGGTTAGGGAAGTCGTTAAAAGCGCTTCCTCTCTGAGCTGTTTCTGAAAGTTGCACGGTTTTGGAATTTGAATCGCCTTGTTAGCGGGTTAAATGATGAAAACAGAAGTCACATTTAACTAGAAAATGTTGGTCTGTAAACAAACACCTAGAAAGAATGTTCAGCTAGTTAATCGGCCTAGTGAATAACAGTATATTTATTTTACATGAATGTAAATGATTATGTTGTTCGGGTACCCTGTGGTCTGAGTTCATTGACAGTAAATTAAATATAATGAGCAGAACTTAGCATTGACACAGAGCCTGAATTATGAAATGTGACCGTGAACAGGAAAACGTACCTTAACGCTTCTCCGTTAAACGGTCGCTAAGGGACGGATAGCTAACGGATAGTTAACGGCCTTCACAGCATTCTAACGTTTTGTCCTAACGTTCTAACGGTTATCTAATTGTGGCTAATGGATGATCAAAGCGTTCTAATGCTCTATCGTAACGTTCTAATGGCAAACTAAGTGTGCCTAACAGATGAAGAACAAGTTCTAACGGTTGCACAATTTGTTCTAACGGATGACTGAAGCCGTTTAACGGTTGTCCAACAGCCTACATCTAAGGACGTTTAACAGTTGTCTAACGGTTTACATCTAAGGACTTTTAACGAACGAACGGCATAGCTTTCAGTCCAATGTTATAAACACATAACCGTGCCAATCCATTATCAGTCTTACACTCACGATTTCTGAAAAAAAACGAATCACAAAGTGCCTATCTCATCAGTCGTCGATGGGAAAACATTTAAAAAATTATTTCCACGGTGAGCATTGAAAGCAAAACTCAGTGATATAAACTATCACTTCCTCATCAAGACAGACAAACTCAGAATTCAAGTCCTTTATTATTGTGTGGGACGCGAAACGTCACTAAACCCGCATGTAAACAATTTAACTTGCCAGTCGAGCAGGGTGAACATTTTTTATTGTTTTACTCAAATGGATTTGTCGCTTGTACTTATTTTTACACAATGACTTTGTCTAGAGTTTTTTAGAAGTAACTGTTTTCTCCAGCTGTGGATTCGCGAAAGATTACGCTTTCTTGACAGAACATGCGAAAAGCGGTACCTTCTGAAGTCACGAAGCTAGTCTCGAAGCGACAGTCGTTTTGCTGGCACTGGTTTCATCAGATAAAGTTGTTTTTGTCACGTAGTTAAATTGGTTTCTTCTGATTCAGAGTCAGACAACAGTCTATCAAAATATTTATCAAACTTTCCGCCGGAATATGGCGGTTTCTCATATCTTGGAAGATGTAAACAACTTTGTGCAAATTTTTGAACCCGCACTTTGTGACATTGACACACAAGCACAAGTTCTTGACACGTGATCAGTGTTTACTTCGCAGAACATCTTTATTCATCGCATGGCCATTTTGGTTGAGTTTTTTCCGTGTTGGTTTGTTCGTTTAAGGCATTTGTAAGGTATTTTTAACTTTCGTTTGTTCACAACTTATAGTAACAAATTACAAGCTCTCGAAACAACCGGACTTTGCCGAATAAATAAAGCAGTTCATATAATGACGATCGTTGTTATGATTTTACATGTCGTTTCTGTTTTCGAAAGCGGCAAACGTGTTTTGTTTTGGATCGTGTATAATAATTATAGTGTGAAGGCTTTATTGAACTTCATTTGAGTTGTATTTATCAATCATCAGGGCATCAAAAAATAATAATCGCCAAACTTCTCGTCGAAAGATAGCTATCTCTCATGATTGTTTTGAACTAAATGGAAGCCAAGAGCTGTTTTCGTTTCACACTGTGTTAGGTTACTTACCACATGCTACTTCGTGTCATGCCATTCTAACGGAATCGTTACCCGTTTAACATATGCTAGTTTATTCTAACGGACCCTAACGGCTTCTTTAGCCGTGCTAACGGATACAGAGTTTTTGCTAACGGTTATGCTGTCCCGTCTAACGGTCTGATGCTAACGGCTAATGGCTAACGGCTACATGTCTCTTGCTGACGGTTGCACTCTCTGTTCTAACGGCCTGATGCTAACGTCTAACAGTCGGGCTAATGCCCCTAACGTTTTTAAGAAAACTTTCTAACGGATGACTAACGGATGCTTAACGCTTTTGCCTGTCTAACGGGTAAGCGTTAAGGTACGTTTTCCCGTTCACGGTCACAAATTTTGCACACCAAAGTGAATTTCCGTTTGCGTGAGCAAGAAGATTTCCATGAATGCAAATCGAATGGGAGCTTTAAAATTACTTACAGGCCAAAATTTAAGCTTGGTCTTTAGTTTGCATTTTGAATTCATGCTGAGTTACAGTGTTGTGCAAAAGTAATGAGAGCGAAATGCGCGAATTTCGTTCTTTGTGTCTGCGAACTTTCTTTGAAAGTTCGCACGAAAATTCAAGCGTCTTTTCGGAATGTCTTAAGCGTTAATTCTTTAAAACAAAGGACGAAAATTCGCAGCATTTTCAAGACTAGAACAACAATTCCTTACCAGAGGGATAATTCTGCTTGCAGTATGCAAAACATCGCAGTGCAGTGTTCTGACCAGTATCGAGCCATCAATGTATCATTCTCTTGTGAACAATCGCAGTCACGTTGACGCTTTACTCCTCTATAACATTCACTGTTGTTAATGTGTTAATCCATCTTTCATGGCAAATAACGTAGAGAATTTGAATCCTTTGATTGTTTTCAATGACACACACTCGCTAACTTAAGCTTTGCCACGTCACCGTGCCAGCAAGGCAGGTACAAAAGTCTGACTGCTAGTCCGGGTAAACTCAGACGAAAGTAAAATTCTTAATAAGGTCTTTTTGAAGGCCTACTTCACCTCAAAATTCATTCAAAGTGACATCAAATTCAGTGATCGATGGACAAGCAGACATGTTGTTTATCTAGTGCCAGGTCTCCACGTGCCCAGTCCCTTCCGCTGTTATCACATTCTTGTCCGCCTGCCTTATATGTATATTATTCGCGACAATCCCTCTTTATTTTACACTCGTAAATATGAGATGGAGACATGCGACCCCGCTTGAACATGTTAGAAGTGCAAAGAAACAGGATTAGGGAAGGAAAAGTGCAGAGATGTTCGGATGGCACATGCAAAAGGGAAAGACAGGGTATCCGGTTGTTTCGCCGACGTCTCGTTCGCCAACGTCCTAAGTCGCTTTGCCAACATCCTACTGGTCAATTCGCCAACGTCTGAATAAAAGTTTATGTTCACTTGTGTGTGTTGTCAGTATTTCAATACCTCACCTAGAATTATTTTCCATGCAAGAGCACCTCATTATTTATGACGACAGTTCTCTGCTACACTACCCCTCCTGCTAAGATTTTTTTTATATGAACACTAACAGGGGGGAGGAAGCGTAACTGATTTGTAACAATCAATACAGCTTGAATGTTACTAAAACTACGACTTAAAAAGTCTTCAGCCGAGTGAAACAGATCTGTAAGAGACTGGTCTGAATAGTTCAATAATAGCTTCGAACCTTCGACAGTAATATCGCAAGGTCGTGCAGAGCCTGGTTCGTTGTGGCTGCACTGCGAGTACTTTCGCAAGTAGAATTTCTTGTTGAATGAAAACAGCTTGGCAAACAGATCGTTTGAGCTTGCGAGCTTTACAATTGTAACAAAGTTATATCAGCTTTCTCTGGACATAAGCAAGGTAAGTTTGTGAGAAAAGGCTTTGAGATATTACTATCACTCACGATGATATTAACATTTTTATCGCACACGTTCTTGTTTTGCTCTGGCTTAATTCATCTTACTACTGGGAATCGATGGGAAACTTAAGGAACAGCAAATTTTTGCTAGAAAGTTCAAAGGAAAATTCGAGGAGAGCGAATTTTCGCTCGAAAAATCAGGCCAAATTATCAGTAGACACAAATTACTGCTCAAAAATTCGCGTTGACTAAAACAATGGGCAGCGGGAAAATTCGTTGAATTTTCTTCGAACTTTCAAGGTGAACAAAACTTCACCATTTTTCGTCGAAAAGCCCCGAAATTCGCGAATTTCAACGAATTACGCTCTCATTACTTTTGCACAATACTGTAATTTCAAAACATGACATAACATTCATGCAAATGTATCTCATAAAATTCTTTTTTCGAGAAAAAGAAATGTATTCTGACTTTGATCTACTTGGTAATGATTGCCTTCGCTGCACTTCTTTTTCTGCAAAGTTTGTGGGATTTTTCGTGTCGAATTTCTTTGTTGTCCTGGGTCATGTAACATGTAGGTCCTCTGTCACAATAGCACGTGGTTGATTCTTCACTCAAATTTATGGCCAAAATTTCCTTTCAGTTGAGCCTTGGTAAACTTGAGTGACAGTTACCTTCGAACTAATGTAGACATGAGACCGAGAGGTGATTTGAAAACAAATTTATTCCATGTTCACTTTGATTTAAAGGGGTAATTTCAAGAAGCATCTAGGTGAGTTCTGTGGTGTTCAACTGAAAAGTAATACACCTTCGAAAATGATATCTGTCCCATACAATCTGGGTCAAGCAGCATGAGAGCAAGGCATTGAGGGCCACAATTCAATGTTAAAATATGATAACACTCGAAATACAGTCAACTCTCTCTTAAACGGACACCCTCGGGAATTGGAAAAAGTGTCTGTTAGTAGAGTTGTCTCCACACAAAAATTATTCCCATAAGTGCACAGCCAAGAAAAATAAGGTGCATATCCACTTACAGGAGAGTTACATTATTAGGTCTTAATTACATGCTTTATTGGGTAGCCAAAAATAGCAACTGGAGCTCTTTATGGATGTCAATCAGTGATTGAAAACAGAAATGACAAACATGGCCATAACGTGACACCACAAATGTTACTCATCGGACTCTTGATTTGTCAAATGAACGGACAGTTCTGGTGAACAAGGTCATACAGTATTTGTGTTGATTAATTGCAAATTAAAGACAAATTTCATGGCCAAATGTCAATTATTATACATGGGGTGTCTGCTTACGAGAGAGTGCAAACAAAAAAAATCTAAATTTTCATTTTCAAAAGTGTTCACATCCGCTTATGAGAGTGTCTGGTTACAGTAATGTGTAAATACAGAGTTTGACTGGGAGGTAAAAGGGGGAATTGAAAACAGTGTCTGTAAGTAGAGCTGTTTCCTTACGAGAGGGTCTGTTAGTGGAGAGTTGACTGTATGCCTCAAAACTGTTGTGTTCCTGTGTGTACAAAAAAGGTTTACGAAGAGGATGCCATTAAAATATCTAAATGTTTGTTGGTGACAGAGCTGTTCAGAAAATGGATAGTTGCCATACAGAGAGATAATGTAAAAGAGTATAGAGTGACTGATCATCATATGAGGATTTCCTCAAGACACTTTAATCAAGTGATTATCTCACATCACTTGCAGGCTGTAAAAAAACCTCAAAACCATCAGCAGTGCCGTCTATTTTTTTGGAAGCAAGGCTCTCTGGTAAAGAGGAAGCCCCCAAAGAAAAGAAGTCCTGTTAAGCCAAAAATAGTGGTGAAGGGATTGGAAACAAAGCACCATGAATGCGGCAAATGCAAATACAGCTATCACTAGGTGGCAGGTGGAACTGATATATATTTACATTTGCCGTGTTCGTGGTACCCAGTTTCCGATCCCTTCACCAGGATTTTTCACTCGGCAGGACTTCTTTTCTTCGGGGACATCCTCTTCACCATAGAGCCTTGCTTCCAAAACAATACAGACTGTCACACTCGTGGCCCCACTTGTTTTGCTTTGTTCATTGCATTGTTTCCCACGGATTTCCAAGCAAAAGAGATACTGCTCACAGTTTATTGAGGACATCAATATCATAAAATAATGTTTAGCTGCTCTCGTGGAGTCTAGGGGCCTCTAGAAGAATGATCTTGTCAATGGGATGTTCCAGGACCGCGGACTTGTTTGCCCACCTCTCTTGTTTGGTTTTACTTCCAGGATGTGACCAAGGGGCCACAATCTTCTACCAAGAGTACAATGTCTCCAGTTTCAAAGTAACACTTTTATCTTTGCAGTGATTGCCTTCTCACTTATAGCAATTCAACTCCCAGATACTGACTTTTAAAACAAACTCCAACTGAATGAATAAACTAAGCATAAGCTCACAAGTACACATTATGGACCTTTTTTTTGACATTCAAATCAGTTGAATATTTTTTTTCTGCGGACCATCTTGTTCTTGCAGATATTCTTGAGTTACTACATGTATCCCAGCTATCTTAACAGATGCACCACAGAGTCTTTTTTTAATTGCAATAACATTACATTACATACAAAAATTGCCTACTCTACTTACAATGTTAACGTAACTTACAATTTAACGATGCCAATAAAACTTACAATACTAACATTATTTACAATTTGTTAATATCTTACATTACTTTCATGTAGGGGGTTAGCTACAATAGGAGGCTTCCTCACATAATGATTTGTGAGTTAGATTTTTGTTTCTCAATCTTAATTTTGTTTGTCGAAATCGCTAAGAAAGCATCAAAAGAAAACTCTTCTTCTTTTCTTAAGGCAGCATATAAATAATATTTGGCTATAATCAAGCAGAGGTTTAAGTTAAGATGATGAGCGAAGTTATCTGTCACGCCATATATTATTTCATTTTTATCGAGAGTCATCTTACGTGTATCTCCATTTTTGGAGCTCCACCAATTAGTAAAGAGAGACCAAAAAAGCCGAGCTTCCAAACAGGTAGCAAAAAGATGGGTTAACGTTTGTCTTTCTCCACAGAGGTGAGATTTATCATGTTCCTTGATTGACTCTCTAAGAAGTGTCAAATTTGTGGGTAGAATGTGATGGATTAATTTGTATTGGAAAATGGCGAGTGTAGTGTCTTTGGTAACATTAAACAGAAGGCTATAAATGATATGTTCTTTTAGACTGGCTTCTTTCATTCTTCGTTCGGCTGTAGCCATGACGAATTTACTCTTAACAAAATATTTAGTTGCTGATCTGCAAGAGAGTTTATCTAAAGATATGTTATCCTTCTCAGAACATTTTTCCAAAGGTTCAGTAACATTTCCTTTGAGAATATTGATCCACCTTTGAGGGACCACGTGGCATAGACCGAAGTAGTTTAAGAAGTTTGTTTTAATTTTGAACTTGCTGCAGAATTCCTGGAATCTGTTACCTTGAAAAAAGTCTTCAATTTTTGTTAATCCAGCATTGTGCCATTTTTAGAGCAGAGTGCACTATTGGGATGGTTTAGGGGGCTGCTGTTCGCTAAGACACTAATGCAATAATGCCATAAGGTGTAAACTTTAATGTTTGTTTAATTAATTAATTTCAATTAATCAATTAGCCTTGCAGGAAGGGGGCTAGGTGCAGTAGGTACCCGAGTGCACTACGCAAAACATGATAACATGGCAAAAATATATATATGGTTTTGCAAATCTCATGCTATCCTTGTGGTGCCATTCTCTCAAGAACAGAAGCAATTTGCTCCAAGCACATGCGCAGATTAGTTAGCATCAAAGTCAACTATATGTTAGGTGAAAGATACATTTCATAGCATATAAGACGGATGCGTTCTAGCATTGCTAGTGTGATAAACTCCGTTCTCGAGTTCAGATGCACATTTTTTTTATTTTTTGTAATGAGTGATATCACACTCTCGTTTTGGCTGGGGATAGCAGTTATATTTCAGGTAACTGTGACTGCGTATCTTCTGGAATCTTCCCTAGCTCTATTCAGGAAATGTCATCTGCTGTTTTGTAACTATTGTGTGTTTGCCAGAGTTGAAATAGAGAATCGGAACATATTGCTTCTCCTTAGCAGCTTGTTTATTTCCTCTTCTATGAAAGAGAACCCAAAGATCATATTCAGCCGAAACTTTCCCGTGTTAGTTATATGTAAAACTAGTAAATTTGTGACAAAAGAAACTTTGTTATTATTGCCGCAGACTCCATGGCACTTAAAATTTCATCAGTCAATGAGGTGACTCGCTCACCGATGTGGGATATAATTTCGGTCAAGTAAAGATCTCTACCTTCAATACTTCTCGTTGAAATGCTCCTCAGTTGTATTACTCAATGGCATTGTGCATTAGTTTGATGAGGTTTTAATGTTTACACCAACTCGGCTGGCAGCAGAATTAGAACGCACTATTCTGTGATTCGACGTGACTATTTGATAATTAGATTAATTCTTGTTTATCGGTGA
>Ga0099808_1073917_pt1 | contig 9938 bp, 8 predicted proteins | sample OrbTnscriptome_2_FD_81140 | JGI IMG/M metagenome (GOLD analysis project Ga0099808, IMG submission 81140) | Coral microbial communities from Puerto Morelos, Mexico - Orbicella T R B metatranscriptome (Eukaryote Community Metatranscriptome) | ecosystem: Host-associated > Invertebrates > Cnidaria >...
AACATATTTTGAGTGGATTTGAAAACAAGACAATACATGGTGTTTCATGGCATTTCAATTTCTTTAGAACTAAAATCATAAGCCTTGTCTTCCAGTGAATCATCAGTAATCTTACTTTATGTCATCTAATTTCTTGTTGCTTTTTAGGAATGGAGTGGCAAAGGCCATGAAAGAAATAAGTAGTGGTACACAGAAATAAGAGGGTGAAAAGTGGTATTCAGAGCTATCAGACAAGTGTACATACTCCAATCTTTTTTTTCCTAGTTAACAAACTAGTATATTTAGGTACAACCACAGAGGGTTAGTCAGGTATATCGAGTTGCATCACTGTTATTGAATTTGCCTATATTTTTAAAGGCCAGTGTTAAACAGCACTTCTGCTACTCCATGAAGAATTGCACCAGTCCAGATGAGGAGGAGACTGCTCACAGAAGTTGATTACTATCAGGTACAGCACTGTCTACTACATGATCAGGTATGAAAAGGACAAGAAAACTGACATCAATTATTGAAATGTAAGCAAGGATTTCTCTCAGTAACAACTAATCCTAGTGTTTAATTGAATTTTTAAAAATCTGAAATGTAACCACTCATTATTGTGGAACAACCATGGTAGATGGGATCACAAGTGAAAAGCGCAAGAAACCTGGATACCAGTACAGCAAGACCAAAATTACAAAAAGCAAGAGCAATACCTGCTCTGCACAAATTTATTTTAGAATCAAAGGTGTACAAGGTTTGCTGAGGACTACTATCTGGTATATTAGCAGCCATAGGTATTTCTCCTGTGCTTGGTAGTAAGCCTTTAGCTCATTATGCCAAAGAACATGAACAATGAGCAAATAATTTCCAAGAAAGGTTTTGACAAATCACCACAAAGCTACTTTAACACTGAACCATTTCTATAATTGCAGTGTAGTGACACTTACTGGATGGAGTCTTTCAACAATTGCATTCTCATCTACTGCCCAAAGAGAATTCACTTTGCTGACCACGCTTTCAACATGTGCATTTCTCTGGCAGTAATGGATTGGGTAAGTCACAGACAGGTGGATTGGGAAGGTGCTTGCCTTTAATAATCTGCATACATACCAGGGAAGCAACCTTAATCAGTTTGTTGGAGGATGTTCGCCGACCGAATCACAGAACGAGTCACAAAAATCTTCGCCCCAAAACATTTCTATTCAGGGAGGCTGTCTGGAGTAGATTATTCCAGCTGAACTACTGCGCATTGTGAAGCAAGATGGATGACTAACATGCAAGACCTGTTCCAAAAAAGCTATTTTTTTGAAAGAGCCACATACCTGCATTGCACTGTACGGGGAAAAGTCCTGTAGGGTCCTACTTACCTGGTGTGACATTGCACCCTCCTGTTGACAATGCCAACATGCAAGGTACCTGCATTGCATTGTACTCACTTGGCACGACACTGTACTCTATGGGTCAAAAACCAAAGGCTCCTCTAGGAGCCACCAAGTTAACTAAAAATCATGATCAACAGCCTGCCATGAAGAGTTACTCTGCTTGTTTATTACATTTTCAAACTTTGTAATGTAAGCCATTACTTTTCACTGAAATTTGGATGACTGGCTCTATCCCTATAAGGAACCTTTATTTCAAGGATACAGCAAATGAACTTTGCTTTACGGTACTGTATAACAATTTTCATCTAACCTGGATTACATTTGTCTGTTTCCCAAAACAATGTCATTAAGTCACATTGAATGTGGAGTGAATGTGGACCGAATGTGGAGCACGAGATATAATTTGAGTCACAGCGAATGTGGAGCGCGACATATAATTTGAATCAATTGAAAACTCTTTACTCAGATGATTACACCCTCATTAGAGAAGCTGTTTTTTAACGTCCTTTTGACAAGATGTCCTAACGTTTATTTTAATTCAAATAGGTTAACATTCAAAACTAACCTGTTCATTTCATGATCTGCTAAATCCCCAGATGTTGAAGAACACAGTCATCTTTAAATTAAGGCAGTGGAAACTGTTTGTTTTAGGGAGTGGGGGAGACGGTGGAGAGTGGCATTTGGCCTTCTTAGGCCAAATGCTTCAAAGTAAAAGGCTTCAAAGTAAAATGAAGAATGACATGCTCGACGCTCTACTACACGTTCTCATTAATGGTCCTAAAGTGGGAAGAAAGGAATTTGAAGGAGTGATTTGATGCTTCTGTTAAAGCTTGGTTAGCTGCTAAACCATGCCGAAAGTGTCCTCCAAAGTTTGTCAGCACACCATTGGTCGCCAGTTCAAGTGGTACAAGTGAGAATGTTGTAACGGTAACCATGCAGGATGCTGGTGTCCAGACAAATGATGACAGTGTCACTCAGCCAATTCACCTTACAATTGCAGACGAAGTAGATGCAACTTTAAAAGCATTGGAGCTACCAGCCGATGACGATGATGATGATCCAGATTATGGTTCCGACTTTGACTATTCTGATGAAATATAGTATAGTCTTTTCAGCTACATACATTAGTTGCTTGGATTTAGGATTGACTTTTAGTTTTCTTCAATTGTATTTGAGTTGAATGAAAGCAGTAAAACAGTACAGGAGGAGTTCATACATGAAAGTGTACAATCCCTGTAATGTTTGTTTCAGATATTATTATTTGAATCAGAAAAGCAAGTGTGGCTCACCATCTAACAAACGATATAAGCCAATGAGTTAGGTTTGATTATTCATACTGTTATGTATTTAGTAAATTGCCTGAGGCTGCAAACAGTTACAAAATTAGTTACCCTATTGTTTTTCATAAAATCACTTTGTGGTTGTCAATTTAGTAAATTCTCTCAGGCTGTGAACAATTACGATATTGTTTTTCATGAAGTCAATATGAGCTAGTATAGGTAAAAGCTCCATAAATTATTCACAATTTTTGTTTGCAAAATGAAGACATAGAATTATAAATTTTCACCTCAGAATGCTGGAAAATGCAATTCCGAGAGTCTAATTTAAAAACTTTTCCGGGGGGGCATGCCCCCGGACACCCCTAGAGGCTTGCGCCTTCAGCCCTTAGGGTTATAGGGGTGCCCACTTACTCTACCATGAGGGCGCTCCTACCTCAAAACTTAATGAAACCCCTGCTGGAAACAAGGTTTTCCATAGAGCCACCATTTTTAAAAACTCGGACATAGACAGCAGGATCAGTTGATACACAAATTACAAATTGGAAAGAACTTTCCAGGCCACTAGAACTAAATTATGGAACAGCATCCCTATTGAAACATACTCTCTAGGCCATAGTCTAATTACTATCACCATTATATATTTATATATTTCTTATTATTTCATCTATATATTTATTAATTTAATTTTTAAAAGAAAATCCATTTTGATTTTTTTCAATATTTAATCTTTTTAATCTTTTTTACTTAACACACTTTTCAGCCATTTATTGTATAATTCATGTACCGTATATCCCAGTCCACATAAAAGTATATTTTTCTCTTTTTATAAGTGACTCTTTTTATTTTTAATCCCATATATTTAAATATCTTTTATCTTATGTATCACCCTTGCTACTACCACTAATATTACTACTACTAGTATTTATATTACTGCCAAGTCTAAAAGCACACCTACCAAAAAATACTGTAGTTATTTAGAACCATTCTTTATCTCACAAAACATTTTCCATGTGAAATTTCACGTCCATAAATGAGCATTGCATCACTTTAGTGCAGCATCTTGAACAGGCTGTACACTTGTCGTGTAGCTGACTGCAACATTGTTTCAAAAGCCAATGGCAAGAAGTGATGGGTTTAGATCACGTCACGGAAGAACAGAGCAATGTACATGCCCTTATGAATCAACTATCAAATTTCCCTGATTGAGACTTGCTCAACAAAAATCCTCATCCCAGGTAGATTCACTAATTGTCAAAGGCTGAACCACTTAATAGAAAATTAGACAGCAATGTTAAAACTATTTGCAGATTTGTAAGGGAAACAAGGGAGAGAAAATGTTGCTGTTGTTCTGTTAGGGAAAGGGATGGTGTTTCAGCAAAACCAAGTTTGTAACACTGCAGAAGAAAAAAGCAAAAATGAGACTTCCAGATCAAGATGTGAACTGACAGCCTCAACTTCCAAAAGAAGATTTACAAAGAGTTCCCGGTCAACTTCTCTGAGGGTTAAGTTACTTGCCTTCAGAAGAAAAAAGCTTGGCCGGGTGCACACTGGAACATAATTTGCCACCTGATCCTAACAGGTAACACACCTATAGTTCTTTTTGAAGTGCAATGAACACAGAGAAACATTTGACAATGTCATCTTTACAGACCAATGCTCCCTTCACATGGGGAAGCATGCCAAGCTCAGTTTCAGACACAAAAGAGAACAGCCGCAGTTCAAGGGTCATTCCAAACATAGGTACAAAGTTAATATTTGGGCTTGGATTGCCAGGCACAGTGCCACAAGGATCCTTGTGTTTACCAGCAACATGGATGCCAAATTTACATTGAAGAAATTCCCATCATAACCAGGGTTTTCAAATTTAGCCCGCAACCAGCCCAAGTCACCGGCTACTTCAAGCATTTGCGCTGGGTACGTTTCGTATTCCAAATTTTATTTATACATGACTCTGTTTCACCAATGTAATAGCGATCTCATCTTTTTGAGGAAATAAACGTTAACAGATGAGGAAAAAATAACTAAACAGTGTCGCTATTACATGTATAGATACCTTTTGAACTTCAAAACAAGAGCATTTTTTGGCAGAAAGTCTGCTCGTGTGCACTGGCTGTCATTTGAACCTGCATGAATTGGCAGATTTCTTCTTATGTGCACAGTTTCCAAGATGAAGCAGAGGCAGCAAACGATGCTGTCTCTTCTTTCCACAGCCAGGAAGTCACGAAGACAAACAGATAACAATAATTTTAGGAATTAGCGTTAACATATATTACATGTTGTGCCAGCTCTGAAAGCAACAATAAAACAATCCTCTTAGGCTGAATTGACCACAGTATCTGTGGCTGTAGGCACTTACACATGGTGAAGGTGAAGGCAGTCTTCGTTGTGAAATGTTATTCCTGGTCTTGACTGCAGCAAATGTATGTTAATCGAAAGGTTGAAAGGAATCTTAACAATAAAACCCTTCAACAACGCAAGTTTTCAGAATTCCAGACAAACGAAAATGTGAATTTCAGTGAATCGATGTAGAAATGACACAAGACCGCTGACTTTGTTGTGATACTTCATGTAAGTACAAGGAAAGGTGTCAACGAAAGTCGCCTCATGGAAATATTACGTCATTCCATTGATTCATCTTCATTTAAAGCTGGATGGAAAATGAGCGAGTGTTAGAACTGATTATCTTTAACTTGCACAACTGATTTGAAATACTATTATATTACAGTTCAGTATATTACACTTCAATTAGAGGTACAAGAAGTCAAATGATACTGTGAAGTAAGTACTGTACTCAGGGAAATGTAAAAGCATACTGGCGGTACAATTTTGTAAAACGTTGAAACCAACTAGTTTTGCAACGTTTTTCAACACCAATCCTTGTTAATAAGTATACAGTGGCCTTCAACAAAATCAGTTATGGGTGCAAAAAATGCACCAGAATAAACTTCAAAGCATCCTGATTTTCAAAATTTTCCAGGGGCACCCCATTCCCCCAAGTAGAAGGCAGGTGCTCCTTTCCAACACCCTACCCAACAAGGCTGCTGTTAACATGACAAGATAGTGCTCCAGCTACTTTATAATTTCCTCCTGCTAGTTTTTTTCAATTTGAAAATCCTCCATACCCCAACCACTGTTCGTCTGAGCATCATTTCCTGACAACCGCAGATTTCAACAACACAACTTAAAACATACTAGTACGCTACCAAAAGAGTACATGGAATATAAAAGGATTCACTGGTGGATGATGCCCCCACAAAGCCCTATCCTCAGTCCCACAGAGATATTATGGCATGAACTCAAACAAAACCAATAAAAAAGCCCACAACTAAACAGGATCTACTTGAAGGAATTACAAGGTTCTGGAGGGAGAGGATGATGGCAGAAAAGTGTCAAAGCTACATCAATCACCTGAAGGTTCTTTTGATAGTGATGCACTGTGAAGGCCATGGCTCAGGGCAATGACACAAAACAGTTCTTTTTAGGAACACAACAGCTCCTTTGGGAACAGCCACAGTCAATGTAAGTCATGACCAACTTAATCCAATCTCTTGTCCCTTATAAAAAAAGATAAAACAGAAAAGCACTTTGCAGGATTTTCATTAGCAAAGGGTGACCTAGATGAACTGGAAAAAATTGATGACTTCAAAATCAACTGGCTTTCTGGAAGTTTCCCATGTATTAGGAGATGTTTCCAAGTTGATAAATATAGCTCTTTTGGAGAACATTCAGGGAAAAACCAAAGCCTTGTTGAAAATGAAAAGGATTTATTAAAGTTTTAATAGAGAAAGTTTACTCACTCAAAGACCAATGTCTTAGTTCCAGCCTTTAGAATAACTTTTGATTGCAAAATTTGCTACTCAAACATGCTTAGCAACAAACCACTGGTCAATTTTGGAAAACTCTGGAAACAAGTTTAGACCCAAAGAGTAAGACTTTGTGACAGCGCTAGCATTTTTCACCAACCTTTGGTATCTTGATCTCAGTGAAGTTACAATATATTTGTGATTTAAAAGCAGTGTTATTAATTTTTGGATAACAGTAGTTATTGCATGCTTAATCTCTTATATTTACTTATGGCACTGCCTATTTAGAACCTAAGTCCTTCACAGCATATGAAGCACCACATAATTTCACAAATTTGCAGCTTCCACATTCGAAACCCTCAAAAAGATAATTCAAGGTGGCTCTGAGAAATAAGGCTTAAATGAAGAATATCTTCAAGGTCAGCAGCAGATCTATGATGGGTTCCAAAGTACACAGGAGGCAGAAGGACATCAAAGACCATTAGGATTTGGAGTAATGATGTAGGATGAAGTCAAGGTTTGAAGAATAATCAATACCAACGTTGAATTGTTTTTAATCCATCACACAATTGAAGGGGTGCATGGAATAAGGACCTCAGTGACCTTTTGGTTATTGTCCAAGAATTATTAGTTCTTTTTAGACAATAATTAAAACCAGAGCAAACTGTGAAAATTATCAGGGTTTTTTTTCTGCTGGCTACCTGTAAAAAAATCCCTAAAGTTACTAATGCTTCAATTATGATGAAATGTGATGTTAAAGAAAATACCTATGCTGGAAATTCAAAGAAAGAGGGGATTCTCAACAGCCAACATGTGGAAAGGAAAGTACTGTATGATAATTATATATGTTTTGGACAAACACAGTAAATGCAGAGTGCAGTTTAATAATTTCATTGATGCTTTTATTGCTCTTATCATTCATGTTCATTTAGTTGGGATTTTATTTGTTAAAATTATTGCTTTATCGCTGTTATTGCTAAGATTGCAATCTCTCTTTCAAGATTCACCTGAAAATGGCCTGTAACCTAAAAGGAGCTGGGATAACAGGCTACAGTGCATCAGAGGATGTGCCTAAGGTGCTCCATGACATCTTGGTTCTGCTGTACAGCTTGGTTCCCAAAAGACATTGTACAACATGAAGTTCCTGTGGTGCCACTACACTCCTGGTTTTGATTTGACTGGGTCATACTCCGCTATTGAAAGCTCAATGGCATTAAGTGTCTTCCAAGATCTTTTTATGTTATGCCTCAAGGTACTTACCAGTTCTCGCTTTAAGGTTTCTTTTCTCTTATGTGATGGAGCATACTCAAATTAAACAGTGTTGAAGCTTCTCCCTAGCAATCCAAACACACAGTTTGCTGCTGCCTTTTCATATACATATTATTATGGGATGCCTTCCAAGGCCCAATCCGCACATCCCTCACTTTTATGTTCTTCCTGATGTTGATACTGATCATTCAGCATGAAATTTCTTTCTATATACCTGTTTTAACTAGGAACATTGAACATGTTTGCACATTGTTTTCTGCTCTAAACATTTTGTAGTTGAAGAATATGATAGCTGCTCTTTACAGCTCAAGGCCACAAGGTGCAAGAGATTTTATTCAGGACAACCACCAGGTTGGTTGGCAAAATATTCAAAAGGTGATTGTAGAAGATCTTGAACAAGCAGAAAATGATTTGAGTCATAAGGTCCCAGGATTAAAGTATACACATCTCCAGAGATAACTGGACCCGTTTAAAGATAATGAAGGTGTGTTAAGGCTGATGTGGCTGTGGCTACCTCTCTAAATGTTATAAAATAACAAAAAAAAAGTGCCATGTGTAAATAGCAACCAGAAATAGCAATCAAAGGTTAATAAATGGAGTACACAGGCTCCTTTCCATTGCTTAGGTTGTGCAAAAAATCCGATTTTTTACAAGTGCAGAATCGTATTCCTTCACTATCCTTCTATCATGTTTAAAGCAACTTTTATCCATTAGAACCGCTTTTTTCCATAAATTTGACAAATTCCTGACATCTTCCTGAATTTTTGTCCCTAGCAACACCTAAGCAACGGTTGTTTCCAGGTACTGAAAAAGGGTCAAAGAAAGAACAATTTCCCCTAGGGACTCCTCTCTTTTAAACTACAATTTGTAACACTCTATTAGCTAACCACTGACCCTATTAGGGACAGCACGGTTGAATACTCCAACCCAGCCGCCATTTTTTCTTGTATAATATTACACTGCTGTTTTTCACTCAGATACAAGTCTTTTTGTGAAATTTTTCTCCAAAAAATACCACAAGATTTTTCCAGGCCTTGTAAGCAAACGCTTAGAGGAAATCAATTCTCTCAGCCAAAGGAAAAGTCGCTGAAATCCTTAGAGTTGAAAGAGGATGATGATCAGATCGATCGTTCTGCTTCATCAAAGAAACTACAACTGAAGCAATTCAGTTCTGTAAACAATACGCTTGTCATATCATCTCTGCCCCCTGAGTTTTGCTCAGATTTAAGCTTTGTGAATGGAAGTCATGGTAAGTAATAAAACACTATTACAACCACATAAAATGTCTTGGTCTCTTAATGGATACAATTTGACTATAGTATGAGATAACTTAGTATAAACTGTTCCAATCATTTGAGCGCTTCAGCCTTATCATTTCCAACTATTATCTCGATACAGGTACAGCATAAGCTTATATTCACCCAGTTAAAACATCGTCTGCTTACTTTTTGAAAATTGAAGCATTGGATAATTCCCTTTAACATTTTCATAAACTGTTGGATGCTCCATTCAATCGTTTATCCGTTTGCTAGAAATCGTTAAGCTATCCCTTAAAAGCATTCAGAAAAAGCATTGAGAAAATTCAAGCTAGTCCTTTGAACACGTTCGGAAACCGCTAGAAATTTTCACTTGACCATTCAAAGCGTTGACCAAGTCATTCAAAGGTTCTGAAAAGTCGTTTCCTCTCCATTCATAAGGCGTTAATTTTTAGTCATTTAACAGAAAAGCGTTAATGTGTGTTTTCCCGTGGAAGGTCACATTTAAGGATTAGAGCAGTGACAGCAATGTGACACTCACAGGAAAATTTTTCAAAAAACCATTATGTGAATTAGCAAACTCCCATTCATTATAATCCTCTCCCATTCTTACAAAATTTCCATTAATGGAAATTTCTTAAGGTAAAAATATGAAAAATAATAACCACTAATGTAAATTCAGTCTTCTAAATGTTATTTTCTAAATTCCCATTAATGATAATACACTTGATGAAACCGATAATGGGAAATTAAGTTCTTACAATTTAGGACTTACAATTTAGTTACAGAAACTGGATGACAACTCAACTGGCACTTGACAACTGAGGCAGTCAGTTAGATTAAGAAAAAAGGAATTATATTAATCTAGAAGTTCGCGGAGAAACAGCCACAAATTATTAGTGTTTCGATCATTATAATCCTCTCAGCCAGGCATCTCCCCTCCATTCACCATAAGACAGGCATAAA
>Ga0099808_1019682_pt1 | contig 9923 bp, 6 predicted proteins | sample OrbTnscriptome_2_FD_81140 | JGI IMG/M metagenome (GOLD analysis project Ga0099808, IMG submission 81140) | Coral microbial communities from Puerto Morelos, Mexico - Orbicella T R B metatranscriptome (Eukaryote Community Metatranscriptome) | ecosystem: Host-associated > Invertebrates > Cnidaria >...
TTTTCCGTCTACACTAAAACGCAAAGCCGGCGTTTTCAAATTCCTCCGGTTTGAAGGGTGATTTCGAATAGCTCAGTTTTCGAGACGGGTTAGTGTGGACGGTAGGCCTAACCGTAGAAATGAAGCTGCATTTTCAATTTTCTCCGACGTAGTGTGGATAGGCCTAAACGAGTAGCTCAGGCTATGGAGGTATATTGAAATTTCATTTTATAACATATACATTATATGTCTATTAGGTAAAGGAAAAGATATAATCGATCAGAAGATTCAGATCATGTCAGATTGATCTAGTGACCATTGTACTTGTGGACAATCACCTAGAAATGCTAGAGTCATAAAGTTCATGTCATAAATTTCCTATGTAGAATATCAAACCAACAAAAAAAGAACTGTGCGATTTATATACAGCGAGCTGTAGTCATTCGCGTTCTTTACATAGATAAACCGGGCCAAGACCGAGCTTGATACAAATGGTGAACCCAAGAAGTAAAGAGCTCGCCTTTCGTGAGAATGGCTTAAATAATTAATCAGCGTCGTCTTAAAGCAGCTGGTAAACGGTAATCTACCTCTTTAAACAGTGACAAGCTTTAGAACCATAACTCACAGAAACAATTTCGAGCGCGCCTCACAATTGCACGTGTATAAGCGGCTGGACATGCGTTTTTTTTTAGCTTGAATTTCGCTCCTACGTTCTTGAGTTATACTGATACCGGCGAAACTGGAGGTGGCTGTAGTTTAAAGAAAGTTGTACAATGTTGGAAGTCCTGTGATAACACTTAATTTTCTTTGCTATGTTTAAAACCGTTTTATTTGTTATCCAAATCATGAAGGCGTCAGGCTAAGCGGCGGGGCTGCCAATCTGTTTAGTCGACGAAGTAACAACACGTCTGAGTGGGCTTTATATTAATCTTTTTTCACAGCACTTGGTCCAAACGACCTCAGTCGTGCATGCAATCTGGTTGGTAAATTGGAGGTTCAATTAATATCTGGACAGCTCGTTCGAGCTTTAATAGCAGCCTTATTGATCAAACGTTTCAGTAAAAACATTGACTTCGTTCATTTTTAATTATTTTTTAACTGCTTTGGGTTTCACGTAGGCGGAACGAAATAGGGAGAGTTTAACAAATTCCCCTTAGCCTGCGTGGCTTGCACGGCGGCTAGCACGCAAGTGGCACAGTCGTGTGGGATTGGTGAAGAGTCGAGTCGCGGCTTAAAATGGCGAGAATAAAAATAATGGCGCCTCTGTCACGAAAAAATCGCTTGCTTAAGAATTCCGCTCGTTAAGAAGGCTAAATCCTCCTTGGCATCCCGTTTCCGAAAAGTTTCTGATTATAAAGCCTGATCAGAAATTGTGCAAAAATACTACAAAAATTGCCTCGTCAGCAATTTGCTTCCTTGATACGTAATCAGTGTCTAAAGGAGGCGCTGTGGCCTATTTGTTACTGGGCTGAACTGCAGATCGCACCGACTAAGTTCGAGCCCTGGCCGAGATCATTGTTTTGTGGTTTGGAGCAGAACGCTTTGATCTCACAGGGCCTCTCTCCACCCAGGTGTATAAATGGGTACTGGGGAAATGAATACTGGCGGTAACTTTTCAATGGACTAGCAACCCATCCAGTGAGGAGAAGAAACACTCCTAGTCGCTTCATGCCACAGAAACCGGAGATAAGTGGCCCGGCCTAACGGTCCACTAGACTGTACTCGAGCGCAGACTTTAAATGTGTTGCTTGGAAACTTAGGCTTAACCGTTAAGCGCAAGCTAAGCCAACGCTCAGAATATCTGCTCTTCTATTTAATAACGTAATTATTTCCTTCGCTACCTGTCAGCGACTTGTTACTCGGAGAAAATGTTATGTTTCATTTATCAATCTGGCAGCCGACCTGACGTGTCTTTTCTTGTTGCATATGCATATTACTCTGACACTGGATAAGAAAAAATATCCTGAGGACGTAATGAAATGAAGTTGTAACCCTTTTTAGGCCGGGCATTTTTTTTATGATTCAAAAGTACTGAAAATGAACTGAGAAATGCTAAAATGTCCTAAAGAAGTAAAAAAAGATTATACAAACAAAAACAAATTAAAAAATTAAAATAAAACATGAAAAATAAGAAAATTACAGTTTTTGAAAAGTACTTCTGTCAATTGACGGTTGCCATGAAAACAACAAGCTCCAAGTACAACCAAATGTCATACCAAATTGTTCCTCAAGATAAACATCATTCGCTAAGTCTCACAGGTTGATAAAGTCATAAATGATGAGACTCGGCGCGGGCACTTCCTCACCCCGAGCCATAAGTCTTTAAAATCGGCTTGTGGAAAAAGACTGAATTTTACAACGGTAAAGCTATTTGTATGCACATATACATGAAACAGCTGCAAATAATGTCAATTTATACAACCTCGTAACATGCTCAAAACACAGCTTGACAGACTGTCTCGATAGAGTGATCCGCCCAAACGACAGTGAAATTTATATCAGTAACAAAAACTTTAGTAACGTAAACTGTAATAACATGAACGTTTCCCTAACTCTGCAGAAAAGTTGCCGTGGAAAAGAAAGAAAGCGAAATAAACCAATTTCGGAAAGGCTATTTACAACAAGAGATAGACTGGTACAAGTTATATTATTGCGTCAATGCGCTTAGCTATAGGAGTACTAGTGAGCCTCAATAGTCCAGTCTTAAAAGGTGAAGCAGCAGAAAAATACAATAAAATTGATCCAAAATTGCTCTAAGAAAAAAGTAGATGAATTGTCAACCTACTGATTCCAAGTTTTTCCCGCGTAATGCAGCCGGTCCGGTCCAATTTTATTCCCTCACTGTTTTTCACCCTAACTTCGTAACCAGTTCCGTTCATTTGTTTGTTTATATAATCAATTTTTTTTTGCTGAATTTCGTAACACCACGATTGGATCGCTTCATTCCTTTTTCTGCCAATAAATAGTTTTTTTCTTAAAGGTTGGCACACGCTAGGGGACGTAAAGTAACAATTTTCCTCGTGCAAAGTGCCGGAAGAAGTTCTGTTGTGGGGAAGACATTTTGTCCCCTCAGCATGTTGCAAGAAATTCAGTTGGAAGTAAATTTCGTGCGTTCTGAAGCAGAGACAAAACGACCTCGATTTTTCAATGTCGCATCGTCTACACTGCTCCTGCAACCGTCCTCGCTTCAACATGAACCAATATCCGCTTCGTGTGAACCAGCTACTGTCCCTGCAACATGGGTCCTAAGCGTGCTTGTCCCTGCTTCACGTCCCCATAACGTATCCTCTAGTGTGTGCCGACCTCTATATTAATCTTCAGGTTTGAAGTTTCATTCCTGTTGGTTTCAAAAGACCCCTTTTTCATCCAGAAATACTGCCTGCCAAAAATGTTCTGCATTGCTGTGTGCCGGCTTAGTAAAGTTGCTGGTTCAGCTCTATAAGTGATATTCGCATGATGTTCCTTTTACCGTGATACAAAATTGAAAGATGTTAGCGATAAAAAAATGTCTAGAAACAAGTCTCAAGTTGAACGCATACAGAATTTTTTTTTTCTAACTCCTTTGGCACAAAACATCATGATTTATCAGTGTCATTACATCAATTTTTCGCCGTTGATAAAAATACCGTGACGAAATGCTCAAACCGATACATTAATTCCGTTGTACCTTTTACAACTGATCATTATCCTATTTTATTTTTGAGGCTAATTGCCTCTTAATTCCCGCACCGATCGTGTAACCGATTTTGAGTAAAGCTCTTTGAATGGGGCATTGTCAGTGCAAATCAGGTAGTGCCTGTGTAGTTTGCACTCCCTCAGTGTAGCAGGATACTTAAAGAGCGGGCTAACATTTAACAGAGAAATCGAAATATTTGAGTCAAGTGCTTTAGATCTAAGCATGAATGTGGCCGATTTAAAGTTAGTCCAGATCAGACTAACTGATTTACTTTGGATAGCTGAGTAGTCCAGAACAACTTGATTCTCTGTTAACATCGTGATCCTCGATAACAGAGTTCCGTGTAAGCCGCGTAAATAATGTCTGTACAACACCTTTTAACGTTACAGCTAAAATAGAAAACGAGTGTCGATATTCAGCAATACTAAACTGCGCATTGTTCACCTTATTACTGAGTAGAAGAGCTGGTCTTACCTCGGTAATCAATTTCCCTTCCGTTAGTGACTGCGTTTTCTTGGACGTTTTTGGCCAGCAATTGTTGTTCCACTGAGAAGTACAGCTGTTTCATTTTTTTTTTAGAATAATTTGCATGCTAAATTTGTTTCATACGAGAACGACGAGCGTCCTTCATCAGCAAGATATTCATTGTGAGAGTTATTACATTTCCGAGACCTTACAGTAACTATTCTCGACCTCCTCGTGTACCTTTGTTCTCCTCAATCAGGGTCAAACAAAGCAAATTTTAGAAGTTGTTTTCTTCTTGGGAAGACAGTATGAAATTAGCATTTCAGTCGTTATTTATTGAGGGTAAACACGACATTTCAATTGCGAACCATTTTCTCTCTAGTAATTTCCGTCGGTGTCATAAAACATGCTGTTAAGTCAACAATTTCGTAACATTACATCGTGAAATTTTCATTTGTAGATATTTTTAAATATATTCCGCGTGCTAATGCATGTAATTAGCAATTACGACGTCTTCATTGGCATATTCAAGGCAGACTTTGAGGACTTGTTCATTGCTTTTACCGATACTAGAAAACTGAGCCATACTTGTTCATGGATTGATCATGTTACGTGTCTAACATCAACTTTCAATTTAGCTGAATAACCTATCAGTAGTGGTTTCTGAAAAGGCATATCAGCGAGCTTTAACTTGTTTTAGATTATATTTATGCTACAACTTCAATGTGGAAGTGAAAACATCACTTTAGAACTAACACACTGAGTCCACGTGCAACTTTTCACACTTTTAGAGGTTTTCAGAACAACTTGGACCATAGTTTGGAATTGCGGCAAGTATTCGCTTTATATCAGAAAAAAAATAATACTAAATAATGATAACTAAACGATCAAATGTTTAACTGAGTATTCCAATACCGAGCAGTTTACAAAATACTCAGATGAGATGAACAAGTTCTCTAGAAGCTATACGTCCGTTACGTTGTTTGGTGACATGACACATCGTACAAGATGATTGGACGGAACATCAGAAACCGTTCGCTTACAGATTGACATCGAGGCTTTGAAAGCAAAGCGATCGACCTTTTCTGAGAGAAAAAAAATTCTTTGCGATAACATTTTATTTCAAACTCAGAAGCTTTTGGTACTTTATCCAGACAATTGCAACCGACATCTATTTCGTTGTTTGGTAACATGACATATCGTACAAGCTGTCAGTGGACAAAACATTAGAAAATTGACATCGAGACTATGAAGACGAAGCAATCAACTTTGCATGAAACCCTCTGAGAAAAGACATTCTCTTCGACAACATCGTAAATTTAAACTCAGAAATTTTTGTACTTTATCCAGACCATTAAAACTGGCAGAACTGCAACTCTTTCCTTTGTTACATATCTCTACAACAAAGCGAAGGTTTAGTCACTGTGGAAATATGAGGTGTTTTAATAAGACACATCGCATGAATCCATGATACGGATACGACACCAGCTTGTGTAAATAAAGAAACGTTTTAGCCACCAAGAATAATATATTCAATTCAGTATGATACAGCAAAAGGAAATATATTAGTGGGCTATATTTATAATAGTTAATGGTAATGCGATCTTTGTGCGACCTTAAGCTGGAAACTAGCCTTAAAAATAATTATGAAATTACTGTTTTACATCATATTTTAATCGTAATACTGATATGTCCCATTCAAATGAAAATTATTTCGCCCAGTTCAAAATGACTTCTAAATGCATAAAGAGCCCATTGAACTTTTCAGTCTTATTTTGTCAGCATTAAAAGAAATAGATATTATTATCTGTTAGATAATATTCTGTGTTTCTTCGGTTATTTCGGAAAAGATGAAGCCTATTAGTGACAATTCTCACATTGTATTCTGCTAACTTTCGCCCACGGGCTCACCAGAAACGCATGTTCCTTAATATTCACTATTGGAATTGTGGATAATGGAAATTTTCCGGCCTTGAAATAGCTCGTGAATTATACTCTAGAATTTTGTTTTGATGGTAAAATAAGTGGCATAATTTGTTAGTGTTTCACTAAAGACAGAACTCGGGAGTCGTTAGAACACCCGCGAGTTTGTTGAGAATTCGTGTGTAGCTAGACAATCTTAGACAGTGATAAGTTGGCCTTGAAATGTTTCATATCCCATACCTGCGACATCCACGGACGATAGCAATTTATGTCCAAGCTTCAAATTCACAATTTCGCAACAAACTAAGATATTCCCAATTTGTCAACAGCAAAGCGTAACCCACGCTTATTGCCATAATTGACATTTTCTACCACATCTTAAAACGCATTTCAGTGACATCAATTTTCTCATTGTTAAATATTTAATTATTTTACCACAGGAGCTTCTTCTAATGCTGCTTTTACTACGGGATACTCTTTAGAATTAAACACAAATAAAAGTGACGAATAAAGAAGGAAATTGTAGATAAATGTAGGACAATTTTTTCAGGTGCTTGGTTTTACTAGATTTTGGATAACCCAGCAAGAAACGGATCAACTAAATCTTCTTCTCGTGCGGTGTATTCATATCAGTAAACTTGAGTGAGTATCTATGTGTTTAGGTCTTCTTTACATGTCAGGTGAAAGCTACTAGTAAGCTACTTCGCGAGGTATCTAATTGGACACTTGTTACTGACCATCACAGGTTAACACAGCCTGGACAGTTAAGTTTTTTTCTGAAATTAGTAATCATTGCAAGCGGCACGTGAACTCTTGTTTATTTTTTTTTACATACAAATCTACAGATTGCCTCTTTCTTCAAAATGACAGTTACAAACTGCTTGACCAGATTGTGTAGAATTAAAGAATCCGTTCTAATATTTCGTTTCTCTGTTGATGACCCAGCTTATATATTATTATATTTTCGGACAGAAACGGGGGTGGTAAGAGTGAAAACAGGCTATAAAAGACTTTGCAACCACAATAATTGATAATTCATAACTTGCCGTGTTTCTCGATTCTTTTTGCCAACTTTCTCAAGAAAAGAAATATTAATAAACAGTGATGGCACCAGCTAAAAAAACAATTAAAAATATTGCGGCTTTTCTTTAGTGTTGCATCAATGAAAAGCGCGGTGCATGATGATTCCGTGTTCAATTGCACAAGTTGCTACACTTCACTACGTGAAAATTAAAAAGCTTGCCTCAGGGCTGGACATCATTCAGTTCTTTCCTTCATGAAGAGTCTATCCTATCCGTCGATCAATATCGCTAATTACAACTGAAAATTAGTCTGAAAGAATTTGACGGATGGGTATTTACATAGATTAAAGGTAGCTTCTTGATACAACGCAAGGGCTGACTTCCAAACATGTCTAAACAACTGACAAATCCATCAATAAAATAAAAGGCTGTGTCGTCAATTGATATGAGACAAGCAGGACTGTACAGCTGGCCTAACGCCAAAAGATGAGAAAATGAAACAACTATGGTCAGTTTTAACACGACGACAGTATATGTATACGACAAAAGACCGAAACAAAACAAAACAAAACAAAAAAAACACACAGTAAAGACTACAGTAAGAGTTTATTTGATTGTCGAAATTAAGCCACCGATCAGTGATAGCCCTGAAATGAGTCTTTTGAGACGCTGAAACAATTATTTGACAGGCCATGTGTTATTCAAATGACGTGTTTAAAATTTAAAACGCAGGACTGCATGCACTGAAAAAAGTGTTTCGATTTCGCAAAAGATCTAGAGACACTACTTTCCTGCATTTATTAAGAAAGACGGCGAGCCAATATATTTTTATTCAGATCGAATAAATCAAGCATGTTTATAAACGATGCTAAGTCGATATAAAATTTTCTTCTTCACCTGTATAATATTCACATGACCTCAAAGTAGTGAGCCTTTTAGATGGCGAGTACTTAAATTTTCGAACGACAACCGGGAACCGTGCGTGAGTGGTATTCGATCGATAGAGGCTTTAGGTCCCGTCTACCGGCTACGCTGGAGAAATTTGAAAACGCAGCTTTATTTTTACGGTTAGGCCTACCGTCCACACTAATCCGTCACGAAAACGGAGCTTTTCGGAAACGTTCTTCAAACCAGAGGAATTTGAAAACGCCGCCTTTGCGTTTTCGTGTGGACGGAAAACATTTTGAAAACGGAGCTTTTCGAAAACTATGGCGTTGCGATAATCATGTGATTTACCTGTCTGAGTTTTCCTCAAACACACATCTAAAATGACCGGTTATTGCTGGGCGTTTTCAAATTTCTCCGGCATAGTGCGGACGGGAAACAACTGATTCGTTTTCAGAGTGAAACCTGCGTTTTCAAATTCCTCCGGCGTCATGTGGACGGAGCTTTCGAACTCTTATCCAATAATCACCATACGTGACATGCTTTCACAACAGGTTTCTGGGAATTGCGGGATTTTGAAGCCTCTCTGTTGGCTCTTTTTCATTTTTGCTTTCCTTGGCTTCAAATCGGCTGGAAAATATCCATGATTTTATTTTTAACCTGCAAAACGTGACGACATCGAGTATTAAAGCAGTAAGGGGATTTCCGACCCGGAATCATTGACAGAAGCGTCGATAAGCCGACAAGCCTTATATTTTGACCCAGTGCCAGTTTGACGTTTGTTTGTTATTAACTCAAGTTTCTAAAAGCGCATATAGCCACGGGCTTTGTTGCCATAGACAAGACAGCGAGTATAGTCTAATGCCGTCCGCTCACTAGATATTTTGAGTATTTTATTAAGCCAGAATTGGAGAATAATTTTTCTTTTTAACAACAACGTACGTGCAATGACCGTGTATCTACGAACTGTTAGCGAGGAGGGCACGAATTGTATCAAAGAATTCACATGTTAATAGCACGATGACAATCCACGCCACTATATAATTTTTCCAACCTTAGCATAAGAATCAGAATAAAGTCTCAGAGCACAGCCAGGTTTTTTCTTCGAAAGTAGCCTTTGTTTACACTAGAGTGAGTTGGATACGACGTCAAAACAATTTTAATCGTTTAAGCTCTTCTGGCCAACGAGTAGTTAGCCGCCGACCTTCTTCAATTTTTTTTCCGAAAGTTGATCCTAACAATTTGTAGTGCAACAATAATAACTGTAAAGATTTGCGCCCTATGAGAGACAGTATTTCTGTTAGGATCAAACAACAGGAGGAGTAGCAACTTTGCATTGAAATCCAACTGTCTCTTCTGATCTCTCTCATGAAGGGTTGTGATGACGGTACGGCGATATTACAGGGCTCTTTGAACTTAGTGAAAGAAAATTCCGCATCGTTCCCTAACCTGAAAAACGATTGCTTTAAATAGCGTACTAACCTTATATGCCTACGATCGGAAGGCGACAATCACAGACTCGATGCGTCTGTTTATGTTTGCTCTTGTCAAGGAGAGACGCATTCTTGAATCAACCTGTGAAACGCTGAGCAAAAATGCATATGTAAAATGTGCGTGCAAGCTTCATTTGAAATGTGCATTTAAGCACGTGCGACATGTAAAGTGGTCATCTCTTGGTAACAAAATGAGTTAACCATATGCAAAAGTGGTCGCTATGCAATTTTTTCCTATATCAGTAATGTCACGTACGCCAGCAAAACAGAGTATTTTTTCTCGAAATGTCTCCGTGTTCTAAGATTGTTAACGCTGTAAGGCATTTGTAGGTGAAAATTACACACTAGCAATTATAGGTAACAGACCCCTACACGGCAACTGGTCACGAAATTGAGCCTTAAAAACTAACAGTTTTTCACCCGATAGTAATTGGTTCGGCTACTGTTTTCATTTAAAATGAATTAAAATATATACAACTG
>Ga0099808_1239846_pt1 | contig 9863 bp, 6 predicted proteins | sample OrbTnscriptome_2_FD_81140 | JGI IMG/M metagenome (GOLD analysis project Ga0099808, IMG submission 81140) | Coral microbial communities from Puerto Morelos, Mexico - Orbicella T R B metatranscriptome (Eukaryote Community Metatranscriptome) | ecosystem: Host-associated > Invertebrates > Cnidaria >...
AGAACAGTGTTGACAGAAGGGATTTAATGTCAATTCGTAGTGGGCAAAAGATGAAAAAAATCTAACGACTGGATTTTTTTTAAATAAACAAAAACCATTTTTTAAGCCTTGTTTTTAACCAGGCCCGTTGCCATGGCAACAGCACACACCTTAGCCAAAATGCGAGAATAAACTTTTGTGTGATTAACCTTGACTCTTGCAAAAAACGAGCGCCAAAGCATAAATAGCTTAAAAGTAATGGTGAATTAGGCATAGGCTCTTGAAAACTGTGTTCGGCCACCTTAAATAGTTGTAAAGACTTGTCTAAAATGTTGTTACCAGAAATCCAAAAGACAAATGTCACATAATTCACTCATTTCTACACCTTTACCTTTGCAGTGATTGCCTTCTCCCTTAAAATGGTAATTCAACTCCCAGCTACTGACATTTAAAAACAAACTCCAAACAAATGGAGTAAAACTAAGCATAAGCCCACAAGTATGTATTGTGGACCTACATTTTAATTCAGTAATGTACACATACATTTTTAATTTCAGGAATGTGTGATGCTCCAGTACATCCTTAACAAAAATGTAATGTAAATACAAACATTACAGTCGAAGAATCATGAAAGACCATGATCACTGAAACAAACTAAATAATACTATAGGAGTATTAAAAGTATGACCAAGGTTTGCTGATCAATAAAACCATTCCAAAATACATTGAACTCTCTTGTAAAATATATACCAATATGTACATAGAAATATACACAAAGACCATCTTTACAGTATCCTATGAACTTTTGCTAATTTCAAATTTTGTTCCAGTCCGAGTGGAAGCAAATCACCAGCAGTTCTTTTATTCTTTGCACAGTTTTAAAAGCATGTGTCTTGGCAAATACTGTGCTCTGACTAAATTCCTTACAAGTGAAACATTCATATGCTCCCTTCTTTTGCCTCCAAATTTTTAAAGTGGATCTTGGTTGAATTTTTTTTGCAATAACATAATCCACTGCGGGACGGAAAGGGAGAACCTGACTATTTTCACAAAACATTTCACAGAAATCTGTAGCTCCTCTCAAGTCTGGTCACTTGTTTTCACTCCTGTTGAGGAACATGTTTGGTTCATGGGCCAGCTTTTTCCAATTCCTGAAAGTACTTTAAAAACTCATTCTCTGACTAACTAGTCTCCTGTCAAGTGGACTTCAATACACACTCTGAAGGTAATTCCCTTGAAATGTGTTCTACTATCAAACTCTTTTTGAAACTTGGCATAATATTAACATTCATGATATGAACATTAAAAAAATGCAATAAAAAAATGGGTCACCATACTTGTTTACGCGTCAGCAGGCTCTTAAAATGGGGTATTTTCACTGGTTGTGCATTAAAAATTCGAATCACCTTCATACAGAATTAAGTCTTGGTTACTTGAAAGACACAAAATTTTATCTTGAAAGTAAAGCTTCTTTTATTGACATAAGCAGTATTGCTTCGTTTAAGCCGTTTTTGATTGCCTGGTTGTGGGAATACTGCACTTTTTTGGACAGTTCCGTGGTTAGCTTGAAGTCATCGCCTTGGCCGAAATACACCCAGTATGGAACTATTTTCCAAAAAATATCATGTTCTACTTTCAAACTTTTTTCTTCTTCAAATATGTTCTTTATTAGAATGTTCTTAGCAAATACCTGGAAAAAAAATTGGGGGTCACCGTGCTCATTCAAGAGAAAAGGAGCATTTATTTCACTATGGAGCTTAGTTTGAGGGAAATCTCTTACATTTTGTATGAGCACGGGCTCATGTGTGCGCACTAATGACGCGAAACTCGTACGCAATATAATACTAAGGAATCACCTTAAAGTGAAATTGATTGCGCACCGTTTGCATTTAAGCAGTCAAAAAAGTTGTTCATGTTTCTAACAAACTATGCACTTCTCCTACACTGTATCTTGATTAATTGATTTCATTCACAAATACATCGAGTAGTTGTAGCCAAGGTATTCGCACGTCATGTTGTTTCTGAACTTGATCATTTTGTTCCTCAAAAAGCTGTTTAATATAAATACATAGAATAACAAAAGAAGTAGAATAACCCTTGTGTCCCTAGCATACACAGTTTCAGTTTTAAAAAAAATAGGTCCGCAGTGCATACATGTGTGGCTTACAAGTTATACTTTTAATTAGGATAAAACTGAATAATTATCATGAAAAAAAATGAAACACACTACTAGGATTTTCAACTCACAAGGTCAGTGATTGATAGCAGAAGGTGAAAATATGAGATATTTTAGAGAATAGGGTGCTATTACAGAGAACCACAAAGTGTGCTTGTGTGGAGCTTCCAATTATTTAGTTTTATCGTACTAGTAGTTACGATATGGTAAATGAGATGCTGCCGTATTGTAAATAAATTTGCTAATTTGTGAGTAATTGAAACTTATTGCTTCAGCTTATAACTTAAAAGATTAATAGGCCTTGATAAATATATCCCAAACCAAACTTAAAAAAAAAAACAAGAAATATGAATTTTCCTTAATTAAGGGTTTAGCACACTATTTGAGAAAGTCAGCAAAATCAGCAAAAGATTAACTGATTTATTGTATTATACATTCATTGTATTATTTCCTGCTGCAAAGCAAGCCCTTTTTAAAAAAAAGTAGGCAATCGGTTAATTGGGGAACATTTGCCATTTTTTGTGCTAGCTGATGAGATGAGATCTTGATTTTGCTACTGGATTGTAGGTATCTTTCAATCAATCAATCAAACAGTAAATCATTCAGTCAATAATATTTTAGCTTCATATATACCACAAAGTACACACTCACACCATACGTGTATCAAAGCCTGCAAATAATTGATGGTTATTCCATGAGTGCAGGTTAGATAAGAGACGATGGATAGCTAACGAGGCATGTAGCGTTGAGTTGACTATAACCAACAAGCGTGAGTGCAATAATTGTTTTTATTATACATTCTAGTGACCATCTGTCTTCTCATTAGCTAAACGCCTACCGTTAATTCTGGGAAACAGCGCAAAGAAATCATTGTCTAAATCTCCAAATATAATAAGCTTGCTTTTCAAACAATGTGATTATAATTTCAAAGTACAGTAAAAAATGCAAATCAACTCTAATATGGTAATTTATTTCACTTTTGAATATCTAATTTGGACAAAGGGAAAAGGTCACAGTTCAATCATATTCAAACTGAGGTAAAGAAGCATACTTACTCAAAAGGGTAAAAATATATTCCGCAAATTGACCGCTTTACAGTCAACTGATCATTGAATGACCTCTTCTGTGACTTACATTTGTAAACAAGTAATTCCACAAACTCCATCCAAATATAAAGTGATGAAACATATTACCTTCTTGTTTCCGAAAGTCTTGAGGAGGTGTCTGTGATTTATATTGTTTTCAAACTCAAGCAGTACTGTCTTTGAATTTGTGAACGCTGATGGAGACATTTTAAACTTCTGACAGCTCAAAGCAATGAATATTGCCTTTTAAAAGTACAACGGCTGTAGAACCTGCACTGGACACATGCCAAGTCTGTCCTAGCTTTCGCAAGGAACTTTACTCCCACTGTCTCGATTTGTCGACTTGCATGAACACCTGAAAGTGAAACAACAATTCCAAACGGGTTTCGTTATTAATTTTGTACTTAAATACAAAGCTAGATTTTTAACGCGTAAAAGAAATGATAAGATGCAAAACTCAAGACCAAGCTCAAAATGAAAAACAACTTACCTTTAAAACTATAAGCAGGGGAAACTAGAGACCACACTTACAACCGAAATGGCTGACTCAGACTAGTGCGCCATGGGCCACAAGACCACGTGATTGACTCTCGTAGACAAATAAATAAATAAATCCGATCATGACATAGTGTGGCTACACACTTTTTGAAAGCCACACAATAACTATCTCTTCAGGTACACCTGGAGAACAATAAAATTTAACATGTGGAGAAGCACCATCCCATGTGCTAGTAAAGCTCTTAACCACAGAGCGATCCTATAAAAGGCAAGGACATGCCACTTTTGAAGCACTTTGTTGGCTTTTTTGTGCAATGGTGGGCCGAAATAATGGTCGCATAACATGGATGTTGTGAAGAAATAGCATTTTTTTTCATCAAAACAACAGAGTCATTTACGTAGAATGACATAAGGTAAATAATGAAAATACAGTGAAAATAAAACTTATATTAACTCTTTAGAAGATGCCTTTGGAACAACAAAAACGATGAATTATCCTCATCACTTCACAGAACAGTCAAATTTCGCTGCTAACTAAAATAACAAAGCTGATGTCTGCGCTCAACGAGCTATCTGTTTCCATTTATCTCAGCACGCTAAGAACAAAAACAAATCTCGTAAGAGGTGATTTTGGTTAGCCTGTGAACACAGAGAGATTTTGGTGGGATATTTAAAATTATTCAGATTTATGAGCATTATGATGGTGCAAACAAAATGTAAATTGAACAATGAGTTATTCCTCAACCTGCTCTACATTCAGAGCAAAGAAATTGGAAACAAAAAGTACTACGAAGAAACAAGAGAACTTGAAAAATGGCAAAGTGAGACGCTACAAAGGAGAAGGAAGACTCATGGCTGAAAGCAATAAAAACAAAAACTGCGTTCGTAAAAGGCCCACTGAATTTTAGCAGCAAGAGTACAACAGCAGCCAATGTTCACCTTATGGAATCTCTTTTAGATGACTGGCTGAAGAATAACCATATTACCTTAGATATATTGCATTACCTTCGCAGTCTGCTTGTATCTGTTTTTATCAACGAGTTTTAGTTTCCAAACTTATTTCTCAACTCCATTAATCCTCGAAGGAGCAAAGACACTCTGCCATCAAAGAAACTAGATATGGCATTTTATAAATTTGAGTGAAGAGCTTCAATTCATATGATTGACTTTCGCAAGTGGAGGAACAGAATTATGAAGTTGAAATTAAAAAAGTCAATTTTCTTTGTAAACTCTTCTCCTGAAGCTATTGTTCATTTAGTTCAAAAGGCATTGCTTACTTCTAAAATAAAAGAGAAAATTACACCCGTCGCTCACCAGAATTTTGTGGCAACATGCTAAAATTAGACCTGAGTGAATAAGCCAATCAAATGGGAGCATTGGTCGTCCATTGGGATTTGTGATTGGCAGGCTGAACACCTCAGCCTCATTATATAGGATTGCTCCATGTATCCCTCTGTTCTTATTCCTAATACACTTCCAAAAAAATGTTTAACAGTGCATAGGACTTGATGGTGGTGGTAGGAAAAAAATGCCACAGGCATTAATTTTTCCAAGTTTACAAAAAGACTGACTCCCATAACGACAAACATACATTCCTCTGCAACAGTAGAGCTCACCTCAGATGATAATGACTTCTCAAGTTCATCAATTCTGTTTTCAGTTGAGCCTTTGTCAACAAATCCAATCAACTTAACTACGTCATCAAAAACAAGGTCTTTCCTAATATAAAATTCATCATATATTTCACCCATCCAAGAATCAGTATCTTTGAGATCAGATCTTTCAAGAAAATCTTTCTTAACTAAATCTAGAAATGATGGATCAAATCCTAGACCAGATTTACCGTAATGATTCAATTTAGCGTCCGGGGCACTTATTTACTTTTGGTACCATGAGGGAGGCTGCTTATTTGAGAGAGGGTCCTTATTCAGGACAGGGCACTTATTTGGGACAGGGCGCTTATTTCTTTTTTGAGAAACAACCTAATGTTCAAGACAGAAATTGGTCCATATTCACTGTACAGATAGAAGGTGATCTCTGCATTCTAACTAAATAAAAAAATCTTTAGGTCCTGGAACTCGTTTCCGAGGAAAAAACGAGGATTTGTTTCTCACAAAGAAAAAGCCACCATTTTGTATATGCTGTGTATGTGCACGCGCGCTAATGACGCAAAAATCGTGTCCAGTAGGGATGCGCAATGTAATTCGGAGGAATTGGTTATTGTTGAAGTTAAACACACCACATGAGTTGGAGCGAGCATCAAGGGAAATACTATCGAGAAATGAAGCTCTTAAGTGCTCTTTCAAAATACCTTGCATGCCTGCCTGGTGGTTGCGAGGTATCATGAAGCCTTGATAGACCAGTAAGTCATTAGCATGTTTTAAAGAACCAAAATGTGCTTCCTGATGTTCAAACAAACTGACACAATCGAGTTATTGACATTTGAAGTCAGATCAGTCCAGGCAGCAAAGTCCAAGAACAGTTCTTGCCCAAGAAAACAATCCTTTCGTGAGTTGTGGCCATTTGCCAAGCGTTGCCATCGTCAAAGTTTGGAAAGCAAGAACTGATTTTAGACTTATAAATTATTATATAGCTGTGTCTCACAAGGCCTAGGAACTACCAAATTCACAAATTTGATTGGCTGAAATTGATATTGAAAGTGGTCTAGATTTTCCCATCTAGACCACCATCTAGACTGGTTACATTTTGTGGTGATAAAGTTGCAAACTAAAATACAAAAATATTGACTATTTTCTTCTAACAATATTTATTTATGGAAGTGACAAAAAGCCTGATGAGAAAACAAGTAAAGAGGACGAGCAAACTTTGGCAGACCAAAGTTTGGCTTGTCGCCGTTTGCAAGCAAAATGTCAGTTAGTACAAACCAGTTACATTAAACGAATTTTAAAAATTGTTCCTTGTTTGCCATATAATAAACATCTTATTAACTGAGCTTAGTCAGTCTGTATGGGAGAATCTTGACCTCGGTTGTCTGTACACACCTCACTGTGTTTGGTCTGTACTCAAGACCTCGGTCAAGAGTCTGCCATACAGACCTCCTGCTCCGTTAATAAGAGTTAAATACGTCCTGCATCGACCACCATGTTCCCCACATGTGAGCTGTAGAGAACCTTCCCGGCATGCATTGCGATCACGCACAGTGGATGTTTGGTGGCTTTAGAAGCCTGATAAACAGCAATATAAGTAAGAGGAAGTGGATTTTACATAGTTATTACATATTTATTGACACAGGGAGTACCACAGATAATGGCCAGCAAGTAGCGATCAATCATATTTAGAGCAATTTTATTTCAAATCGCCATGATCTGTAGCGTTTCAAACTTATGGGATCAGGGGACAGACCCCTAACCTCAACAGCCTTGCGAAATCAACATTTCGCTCTGTCATAAGTCAAATGAGCATTTCTGGGATCATGCATTCTCCTGAAATCTACATTTAACTGTTTCTTAGGTGAAAAAATGTCTGAGGTTGGCCGTCGACACTAAATCAACACGTGTGTGTTTTTTTTCAAGTGAAATCAACATCTCCAACCCTCCAAGTTAACTTTTTTCCTTAGTGGCCATTTGGCCACTGACTGTTCATTTTTACCTTATCGCTTATGATCTTTTTTAAATGTTCAACCTCGTTTTCTGCTCGAATAAGCAAACGATATAAAACTTCATCTGAAAATTAAAGACTGTATTGAAATGGACAGAAAAGTTCACGCTCAAATTGTTTGTCGTTTTGAATTTAATACGCGAACCATGGAACGCAAATACTCAACGTGAAAATACTTTCACAAGTTTTTGGGCAATCACTAAGACGGATATTTTTTATTGATGAAATCTTTGACAATTTAAAAATAAACCCAGGTTCATTCACACAAGTGAAATTTATTTACAACTGCGAGCCGCTTTTCATCACAGTTTTTTTTATTTATAGAATCCCCCATGCTTGTGTTATCAAGTTTGCTGTAAAGTCAAGTATTTTTGTGTCCACTGAAACAAAATACGTTTCTCAAATTCATCTGGATGTTTCTCAAATATATTGTGGATCCTGTCACCGTCAAGCTTTCCAAGCTTTTGCAATTCCTCTTCTTTTCGATGGCAAATGACCGGATTGCGTGCGTTGGCTCACGCTTACAGGTAAAATTGTCATGTGCCAAAGTTCAGTCGAGTGGAACGAATTTCGTCGCGTCCTAAGCTCAACTGAATGCAATTCCTTGATCTTTGTTTACTGTGTAACATTTTGGTTAAAATCCCACAACAACTAGCTTTGCAAAGTGAATTCTTAATGCTCAGAACATTTTTCTTTTCGCTCCAGTTGATAGTCCGCTCAAGCTCCTGACGCATAGGTCACGTTAATTTTAGTCGGCGAGCTGGCAACTCGCGTTCTAATTTAGTCGCCAGCTCCAAAATTCTAGTCGCCATGGCAACTAAAATGGTCGCAACTTGGAGGGTTGATCTCTAAACTTTCACGTTGACGTGAGATCAACATATAAGTGTTTTTTTAAAGTGAAATGAGCATCTCTGTGGTCACACAATCTCATGAAATCAACATTTAACTGTTCCTTAAGTGAAAAAAGCATCTTTGAGGTCACCTCTTGACCTGAAATAAACATTTTGCCTTTTTTGAAGTGAAGACAAATTTATTGCTTTCAAAGCTTGAAGTGAGGCAAAGTTTTTTTCTTTGATTGACGACCAGAAACTTGTTTTGAGCTTTTTTCTGGCAATTCAGCAAAATGTAACCTTAAATTCTATATAAGGCGGATATACATACGGCCCTTCAACTGCCATAATCTCTAATTGTTCGGCAATCAGGTAAAATAAGGATTCAACTGTCCTTAAGCTACTGGTAAGCTTAAGGTGTGTTGAGTTCAATTAATAACACCATCATGTCACCAAAGGGTGCCACCTTGTTCCTCTTCTTTCAATCAATGTATTGATCTTCGCCTGTTCTTGTCTGAAGTGGGTTTACTGCTTGACTTAAGTTAGGTGAGCAACCCTTCAAGCACACTATTGTGTTCATCATGAAGGGATATTAACTCCTACAGAAAGATAAACAAAATCACTTAATTTGTTGCAAGGCTATATCTCTCTCCTCTATAACAACCATGTACCCTCTACATGGAAAAGGGAAAGTGTGGCCATTTAAAGAAACCAGGAACTTCTTTGTTGCTCTCCTTTTCCTGACTGTGGTCTTTGACCTTCACTTTGTCTTTTATGTACAAATTCATGTATATGCATTTAAGCCAAGCAAATAGACCATATTCATATCCTCAGTATTGGACTGGATCTAGCTTGAAACGAAGGCTCATGCGGCAGAATATCATGAAAAAGAGATAAATGCCATTTGCATTTGAAAAGACTCTCTGCATTAGCCTTAGTTGAGAGCAAGATTCAGTCCAATGCTGGGAATACGAATATGGTTTATTGAATCTATAACAACAACTGACACAAAGTCACTGAGCCCTTTGCAAACTTCTGCTATCTAAAATACAAGTTTATATAAGCTTTAAGGTTGGAATTATATTAAGCATATTATACGAAAATAAACTCAGTTAACTCTATAATAATACACATGAAAAAATTACTCAATTCTGATTGGCTAAGAGCAGTGCAATTCAAGTGTAACACAAGTGCAAAAAGTGTAACATCAGTGCAAAAAGTGTACCACCAGTGTAAATTACACATTGAAATTCTGGATTATGATTTACTGAAAGACAATAGGAACTTTTCTAAGAAAATGATATCAGGTAAAATGATGACAAAAATTTTGTGATGAAACTTTGAAAAAAGTTTTCTCAAATGAGAAAAAATGGCTTCAAGAAAGATCTTCCGGCACTTCCTCCACGCGAATTTTTTCATGTTTATATTATTAATAAGTAATCATACGGTTTTTTTCGCTCAATTTGGAGTTAAGTTGCACTTGTGAGTTTTTCAAAAAGCTCACTCATGCAAATTAATTCCAAATTGAACTCGAAACCGTATGATTACCTATACTGGTACTTAGTGCAGCTGCAGCCATTGTCCAACTATTCGTATTGGTGTGCATGTTCAAATGAATATGCATGTTTAACCCAAATATGTCAACACACTTCATAATTTGCAAGAAGTAGACCCAGA
>Ga0099808_1100108_pt1 | contig 9826 bp, 4 predicted proteins | sample OrbTnscriptome_2_FD_81140 | JGI IMG/M metagenome (GOLD analysis project Ga0099808, IMG submission 81140) | Coral microbial communities from Puerto Morelos, Mexico - Orbicella T R B metatranscriptome (Eukaryote Community Metatranscriptome) | ecosystem: Host-associated > Invertebrates > Cnidaria >...
CTTAATACTAAATTAATAGGTCCTCAAGTAAACTAGACAGTACCTCTGGTGTCTGGGGAAAACCAGTGCAGTTCCACTTGAAATGTTTAACATCATCGAATGAAAGCTCTGGTAGGTTGTCCTAAAATAGATAATTGCACTTAAATTGAACCCACATTTATATCATTGGAAAAATATGAACACTAATCAAAATGACAAAGACGAATATTTTTGTCAACACACAACATTTTAAATTAACAATTTTTCAACTTTGTACCAAGTAAGACAATTTTCTCAGCTGAGAGAATCATGTTCAAAGGTATTTTTTCCTGTTCCTAGCTTATACTTTACCTTAGAATATTACTTAGGTGATTATAAACAGAGGTTATGTTGCAGTCACTGGTCAAGGATTAAGTCATATCTTACTTGAATCATCTGGTGCAAGGTGATAATTATAATGAAAATGCAAATCACTCATTTTCAAGCTATGATGTCATATGACGTCATTGCTCGATGTCAGGATGCAAAATTCCTTTGGATAAATGATGTCATGTACAATTTATCCAGAATCAAACTGAGGAGACCTGAGAACTAAGCCAGTTTCCTTGAAAACCACCATCTTGATTTTGGTAATCGAGCGACATTGTTTTGCAGCAGCTTGAGGTATCGACAATGTGTCGGTTAGATTTGAGATGGTACAAACCAGAAGGCAACTGACAGCAGCTTTTAAAGGGATTGAAAAGGTGAGTTGTCCAAAATCATTGTTTTTCTCAATCATGCAATATATTTGATACTGTAATGACCCATAATGAAAAGTTCTGATCTATGTTGTTTACATTTTATTGGGAAACAATGAATCTTCCAACTTTGAGTTTCAAAGTCATTTGCAATGAATGCCTTCATAGCAAACGACTTTTTTTTACACGCCGCTTTTGACTTACTGGCTTGTCAATGATATAGAAATATCTGAAATATATCCTGGGCCTTTGTTTTTCAAAATGCTTAAGGTCATTCCTCTTCATGAGATATTGATTGTTAATTCATACCTTCTTTTATTGTTAGCAGAACAGTGAAATGGTTAATGTGTATTGATCTTACTTCAGTTAGTTATCAGTGTATTTTCAAGTATTGGCTACATTTCAACAACAGACAGTAACAACCATGTTTGCAAGATACAGTACAATGTGAAATGTTGTACTTTAAAGCTAAATTATTTAGCTATAGGATTACAGAGTCATATTTGCCTCAGTGTAAATACACTGCCAAGTTTTGACAAAAAAGCAAAATAGCCACCTTATTCAAGTTCATATTTTTCACAATCAAATGAAGCGATTTTGTTCCACTTTTCAGCAAATGTGGTTCATGTGTATAAAAATAGCATGCGCTCCAAATGTGCTTCCCATAGGCCCGGCAAACATATACTAGAGTGACTCAATTAGATTTGTTTCATGTTACCAGTCAAAAACTTCAGCCAAGATTTTTTGATAGAATTTGCTTAAACTCGCTACTCATCAGGCACACTATCTAAACTACAAGTACAGTAGACAGTTTAGAAAGAAAACCTCTAGATGTCAAGAAAATTGACCATGAGTAAAAACAGCATTAACGTCATTGCGTTGCTATGGTAACTCCCATCTCAATAAAATACACCACACCCGAAACTTTGGTCTATCCCTAACAAGAGTGTGGATATCAATCTCCTGTATTATGCTTTAGTGCACTGTGATTTATATTTAAAGTTGGAAGGTATCACCATTGAAAAATCCAATCAAGCCACCTTAATGCTATGGATACCTGACTGGATACTAAGATAATATACCCAGTCCGTTTTATGAAGCTCGCATAGGTGTACAAGTTTTCGCAGAGCACCACACCTCTACGCTTTTACCACCCATCACTTGGGTACTTCTTCTCTTGTGTGTGTATATAAAACGGTGGCATGTTACCATGGTTACCAATAGTTTTTGGTCCATTGTAAAAGTTTTTATTCAACCCTACGCCTGAACTCATTCATTAACAATCATTTCTACATAATGAACTGTATGGCTCTACGACCACACATATTAAGATAATGAACTGTGTGGCTCTGTGACTCTATGATCACACATAACTTATCTAGATAATGAATATACGGTCGTACTAATGTTCTAAAGGAAAGTAAAATATACAGTCAAACTAACATTCTGAAGGAAAGTAAACAAACTATACGGTCATCCTAACATACTGAATGAAAGTAAAATATACAGCCATACTAAAACACTGACTGAAATTAAATGAACGACCATAATGAATGAACACACTGAAATTTACAAAAAAAAAATTATGGCCGTACTAACATACTGAATGAAAGTAAAATACACACAGCCATACATCTACTAACACACTACATGAGAGTAAAATATATGGCCGTACTAACATACTGAATGAAAGTACAATATAAACAGCTGTATTAACGTACTGAAGGAAAGTAAAATATGTGTGCCGTACTAACACAATGAATGAAAGTAAAATATACAGCCATTCCAACATACTGAATGACGGTAAAATGTATACATGTACAGCAGTACTAACACACTAGATGAAAGTAAAATACATACGGCCCTACTAACACTGAATGAAAGTAAAATGTGCCCAAGTACATGAAACTCGACATGGTTAGTAAAAATTTTCGTTAAATTAAGTAGTAATTATCATTCATAGAAACTCTTCTTACAAATAAATATTAATTTTCATGAAAGGCTGAGGTTTCCTTTTTTTGCATAAGATCATTTTCTTTCTTGAACAATTTGTTGTTCTATAAAAAAATATGCTTACAGCATAATTGAACAATGAAAAACACTCACTTCACAGAACTCAAGGTAACCAGGCCTTTGTTGGATGGAGAGATCTGGACACAACCTTCATAAAATTACTTCCGCCATTTTGCTTATTTCAGCATTTGTTTTTTTGTTTTTTTGTTTTTTTGTTTTTGGGAGTGGCTCATTAGTGTAAACTGGTTATTATACAGAACAGATGCAGAAACCATTGGATAGCTTTATCAGAAAAAGACTGCCACCCAAAAGTTATGAAGAGGAAACAGTAGATCACAGAAACAACAACGAAGTCACAGAACAGGTACAGTTTCAAACACTACAAAAGACTACCAGAAGCGCTATGAAGAAAAGCGAAAACAAGAAGGAAGAACTTTTTGCCAGGAATGGGAAAAGGTATTTGCCTGGTTGCAGTTCGATGAGTCTACACAAACAATGTCTTCCTCACTCACAGACAAGAGCAGTTCCTTTTTCACAGGTACTCAGGCTTTCCATATCGGAAACATAAAAGCACACGCAAACAATCGTAAGGATGAGACATCCTATGCCGCCAACAGCAAAGGGCCCAACAGGAAAAAGACCATTTCAGAGACATTGTAGAAGCTTTGAGGCAAATGTCACCTGAATCTGAGGAGAAAATGAAAAAGCTTTTCAACATCTCTTAATAATTTGAACCATCCCTACATTAGTTTGTCCTATTTATTAGCACAATTTTCTAATATATTTAAAATTTGTGAACAGATTCTTGGATAATGAACTTCATAATTTGGTTACAGTAGTAAAATTTATGTCCACTAACCTGAAGGGTTTAGTAGTCCAAAAAATTAATTTCGAGCGCTGAAGGCTATTGACAAAGTGGATATACCCTGCCCGTTTTATGAAGCTCAATTAGGCGTAGAAATTTTTGTTGAGCTCTACGACTCTACGATAGTATTTTGAATGTTTAAGCTCCATTTCTCTCGGATATGCGCACACCATAGAGGTGTAGTGGCGTATAGTTATTGTAGCAAATATTATATCGCTTAGGAAATGTTGAGTATTATTACGGATTGCATTGTTTTAATAATTATTGTCAATTTACAATTCTGTATTGAGTTTACCCTGACTACGCTCTACGCTCTACGTTATATGGTATAAAATATAGGTATAAAACTCGGCAAAGCAACATGCCAATAACAGCTGAAATCATGCAGACCTAGACCTATGACCTACCGGTAATGACCAAAGTCTAATGGCTGAACTCTAGTTAAAATTCCTCCTTATGACACAACACAAAGTGCCCTTCATAAACACAAGTGAACCAACAAAAAAGGTCAAGAGACTGAACACAGAACAGCAAATGTACAAATTTCATGTATCATAGGAGTCGTCACAGTAGTGTTGTCAACCCCATTTTATATGTTCGTACACTGTAGATTGGGCATTGTAAACTCCAGGCACCACTAACATGGACAACTAAGTGAACAGGATGGAATGGTCCAATTTGATGATCATACAACAAAGGGACATGAGCAGAAAACTGAGAACTGTAGCTGGCTCTGAGTCTTCGAGTGGACAATGCTTGAAAGTGAGATATAAAATGTTGACACTAAACCAGCAGCTGAAAGTTCCTTGTGCCAACTTTCCAGTAAATGCAAGTCTTCAGATTTTTCGGCTTTACTCTGCTGCTTCTCCTGGAGTTTTCTTCGAAGGACATCCTTCAAATAAACTTGTCATTTCATGATCTTCTTTTTCACCATCAAAACCGCTCGTGCTATCAACGTCGCTCTCACCAAGATCTTTATGACCAAAATCTAAAGATTTCCTTGCTTTTGTCAGGCCTTGGCCTCCTGTTAGGTCCAAATTCCCTACAGAATGCCTCATTTTACAAGAAGTCACATAGCAACAACGAAAAACCACCAAACAAAGCACAAAAATCCACAACGCTAACAAACCAGACTAAGAAAATACAAGGCGGTTCAATATGTATGAATGCCAACTTTAAGTTGTCTATTACTTTTATTAACTTCCAGTTAGCTGATACATGTACCCAGATTCCCTTGGTGGTAAGATAGGAAAAGAGATAAAAATAGAAAGGAAAATGGGAAAAGGAATAGAGATCAGCCTTCCCCTTTGGCCGCCATTTTTTTAGGGTGTTTTTTGGGACGTCAGCGAAAACATGATTGTTTTCACGGGAAATGAAAGACCTCCCGCAGATATCACAGTTCTAAAAATAAAAAGATACGGGACAGGGTTGACTCAAGGGTAGAATTAGTATGGAGGCTCCAGGTAATGGGCTCCTGACAACCCTTGTTTCAATTCAAAACTTTCCTTAGTACATTAGTACGACCCTTGCTTCTATTCAAAACTTTGCATGGCAAGTAAGTACATTGGTACAACCCTTGTTTCAATTCAAAACTTTCCCCTGTAAGTTGGTACAACAGTACGACCCTTGTTTCAATTCAAAACTTTCTTTAGAACGTTAGTACGACCCTTGTTTCTATTCAAATTTTTTCTTAGTACATTATAGTATGACCCTTGTTTTTATTCAAAACTTTCTTCAGTAAGTTAGAACTTTAGTATGACGCTTGTTTCTATTCTAAACTTTTTATTGCATTAATAACTGGGAGCAACAGAAACAAAAATTAGGTTTTGTTTACATTTTTCAGCAAATGTGTCAAGTAATTACTACAGTTTGAAGAAGTACAAGAGAAGAAATCGAGATAAACAATTCCTTTTGAGCTGTATCTTGAGTTTATTGTCTCAAAATGTGTGATCGTAGTGCCATAGAGCCGTAGTGTTTTAGATGTGTGATCGTAGAGCCATAGAATTTTATATTATCTAAAAATGTGTGATCGTAGAGCCAAAGAGTTTTATATTATCTAGAAATGTGTGATCATAGCGCTGTAGAGCTGTAGAGTTCATTATCTAGAGGTGTGTGATCATAGAGCCATAGAAATGATTGTCAACGAACGAGTTCAGGCGTAGGATTGAATAAAAACTTCTACAATAGACCAACAACCATGGTGACATGCCACAGTTTTACATGTACATGCAAGAGGAGAAGTACAAAGTGATCAGTGATAAATGCGTAGAAGCGTAGCGCTCTATGAAAACTTAGAACTACTAGTCAACAGCCAATATGAGGTTCATAAAACAGATGCAAGTTGTAAGATAAGCACAAGCTGATGGGCCACTTGACTCTAACACACACTTCACCTACACTGTACCATCAATTTCAATTGCCACAATTAATTAAATTACCATTGGTGAAGGCAACTTTTCAGTACAACTCCAGTTACTTATTTCTTTCTTGTACTGTTTGATTGAAATTTTTCCTCCATTGTTCTGTCAAAAAATAAAAACCTTGATTACATAAATTATTATACTGAAAGTAAAGGGTGAATTAAAATTCCAGTTATAGGCCCTAGGCTTACATCAATTTATCCAGGGAATTGGATTGGTTTATATCTTAATATATTGCAGTGGGATTTATAAGCAGCATAAACATGTGTTTGGAAAAATACCACCAGAAAACCCATAATGTGTTGAAATGTGTAATTTGCATTCACAGTTTTTGAGTCTTCAGTTGTGCTAAGTGTCATTTTGGAATTTCAGCAAAGTGCCAAATTGGTTTTAAATATTAACATTGTCTTGTTAACCAACTGCCTCCCTATGAGGAGGCTGGGTGCCTACGTCACCAAGGGGCTTCCATTGTGGCCAGATAGCCCATAGATAGAACACTGCTAGAATTGGAATACTGGATTCCAGTTTCCAAAATTCTGCATTTTAGGGTTGCCTACTCAGGTCTTGGTTTTTGAGACACCCTACCAAAACGGTATGATTTGGTATTTACTGTACCCAAATTCAGCCAAGTGAGCATGGTATCGTAGCCATATCAGGTCAGTGACTTGATATCACAGGATATCAGGACAGTAGACACACCTCTTGATTTGTTAATTGCAAATTCCTAGTAATACTGCATAACACAGACAGACTGGAAATTACTAGCAGTGAGTTTGAAGCCAATCAAATTTGACGTGTTTCATCAATACTGCACAATATATAAGTCTTAAGCTTAATATTGTTGGCCCCAACCCTCCTGAATGAATGAATGAGTGGATGAATTACTTTCTTACCGTGTCAAACATTCTAGTTTACTGTAAACAGTAAGCTGATTGTTAACACCAATGTATACATATAGGTAATCATATGGTTTCAAGTTCAATTTGGAATTAATTTGCGCGAGTGAGTTTTTCAAAAAGCTGAAATTGCACAAGCCGCTTCAGCGAGTGCAATTTCAGCTTTTTGAAAAATTCACAAGTGCAAATTAATTCCAAACTGACCGAGAAAAACTGTTTCAACCTTTCCACACAAAATTTTCATCATCATTTTGCATATCACTGGCTTCGAAAATTTCCTATAGTCTTTCAGCCAATCATAATCCAGAATTACGATGTGTAATTTGCACTGGTGATAAACTTTTTACACCAGTGTTACACTTTTTGCATTGGTGTTACACTTGAACTGCACTGCTTTCAGCCAATCAGAATCGAGTAATTTTTTCGTGTATATCATTATACAATCATGTAATACTAGTAGTAATCAAAGATTAGAGCAGTGCGTTCACGTGAGTACTTTGAATGTTTGGTCTACTTTGGTGGCCTTCGAATGGCTCAAGAGAAAACTAAGTTTGATCGCATGTCAGATAACAATCTGCATGATTGTGAAGTTGAACTGGCCAAAAATAGATGATAGCCTGCAGTAAAAGTGTTTTTAATCAATTAGGTACTAACTTGTACTGGAGAAAATATTTTCCAGGAAAGGTATTTGAACTGTTTCAGATCGCCAACACTTGTAACAAATATTTCTTGAGACAATAAAGTTTTGACCAGCAACCCTGCAAGACAGCACGTTGCCAAATGTTTTTAAGTTTTGTGTTTGTATTTGTTTACATAGCTCAAATTTACATCTTGTTCAGTTCACAAATGAAAAAAAGGTGAACTAACCTTTCTGACAACAAAACACAGCCTTTTGGTGAGTCACATAACACAGAAAGTTTGCTTTCTGACAACCAATTATGGGCACAACAAATTTGCTGAACTACAAATCAGAAAATATATTCCTGACCACAGATCTGAGGGTCATCATGGCGATTTGCCGAGCTACACAGAAGATTTGCTTTCTTACCACAAGTCAGGGCCATTTGCCATCGCTAAACTACAAAATATTCTTTCCTGATGACGCAGCCTTTAGCTACTTGTTGTCGAAGGCGAGAGGGTCAAAATACATGCAGCTTCGTAGATCATATGTACACTTTTTTCAATTCTATACAGCGAATACATGACTGCATGCATGCACTCATGATGAAATTTGGCCCTCCTGTGTGTGTGGGGGCAAATCAGTGAACAAATCCATCCCAAAAATTCTCAATATAGACTGGATTAGGATTGCATTACACTATGTGAACGCAAAAATAGGTCTGCAATGTGTACTTGTGGACTTATGCTTAGTTTGATTCCATTTGGTTGTAGTGTTGTTTTTAAAATAAATGTCAGTATCTGGGAGTTGAATTGCTGCAAGTGAGAAGGAAATCACTGGAAAGATAAAGGTGTAGAAATAAGTGACTTAGGAAACATAGTTTTTAGTGTAGAGCACACTATTGGGATGGTTTAGGGGGGTTGCTGTTTGCTAAGGCACTAACGCAACAAGGCACAATACACTAACACAATAAGGTGTTAACTTAAATGTTTGTTTAATTAATTAACCCATTGACACCTGAATGAAATTGCCCGCAACCCACCCCTAATTCCCTGGCATTTTTTGGAATATTTCTGAGCGAGTGAAAGCACAAAAATAAACCATATGCGCAGTAACCACAGACACAAGATCAGGTTTCATGACATCGTTTATTCAAAGTTGAATGAATGAAGGGTCAAAATATTAAAAAACATTAGCAAAAAGAACTCAACCTAATGTGTTAAACTGATGAGAAAACAAGAAATTATATTCTTTCTTTACCGCGCGACAAAATGTCCACAGAAGCTGAGAAAATTGACTTTGCGAAAATGAGTTAATTATTGACTTTGGAGGACAAAAAACGAAACCAAATTCAACAGAATTTTATTCTTGTACTATAACGGCTAACATTTGAGAAAACAACAAAAAATAAAAGCGAAGAACTCATGTAAAAATCAATCTGAAAACAAGAAATCAAGTAATTTCTTCGCCGCGCGACAAAATATTACGGCGCTGCAAAAGAAAGATGAAAGACGACAAAAACAAGCCAATTATTTTGAGATCAGTCGTATTTCAACTGTGTTAAATTAGTGGCCATTTAGTTCTTTTCTCAGCGGTTCTGTAGCAGCTGAATAAGACTCCAAAAAATATTTGAATGAAGCAAATAAACTAAATAAACAAAGTGCCTGGAGGTCGCCATAAATTAAATATGCGGAGCAACTTCAGAATACCCGGCCACTTTATTTACATGTGTCGGTGGGCTTTGAAGAACGAGGTATATAACAATAGTTGCTATTCTTATTCACTGAGATGCTAATAAGTGGCCGGGTATTCAATCCAGCGTGCAAGTTACTGTTCGCTTTTAAAACCTAAAATTCCCAAATACAGGGAACCAAATAAAAGAAATGCGAAGGGAAGTTCAATAACAATAAATTTTCATCCAAGATGAGACGAAGAAACCTATTTCAAAGCAAAAAATTGCTCAAAATTTCGCAGATGTGCTTCGCTGCATGACCGCATGTTCAAATTAATTCTTCACGCTAACATGGAAGCTTGAGTTTTTGTCGACCGCTTTTGCAGTCATTTTAACGCCCGTGGCTTTATCAATCGTTCCAAAAGTTTAATTCAACTTCGAAGTAATAATGTACATTACCATTTTTGTTTCTGAAGTCCGCAAAGCCGCTTTAAACCTGCGATCTGTCGTCGAAACTTACTTGAAAGCACTCCCATCTTCACGTTTTCTCGGCGGTTGTAGGAAGAAAAACTTCTTCACCAGAACGTTTTGAGGACTCTGTACTCCTTGATCCTCCATTCTGAGG
>Ga0099808_1184098_pt1 | contig 9824 bp, 5 predicted proteins | sample OrbTnscriptome_2_FD_81140 | JGI IMG/M metagenome (GOLD analysis project Ga0099808, IMG submission 81140) | Coral microbial communities from Puerto Morelos, Mexico - Orbicella T R B metatranscriptome (Eukaryote Community Metatranscriptome) | ecosystem: Host-associated > Invertebrates > Cnidaria >...
CTTCATTACTTTCAATGCCTCTTTATCAGATGTTGTAGAACTGACCTTACAAACTTTACTGCAGTACCAAAAATGGCAGATAATGTGACTAGACCAAGCCTTTATCTTTGACATAGCCTTTGCTTGCCCAGCCTGAGGGAAGGTAAAAAAGGGATTGAAATTTTTCAAGGGTATTTCAATAAAATCTTGGATCATCCTTTCAGTAAACTTATATATTTGTCTGTATTTGCAAAAACAGCCACAGAATTTGACCTGTCACTAATAATCTTGATACAATTCTGTCAGATATATACATTCAATAAATCTAACCATTTTCATGTATTTCAAGAAAAAAAGATGAGAAATTGTGCACTAGATGTACTTTTTCAAAGAATTTTTTTATGCATTTAGGCTGAGGAATATCTGCTGGAACTCAGTTGCTAAGAAATAAGTGTAACAGAGATTTTAACACCAGAAACATTCATGCAAAAATGCGTACTTTGTTATTTAAAAAAAATTGTATGCAGTGGAGAGCGCTGCCACGAGAAATCGCTTCCTTGCCTTCTGCAATTTAACACTATCTACTATCTACTAACTATTAAGACAGAAACCATGTTATAAAAGTTGTACGTACGCTTAAATAATAGTAAAGCAATAAAAAGTAAAACCAAGCTAATGTAAGCTTACCGTCTACAATATTCTAACGACAGTAAATGCGCCGCAAACTCGCTGTCACTAGAAGCAGTGCTAGAAGAACTGTAGCCGGCTTCAAGTTTGGCCTGTAACCACGACTTGTAGATATTTTCTTCGAGACGAATTCTTCTTCTCAACTTTTCCCATTCACGCTTCCTGCTGCTGCTCGGATTGAAAACCTTCTTACAGCCAGAGCTGTTTCTACAGCCTCCGTGACTGTGAGGATTTGACCCTCCACTTGTTGACGTAATTTGTTTCTCAGATCACAAACTTGAAAGTGTCGGACCACTTATGGCTGATCACCTATGCATGCGCAGTCTGTGATACTGTTCCTTTAAACTGTAAAACGCTGAATCAAGAATATCTCCAGAAACATTGGTGCAGTTTTCTTCAAACCCGGCGCCAGAAATGTACATCGCAAGAGAAACAGAATGAAACCTGTGCTGTTGTCATGGCAACATTCTTGGTTCCATTCTCTTTCTGAGAAAAACTAAATATGCCCATTTGCAACCCTTTAAAGTAAGACAGAGGGTCTTGCATGGAACACACATGGTGCCCACATTGTCTTAACTCTCCCAATTAGATTGTTGGGAGTGGATGATCTTTGTTTAAGATTCAGTCTTAATTAACCGCAAGGCCATGGACCGAGCGCGGTTCATCGTTTACCCGTGGTTTTTTTTTGTAGATTTGTTGGCGACCAGACACAAGCTTCCACTCAGCCAAATTTTGAGTCACGCAACCTGTGATGTTTACTCGCCAAAAGCTGTTGAAACATTAATAAATCTCATCTCAGATACTGACTTTCGCGGGAAAAAAATTACAAACCCAGCGCTCGTCAAAAATTATATTTTTTCACCAGAAATTTAGCTCGGAACATATACATATTTATATTCCTTTGAATCGTCGATGAAATGACCTTTTCCGGATGTTTTTTCTTTCAGGGTCAACAAAAACCTCCGATTACAAAATCACGCCGAACCCACATGTTGCAAAAAAATCTCTTCAAAACCCTGACTTTGAAGCGATATATCACTTTAGCGTTAATAGCTACCACACATCGGCAGACGGTTAATCTATTCCTTAACAATCCAGCTTTATCGTGTTAAAATTTCAGCAAAATCGAACAAAACCAGAATTAATTAGAATTTTTTGTGACCTCACTCCCCAGACTTGACCTAACAAAGGAAGACACAGTCGCCCATAGCAACCGAAAAACACGAACATAACAAAGCCAACGTTTTGGCCAAAAAACTCCAGAATTATTGCCTGAGAGCTTAAACTTGGACGGGAACATCTTTTTCAAACTTTTTTCAACTGATTTAGACAAAAGAATGGCCTCAGCGGGCTACAAAAAAGACCAAGAGAAAAAACAGAACAACAAAGCAGAACAAGCCGATAATATTTCGTGTGACTTTCGGCACGAAAACGAAAATACAGCTTACTTCTGGATAAATTCAGCCTTAGAAGACAGCAACTGGTCCCAAATTACTTTCTGTATCCTTACAAATGTCCTGATTTCCATCTCCGAAAGATTTTGCCCCAATTTTGAGCAAATAAACATTTTGCCGACGGCGACCGCCATTACGGTGGCTTGCATACTAAATTAGCTAACTTGTCAAAATTCTCCCGAGGGGGGATATGACAAATTTGGTGAGAATCGAGAGTAATGCCAATTTTCTGTCACGTTTTCAATCTGTGGTCACTGGAGTGACCAAAATCAATACATCAGTCAGGATAGAGTTTTTTTTATATGACTTGTGTGACTACTTTGCTAGCCCTTAACTCGTGGAAAACACCAGTTAAATTTAATCATGACTTTTAAGAAAGAAAGCTGTTGTTAATAGTGTTATTATTGTGTTGTTCATATCATTCATGCCCATACATATCCCGAAGAAAGTTCTAGATTGAGACCATTACGTCATCGGAGATTTGTCAATGGCTACCACTGATAGTGCAATAATACAGTTTGTGTTGATCAAGTGATGTGATGTCTACAGAATCATCAATGACTGCTTTGGAATGTGCACTGCGTTCCGATGGTAGTGCTAAGCGAACAGTTAAATTTTAAAAGCGAGGTTATAAGATCTAACAGATCTTCTTGTTAAAACTGAATCAGCGACGTAACTGTTGTCATGGCAATGGCATGACGAATGTCATTTTGTTTCTTTTGTGATGTACATTTCTGGTGCCAAGTTCAAAGAACACTGCTCTAATATTTCTAGAGATATTCTTGATTGAGTGTTGTACTGTTTTAGTGGAACCACCTATGACGTCATCACTTTCCTCATTTGCATAATACAAAAACATAAATCTCTCTATAACAGAAAGAGATGTTCTAAAAGGAAAATGCCATTCTTCTTTACTTTAAAAAGCCTTTCAAATAAGCAGCAATTATTTTTTTGCTTCATAGGCACTTTATGGATATACACTACCTGTGGCATTTGAAAATTCTTTCAAATTAAACTCACCTTTCATAAGGATCATGCAATTTTTGGGTTAATTTTTAAATATAACTCTTAGTCAGGAGCCACAATCGCGGAAGGAGACTGTAAGCGCGTGCCATTGCTAGTATTGGGGCCGTGCCTATGATATGGGACAATTTTGCTATGTCTATAACAAATTGTGCCATCGCGTGCAGCAGTTACACGTACCTGCTGTGAGGATTTTTCCAGATGTAGCACGGGAGAAATGGAGTCCAGAATTCCCAAAAATTTTTATGCTTTTGGCCCACAATTCAATACGTTTACGTGCTGGAATTTTGCTTTAGTATTTTTGTCGTAAGTGGCTCCAATTTGAGTGATGTAAGACAGTGTTGAATTTAGGTATGTCCTGTTTTATATCACTGATCAAGTTGTTCTGCTGCTTCTTTAACAAGAGCTCCACATTACTCCACTCTAAATTTCACGTAATTATGTTGAAGACTAACAGCTCTTCCATAACACAGCAAAAACCTAGTTGGATATAGCTGCATTTCAGGACTTCAAAGTTTCCCTCATTTTGCCACACGCTTGCGAGGATTGTAAGCAATGCTTGTAAACAATGCCTGATGTTTTATCAAGGCCCAATAAGTTTACTTCTGTAGATACTGCTCAGTGTTGTCAATGAATAAGATCGCCTGCCAATGTGTGTTTTGCACAGTCAGTATTACACATGACAAATTTACGGTGGCCCACTGGTGCCACTGCTGCACACTGTAAAACAAACACGTTCCTGATTAAAACCTTGCTTTCTCTGTGCAATTGTTCTTATTTTCCATTCAAGTATTAGCCTGTTGCTTAGAAATTGACTTCCTCCGTGGAAATATGCCTCCTCCGTAGAAATGAGCCTTCTCCGTAGAAATCAGCGTCCTCCGTAGAAATCAGCGTCCTCCATTGAAATCAGCTTCCTCCGTAGAAATCAGCCTTCTCCGTAGAAATCAGCCTCCTCCATGAAATCAGCGTCCTCCATTGAAATCAGCTTCCTCCATAGAAATGAGCCTCCTCTGTAGAAATGAGCCTCCTCTGTTGAAATGAGCTTCCTCTGTAGAAATCAGCTTCCTCCGTAGAAATCAGCCTCCTCTGTAGAAACGAGCCTCCTCCATAGAAATCAGCCTTTTCCGTAGAAATCAGTTTCCCTCCGTAGAGATTAGACTCCTCTGTAGAAATTAGCCTCCTCCATAGAAATCAGCCTCCTCTGTAGATATTAGCCTCCTCTGTAGAAATGAGCCTCCTCCGTAGAAATCATCTTCCTCCATAGAAATGAGCCTTCTCCGTAGAAATCAGCTTCCTCCACAGAAATCAAAGTACTGGTACCTAGGGCCCAGGCTTTTCTCTCCTACAACTGTCCACCATATTTGACAATGGCGAATTTGCCTAATTATTACCCCAAATGTGGCACGAAAGTGCACGCAGGTTAGTGATTGTTTCATTTTTTGCTGTGCTTGATTATGTGTTTTAATATTTTATGAAAAACCTGATGAACGATGATCGAGTAGATGTTTTGTGTACTGCACATGTGGAGGTTTGGAGCTCGTTTGAAATTATCGCAAGCAGCCGACATCCTTTTGGCTTGATTTATGGTTTTTGAATGAAATATTGTGTTTTGAAGAAAGAAGAAATAACCTTAAAACAAATATCAGCCTGAATCTAAGTAACACTCCACACTTACATCATTGGTAGAACTGTATTAATAATTAACTTTGTACAATTTTCGTTCATTGTCAATCTACAGAGTATGTCTCTTGCAGAAGCGAGTTTCCTCTCCTCAGTGGGATAATTTTTTAAAGTAAAACCAGTGAGCAGCAAGTCTGCGAACTACTTGAGTTGTAAAGCTTTTTTACTTTCTCCTAAGCGTTTCGTGTGACTAGCGCACACTTCTTCAGGGAGTTTAACAATACAATCAAGTATACCTGTATATATACCTAGATACAACTCTGCATTTCGCAAAAAACGACACCTACAAATTTGCATATACAAACCGCTCAGTAATGCGTCTAGGAAACAGGTGTAAAAATATTATTAACTAAATAATATTTTTCCTTTCATACAATCTACTACTTTCCCTGATTACTTGAGCGAAAAAATTATCTCGATTGATAAAATCCCCGCATTTCTACAGGCGTTTGAACATGTAGTTTCTATGTTCCCGACCGCGCAAAGGGGGACCTGGTTCAGGCTACTAGTGAGCTTTGAGGGCTGTCAAAACATTTTTAGGTTAGTTGTGATTCCTTTTTTATCAACAATGGAAAAGATTTTTAATGAAAGAACTGTATCATCTAGCATTACAATTCGGAGTCTAGGTACGATTTGGATGGCTGCGATGTATATATTTTTTTCCATTTGGAAGTGTGGGTTACCAGTGGAGATCTCCACGTTGTAATTAGCCTACGTAACAGGTGTTTCCAAAAACGCATGTGAAGAGAATGAACCTGCGAGCGTGTGTGAAACATAAGGAGCAGGGGGACAGGGTGAGGTGAGCAAAGGCAATGCCTGCAATCAATCCCAGACATTTTACCGAACGCCCCCAAACATGCCGTGCTCCCTTGGGACGCCAACTGTCACATGACAACCAATGATCATTAATATCTGGTAAATCATTTTTGATAAGTGCTCAGCATGAGTCCACTAAAAGCAAATAGTGCATGTACATACGCTTCCTTTTTGTAATAATATGGCCGCGTCTGTCATTGTTCGTTTAAAAAAACGAAGTTTGGAAAATGGAGATACATAAGCACGATCAAATTGATGTGAGAAATGAACATCTCTGTACAAATGTATAGCTTTCTCAAAGTAAAGCTATGGCAGTCTCTGAAGAAAAACCACAACCAAAACAACATACTGTACTTGACAGTCCTGATGAATCAACCAGCTGGGCGGCACAATACATGTAGGCCTCTCAACCCCATTTTACACTGGATAGACCATGAGAATACTTGCAGAGGCTTTTGGTATGACGTCCCCTGGAAACCAGGTTGAGTAGCAGGACTAGTACATCAGTGTCTAGAGAGAATACACAAATCTCTTGTGACAAATGCTCATCTGGTGAACGCAACACCTGGTTAGGGATCAGCAGGTGTTGCATTCACTAGATGAGTGAAACAAAATCAAACTACATTTGATTTTGTTATTGTAAACCATGACCAGCTTGATGGTTGTGTTGCTGGAGAAGCACGTTAATAATCCATTGGCGAACAAAGTGACCAGTCTCAGCTTTTTCATAGCGTCCAATGAGGAGTGCTTAGAAGATTGCAACAGTCTGTCTTCAACAAATGCTTCAAACCACTTTTGGCCCTTCTCTGCGTAGCACAGGATATCTTCCTTTGCTTTTTCAGGCACAAGAGCTGATGACAACACACTCTTTAAGGGAGACCCAACTGTAAATGGGTTGCCTTCAAGGTGCAGCTCTATCGACTGGCAGATTTTCATGGCGTTTTTTCATGTTCTTACAGCAACATCCCAAGAGAGTTGATAGTGCTCATTCTGCTCAGAAGCCTCAGACACTTTAGGAAAGTATTTTATTGCTTTACCATATGACAAAAATCTCATTGCAGGTTTTATTTCAGTGAAAGACCTTAAGAAAATCCAAGATTGGACTGTTAAATCCAAAAACAAATCCCGCGCTTATTCACCGAACAGATCAATCCGAGATCACTCAGATCATGGTGCATCAAAGGAACCAAAAAATCCTTGCCCTGAGTGGATTCTTCGGTTCCTTGATCTGAAAGATCTTGGATTAATCTGTCTAGAAAAGAAACGCAAAATCTGTATTTCGATTTAAGAATCCAATCTTGGATTTTCTATAAGAAACGCACCCTAAAAGTTTATTAAAAATGCACTGTTTTCCTTTAGATGTATGTGAGTTCGAAAATCCAAGATGGCTGCCACCAAAATAGTAGGTAGTTAGTCCTGACGTCATCGCTGATTGCTATGGTAACCAATCTAAGTCACACGACGAATGTCATCAAGAGCAAGTTTTGTGTAAAGTTTGGTCCCTGTACCTTGAATCTAAAAGCAAAGACATTCGCAAAAACCTATTTTTACATCTAATTAGCATAAATTAGCATAAATTTAGTCCTTGAGGAGCCAGACACATGGGAAGACAGAATTGGAAAATTTGAACCCTGTTGGATTCTTATCGTTCATCCCAAAATTAGTGCAAAATAACGAAAAATTCAATTTTGGCACGAAAGTCCTACGGGAACGATTTTTCGGGCGTACCGGACCGCATTATAACTTACAGCTCTTAAGAGTTATAAAGATGTCAATCAACACAAAGAATCAACCTTTGTAATTTGACTTTACAAAACGTGCCGATTTCAGTGTCAAAACATTTTTAGATTCAAACATTTATTTCCCCAAAAATACAAGTTAAAATGTGATGCAGTCAAAGTCCACTCCTGTCTACTTCTCCAGACCAATGATTGACACTAGTTTTAACATAAGAGATAAGCAGAGATGTCGGCAAACAATATCTGAAGGTGAGGTAACTTTTCACGTTGTAATTTTCGACTGACCGTAGTATATGCATAGTCAATTACTGTGTATGAACACAAGCTATGCAAATTTGTATATTTTGTACTAGTAAATCATGGAAAATCCTTCGACAAGATCTTGAAAAGAGGTTCGGTATAGTATCAGTTACATGATACATTTCTACTTCACTGTTATTCAGGGTTCGAAAAATATCTGAATTCCACCTTGCCCATTGGGCAAGTAACTCTCAAATTTTGCTTGCCCGGGGCACTTCCCCGCTTGCCCAAGTTTTCAAACTCATTAATAATTCATGAACCCCAAAATGAACAAACTACAGGCATGTTTTAATGTAATAAACCCATCTTGACTGTAGTCGTACGTCGTCTTAGTGCTGATCACTTTCATGTTTACGCCATTATATTGTAATACTTCCACAACTTTTAACTTCTTCATTCTGCTTTTATGGCGTCAAATTCAACTTTCCCTGGAATTTTCCAACGTGATAAAAAAAATGTCACCAGGAATTAAATTTTGTCCCACAGCATCTTTTGCCAGTGCCTCCCAGTTGAAGAAACAAAGTTTGCGAAATTGTAGTAGTTCATTCAAGTACGTACTTCCTAGTTCCTGTATTACACGCTGGGCATACAGCCTTGAATCAATTTAATTAATTCATCGAAGATCGAGTTCAATTCCCTGAATGTTCACCTGCATCTTGTCTAGCTCCACGAAATCATTGTGAAGAGAAGCGCAAGAAATTTATAACACGCAGAATTAACAACAAGTCGCTTTCCCACTTCAGTTTTGACACAGGCACAGTGTCGAATTTGAAAAGCCAGCGAGAACATAATTTTTCATTTGGGTGAATGAAAAATAGTTTCAATCGAGGGAAAACGTCTTCGTTTGAAAGAAACACTATTTTAAGTCATCTTCCAGGAACTCTGAAAGTATTTTGATGACTTACTTATCCATTTCTTTTTAATAATCTAATACTTTTCACTTCATTACTTGCATGTTACGCCGAAAGCAGAGACTTACCTGGATTTTAGCATCAAAATTGCTGGCTTCGTTTTTGAGGTAGCAATATGCAGCTTCTTTTCGCGTACAATTTCTACAGCTTTAATATATCGTTGTTGAGTTAAGTTTTGTACAGAGAAACTGGAAAATGCTCACAGAAAATTGCTAATAATTTAATTTTATAAACACAGCGTTTCTGTGCCCAATGTGGCCATTTTTAATCCTGGAAAGAAATTTGATCAGGGCAGATCCCGATCACGTGCCAGGCAACCACTTGTGAGCCGTGAGTGCGCGTCACGCAATCAACAAAACAACGCTATAAATTGCAATTTTCGTCAAGCTTCATCTACTTCAACACTTGATTACCCTTGAGCCTAAAATTTACCTTTTCTTCTCAAAATTGTTATCAAAAATTTAGTCCGCGAACGGCTTGTCCGGGTCCCCGCCCACGGGGCAAGTAAGGAGAGAAAGTTACCTGCCCGAAGCGAAAATCTTCCTGTCCCGGACGACCGGACAGGGTTTTTTTCGAGCCTTGTTATTTTGAATGAAATGTCCATTTTACTTACACCAATAACCTGACAGTTCTCGACTTATTAGTTTGCATTTCGATTGACTGACAAGCTCATTCTTCTTTCAGCTCGACAATCTCTGTTGATAGCTATAGAGTCTAATCTTAATCATTTGTTTCACTTTCCTCGTATATTTATAAATGCTTGATCCATTCTAAGTTTGCAATTAAGATACATTTCATTCCTCAAAGATGAAGCTCAAAGAACAAGACAATTCTGTATTCGGAATGGCCATTGAAAACCACGGCCAGATTATGACCTCCGGTGTGTGTGCTTTTATTAAAATCCACAAACACCTAGCTAGTTCACCAGTTCGAAACCTCGTTAATTGCTTCGTGGTAGGACATAGGTTTCGTTTACTATTTGTTTAGAAATGTCTCTATTACGATTACACAAAACACGATGCATTCCCGATTATGGCTCCTGTTGTAGTGTAAATCAGGGCTCAAAAAAAACCCTGTCCACTCATCCGGGACAAGTTCATTTTCCTCTCATGCAAGAAATCTTTCTCTCCTCAACCCGCCCCATGGGCAAGAGCTCAAGTAAGCACTCCACTGACCACATCTTTGATAACAAGTTTTGAAACGAGTAAATTTTAGGCACATGGGTAAAATAAAAG
>Ga0099808_1071221_pt1 | contig 9823 bp, 5 predicted proteins | sample OrbTnscriptome_2_FD_81140 | JGI IMG/M metagenome (GOLD analysis project Ga0099808, IMG submission 81140) | Coral microbial communities from Puerto Morelos, Mexico - Orbicella T R B metatranscriptome (Eukaryote Community Metatranscriptome) | ecosystem: Host-associated > Invertebrates > Cnidaria >...
GTCGCCACAAAATATTGCAATCCTTCCGTGGTAAGCCATACAATCCAGAAAGAAACGATGGCGCCATAACGAAAAGCATAGCAGAAGAAATTGCCGGGAGTGGTTTGGCATATGAAGATTTGAAGAACGTGTACAGCCATTACAGGCAAGAAGGAGTCATCGCAATTTTGTCGAGACCACCATCATGTGCAACATCAAGATCACCATGAGTTACTCGCACTGACCGAATTTTAGCAGCCGTCGTTGCTCATATCCAATGTGCTAGCTGTCCATAGGGTAAGATTTCCTTCGCTTAAATTTCCATCTCTAAACATATGTCATAATATTTCCAAAAATAGCTTTTAGGTAGGACATAAGAGCTCAAAACAATTTACCTTGTTGTTAGAACACGCCACTGACGGCAGTGGGCCATTGATACGCATGCGCACATGGTCATCTCGAAATTCTATGGCGTCACAAAGAAGCAAACGAAGAAAAACCATGCTCACTTTTCTCATGTTTCCTTTGGTGAAATTTTGTGAAAGTTTGTATACTTCATGATATAAAAGCCTACTTTACAATATCATTTTGAAACAAAATTTTATCTCAGGATTTCTCTTTTTTAATCAAAAATAGGAAATTGTAAAATTTTTAAGAATCCACAAGATTAACTTTTCACTTTTGCAAATTAAAGTATTGTCCAAAATCGTTTTCACAAGACTGCCGAGTTTCGAGATGTAGTTTAAAGAAGGTAACTTCAGAAAGGGAAGCAAATAGGTGTAAAATAGCAAAAAATGGTTATATTTACGATTCGTTGTTGCCATGGCAACAGTCTGCGATGCACTTGTATAAACGAAAACAAAACCCTTGGTGTCTTGCTAATCTTTAGTGCAAATGCCAGGAGCTTAAACCCAAAGGTGAAACAAAAAAATCATTTTTAGTTCTTCATCCTTCTATAGGGGTAGATGTTGTTGATACTGTAGGGAGCCACCTTAAGAATTTGCACTTTAGGAAATGTGATATCAAGCCTACTTTTTTACCAGTCGGTCAGTGGCTTTGTTTATTAGAACTATACAGAACTGTTACCAGCAAGACAGCTAAACATCATGTGATGTCTGTAATAGTAGCTAATCCAAGTAATGGTAAACTGCAGATTAGTGTTGTTTCTGTATAGCTTTTCTGACTCATTTTATAACAAGAACCAATTTAATTATAACATCATCACGCAGTAGGGTAGTTTTATTCTGTTGCCAGCAATGATCATAGATTTTTTCAGTTTTGATATTCCACGAAACCCCTTCAAATTAATATCGATTTCAGAACCCATTAATAATGAGAAGACGTTAAAGGTAAACAGCACTAACTAACTTGAGACTTGAAACAACCAGACACATGCATGGAAAACTGTATAAATTTTATAAGATTCCATGAGATCTGCAGAGTTTGGAAGTTGCCTTGTCACACATTTATTGTCATGTTACCCTTCCCAACGCCTGAGTTTGTTTTTGGTGGAAAAAGTCAGTTACAGAAAACGTTTCATCTCTTTACGAGAGACATAAGTTCACCTCTTTTAACTGCGCAAGGATTACTGTTTCAAAACCAAAGAACCACTGTGTCGCCTCAAAATATTCTCATTAATTTGCAGTTTAACTTGCTGCCAAGAAGTCTTCAGGAAAATTTGGAGAGTTTCCATACCACAAGCCTTTAAGAAAATCTCTGCTAAAAATTCCCATTTTTAAGAATATTTGAGAACATTTTGAAATACATTTGACAATGAATATTAAAAGAATAAAACTATGACGTTTTGAAGTCATCTTGACTCCATTGTCAAGTAGAGGTGCTAGCTGTTTTTTGAGATTAAATACAAATAAAGGTGATAGAGTACATTAGAATAATAAGTGTTTCGTTAAACAAGCAGTCAGACTCAATACTGTGGAATGAGCATGTTAATGTGTGGGTGTGGAATGTGCGTGGAATGTGTGTGAGTAATGCAAATCAGTTTCATAACATGATTTTATCTGTTAGTTGAATAAATGGACTCGATGAGTAAAGGTCATCTCTTGAAAACTGGTGTCAGGAGTAAAGGGAATCCGCATTACCTGGTCTCTCTGACAATCTAACAGTCAATTACGGCAGATGGTCTCCGAAAACCCGAACCATTGAGCTTCAAGGGTAGTGTCGTGCCAAACTGGAAACATTTCGCCCAAGAGGTGGAAATATTCATCGCCACCGCTCACGGAGAAAAGGATGACAGAACCAAAGCGTACATCTTCTTGAATTTGGCAGGAAGAGAAGCGATTGAAAAGGAGAAATCTTTTATTTACGCTGTACTGAGCGAAGATGGAACCGTTCGAGATGAAGCAGAATCTTGCGAGAGTATCGAAGTGCTGAAAAGAAAATTTGCTGAAATTTTGCGACCCTCGTGGAAATGTCATTATGGAAAGGCACAAATTCAACACCCGAATCGAGAAAGAAGGGGAATCATTTCAGTCATTTGTAGCTGATCTCAGAATCCTAGCAAATACATGTGAGTATGGCATTTTGAAGGATGAGCTTATTCGTGATAAAATTGTATGTGGTGTCAGCTCTCGGCACGTTCGAAAGCAACTCTTAAAAGAACGGGATCTCACACTCAATCACGCTACTGACATTGGCATTGCCAACGAATTATCAGACAGAAACAACACCGAGCTCTCGTCGAACCAAGTCAGTGATCCAAAGGAAGAGGTCCATGGTGTCGACAAAGGGGGTTTATCGAAGAAAGATTCCAAACCTAGTATCGAAAATTGTCAAAATTGTGGTGGTAACCATGCAGCCAAGCAGAAATCATGTCCAGCGTTTGGCAAGAAATGTCTTCATTGCGGAAAGCCCAATCATTTTGAAAAAGTTTGCCGTTATAAACATGATGGTGGGCATCCAAACACTCAAGATCCTCAACGGCGTCCTAGGCGTTCTGTCCAAACGGTCAATCCACAATATCCTATCGGACAAGATGAGGATTTATTCATTATCGATGCAATTACATCCAAGCCGGGAAAGAAAAGTGAAATTTTCTGCACAATGGAAATCAATGGCCAACCAGTTGAAATTATAATTGACACTGGCGCCAAATGTAATGTGATCACACTCAATATATTCAAAAGGATCAGCCGCAATGAGAAGATTGATAGGATGAAAGCAGTGCAGTTGGTTGCCTATGGCGGAGACATGTTAACTACCCTGGGCAGTGTGAAGCTCGAAGTTCATTTACAGTCGATGTCCTGTAACCTGGAATTTCACGTCATTGACTAACTGGTAACACCATTGCTTGGTCTCATGGACTCTTTAAGCTTGAATCTCATTCAGTTGCACAGCATGGTCCATGAGGTTGATACCACTGATGCCTTCCGCGCAGCAATACTTTATGAGTACAAAGACTTATTCCAAGGCAATCTTGGCAATAAAGCCGTTGTTTACAAAATGAGGCTTGATGCCAATGTAACCCCTGTGATTAGACCGTCGTGCAGAATACCCCTTACAATGGTGGAGAGTGTTAAAAGAGAGCTTGATAGGATGGTCAAGATTGGAGCAATCACACCCCTGTCCAAACCGAGTGGGTCTCACAAATGGTAGCAGTGAAGAAGAAAGATAGCAGTATTTGCATCTGCATAGACCCGAGGGATCTCAATAAAGCCCTTAAACAACCCCATCATCCTACGAGGACGGTTGAAGATGTTGCATCACGTATGTTCAATGCCACAGTATTCTCCACCCTTGACACGAGAAGTGGTTTCTGGCAAATAAAACTTGATCATGAATTTTCACTACTCACAACCTTCAGCACACCATTTGGAAGATTCCGCTTTCTGCACATGCCGTTTGGCATCACTTCTGCCTCAGAAGTCTTCCAGCGTGAGATGGAAGAGCTATTTGCTGGGTATCCCTGTGCCATCATCGTTGATGACCTGCTAGCATGTGGCAAGGGAACAGCAGACCATAATGTTAACTTGAAGAAAGTGCTAGAAAGAGTGCAAGAAGTTGGCATGAAACTAGCTCCGAAGAAATGCAAGTTTCGCCTTAACCAAGTATCCTATGTTCATCAGTTCAGAAATGACGGTCTCAAGCCTGATGAAGCCAAAGTTGCAGCTATTAAAGAAATGCCAACATCGGATGGACCAGAGGCACTGCGTCGATTTCTTGGCAGAACCAATTATCTCCACAAGTTCATTAGCAACTTCAGTGAGAAGACAGCGCCACTACGCGAATTGCTGCGGAATGATGTACACTGGAGATGGGAGCCAGCACAGCAACAAGCTTTCGACGCCCTCAAGGCAGACATCTCCCAACCTCCAGTCCTGTGGTACTTCGACCCCTCAAAGCCTGTCACGCTGTCTGTCGATGCCTCAAAGAGTGGTCTTGGTGCTGCGTGCTTACAGGATGGTTATCCTGTGGCCCACGCCTCACAAGCCGTAACAGAGGCAGAAACTCAATATGCGCAAATTGAGAAGGAGCTGCTTTTTGCCACATTTGCAGGCAGAAAATTCCATGATTTCATCTATGGTCAGCAAACTAATATCGAGACCGATCACAAGCCTCTCACAGCAATTGTAAACAAGCCTCTTCATTTAGCCCCAGCTCGTCTTCAGTGTATGCTTTTGCAGCTTCAGAAGTATGATTTGAGGTTTATCTACAAGAAAGGGACTGAACTTTACGTCGCAGACACGCTGTCATGCTCCTACATCGATGAGAAATCTGATCCAAACATGAATGAGCAGGTTGACATCCTGTCCCTTACATCAATTTCTCCAGCACGTAAGGCCAAACTTCAGAAACACACTCTTGCAGATCCTGTGATGCAGAAAGTTACCCATTTCATTTCTAATGGCTGGCCAGCAAAGTCCAAGAGTGTACCCCCAGAGGCACAGCCTTTCTTTCCAATCAGAGATGAGCGTATTGTGGACCATGGAGTCATCTTGAAAGGCTGAGAGTTGTGGTTCCACAGACCTTAAGTAAGGAGTACCTCCACAACCCCACAAGGGGCATCCTGGAATGGACGCTAAAAAGAGGAGAGCAAGAGAAACCGTGTATTGGCCTTCTTTGACACTTGCCCAATATTGATTCTGACGTAGCGTCATGCTAGCCTTGCAACAGTGCTCGACCCCACCAGCAGAAAGAACTGCTTCTCATTCACCCGGTTCCAGACCTCCCTTGGTCCTTAGTGAGTGCAGACATATTCGACTGGAGTGGACTGATGTACCTGATACTCGTCGACTCCTACTCCGGTTGGTTTGAGATGAGCACTCTCAGCGACTTATCTAAAAGTGTGATCATGAAGATTGAACAACATTTTGCTGTTCATGGCATTCCATCCAAGTTGCTGACGGACAATGGTCCACAATTTGCAAGTAGGGAGCGAATGGAGCTTCGAGCATGTTACTAGCAGCCCCTACTTTCCTCAGTCTAATGGTTTCGCGGAGAATGTAGTCAAACAAGCCAAGAGCCTTCTTGAAAAGTCTAAGAAGGATTGTTCTGACCCCTTGCTTGGCCTTCTTAACCTCTGGAATCAAGTCCTAGCCTCTCCTGGTCAGCAGTTAATGTCAAGGCGTACCAGATATGTTCTTCCTGTTGCGAGGAAACTCCTTATTCCAAAAGCACTCAACACCAGGCACGTCTCCTCACATTTGAAGCTTAAACGCCAACAGCAAAAGTTATACCACGATCAGCATGCCAAACCTCTCCTACCTCTCCTCTCATAACATGATTTTATCCGTTAGTTGAATACAAACACGTGCAAAAGTATTTAGTGAAACATGTATATACTGCATGCACTGTCATGTCAAACACCAATGACAATGAAACACTTATTTTAATGTACTCTGTCACCTTTATTTGTGTTTGGTCTCGAAACTACAGCTGACACCTCTACTTGATAGTGGAGCCGGGAGGACTTTGAAATGTCATAGTTTTATTCTTTTAATATTCATTAAGAATATTTGCCATTATTAATGCAAGATATCGAAATGCTGCTGACAAGACACTAACAAAAGAGACATCCAAACATTTATGTTAAGTTAAAGTTTCTGGATGTGCCACTAAATGGACTTCTTGCTTGTTTATTCTGAAAAACAAAAGTGTCAAGTTACCATTTGAAACTAAGAAATAAAAATATCTTGTTACATTTACCTGCAACAAAAGCAAATTTCAAAACTCAGCAGTGTTCTCATTTGTAACTAGCCGTCCATAATTTCTTTGGTTTTGATAGAGAAAACCACTTCAAATGAGTATCTCGGTATCGATTCCAAGAAATGTTTCAACAAGAAGACAGTATTACTTTATGAACAAAGCTACGTAACCGAGACTTGCATTGACAAACTGAAAGATTTTGCATAAACATAAATGGTGTGAACTGCACATAATGCAAATGGTATTGATGGCACCATGGTGAATATCATCACAGGCAAAAGTTCCCTCGCCATCCCAATAGTGCATTTTAGACTAAAACAATCATTCCTGTCCTAGAAATCACCAAGTTGTTTGTAAGACTCATTTCATTCGAAATTTCATGTGATGTGAAAAGCAAAGCCTTGATGACATGTTAGTATATGCCAAAGACTATGACTCCTCGGCTGGTTATCGAATTTTGAAATCTTTTGAAACCCATCTACAAAGTCCTGGGCTTAAGGTTACTTCCCACCTTTGCAGGTGTCCTTTGGGAAAAAAATCGTACGCATGCCAGTTTCAATAAAACCCCAACAAACTATATATCATAAGAAAGCTTAATAAATAAAAAAAAATTTCAGCAATGTTTTCTTTTAGGAAGTGTCAGGAGGCAGTGAGGTGGGAAACGACCGAGGCGTCTTCTATTGACAGAATTTATCAGGTATCGGATTCCGCACTAGAAGCAAAATGGCTGCACAGTCTTATTCACAAGGCATCAATCAACAAAAGTGTGTCGGGCTTTTTCAATATTCTGATTGGTTGTCTAGATATCCACGTCTAAAAATGGAGTAGCTAAAAATATGCGAGATGTGTTGTGTAAATGGACGCCACAGGAAAACTGTGTTAAATATCAAAATTTCCCAACACTTTTTGGTTTGTCATTATCTCTGGAATGTTCTGGCAAAATTTCACGAAAACCCATCAAATCTGCATACCCTATAAATTCGCTCAAAGTGGATGTATTCCTCCAAAAATCAAATGCAAGATTTTGGCTTGTAAAGGTTCGTAAACAAGTCGCGCCACACCCAGAGATTATCATGCCTGATAAAACCGCAAACCAATGGAACAACAGGACCTCTTAGTATTTATGACAATAGATCGAGATTTCCCGGGAAAAGCATCCCATCGCAACATGTTTTTTATGTCTCGCTCAGTGGAGTTCAATTCAGTACGGCGACGTAATGTAATGGGCAAAGATGCCAAAGGCAAAGGCAAAACCTGCGCCAAAAAAGTTGAAGGCGGAAATGTGCCACTGAAAAACAAGACGTTAAGGAATCGACAGACAGCTTAAGAAATACTCTTTTTGCTGAAATGAGTTCCCTTGGGTAAGTTTCATTTTCTTCGTCACTTCCGCCAGATTCTGATGAAGAATCTTGTTTGCAGCCTGCGCTGACGTTGACTTTGATTTTTAAGCTACTTTCTCCAAGGATATTCGAATGCTCCAGATCTTCAGCAGATGCCAAGATTGTCGAAGGTGTTTGGCCAAACAAAGGGTTCTCGCCCGTTGACAAGATTGTGACACCTTCCCTGTTTATTAACTTTATTTGAAAATACGTTTTTTCTAAATAACTTGGCCGCTTTTTGAGATTTTTAATGTTTTTCTTTTGGAAACACTAGATAAAATGACGCACTTAAATTTTGTCAAATAAAAGAAAAAACGATTTTTTTGGCCTCTGAAGGTGGGAAATAACCTTTAGGTGATTCCTTAGAATTGCATTGCGCATCCCTACTGTGCACCATTTTCACGTCATTAGCGCGTGCTCACGAGCACATGCACGTACACAACATATACAAAATGGTGGCTCTTGGCTTGCGAGAGATAAATCGTTGTGTTTTTGTCGGAAATGAGTACCGGGACCTAACGATTTGTTTATTTAGTTTGAATGTAGAAATCACCTTCTTTCTATACAGTGAATATGGACCAATTTCTACTGCAGAGTAAAAAATTATCACGGAAAATGAGAGCATAGCTAGCACTCGTAAAAGATAATATGTGGCCCCAGAACACTGCATGCTTGGAACATATTGTATCCCTGTCGACTAAATATGAGTGCCTTTATAATGGCACGTACATCAAATTGGTCCTTAACATCTATGCAATACATCCATTGTTGTATTTCTCGCTTAACTTTCTCTCTATTTTTATCCTCTGTTAATGCGTGAGGTGAACGGTTCAAATATAAATGTTTCCGAAAGCAGATAATTTCAGGAATTATGGGGTTTTTCTAAGGTCCTCCTGCTCCTAAATAAACATGGGGACCCCCTTTTTTATTTCAAATTTTAAGTTCCCTCGATATAAGCAGCTAACAGGCAAAGTTTGAGAGAAAATCTGTTGTGAGTTCTATTTCGATGGAATTACCTTAACCATTGATATAAGTGCAGCATTGGAAATGTCGGAATAAGGACGATACAAGACTACTTGTTTCAAAGATGGCCGTTTTATTTTCACACACATGATTCACCTTTACAAGTGGCAATCTGATTGATTGTTTATGGTAGCCCTAATCTGATTGGTGCGACATACTCACATCTCTGACTCATTCACTCATAACATAGGATGTAGTCCAGCCCTGATGACTAAGAGGTATTTTTCCTTTTAAAAAAGTAACTACAAAACCTTGTTGATGAGCAATTGGCCTTTTTGTGCTGCACTAGTCACCAAATTGGTGACCTGTTTACAAAATTTGTTGCCAAATGTTTTTTTTTTCAGTCACCATGGCGACCAAAACAGTTACAGCTTGGAGTGCTGAGTAGCTGGTACTGAACAATCAGAACCTCCCAACGTGAAAACAGGGAGGGACATTATGATTTCAGTTTTTATCTTACGCCTATGAAGCACTTTTAATTAATGTTTTCACAATAAATATGATTTATTATTGTGGGTATTATTATTCCTGGCAATCACTTCTTGACAACCAACATTTTATTCAATGTTACACCGGTTAAGAAAAGTTATTAAAAAACTACAAAATCCAACGTTTCGGCTATTAACATAAGCCTTCTTCACAGGTAATACCATTGGGTTTTGAAGATTTTTAAAAGCTTTTCTTAACCAGTGTTACATTTTTATATTCATCATGGAACCACCTGGCTACAAATCAGTTTTTAAAATTTATTCAATACGTTCCTGTGGAAGTTTATACATGTATTTCAAGTCCTTGGTAGTGAAGGGGCTAAAACTCCAAAAGATCATCATCTACAGTAATAGATTTTGCAAACCTTCCAAACCTCCCTCCCATGCTGCCTTTTTACAGCTACACTCTGGCCTACGTTTTCTTCAGGCAGTTTGGCATTGTAGTAAACAATGGAAGTCCAAGGGAGTAAAGACCTAGGCCTTAGCTTGTGAGATCTATGGTTTCAATAAGAGTAAAATGATCGTAAAATTCTTGGTCATGGTAGTAAGGTGGCCACTTGTGTTTGGGCTTGTGTGCAGTTAGCAATTTTGTGTCGGCTAGAAGTCTTGTTTCTTTCTCATGCCATGTCCTAGTTTAGTTTTCATGACTGTGTGTTTTATTTCATGCTAAAGTGTATGAACAACTATTGCCTCCTTACACTTCCAAAAGGTCATCAGGCCAGCAGGAGATGAGAATATAAAGAAAATTTATAACACCTGTAATAATTGAAGGGGTGAGTGCAAAACCATGCT
>Ga0099808_1229339_pt1 | contig 9775 bp, 5 predicted proteins | sample OrbTnscriptome_2_FD_81140 | JGI IMG/M metagenome (GOLD analysis project Ga0099808, IMG submission 81140) | Coral microbial communities from Puerto Morelos, Mexico - Orbicella T R B metatranscriptome (Eukaryote Community Metatranscriptome) | ecosystem: Host-associated > Invertebrates > Cnidaria >...
TTTGTTTGTGGTGTGACATTCAACTTGTCACACCTAAGTCATGGTCACAGTCACACACCTTTTTGTCACTATACTGTAAACTTCTGAAAGTAACAACCCCTTGAAAGTAACATCAAAAAATTGTGGCCACTAGTAAATCCCAGAAGCAGCAACCCCCAAAAGTAGTGAGCCCTCCAAAAGTAGTAATTACCCCCCACAAAAATAGTGATAACAAGGTTCAGTAGTATTTTTCGAATTAATAGTCAGGTGAACGTTATGTACAACAACTTTATGGCACTTTACAGCAAGGGAAGGTATTGTGTATGCCAAGAAGTGTCGTGAATATTCAATTTGTGCTTCGTCAGTTCATGTTATGCTGTGTTAAAACAAAACCTGATGAATTTTCGAGTAACAGAAACATATTTATAGAAACTTTTTTTTAAAATTAAAATTGAAAATTCTGTACGATTTTCCACAAGAACATCTTAAAAGGAATGCTTCTTCAAATTTAAGTTGAAAACTTGACCAACGCAGTGAGACATTGTCTAAGCAGACTAACATAGCAGTGTGTTTCGAAGCAGAAGCAGTTTATGGTACATGACTAGCTTTCCTGCCGACCACTGACAACACAGTCTACGCATGAAGAGCCCAGCCATAGCTACCAATGCAGATGCAACATAAATTTAAACTGGAACAACAAAAAAAAACATTTTATTTTTAAATAACTGGTTTTTTTTTTATGAATTTCCATCTTTTATTTCATAAAATGAACTCATTCGTATCAACTGTATGTAACATTTTTTGCTCCCTGAAAGTAATGAGCCCCAAAGGCTGCTAATTTCAGTACTTTCAGAAGTTTACAGTAGTCCTTTTGTGGTATGTAGGTAACATGAAAATCTCTAGAAGGCTTGACTTTCTAGTAAGACGCTCTGTTGTCACATCCTTGGGACAAACTTTTCAGTCAATGTTACCTGTGTGATTGTACACTGTGGTAATATAGTGATGGGTAATAAGGATATCCTTTACACATTCTTGGGTTTCATTTTTAAAAAAGACATGTGACTAACGTTGCAAATAAATGTTACCCAGCAGTTGTCACACAATACTATATAGTGATGGGTCACATAAGCATTTCACAGACAACATCAACCTTGTTTTCTTAATTACATTACATTGTTTCACTTTGATCATGTTTGTCTCCAGGTATTCTATTCTAAGACTCTCTCAAAGGTGTATTGTGTGTGTGTGTGTGTATGTGTGTGTAACATGAAGCTGGCAGGTTCTCAAAACCAAAGTTCCTTATAAACAAACTCAGGAGTTTTAATGCTGTGTTTATAACTGAACATTTACTGAGCTTTAAATCTACTGAGGTCAAGTTACTTAACCTTAATACATTCATACAGTGTTGATGCCTTTGTCAACAATTACGATTTTCTTGTTTGTGACCCGCTATCTTTGGACGACAAAGAGGCAGGCAACTCTGTTATCACTAACATTGGAAAAACTGAAGAACAACAACATTATCTGTGATGCCATCAATAGGCACTTTGAAATCCTTCCATCCAAACTGGTTATAAGGAAGTATAAACACATAAAACCATGAGTACAGGCCTGCGTGGAAGCAAAAGTCATGCAAGCAAGAAAGTGTTAAATGTTTTGAGCACAATAAACATTCTATAAATTATTTTGTTTTGCGCCATCACCAGAAAGTGGTCAAAAATGTGTTCCAATTGCATTGAAGCAATCTCAGAGCACTGTGGGATATGAAATGCATCATGCAATTGCAGGCAGATATATCTGTTATTGTGATCTCGGTTAACATCTGCAAACTTAACTTTGATAAACTTCGTATTGCCTGGGGTTGTTTTACCATAGTATCAGTGTCATGTATAATATAGATGTAATATAAGTAAGAGTAAGAAGTAGTAGTACAGATTTCTGTTTGTAAAATGCCTCTAACAGGGCTCAAGACTAACTTTTCAGCTTGCTAGCCCAGTGGCTAGTGACAGGTTTGATTCACTAGCCAAAACAAATTTTTCACAAGCCAGACGCACACATTTGCGAACATAGGCATTGATGTTATAATTATAGGTGTTGCTCAACAACGAAAACCAAAGTTTTCGCTTCCGTGAGAAATTCCCACAGAACTTCGCAACTTGCGACCGAAAAACATTCCTTTCTTTCAAAATGCTGATTCACGATTTCTCATGAAGATAATTTACAAGCTGCAAACATAGGCATCGATATTATATAGGCATCATTCAAATTTTCAAACAACTGCGAATGTTTTAACTTTTTGAAAGTGTACATGACCTCCAGATGCTGCGTGCAGGAAACATGATCCTAGAGTTCTGCATGATTTCATGCATGACTTATTAGCGGCAAGCAGTTCATTTGTCGTTCGTCGCTTTTTACTAAGGGAAAAAGCAAACAAAAAAGTCGATCATTCTTTCGCATTTTAGTAATTTAAAGTTCTTTTTTGGGCCAATAAATTATATATGATATTTATTACAGCCAATGTTCTAAATTCTGTACGCTTTGACTTGATTTTGCTTTGTGAAAAATTTGAAATTAACTTTTATTTGGTTTCCTCTGGACCTCCAGTGCTCACAAATTTTCATTTTTACTAGCCAAAATGGCTAGTGAAGTGCAAAAACCACTAGCCGAAATGGAATTTTTACTAATCTGTGGCTAGTTGGCTACCGTTAGTCTCGAGCCCTGCTCTATCTGTAAGTTTATTTTTGCATTGTCAATAAAGTACATGTACATATGTCTGAAAAAAAAAAATCAGTTGATGTTTACACACTCAAAAAGCTAACTTTAAAGGTGAGTAAAGACTGATACTACTGACAATAAAATGCTCAAGTGTAGACATAGTGTAAATTAGATTTAAATATAAAAAAAGTGACCTTTTGGAATTATAATATTAAATGGACAGACACGAGTAATTTCCTGAAAACATTACAAATATGGTGAGGCATCTACATGTAATATGTGGGTAGAGCTCTTAATTCTGCTTTTGTTTTCATTAGGCATTTTGCAAGTTCACAAGTGGGTGTAATTAGATTTGGTAACTGGATTTACATTTATGTGGATGATGAAGCTATAATGGATCAGTTTCAGAGCAGGTTAGGTAATTCAATACAGTTTTACATATTAAGTGAGAGAGTGTTTTAATTTAGTTGAAATGTGGTTTATTTGTTCCTTTCAAGTTCTCACTGAAAATTGAAGGGAGGACACAAGAGTTGAATGTTTCACACTTGGAATTGCCTCTTGTGGTCCGTTTTGTAGTCTTTAGTAGAGCATGATATAAATAAGAGAATGTTGATTCATTTTAGTGTTTGTTGATGTACTGTATTAAGTGTATATTGTCTGGGAAATTTTTGTTTGCATTTACACTGTAGTAACCAATGTTTAACACTTTATCGCTGGATCATGACATGGAAGAAACTTTGCTTCCTAAATGTACCATGGCTGGAAACTAACTTTTTGACTTGCTAGCCTAGTGGCAAGTGAAAACTGAGATGTTACTAGCCAATTTTTTTTTTTTTTCACTTGCCAAGCATTGATGTTGGCTTGGTCCAATAACAGCAGATTTACTAGCAAGACTTCAAAACATGGCACAAGCTAATGTTGGTATTAAACCAGTTCCAATAATAAAACAGTTTTTGTGAAGTGCAACATGGTTCAGATATATATTTATAAAACAACATGGAAAATGGAAAAAAAGTTCTTCAAAAGTGCGCATTAGCGCTTTGGCAGTGGATTCCTTCTTCAGCAGGTCATTTTCTTTTAGAACTTTCATCTTTGCCTTTTTCTTTTTTACCGCGGGTAAAAAACCCTCTTATATCCATTATGGAATTTTGAGAAAAACAAAACAATGCGATTTTGCATCTAAAACCGTTTGACACATAGTTGGCACACCTTGCAAACCAATTTACATGTATCTTCTCAATGAGTTGAGCAGGTTTTAATTTTGTTCAATGGCATTGTGTTTTCCTCAGATCAAATCTCTCAGGCTGACAGATCACAAAGAAAAATCCAGCGATTTTCCTGAAAAGACTTTCAGGACTCTGTTTTTCTTTGAGACTTACTTGGAAAAGGCACCATAGAAATGTTTCAAAAGCAAAACAACTATCTGAAAAATACAGCAAACTGTCATTGGCGAAATTTGACTGCTAAAAATGGCTGATTTAAATGTCGAAGGAAATAAATTTTTTTCACCTAATTATTTCTGTAGTGGTAAGTTTTGTCAGTATGCACATGACGGCAAATCACCCATGTGTTGTTATTAGCCCACACAGACGACTCAGGCAATAGAGAACTCAGTGAACACAGTCCTCATTCCTCAGTCAACCACGAGGGTTTTGTTTCAACAACAACTGTTGCGAGATCCGGGTAGCCCAGATGTAGTTTCCCTCAGAGAGGGCTTAAGTACAAGTGACGAACCAACGTTGTTACACTAAATGAAATGTTATCCCTTTACAGTTCCACATGATTTTGGGAATGATTTTATCAGGAAGCTCATGTTTTGTTCTACTAATTTTGTAACCAAATGGAAAATCAGTGTGTGCTTTCAGAAAATGCTGTCTTGTTTGTCAAGTACAGTCGAACCTCGATTATCGGGACTCGTTGAGACTAGATGAAATAGTCAGGATAATTTAGGGTCCGGATAATTGAGAATTGGAATATTAATGAAGAACAAAACTGACTAAATTTAGAAAGCAACATTTAATCGTGAAACAATACTTTAACAAATTTTTTGGAAAACAATATGGTGTATATCTTCACTGTCTGTTTTGGAGTGTGTTAACAATTTTATTAAAATTAATGAAGACAAATGTTTGTACTGTGGCCTAAAATGTTGAAGTAAATTGGTTTGTATCAAAGTAGAACTTCGCTTGTGCACTGAGCATTCCATCACTCTTCGAAGCTGCATAATCCAAATAGTGTCAACATTGTTCTGTCTTTCCATCTATGATGAACACTTTTTAAAACATTCAACAGATTCAGAGTTCAAAACAATTTTCTCATCTTAGCCTTCATCTTCCTCAATGTCACTACTTTCATCTTTGAAAGAAGACCGTCCAACAACACTTTCTAAAATTTGTTCATCAGACAACTGTCGCAAAGTTGGGAGCTCGTTTTGACATTGAATCAGTCTTTAACATCAGAAGAAGAGAGATCTTCACAGTTGGCAACTTGATTCAAAATGTCCATTATGGGTTCATTGACTGAATCAGCGAAGTTGTGTTTGGAGGGAGAAACATACAGGTAACAGACCCATCTCGGGTTTTTAGCTCTTGAGGATGAGCAGAACAGTTTTCCACTGGCAACAAAACTTTCAGCGAACGAATGTTTTGTGCACGTTGGTGGCGTTTAACAGCCGGGACGAAATCTTTCTTGAACCACCCGGCTAAAATCTCTGAGTTTATTCAAACCTTTCATTGAGACTTGTAAATGATGTGGAGCACATCCATGTTTATATTTTTAACACATTGTGGCTTTGCAAATTTTCCAATCATAACTGGTTTCAGTTTATGTGTACCTGTGGCATTGGTACAACCAAGGACGGTCAAGTGATCTTTTGATTTCTTGAGGCCAGGGGCAGATTTTTCAAAGCATGAAACCAAGGTTCTGTCAGGCAAACATTTTCACAGGACTCCTGTTTCGTCAACGTTTTAGATTTGCTCAGCAGTTAAACCCTGTTCTTCCTTCACTTGATGTAACTTCTGTAGAAAAAGCTCAACAGTTTCTTCTGCTGCAGAATTTTTTTCCCCTTGGATGCTTAGATTTCTAATTCCATGATGATTTTTGAATTTCTCAAGCCATTCTGTGGAAGCCAATGGAGCGTGAAATTTCACTTAGCAAAAAAGTGACTCTGAGCCAATCAGAACTCATTCAAATGTTCTTCATTAGTTGTGATGTGTGTGAGTGCTGCTTTTTCTCTTTGATAGGAAAACAAACTTGTTTTTGACTGCCCTTTTCAATCCTGTAGTTTTAAAAAGAACATAGCTACAGATCTTGATCATGACTAACAAATCATCATGCAAAATTGGGATTGGAGAAAGAGTCCAGATAATCAAGAAATCCAGATAATTGAGGTATGGATAATTGAGGTTTGACTGTATGTCTTTCAACATAATAACATGTTCAGTTACCCATTTACAAACGACGCAGCATACCACCCTAAACGTACTTAAATTCAGGGCTTTGTGGGAATTTTTGGGGCAAATTTTGCTGGAAAAGGAATTTTCAGGGCAAATTTCACTGGAAAGAGATACATTTTTCACTAATTTGATGAGCGTTTTTAAGGGAAAAAATGGCGATTTTGCCATTTTTTGGGAAAATGAGGATCGTTAGCCTATGCAATAACAACAGCAACAGAAACATTGACTAATTATAAGTGTTGCTTTCTAAAACCGGCAATTTTGCAGGAAAATTTGAGTAACTTGTTTGGGCTATCTTACATTTTGTTTTTTTGTTTGAACATAAGGTTCTTCTTAACAGAAATCATCATTTGCTCTTTTAACAACAATGTGCCCAAGAAATGCGCCAACAACACGGCTTTTTGCATTGAGGCCACTGCCCAGTTTTTTGCAACATTAATCTAAGAACGCTTGGTAGTTTTGGGATGTTGTTTACTCATTGCAGTGACGAAGTTTCATGATAAATTTGCCGGCAAGTTAACAGTACCAACAGCCAAGATAAGTTTCAAATATGTTGTACATACTGACATGTGTTTGGTAAGATTTCTAGCGAATTTCATGGTATTTTGCGGGATTTCACTGATTTACTCGCAATTCGCAGTGGCTCTCCGTGACCTCGTGAAATTTCAGAAGCCTTGTAAATTTACATAAGTGCTGAACAGCACATGCTCGATAACATGAAATTCTTAGAAAAATGTTTGTGTTTGTCTTCCTTGACAGAAACTAGTCCAGTCAATTTCATTTTGTTTGCTAGCCAAAGTGGCTAGTGGAAATCGGAAACCTACTAACCAAACCTAAATTTCTACTAACTAGTCTGTTCTTGGCTACTATTACTGTCAAGCCTGTGTACATATACTTCTAAAACAAACAAACAATCAGCAATTACTGTAAGTCTAAGATATGTTTCATTCTTGAGAGTGAACTTTGTTCAGATCTTCATTCAATGCAACCTGAGCAACATATCTTTCACAAAATGTAAGTATCAATATCAAATGACTGTTACATATACACTACATCTCGTGTTGACAGGCCAAACACATCTCAAACTGTTTGTGAATGCATTATACTTGGGTTACCATCCATAATTATCAGAGTACCAAACTGTGCCTTATAAAGGTGCCAATGCACTTCGATTTTCCCCTCTGGCGACTAACATTGCTGATGATAGCTGCAAGAAAAGCAACTCAAAAGAGATCCTGCAGGGAAGTTAGCGATACCTGTTTTTGAGGTTTCTACATATCAGCTTCAAGGCCGAGGATTTCAAATTTCATCAGTAACACTTTATCAATTCCATGTCCAGTGATTGTGGGAAACGATCAGTAATGGAAGATTGTTGTAGCAAGATTTTACACTTGATTTGGATGCCAATTAAAGAAAACAAAAATAGTATTGCACAATAGAGAAGGAAATTGAAGCAAACACTACATACAGTCATGTACATGCTTACATGTAATCAGTGGTATGGATCATGGCTAGTAAACGAAGTAATGTTCTCCATAACAGCCTTCAAAATCAGTACAAAATTACCTCTTCTTGAATTTTTTTTTTAAATACAAGGTCAACATTTGTACCTCTTCTTTACAGTTGATGCCATGTAAACTGATTGCTGGGATGAAAACCAGCAATTGTAGCTGGTTCACACTAGATCAGCCATTCGTCCGCCATCTTAAATCCGTCTCGGACTGTATTGCAAATGCAGTGCAATGCACTTATAGATGGCAGAGTTTTCAGTTTCGTACACAGTAACGTTTTAGTTTCATATATAATCGCAGTGTCAATCAAAGGAATTACTCTATTTGTTGAAAATTAGGGCAGAAAAGTTTTATCACAAGACTTTTTATCGACAAAGGCTTAAGATGTCCATGGCAAACTGTTTTTCCGTTTGGTTTTATTTCTGAATCATGGTAACAACACGGTACCAGAAATGATCATTATCGTGAAATCCCAGGGCTTGAACTTTTTAAAGGTTTTGGCTTCAGAATTGATTGGCTAGGCAGCTGTGTAAAGCTGTACATGTAAGTGTATGTAATGTTTAGTGCCTGCATAAATACACCAATTTGAGTTTTATCAATGCACTCTGTCGTGATTGGGTGAAAGAATTGTAAATAACAACCTCACAATCTTTGCAAGAAGTATGATATTTGTAAAGAAGGCCATTAGGCCCCCATGCTTCCCACAGAGAAACTGAAGCTGCTTCATGTTTCTCAGTTGAATTTGAACACGTTATTTCACGAGAGCTGGAAAGCTTATATTTTGTCTGTGGCAATTATTTCCTCAGAAATCAAGTGACAAGCTAGTCTCTGGAGTAAAAATCAATGTGTTTGTCAAAAAGAATAATCATTGCGTTCAACAGAATGTAGTCCTAATGCGGACTGGAGTGAGATTTTATGGGACAAGGGATGGATGGATCTTGGGACGCAAAATTGGAGTCCCCTCAGAATGCAGCAGGGGTGAAAATGAATGACATCATTGCAAAGCACATGTTGATTTCTCGATCATTCACTTGTTTGCAGTTATGATTTTGTGCTGTGCAAATCAATGCAAATGTGGCCTGTTTCATCAGGATGCGAGATGAAGTGCTTTTGTGACATGACTAGGACAATTATTTATTTTATGTGTTCTTGAACAAGACTTTGAATCATCTTGGCTTTGGGATGTTAACCATGGGAACAAATACATGTATATTTCATTGGCTGTATTTTGATTGCATTTCTTGATTAGTTCCGGTCGTGACAGATACCTCACTCTTTATCTAGTTGAATATTGTTTGGAATCGTTGGAAAAGTACTCTGAAGGCAAAATCCATAAGAGTGGGCCTGAACCAAGGAACAACAATGTAAATACTGTCTACTTTTATTAATTAGAGGAAATATTCGAATCGATCACAACAAGTTTGTTTACGATAAACGAGCATGCGATTGCAAATGCTTGCTTATATTTGTGCTCCCAGCTTAAAATAACGTACATAAAAAATACACTTTTACAAATTTGCTTTTACGCTTCAACATTATCAGTTAGTGTGAAAATATTAAGGACAAAATTTGAAGGTTAATGTAAATATTTCAGTTCAGTTAAACTTGTGAGTCTACGGAAACTGGCACCATCACACAACGTTGATGAATTTAAAAATGTTGATTTTGGCAATAGACAGAGGCTGAAAGGCAGCTAGTGAAATCTAGGTGTATATACTAGGGTATCTAAAATATAATAATGCTGCGGCACATTCTGTTGATAGTGACATATTTTATGCAGTGATTCATCTACAACTCCATGCATGACAACCCATCAATGGCGAGGTGTGACAAGGGATCGTGACAAAAAAGCACATAGTGATCTGAACTATGTTTGGACATAAAATGACACACATCAACCTCCCCTTTACCAGATCGCGAAAAGCGAAAGGTGTGGAAATTGTAGGAGCAGAAATCTAAGTTATAAATTCTGTACCGATATGCATTAAATGTTTCTAGAATGTTGACAGACTGTGTCAAGGACTTGTCCATTGCGATGTGTGAAAATGCTAAAGCGTTCGCTTAAATTCATGTTTGGATGAAAAGGAATAGATCGCAGCATATATGAAATTAGTG
>Ga0099808_1145289_pt1 | contig 9698 bp, 4 predicted proteins | sample OrbTnscriptome_2_FD_81140 | JGI IMG/M metagenome (GOLD analysis project Ga0099808, IMG submission 81140) | Coral microbial communities from Puerto Morelos, Mexico - Orbicella T R B metatranscriptome (Eukaryote Community Metatranscriptome) | ecosystem: Host-associated > Invertebrates > Cnidaria >...
AAAAAAAATTTAAACCCACCAATAGCATTTCAGGTACACCACCTGATTATACAAAGTCAATTCAGTGAACTTGTATATACTGCCTAGTTTCTTCCCACTTCAGCATTATCATCACAAATATGCATCACAGTGTAACGTGTTAACCAAGCTGAGAGCTCCAATTGAACTCAAAGTTTGATTTGTATATTAACATTTTTGGGACTCTTTATTGTTCTTTCCTGCCTTTTGTAATTTCAATTTGTATTCAAATAATTTTGTTACGTGCTTGACTAAATTGGTACTAACTTGTCAGCACAATGTGTCCCAGTCAGCAGCATTTAACTATAACAAAGTCTGTTATGTTAATAACATAACACCTTTTAATAATTGCAACACATTACAGTGTAATCTTTGACCATTTATCACAACATTATAAGCTTTCAATGATAATATTGTGATCCCTGTGCATGGTTTCATGTGTATAATTTAATCTACTTCTTTAATCTAGCTGCCGTAAGTCAACAAGAATTTCTGAACCTGCAGCGTTTTCTTGAGATCTTATGGGTCGTGCAAATTAAAGCAGATTCCAAATTAAAGTATCATCAGGGTTGTCACCGGTCAGGAAATGGTCAGAGACAAAAAATTCTTCAAGGCCAGGAAAAAGTCATGGGAAATTCTATTTTGATTCAGGGAAAATTGAAATAATTTAACATGGCTGATTTAATATCATTGAATGTTGTAAGAGACATTTGGGGTCACAGTGCTCTCAACTATATTTTTCCTAAATGAAGAAGGAAAATTTGTTGAGAACTTATTAGTCTTAAAGAATGAGTAGAAAGGACGGCTGTAAGTTGAGGCCAGAAGCCACTACTAGATCTGACATTTTATGCAGTTTGGTCAGGGATTAACCATGATTATGTGAAAAATACTCAAAGCCCATTCCTGCTGTCCTCAGTATATCTTGTGGAGACCTGGGACAAAACAAAAGGTTTCACACGAAGAAAACCAGTGGGAGATAATTTGTTGTTACACAATAATGTCACAAGGAAGGATAAAGTGCACACAAACAAAGATGCTAACATTTGCAATGTCAGACGAGTTTTGTTGTGCTTTACGTAATAACCTTTAGCGAGGCACCTTCTGATTAGGTATTGACATTTTAAGGTGCTTGGCACGTCATTTCACCATCAGTAAATCAAGAGAATAAAATGTTTTCTTGAAAAAAAAACCCTGTTCTGCCATAATTGATTTTTAACAGTAGTGGAGAATGGGACAGATTCTATATGTGCTTTTTATTTCATTGTCACTTTTTCTTTGTTTGTTCAGAAAACCCCTGAACTTTTAGAACCAGGTTTCTTAGGGACTTTTTGTCCACTCCGTGTAAGTTTAAAATTGTCTTTTGTGAGATAATTCAAGTTTAGAAATCGAGCTCAAGGTTATGCTTGTAAACTTTGGAGTTTCAATAATTCTTTTATCTCACCAGATTTGAGACTTTACCGTGAAATCATAGGAAAGAAGGGACGGCGAACAGGGTGAGTAAGTGATGAATAACACACTGAGGTATCATAGTGAGAAAGCCAAAATGTTCAAATCTTGGACCGTGCTGAGCAATTACTGTGTGAGTCAGAAAACTGTGAACACCCTTATTTGATTCTGACTGGTCAATTGTGTACTGACTAATCACAATAAAGTTTATGACATGCGAGCAAGCCTCAAAACTACCAACCAAATTACTGTTTCTGTTTGCGGTTTAGTTTTCTCACATCTAATTGGCTTTTCCTTTGCTACACAATAACAATCTGGTGTTCATGGTTTTCTGAGTTTCACTGTACAATGCTAAAACAGTTAAGAAGATGAGCAAGTCTATGCAAGTGTTGGGGGCAACACCAGATACAGGTAATACACAGCCTGGGTGAATGCGACATGTACTTAGCAGATACTTGTTGATGTTTTGTTTTTCTATAGGATTTTTTTAACTCCAATCACCAGGGCTGAGTTTTTCGAAAGCCAGTTAACACTAACCCTTGATTAAACGTTAACTGAAGTATTAACTTTTGTCATGTAAAAGTGTTTTTCACTGCTTATGTTTTGTGTAGTTTGAGATTATTGAAACTCAAAATGGACAGGAATACAGTATTACCAGAAAACCTCACTGAAAAGTTACAAAAATAAAATCATAATTCTCGGTAATCCGTGGGCAGTATAATTGGGCTTTGAACAACCCTTTGAAGGTTGAAGGACATTTAAATGTAGATCAGTACTGTCTATTACTCTGAACAATAAATTATATTCATTATATTATAATAACCCGTCCATTTTGCCCCATGGCTATTTGGCCAAATCATGTTATCCACCAAGAAAGGAAAGTTGTGTCTTGCTAGTGGATTTCATCCTCCACTTGCTTGATGGGCAAGTTAGGTTTTTTTCTTTTGGTTTAAAATTTGGAAAAATTTGAATTACAGATTGAAGTGTTGTTAGAGATTGAATTTTAATTTTAATTAGAAATTGGTTAATTGTGCTGACTGGTGGGTAATTTTTTTTCTTACTGCCTCATGAAAATGAACATCAGGCAAGTACATCCCAGTTCTGTTTGTGCTAGCTGAAAAACTGATTTTCTGTCCACCCTGTTATCACAATTTTATCATCTTTGGACACTAAGTGGATTCCAGATTTTAAATGATAAGTTTATTGTGTTCCATGTAGAGTGTAATTACTGCCCAGCTAGAGTATAAAACTAACAATAATACTAATCTGTATTATTTTCAGACTTTAACAGCTTTATCTACATGTATGGCTGCAGTTTATAAACGTTTTTGAAGTTTTGGCATTTGCAAGAATTTCTAAACTGGTTTTAATCAGTTGTCTTTTGATATGACTATGGAATGAGATGAGAAGTGCCATCTTTTTATATACAGTGCTGTATTTTGGTGATTACAATCTTCCTTACCATGAGTGTGTGACATCAATCACATTTTAATATTGTTTCAGTGAACACTTAATGTCATTAAGTCAACCTACCAGTAATTAGTTTCAAGAGGTTGTTTATTAAGATTTCCCCCCATTAAATAACTCACATGTATGCATTGCATATTTGTTTGTGAATACCGGTTTTACATTAAGCTGTTAGTGAATTCAAGCATGAATACTCTGAAATCTGCGTGGAAACTCACAGCAGGCCGCTCTGTAGGGTCTTGTTAATTTGAAAAATTATTCCAGTGTTCAAGGCTACCAACTTCATATTTTCTGTTATCTGAGATCACTTCTTTCAAATATGTTTTCAAATAAGTGAAATAAACTGCATGGAATAATGTAAAATGGCACAACTGCGAATTCATTTCTTTGTGAAACAGATCAGTTAGTTTTTTGAAAATAATAGTTAGTATTTGTTCACATGCATGTGTTTCGCAAAATCATATTAATTTGCTGCTTTATTTAGTGCATGCTACACAAAATATATATGAATCTGGCATACCACTGTGAAATTTTGGTTTTCTTTTAGATATTTTACTTTGATCAGCATGGTATTAATCTATCATCTGCCTGAAGTCATGAATTTATAAATATCTATATTTTTTTCTGGCTGTGCATAATAATTACAAATGTGCTGTTTGGCTAAATTAGGGGGAATATGACATATGTAAACATGTCAAACATAGCAATTTTGATCTACTCAAGTTTTCTTTTCTTAGCCATCTGACAGATAGCTCTGACAACAAACATGGGCAAAATTAATTTTAAAGGGAAATTCTGATGTCAAAATGTGTACATACATAGGCACGAGTGAGATGTATGACAATGATAGTTACCACTATGAATTGTATTTTAACACTTTGCTAAGTAAACATGCTAAGGTAATGTTTGCTAACATGGAAATAGCTCCACCATATATGGAAAGTTGTGTATTAAATTTCTATTATTGTGATTTGCTGAGTTAGAGAAAATTAAATAAACCATGAGGCTGTTATGTTAATTAGCCATACAGACCAGCTGGTGGTATAATGTTGGGGCCATGTGAAGCATATTTAATGAAGCACTGTAATTGTAGCACTGTTTGGCTTCTTCTTTCTCTCTTCTGTTGCACCTTTTGTTTGTGTTTTTCAATGCTCAAAACACAACAACAGCTCAGGGTATCAAAACTAGAACTCTCCTCTTTTGAAGAATTCACCTGCTTGTGAAAAATTTTTGTAAAGGAAGATGGTTGCTGGGAGTTGATTGTATAGTTGATGTGGTATTTTGCATATTGTATTTTTCAGCTGGGAGACTGTCTGTTTAAACTGTGACGACTGGGAGAAGCTTCTGAGGTAAATACCTAACTTTATTCCTTTAAAATAGAATATGTGAGCTTTTATTTCCTTAACAGGACAGGACGTTTTGGGCTGAAATAGTTTTAGCTGCTCCTAATTAATATTATTATTTTCTGTGTGTTAGTCATGTTATCTAAAACTACTGTGGCCATTCATTCACTCATTCATTCATGCATGCATGCACACAAGTGGGCCATCTTCAGTGTGTCAATAGGCAAGGCTTAAACTTGTGATCAATCTTTTAGTACAAAGTTCTAATAACCACTGCAGAATATTTTTTCCTATGGGAACTAGCTCCTGACTAACAATCATCGATTTTGAATTGATCTCAGTCATCAGCACAGAGTTAAGAATATGCATCATTGTTTTGAATAGTCAAAGATTATATAAGAGTTATATAAAACACAAAACAATTTTTACCTATAATTTGTGCTTGTGAAATTCTGTGACTTGAATCACCAGGGTTTAATGAAAATTAAGTTTTTAAAATTTAAGCGAAGGTGGATTGGCTTTCATAATTGTTCCAGTATAAGTGTTTTATTTAATTTTTTTTTTAAAAAAATCAGGGTAAAATTCCGGAAATGACACCACCCAGCACCCAAAAGCCATCCAAAAAATAACCCCCTAAATTACATGTATATAATTCTCGCTTTTGAAGAAGGAAAAAAAAGCTTCTAATTATAGCCCCCTATTGTGGAGTAATCATGTGTTCTGTTTTACATTTTTGGTAATAGTGTGTTGAGACACATTTACATTATGTTATCCTCATTTAGGACTGAAGAATGTTAGGATGTCTTATTTTTGTGTAAACTTAGATAGTTTTCACCATGTGTTATTCTTGTATGCATCAAAAACTTTTCTGACACAGTATCCCATACACAACCCAAATATACTAGCCCCAGTGTTGTGATCATTGATAGTCACTTTTAAGGTTTTTGTATTCTGATCTGTCTTGTCTGTTCTAAATTTTTGGTGGCTTCTGTCCGCCTTTTTCACAGCTACAATGTTAAAGGTTTGTCATTGCTCGTGCTATAAGCCCTTGTGCTGTCATTTTATTGATTTTGAATCAATGGTACATAAGCATTAGGGAGTGGTGTCCTCTCATTGACAGTGGTTGTCCAAAGTGGAGCAGCTCGGCGCTGTCAAAAAGCCAAATGTAATAAATAGCTATTGTTCTGGTGATAAGTGTGAGCTCCCTCTGATAATAAGCCTTCCTTAGCCCTAACAAAAGGAGCATTTTATTAAACAAGCACTAGCCAAGGTTTTATTATCTGAATGTTATAGTACTTCTTCAGAGGAGTTTCAAGGTCTGTTTACTATTTATTGGTATCGTGACTGTGCTATCGTGTTTCCCAGGTCTGTTGTTTTCTTGTTTGTTGTTAATCCTTCTTGTGGTCCCGTATGAAGGTTACGTGACTGTTACTTGTTAAGTAAAAAAGTGACCCTGTTTGCAGGGGTATCTGTTGATAAGACTAAAAAGAGAAAAAGTACTATTTTTTGCCTCGGAATATAGAGACATTGTGATAATAGACCTTTAAATTTATTGAAAGGGGTTTTAAAGGGAACCTTGGCTTAAAAACAATTCTGGCCAAAATAGTGAATTTACCTTTGTGTAAGTCCGTTTTGGTGCCTAAAACTCACAGATTTGTTTTTTCATTGGAATACTCGGCCTTAGATTTGTCAAATTTGGTGCTTTCAAACTTGCTGCTTGGCGCCATGTTTTTCAGCGCAAAGTTTGCTGGGAGATTATGACATCAGTGCGTTGACTTTCAACATGGCGGGCTGATGGCGGGTTTTTGACTTGCGTTTGGAGTGTTTAGGCATGTATACAGTTTAAAGTTACAGATCAATAGGGTAGTATTTCTAATATAACACTAATTATAGCCTACCAGTATCGTGAAGACTTGAAATGCCGCATTGTTGCGCAATGCGTAATTGCCATTGGCCGACCCAAAGAAAATTTACCAAAGTGTCCATATTTGTGTTCTGATCATTTCGATCCAAGCTGTTTTGATGAAAGCATGGACCTGTCGGAATAACTTGTTAGTAGGGGCAAAATGAAAGTTGAAAGATTTTTGCACGCAAACCTGCACCAAAATTGCGTGCCACCAGTGTGGCGAGAGTGACCAAACAGAAGCGTCAAGAGGTGAGAAAAAAAATTTGCTTTGCTTTGTTTGAACTTAACAAGTTCTTTCATCATGTAATTTAATAAAAGCTGAAATAAAAATATTATATTAATGCGTTATCTCATTGTCTGTTTATTTCCTGCCAGTAAGTTATAAAAAGTTTCCCAAAGGTAAGCATTGTGTATTTTTCTTTTGTTACCTCGCATCCCTAGTACTATCAAAATACCCAATGAAAATAATTCAATTTTGGATGACAGGTTTTAGATGAGCTTGTGTTTAATCAAAAAAGAAGCAAGGTAGACTTGCAAGATGGGACTTGTCATGAGGAAAGCACCAGTACTGAAACCAGAAGTTCAACAACTATTTCCTCTGACAATGTTTCTTTTGGTACTGCTCCTTCTGATGTTTCGTGTGAAACTGTTTCTTGTGACCTGGCATGCACACTAACCAGTACTAATTTAAGAAGCACACCTGAAACAGCTGATCCAAAGGTTGATACTTATAGAGCTGATAGCCCAAGTGGTGGGATCAATATGGTCAATAAAGGCATGCAGTTACCATTAGATGTTGCCCAGGAAATTTCCAGTGAGCATTCATAATAGTCTTCCTCAAAGGTGAAGGAACAAGGAAGCAATGATGAAGCTTCACAAAATGCTCCTTTTCAGGAAACACCAGTTGAAGAAGTCTCTTTTGAGCTTAATTTCTCTCCACCATCCTCCTCAGTAACAGAAGGCGTTTATATCGACCATGATCCTGACTATGAATGCTCATCTCAGTCCTCTCAAACAAGTACAGCATGAAGTTTAAATGAGTATGAGGAATGCTTCAATACTTCTGGCAGCAAAAGATTTTTGCTGGTCCATGAAGATAATCTTGGGGAACTATTAAAATTCTGCCCAATATGCGGTTCCCCAGTGATCAGTGAGGAAATTGAGGAGTTAGAAAATGAAGGGTCACAATATTCTGTCAGCATAAATTGTTTAAATGGTTGTAACTTTATCTGGCAAACACAACCTTCTATTCCTGGAGTCGAGGGTGAAGGGAATCTGACTTTAACTGCAGGATTATTTTTCAGTGGCATGCAATTTTCAAAATTTCACCAGTTTGCTTCTGTCATTAACTTGAAATCCACTGGAAAAGATTGCTACTATGCTTTCAGAGAAAAGTATGTCATCCCTGTTATTTTGTTATAAAATCAATAAACCCCTTGAACTGGTATACTTGGAGGAAGATGTTCAAGACTGAAAGACTCTCCTGTCCTAAATAAATTATACCCCTTTAAGACTCTGGTATGATGTTCATCGTTGAATATTTTAAACCAGTGTATATTCCATCAGTGGATGGAAATGTCTTGTGGATTTCATTCACAACACAACTGGTACAATCTTTCTATGCCCTCTTCACAGTTTTCCGTGCACCCAGTAAACAAACTGTGTATATGCTAACCAACAGTATGTTCTACAAATGTAGATAACAATTTTGAGCACTTGTTAAAATTAACTGAGACTGATCAGTGTAGGTGTAATTGAAACTTTTAAGCAAATATACTGATGTTCAAGCTATGCCATAATTTAATCATTTGGATATTTCAATTTTTATTTAAAATAGTTAAATAGTTGATCTAATAGTTGATATTTGTTGTCGTTTTTAAGACACAAGTCACTTTAGTTCTTGAGTTCCTATCATTATCATCATTTCATTTTCACAGTATTTCATATCTAAGGGGGGAATTTTACCCTAGGAAACCTGTTTGTCAAATTATACAGTAATGACAATATTAACATCGATTAGAAATTGAATGAAAGATTCATGTTGAAATTTTCGTGAAAATAATGGGAAGGCCATGCCAAACAACATAAATTACAAACAACTAAAGAATTTTTGCATTATTACTGTGATCGTTTATGTCCATGCTTATGCTTACCATAAAAGTGAAATGGGACACGGTAGCCCGGATCATAAATAACTGGTACACTTCATGAGAATATATATACATACTCTTAATGAATCACATGGGAGCTTAAATTAAATATATACGTACTCATTTGGAAGTTCAGTAGCAGACAAATCCATGCCTTGCATCAAATGTTTTATGTGGATAAGGCTTGTCTTAAGCACTGCTGTATTTAAACAAACTGCCCTAAAATCATCGTGTTGTGTAATTAATACAGGTAACTGGTTCGCTGTTAAAGTCAGCTAGTGCTGATGCCTCAGTAACCTCTTGACAACACAAACATTCTCTGGGGTGGCTCAATGTTGTTGTGGCGCAGTTCAAACATTTGCACCACTCCAGGTTCAATAGACGTCCGAAAACTTCCTCGTCACTGCTACCTGAATTTTCGTCTTAACTTGGATCACTGCTGTTTTTTTCTCCCTCGTCGAACTCTGATTCGGAGTCACTGAAAATATCCTCAGCAGACGCCATATTGGAAGTCTTCGACAACGCAGTGACATCACTAACTCCCATGAAACATTTCGGAAGAAAACATGGCGGCGTGCAGGAAACTTTTGGTCAAAATTGAATGCTTTGCATTCGAATCATGTAATGAAATGTTGATTCAAAACCACTGGAATTGTTAAAGATAGGCATAAAGTATTATTTGACAACAAAACTATTTTTAAGCCGAGGTTCCCTTTAGGGGTTTGAGGGTTAATTTGGGGGACTTATCACTGGGTTAGATTTAGGGTGGGCGACACAGTTGCAGATTAATATTGATTCATTAGAACATCTAGATTCAGGCCCAGCCAGGGTTATTGTGTATTTGCTCTAGGGTTAAGGACACTAAATACAAAACCAACATAAATACGGATCTTGTTCAAGTACAGATCCAGCTCTGAGCGCAATGACTGAATTCTGTGAAATTAACACAGCTGCAGAACTTTTGTGCATTTTCTATTATTATGTCCATGTTTAGATTGTTTTTGCAAATTTTTTTTTTTTTTTGGTACTCACCTTAAATTTTCCTCACAACAACATCTCTTTCAAAGTATAAGTCTATGGCAAACATTTTTGAGTCACAGAAATTCCCTCCAATAATAGTTAACGTCTGTATAATAATAAAAATGAAATTATTTAATCCACCTTCTTGTAGGAAGTGTTCTCTGGATTAATAAGTGGTAGTTACAGTAATGCTAATTTTGCCCATATTGGACCTTTTTGGCGGTGCAGCAGCCATTTTGAATTCTAGTGTTGAGTTATTTTTTTGTAAAAAAAATACCTCTTAGTCAGCACATCGGGTATGTTATGGACAGGTCAATGGATGAGTGAGTGAGTGAGTGAGTGAGTGAG
>Ga0099808_1056857_pt1 | contig 9680 bp, 2 predicted proteins | sample OrbTnscriptome_2_FD_81140 | JGI IMG/M metagenome (GOLD analysis project Ga0099808, IMG submission 81140) | Coral microbial communities from Puerto Morelos, Mexico - Orbicella T R B metatranscriptome (Eukaryote Community Metatranscriptome) | ecosystem: Host-associated > Invertebrates > Cnidaria >...
GGAAGCCTTCTCTTCGTGATATCGTGTTAGGCTCGAAGAATGGATTATCCACTACACTGCGAAGTAACGTTAAATAGTAGTCTTGAAATTGTAGAAAACTGCTTAAAAGGTGGAGAAGACCCCAACAGCAGAGATGACTATGGAAGTACGCCACTTCATTGTGTCAACTATTACGACGAGGAGGCGTACAAAATGGTCCAACTTCTTCTGGATCACGGAGCAGATATGTTCTGCAGAGATGGTCTTGGCAGACTACCATTTCAACATGCGTTAGACCATGCCAACACAAAAGCATGCCAGACATTCATAGACTGGGGATTTTCTCTACAGAAGTCTGATCGCATGCTAAATGGCACTTACGAGTTGCTAAACAATGTTGAACTGTTTCAACTTGAGGCGATCGAGGTGTTGCAAGTTCTGGTCGACCTCGGCGTCGACTTATGTGCAACACTATCTTCAAGAGGTGAAAACCTTCTTCACAAAGCGATTGAATCGGGTGCTAACATAGAAACTGTTCAGTTTCTGATAGGAGCTGGAATCTCGGTGAACAGCAAGGATTCTCTTGGAATGACACCTTTGCATATGTTGTGGTTCTTACACTGTTCTCCCTTGGATCGGGACAATGCAGAGAAATCAAGACATTCACAATTCGTGAAACTATTCGTAAACGAAGGCTACGACGTTAACAGTCAAGACTTTTTCGGACGGGCACTCTTACATTACCTTGTGGCTGAATTACGACAAAGGTCTCTCCTGCAGTTGATCATAAGCCATGGTGCTGATGTAAACATCAAGGACAGAAATGGAGTTGCCCCCTTACATTTGGCTTGTTCTTTGAAAAATACATCAAATTTAGAGGAAATAATTGAGAATGACAACTGTCTTGTTGACCGCGAGGACAACAGTGGTGCAACTGTATTTCACTACACTGTTTTCAGCAATAATCAAGCAGCATTAAAATGTTTATTGACTAAGTGCGACTCTTGCTTGGCTGCAAAACCAGATCACTCTGGCAGAACACCACTTCAATTGGCCAGATACTTTGGATATGTACAGCTAATTAATCTCTTCCAGAACTATTTTCAGTCGGTGAATAGAGATCTTGAACTAGAAAGCCTACCTAATGTTTTTCCATTAAACGATGAATGTGATCATGTCAAGATGCAAGAAGAGGTTGAAAACATGCAATCTGAAGACTTCTGCTTAAACAGTGACCCCAACAGATCACTTCAGAAGCTACTGAAGTCACCTGTGATTGGCAAACTACCTGAAATTGCAGAGGCATATGAGGTCAAGTTGGCCGTAAGCAAAGTTATTGAGCGAGTGGCAGGAAAAGTTTCCAAAGCCTTCCCTCTGTTTACATTTAAGCCTGAAATTTCAGGCAGTGTGAGCGAAGGGACCAAATGTGGATTTCCCGAGGAGTTTGACTTCATGTGTACAATGGTGAAACTTTGCAAGTGTTTTCAAGAGCCAAATGTGGCTTCCAGTCCACCCATGTTTTGCCAGTTACATTTAAAACCTGATTTTTGCCTCCCAGATCACAAACTTTTGCAATATATGGACAAAGATAACAGTTTGCGAAGTTCGAAACTGATTAATGACTTCAGTGATCAACTTACCAGAGCCTTTCTGGAAAGGGAAATTTGGGAAGATATCTTGACACTAGTCCCTGTAAGTGTTTGCTTAATGGCAGCTAATGCAACAAAGATTACACTCAAATGGCATGGACATGTTTACAAGGACATGGTGATTAATGTAGATATTGTCCCAGCATTGCACTTTCCCTGCTTTTGGCCCTCAAATGTCTCTGAAGCAGCACTGTTTAACTCCCAGGTGAAGAGCAAAGGAGTTCATGTTGTCATGGCCTTGCACGGAGAAAGGTTCTTTAAAAGTGGAGAAAAGCACTTTCGTCTTTCCTTCTCTCTGGCTGAAACTGAACTCTTCCAGTCCCTTCCTGGGCATGTTCGCCAGGGATACATTCTTGCAAAGGCAGTGAGAAGTCCTTATGTGTGTTCGCAAATTGTACCAAGTAACACAGTGTTGGAAAATCCAAGTGCTTCTGAGAAGGTCCATGACTGTGACAGTGAGGAACCAACAGACATGGAAACAGATTTTACATGGCCAGAGGATAATGTCGTCGCAGCAGAGAAAGTTATATCCAGTTACTTTTTAAAAAATGCACTATTCATATTGGTGAATAAATCCTGTCTGAAAGAAATTGACCTGGATATACAAAACACATCTGAAGACCAAGTTGTTATTTGGGCAAGACACATCTATGATTTCCTTGAAAACTGTCTTCAACAGGAAAAGTTGCCATCCTTCTTTGTGCCTGGCATAAACTTGCTGGAAAAGAACTACGACTCGGAACAGCATGAGAAAGTGTTTTTCGGTGGATTGGAATTTCAGCCCATGGATGAAGATCTAATGCAAGACTTGGATGATGCATTAGAGGGTACAACAACCGACGTGAGATATTTAAGAAAACCCTTTGTTAAAATGTTGAAGAGAATTCTTCATTCCTGTTGATAAACATTGTGTGCGCTCAAACTAAAACTAGGAGCTCAAGTGACTATGCATTAAAAGCCTCTGCAGGCAACAAAGTATTGTTGCTTGCTGAAACACTGTTTCTCAAAATAGTTTTCCTGGCATGCAAACTGTGAAAGAGTTGCTGCAGAAGACAAATGTTTCAGAAATAATTCAAAAACATTTTTCTACTTCTTAGAAACAAAATTTGCTTCTGCAAAATAATGTTGTGTGAATGCAAATGAGGAAACATTTAGGGAAGTTATATTTCCGCAACATCATCTCTTAGCTTACAGGTGCCTAATGTCCATACACAGGAGGCATGGCTGAAATCTCGGTTCTGAAAATTCCACTCATTATTTACCATTGTTAAAACTAGCATAACTCAGATGTTTCTAACATTCAATATTGCCACCAACTGATTGTTGTAAAACATGGCAGAATGGTAATTAAAAACATCAGGCTCTCGATATGTCTCTTTTAAAATCATATTTCACGCATGAGCCTCTATTGAAAACTAGTTCCAGTCTAATAACAAGAATATAAATATGGCCTAATGCTCAGGAACTTTCTTTCAATGGAGACTTACGTGAGGGCATAGTATGAAAATTTAATGCCTTGTTAAGATTCCTATATATTAGTCCCTGCAATTATTTGTAAGGTAGCGTGGAATACCTTGTCCAACATATTGAACATGCATCACCATAAACTGCCACTTATAAGCTGTCCCACTTATAAGCTCCCCCAGTTACAGGTTCATCCACTTGAAGGCAATACTAAAAATATTAGCCTCCTTGCATATAAGAACCCCTCTAGTTTAACATCAAATGAGTTTAAGTCATAATGGTGTTTACAGTTTGATTAAAAACCAGTAAATGAAAAATTTATCTTAATCAACACTGCTGTAGCTCATTTGAAACAATCCAAATGTCCCCCAGATATAAACCCATTCAAATCCCCTTACAAAGTTGTATAAGCCCAGGGTGAGCAGTTTGAGGTATTTCATGTCTGCATAGGTACATTTAAGTTGCAGGGCAGGAAAAAACCCAGTTCCGATTGCCTGGGGCAAGTAAATCTTGCTCTTGGGAAAGTGAACATTGTTCAGTTCTGTTGCCTGGTGGGCAAGTGATATTAGCCTCAGTAGTCTTGTGAGTCTGATTGAATGTCTACTTGATAAATGATAACTTCCAGTCAGAAACTATTGCAAAACTTAAGACTGCAAGATTAGTTAACCATTAGGTTGAAAGCATGGATTAGTTAGGAATCCAAGCATTCTTTGTTTGCGTTTGTCCTCTAATTTCCATACTGGCTGCCACATCGGCAAGTAATATTTGAGTGGGGGCAAGTGAAAACTGAAATTTACTGGCCCACTGGGCAAGTGGATTTAAGATTTTTTTTCCCTGTCCTGAAGTGCAGACAGGGCCATAGATTTAATCTTAACAAATTGACTTCAGTTTTTCATCCGTCTGTCCTGTTATTGATTATAAAATATAAATTCTTTTGTCTGTCTGCGTATTGATAATAAAAATTAGCCAGTGAGTGTGCAAGATACACTGCAGTTTTCATAAAAAAGACATATTTATTCTGAAACAATTAATTTGGCGGGATGTCTGAGAGAAACCAAAGAAATAGCACGACTATTTTCACTAAAATTACTTCCAAAGTATGCCCAGATGATGCAATTCAAATAACATAATCATGAATTGTGATGGGGGTGACCTCTTTACGAACAATGAAATGGCACAAGAGAAGAACAGCACATATCTATGTTTATTAAATTATCATTCTTGGCTTAAGAGTTAATCTTGAAATTTAGAAATTTTACAGAAATAAAATTTTGACATATGGTACCCATACATAGAGAGGGCATGGTTTGGTTTCTTTATCTAATAAATAGAAATTGTTTCTCACAGAAACGTGACACCACACATACATTCAACTTTGAAGTGAGTTTCTACAGGCTAAACTGATTTGCGGTGGAGAAAAATTAATGGCAGACTTAAATAGGCTAAAGGCAATTACAAAATGCAATAAATTATATGAAGATCGTTGGTCACTTTCTACCAGCTCCTTTGAGACGGTTGCGTACTCTTTTGTCATACAGTTGAGCACGTAATCTGTTGGTGCGATAGAAAGCTAACCGCTTTTTTTCTTCGTTTTTAGCTTTCACCTCAGGCAAGTTCTTGTAGAGCCTCTTATTTAGATCTTTCATCTCCGCTCGAGTCATCTGTCTTGGTTTCGGCACAAAAAGCTGGTCACTTTTCACACGAGTCTTGATCTTGGGTGAAGCAGGAGATGTTTTCATTCTCATCTCAACAGCCTCTTTTCGTTTTTCTTCTCTAGTGGCCTCTGCAATCATTATACGTCTTTCTTTCTCTCGTGCAGCCTGCTCTATTCTTGCAACTCTCTCCTGTGAGCGCTTCACAAATTGAGGCCTTGCGTAAAGAAAGGCTTCTTGAAGAGTAAGCTTCTGTAGAGAGCTAGACGAGTTAACGACAGAATCAAACACGTCCACTCGTAATTCGTCCCTGGTGCGACTTTGGGTATTCAGCGGAGTGGCAGTTCTTCGTTCAGTCTGTGGTTGTATTGTCATAGGGTAAAACCAAGCAGGTTCTTGTGTCCTGTTTCTTGAGTCACTGCCTGTTTTGACGCTGTGATCCGGTGAGTTTTGACTTGCTATCAGTCGCTCCTTGGGTCTAGGCTTCTCTCTCTGTTGCACGATATAATGGTAGTCGGATTTCTTCGGTGACGGTTGGGAAATAACCCCATGTTCCTCGATACCTCTTTTACTCTTCACTGGTTTAGGTCGTGACTTTTCAGGTTCGGAATCAACCTTTCTGCTCGCCTTTCGTACACTAGAGACCTCGTCTGTCTGCGTACTGGCGTCTTCCATTTGTGCACGAGGCGCCTCATCTGAGCTGGAAGATCGATGTCTGGTGACAGCTGGTGTGGGAAAGTTCACACCAACATCACGTTTCCGCGGCATTCCTACCTCCCTATCACTATGGTCCTGTCTCCTGTATTGAGTTACCCCTGGCAAAGTCGCCTGTGTGACAACTTTCCGTGAACAAGTACACTTTGGACCAGCTGCAGGTGTTGTGGTAAAAAATTGCTTTTCAGCTACTGCGTCCGACTGTCGAGGTTCCGTTGATGCAGGTGATGGTTCCCTCCCTACGCTAGGTACTGATTCTCTTTCTTCTCTTCCTCCATCATTGCTTGACACAGCTGAAGTAGACTCTGATGATGTACTGTCCCGTGACCTTCTGACTATAGGAGAGATGTCCCGCGATTTAACAGATCTCAGCAACTCTCTCAGTCGCAACTTTCTTCCAATGGATTGGCGGAATCGAGGCTCGAAGAAAGCATAATTGAAGAACTCGGAAACATCTGATGTTTCACTAGTTGACGAAGACATCTTGACTCTTTTGCCCTTTGAAGGTGGTCTTCTCAAAGCAGACGTTGTTGATGTCTGAGACGACGATGAAATACTTTCGTCAAGTGACCTTGAGATTAGTGAGGACAACTTTGAAATGTTGGCATCTAATCTACTGGTATTAGAGCCACGGAAATCACTTTTATCACGAGAAGAATGGCCAGTCTTGGCCCCTGATGTCTCTGAATGATGTTTTCTACTTGCCGTTGTTTTCTCTACCCGTGCTTGCTGGGATAAAGAGGTTAGGTCATCGTCCATGTACCTTGACTTTGATTTTCCAGAACTGGCAGATCTTTTACTGCGACTTGAAAAATGGCTGGTTCCATTTGGGTCAGTTCTGTCCATATACTTGTCAGGGAGCTGCCTTGACCTGTCTGACCTATGATGCAGTGGTCCTCCTCCTTGCTCCGGTGAACTGCGCACTTGACGTTGGTGTGAACGATCAGGCCTCCTGCTCTCGCGTGACTGGTATTCATCTCGGTACGGACCAGGAAGGTCTCCTTCTGCCAGCACCTCTCGAGCCTGCCTGTTACTAAGTACCTTTGCCTGTTTTTCTGGTTCATAGCCCTTAGTTCTAGGCTTCCTAAGCTCTTCCCTCCTCTCATGCCTTTCTTTGTAGTACTCTTGGTCTGGTTGTTCCTCTCGATAGTCAGTAGTCCTTCTAGCAGGATCGTCTTCTCTCACCAAGTACCTTCCTCTAACATCTTGCAAACTACCTGGTGTCGAGCTCCCTGAAATGTACACTAATCCATTATCCTCCTGACTGACAGCCTCCCTTGTTGGATTGGGTTCCAGACCCAGGGCCTTCCGACGTCTGTTTGTGCTACCTGGGCCTGAGGATCTGCGAATGTCATAAATTCCATACGACGTTGTTTTGAAAGCACTCTCATCTGGCTGATTTTCCTTATTTCCTGAAACATCCCTGTATAAAACTGGCCTGTAAATCTCATCTGACGAGGAGACTTCAGTAGTGGAATGACTCTCACGTTGTTTTAATGGGGCCCTATCTCGATCCTCGCTTGGCGCTGTGTAGTTGTCTTCCTCAAGGCTTTGCTCCTGAAGGATACCATCTTCATGAACACTGGAATGTTCACTTGCTGGACCCAAAGGAGTTGATGACTTTCCCAGTTGTGAATCGAGCTGAGCAGCGCTAGGAAACGAGATGGGAGAAATAGTTCCTGCACCAAGGGACCAGTGTAAGGCCTTGATGTGACTGTCATTCAGGTCTATTGGGGTTCCTTGGAGGCCTTCCTGGCCCCGTAGGATGGAAGGTGGTTGTTCCTGGCCAGACACCCTTGTAACAGTTTCTGCATCTCTAGCCACCCTCACGGGTAATCTGTTTACATGAGAGTCCCCTGTATCAGATTGTCTGTGTTTAGAGCCAGAACGCTTTATTTCCCTTTGCATTCGCAGATACTGACGATCTCCTTCAAAAACAGGTTCATAGGTCAACAAGTCATCTGTGTTATCTGATGACGCACTCCTATTGCTATCACTTTCTTGCTGCAAAGGTTCTGCATGCTGTCTCCCTATTCTGTTTGAATCATTAGATTTCTCTACTAGACTGGAATGTGTAGCTGCACCCTTTGGAGTAAGCTCTGTACCGTTAACGAGATCCCAACTGGTATGACCAGGAAGCAACAACGCATCTGCCGGGATAACACCAGGCACCTCAACATTGGGCTCATCGGCAGAGAGCTCTCTTGCTGTGGAACTCGTGGATAATTTGCTTTCTGGCCAAGCTGTTTTGGTAGGTAGAAAACGACTTCCTATGGAGTTCCGAGGAGTTAGTTCGTGCAGTTGATCTTTTGATGAATGTGCGCTTGATGGAAGCCCTGTGTTAGCAAGTGTATCTTTATGATGAACAAATTCCTTTATGTTTCTACCTGAAACAGATCTTTCTCCCCAAGCCATTCGGGAACTTCTGAGGCTGATATCTACAGAGCTTTGAGGATGTTGCTCTGTTGAATATTTATAAGATGTCTGTAAAAGCGGTGGAGGAACGGTGTGAGCAGAGTCGCGTTGGGAGAATTTCTCACCGCTGTTACCAGAAGAAGGTCGATATTCTACACCTGCAACCCTAGCACTTGTAATACTGCTTAGTGTAGAGCTGGGTGAACTTTGGTCTTGTGAGGACTTTACAGTGGCTTGCTTGCCAGACAGTGGTGTAGTTTCAGTAGGAGTCATTTCAGGTGGATCACGATAAGATAACCTTGCACTTGTCCAGCTTGATGCACGTTCAGGTTCTAATACTTTATTGGAGGTGTCACTTTGGCGACTTTGATCCCCTAAATGCATATCACCTTGCTGCATCTGAGTGTGAGATAAATGAAGTATTCCAGGTGGTCTCGACGAAAGCATCTCATAACTGCGTGCTGCAGCATCAGTAGAAGGCCGTGTTTTAATCGGTTGATGAGTCATCCATTCTTTACCATGACCTCTTGAGCCAGTACTTGTCAAGGATTGTAGACTTTCCTCTCTTAAAGACTGTTGCTCAGAGGCTGATATGTCTGCGTCATCGCTGACACTGTCAGTCAGCCTGTCTTGCTTCAGTCTATCCAACACTTGTTGAACTGCACGGAAGTTTGGGCCGAGCAGCTTAGACACTGGGCTTTCAGTATCACTATCACTGTTCAACTGAGGGGCATGTCTGTGCTTTAACTCACTGATGAGACTTGCACCTTTTGGAACAGAAGGTACACTCCTGGTTATAATGTCCAACGGCGTGACATTACCAATGTCATTCTGCGGCTGTGACAGTACAGATGTCTCACTTCCACTGTCTCTACTTTCAGGTGTGCCATTGGACTGAGGAAGTTTCTGAGGAGGAGAAGAAAGAGGAGGAGGAGGAGGTGCGGCTGCCTGTTTTGTGTTCATGGTTGTGCTAGACATCCAAGGTGGTCGCTTGAGATCTGGTCCATCTCTTCCATCAGGTTGTGACCTCTCTGGAGGTGTCTGCTTGGCATCGTCATCGGACCAAGCACGTGGGACACCCTGCAGTCGATCACTGCTTGATTGCTGAGCAGGTGCAATCGCAGTGTATGCCACCTGGCTGGTGTCTTCATCATCCTCTCCTACAGCACTAGGCCTCAAGGGGAACCACTGATTTCTTAGTTCTTTGTCATCTGCACCGGAACCATCCATGCTAAAGGAAGTGCCACTATCACCTGGATCATCGTCTTGTACCTGCTCTACCATGGCATCAGCTTCCTGGGCCCTGTCCATCATGACAGATCCAGTCAGAGCTGTTTCTCCTTGCGGCATTACACCAGTCTCCTCTAGTCCAATCTCATCAAGAGCTTCAACACTCACCGAACCACTGCTTAACCCACTAGCTAATGTTTCACTGTCCTCATTCTGTGGCAGCGGCGAATGTGGCAAGCCTGCAGCTTGACTTAAAGACCTTACACTTGCCTTGAGTTGATCTAACTCATACCACTGCTCTGAATATGGAGACAACTGCTGGGAACCAAAACAAAAAATAATGTACATGTATATCTGAGACAAGGACCTTTCAACATCAAGTCAGTAGTTATTTTTTCTTTTATTTTGAGGAAAATTGACTGGGGAATATCTCTAGGAAATAAATGGCAGATAAAACAATGCATCATTCCAGATATTCAACAAAAATAACCATCTCCCTTTTGCCAACTCACAAGGTTTCTTTCTAGATTAACATCCAAGAAAGTGCCAATTATACAGGGTGCAAAAAAAAAAAAAA
>Ga0099808_1287405_pt1 | contig 9644 bp, 5 predicted proteins | sample OrbTnscriptome_2_FD_81140 | JGI IMG/M metagenome (GOLD analysis project Ga0099808, IMG submission 81140) | Coral microbial communities from Puerto Morelos, Mexico - Orbicella T R B metatranscriptome (Eukaryote Community Metatranscriptome) | ecosystem: Host-associated > Invertebrates > Cnidaria >...
CTTCTCATAGGAGTCATAAGTAAAGCCACTGTAAAAACCAATGTCTGGAGTATTGGATTTGAAGTTTGTTCACAATATATTCAAGTTTGAATGAAATTTTATATTGTTAAGATGAAAGCACTGATTACAAAAGTAATGTATGTACCACTCATGGTGTTTTGCATGCTTAATACCAGTACTTGTCATTGCCTAATACAAAAATGGTCTGCAAAAGAAACTCTGTTAGTTACTGAATGTGTTTAACTTTGGGGCAAAGTCTCAAAGGGAGTTTTACCTGACCCAGGTGTGATCCAGTCCTGTGTTCATACAGTATATGTGCAAATCTAATTCTTATAAGTATAGGTAATTGTATGAATGTGAGTGCAGTTAAGATTCACACCAAAAGTGGTTTTTGAAAATTATCTCAAAATTGCATAAGCTGTTAGTCGAGTGCAATTTGAAGAATGTTTCAATTATCAGGAGTAGTGTAAATCTTTTATTAATTGCTCAAGGTTTGGTGCAATGACTATTAAAATATGACTGAGAAAACTGACAAAAACATTCAGGTTACAATAAATTGGTCCGCTCTCAGCCAATCATAAAGAAGAAATTTTCAGTCACATATAATAAAGTGTAAAACAGAATAACTCTTTTATGGCAACTGGTGTTATTGACAGAAACAGTTGTGTATAATTCCTTCTCTCTCAGTCTTAAATGATTTAGACAGTAGTTGTTTAATATAGTTTTATCAAAATGAATTAACATTATTGGAATTTGAAGAGTTAAGGTAAACACTGGCTGTTTTTGTTGTTGACATCAATATTGTTTTCTCATTTTTCTTCAAACTGGGAAAATGAAAGATTGTTGCCAGGAACCAGTTGTGATGGTGAATTTCACAAAAAAAGTTTTCATTATTATTACCCTCTCCTATTTCTTTCAACATAATATTAGTTCCTGGTAACCGTTGCTGGGTGTTGGAAGAACATACATGTTGAGGAGAAGTTTGTTATCGTAATCACGAATCCCCAGTTAGATATTGTTTTTTCATTTAGCAAAATAAAATGTTGATAATCATAGCCATATACCACCTCTTAGTTATTGACCAATCAAGGCCAAAATATTTCACTGTAGAACTGTTATTAAGTAATGATTGTGATCATCTAAATTCATTTAATTTTGAAGCTATTGATGCCTGTGCCATTTAGATGCTTAACACGAAGCACTTCCAAACTTCCTCAGTTCAGAAATATGAAGCTAATAATTTATTAATATATAGTTTTATTTTTGTTTTTTGCAACATCAAGTGTATTCTATTACATAAAAGTACAACAAAACTTAATTTTAAAATGATGTAAAGGACAGAGTTGACAAACTCTGACATGGGAAAAATCATGAGTGCATCATTAAACACCCTGAGTTATTATCATGTGGTTCTAACTTGTATTGTGTCCTTTTAACAACACAAACTTTATTTGTCATCAATGACAGTACTGTACTTTTCAAAACCACCCTCAACCAGATAATCACACTATAAAAGCCACAATTACTGGGGAGAGAACCTGCCACAGTGTCAAGATACTAAAAGTCATCTGTATATCTTACCAATGCTCACATCTTAGGCATGCAGAGCTTTGTGTCTGGAGGTAAAAAAAAATTTGATCTCACACCTACATGCCCATTTTGAGATATCACACCCTTAACTCACAATTCTTTCAAAAATATGTTAACTTGAACCAGTGAAAGTAAAAAAGTTAATGTAAGCTTATAAATGATCACAGGTACACTTCCCCAAATTCTCAGATTTTCAAAGAAAAAGTACTGGTTACTGCATTAATTTTGGTGGAAGACACCCTGGGACTCGGGGAGTGGTTAAATGTTCAAAATATCTTCAGAAATCTCTGTAAAAATCCTCAGAAATCTTTGCACATGTTTAGGGCATCCCAAAACTCCTGGCACCCCTGCAGTAAAATCCAGCAGGAATTGAAGATACAATGCTACGAATAAGGCGCAGAATAAGTCGAAATGTAGAAGATATCGCGCTGATTATTCCCTTGGCGATGTATCGAATTGTGTCGGTCAGGAACCCAGCAAGTTTGGCATTACAGTTGGCAGGTATGTATCAGTGGCACAGTTAAAATAGTTTGATAATGAACATGTGAATACAGGTTACCAAATTAAGTCTGGTTTGTTGAACTACTCACAAAATTTCTAGTTTTTGTGAATTAAATCAAATCAAAGAATTGCACTAACACTTGACACATGAAGAGTAAACAGGAACTTGTCATAACCCAGTAACTTAGAAAATAAAATCTGGGGGTGCAGTCTGATTGTCAGCCACCAACTAACAATAATAATATTGTTTCCCTAACTAATAATTTTATCCAGTGCACCAAAATTCAAGGGTGGCATGAATGATGACCCCAGATTTCAAATATTTGCACTTTCTTCACTTAAAACCTCCCTTAATTGCAGACAGCTATTTTGAGCATTAGTTTAGGTACAATAACAAGTTACTGTGGTACTTGTGCCTCACTTTATACAGAATTACATTATGGTGATCTATACAATGTAAGTGGGGTTTGACAATACTTGGACTTGTTGACAAGGAGCACATATGTCAGGCTCTGACTTAAAATATAGACCCCTATGATCTACAGTAGTCTCTTGTGCAGCTGTTTCCTGGGTTGTTACTTCCATTTACTACAGGTAGGAGTGTTGCATAAGGAACTAAATATTGGCTGGGTAGGAGACTACCTGTGGACTTGATCTCTTAACAGAAACCACCTGTTGTAAGTGACCAGATGGTATTGCTGTTTCAATGGGTGCAGTGAAATGAAATCACCTGATGGAGGCAAGAGTCATGCAGGTGACTGAAACATTACTGATACAGGATTCCAGATATAGACTACAAGTAGTCCCTCTTTCGCTTAGCCCGTCATGCATGACATAAAAGAAAACCGCGAGAAAAAAATGGCCGCGCAAAATCCTGGAGGCGAGGAGCATGCATACATCATTACTTTCAAAGGCATTGTCATCTAAGAAATCAAACTGGTCAACAAATGTAAGAATGATCAAATCATCAGTTCAATTAAGTTTTACAAATATGTTGTTGAGTCAGGAGCATGGCCTTGTCAATTTTTTTTTTTTAATTTTTATTTTTTTTAATTTGAGAACACTCCCTTATCTGAGTACCCTGCTGAAAACACAAGGCACCATTCAGAAATATCGCTTTAAACATGATTGACACTAGAACACTTCTAATACATGGATATATATACGTAGCTTAACTGCATAAAATTTATTCTAAGATTAGTCAATGGATTTCCAAATTAGGTTGAATCGATTAATATGTAATTTTAAGGTACATTTGGTGACAGGTTGGAAACCATCCCTCTTACACTCTAAACAAGACATATTTTTCCTTCCCCTTTGCTGTTGAGCACATGCATGTGATGAACAAGTAACCTGTCATCTCCTCATAAAAAATACACTTGATTTTATGAGCTATGTCATCCTTCTTGAAAACTTTTGAACCAATGCTTTTCATGCTTGGTACATCTAGTGAACATATAGTATCTTCTGAAGCAGTACAAAGACTTCTGCCAATAATCAGGGACACTTCTGCCGACTCTTTAGCAACAGTGACTTCTTTCAAATTCCCCAAGTTGACAACGGAGATTTTCTGATCACACAAGATGAGCAAATAGCTGCTCAGAGTGTACAGTTTGTTAACATTTCCAGGGGATTTCACATCATGCAAGCAAGTCCATTTTTTCAGATCCCAATATTTGATCATTCCAGTGACTTCACAGGAGAACAGGTGTCTGTTGGAAACAGCCAAGGCCGATATGGGTGTACTATGTCCCTCAAGGGTGTGTTGCAACTGATATGTGACCCTGTCCCAAACCTTGATGGTGTTATCTGTAGCACCGGAGAAAATGTGTGAGTCATTAACTACTAATGACCTCACTGATCCCTCATGCCCAGTCAGGATATGAATGCATTTGCAGGATTTTGCATCCCAAATGAGAATTCTCTTGTCAAATGACCCTGAAACCACATGCCACCCAGCTGAGGCTAAACATAAGACGACCCCAGCATGACCAATTAGATCAGTCGCTGCTCCTGTTTCAGGATCCAATGCTTTGATTGCATTACTAAGAAGAGGATCATTTTGTTCAGATCCAGCTTGGGTCTTAGCAAGAAATATCTTGTTCTCCACGACCACCATACAAATGGGAATGCCAAAGTCCTCTGGCAATGTAGTGCGCTCAATGCGCCTTCGTAACAGGATAAAATCCGTCATGGGGTTTAGCAATCTTCCTTCCATAGGAATATACGAGCAGTCACTTTCTAAATATTTACTGCTGCTGCCTTGATCTGCGACAAAGTGCCATACACAGCGGTTGATTTCCGACACCTTGCCCAGCATGTCTTGTCGGGTAGCATTACCTCCCCAGCGCCACTTCGCGCCCATTTTATGCCCTATCTGGGCACCGGCAGCGTTTATCACCATCGGAAGGGAATTCAGTCGGGATAAGTACGTCATGCATAGAGATACAGCAACCTCTGGCTTGTCCACAAACTCGTGAATGGCCGATGCGATCATAATCTTGGTCGCTAGCACTTTATCCTGCAATTCTTTTACCACACCAAGTGCAACTTGGGCCGCATCTCTTGCCTTGTTGAATTCTTTCCTCGCTTCTTCTGGATCTTCGTTTAAGATTTCGTAGGCATTCTCCATGAAAGCCGTCGCAGCAACCAGTTCTTTCCGCCTCAAAACGTCTAGCTCCTCGTGAAGTTTGCGGAACTCGCTTAGGAGAAGTTGCCTTAACTTTTCATCTGTGGGGCTGCCAGTTTCCAAACGTGCGATCGCTCGATTTGCAATCAGTCCCCAAACTAATTTCAAAGATATTCGAACTAAAGCTATCTCGGCCATTTCGGGGTTAATACTCGGGCACTGATCAACGACGAAGAGAGAAGAATCTGCTTTTTATTTCGCAATCTGTATCCTGGGTGGTCCCGAGTTCTTGCCAACGTGTAAAATTTGACAAGGCATCCTCTCACGTTCCATGTCGGGATCTACAGATTGTAGAAACGACATTAAAACACGACAACACAATTTAACGGGAGAGGGGTAAGAAAAGTAGAAACCACGAAAACGTTTTGATTGAGAACGATGTAACGTCAAGAAATACTATTTGGTACTCTTACACGTATCATATAATACGTATCCTCTTTTATTGATAATCGCAGAAAAGGTTCTCTTTGTCTGCGTATAGACGAATTGTTCTACTGAGTCACCCCACCTAGTCAGGCACGAACTCTTCCAACACTGAGATAGACTGGGTACGAGTAAGTCTTGGGGAATCGTTGTAAGATAAGAATCGTTGTTAAATTCTCACGCTATGGCAAAGTTCTACTTGCTGCCGGCCCTTTTTCTTATGCTGTGTTACAGTGTAGTAACTGCTGGATACGAAGGGAGGCAGATTGATCGCGAATGCAAGCCCTTCCCGTACTCGTTCTTTGAGTCGGCCTCAGTTGTGATGGATTTCGTTCGCTGGATCGCGTGGTTCTTCAGAAATTTACTCAGCGCGACTTACTTTCTGCTCAATACTGTAGTCATCACTGCCTGTGAAATCATTTCTAGCATCTTCAGCATTTTTAGACATGCCATCAAGCTGGTGGAATATCTAGGCTACTGCGTGCGAGCAATCTTGCAAGTGAACTACAACTTCGTGTCGTCTGTGTTCGTGTGGCTTGCCAAACTTGCTGGGTTCCTGACCGACACAATTCGATACATCGCCGAGGGGATAATCAGCGTGATATCTTCTACATTTCGACTTATTCTGCGCCTTATTCGTAGCATTGTATCTTCAATTCCTGCTGGATTTTACCGCGCTTTCTATGGAGCATCCTCCGCCAAAAACACCACTGGAATACTTCTGCACCAGTCATATCTGGGATGGAAATACATCTTAAAAACTCCCAGTTCAGCACTCATGACTCTCGTAACGAGCATTAGAGCTGTCATGGAGTGTATTTTAGTGTCAATGTGGAACGCTGGCGTGTTGTTGGTAGAACTGTTGTGCGCAGTCGCCCAGTCGACTTTTCGAGGAATTGAATTTGTAGGGAAATCTGTGCACACTTGTACTGTTTCAGCCTGGCATCAGATTATAACATTTTTGAATATGCTACTACATGGACTGCGATCATTAGTGATTGCAATAGGAAAGTTCTTTCTGTTTGTAGGTCGCACATTTCTGTGGCTGATTACTTTCATTTTCCGTTCCCTTGCACAAGGTGTTTCTACCTTTTTCTCAATGACTGGATGGTTGTTTGCACAGGCATTTAATTGTGTGTACAGAGGTTTGATCGAAGTTGGTAGATGGCTCCTCAGTTGCCTTATCATGCTTCAGAATGTAATAACTGCTATTGCATACTGCTTGCCTGGCGGCAGATGGACTCTCTTGAGCCTTGTTTCGAGCACCTTTTTGATTGCATATGCATGGTCTGCATTGAGAGTAAATGTGTTCACTATCGCCTATGGACTGCTGGAAAGGTATATACAGGGTGTTTTAGCATATCTTGCAACTCTCCAGACTCCAAGCATGCCAAGATTTAAGAAAACGTTCCCTACTCCTGAAGAATCGCGCGAGATGCCCTTGGATGAAAAAGATAGAGACTTGAGAGAAGAGTTAGAAAGAGAACGTGACAAGAATTTATGTGTTGTCTGTCAAACAGAGAATAAGAATATTGTTGTAATGCCATGTCGTCACATGTGTATGTGCAAGAATTGTTGCACTCAGTTGTTTCGAATTCATAGATACCACAGACGGACATGTCCATTGTGTCGTCACATAATAACTTCAACCATGGAAATTTATTCATAAATTTATTCATGTATGTATGTAATTTATTCATGTATGTATGTGTGTATGTGGTCTGTGACTTGCTGTACCATTAGAGGCAATACTTGAATCAAGTTATAATTAGGTCCAGTTTAAAATCTTAGTAAAGGCTGGTTTTCACTGGTGCGTAAGAATAAGCACAAGCAACATACGCAGACACAGTAGTTTGCAGCTAAGTAGTGCCTTTTGTTAGAAGATTCTCGTAACAAAAAGACACTAATTATCAGCATCTTACTGTGTCTGTATATGTCGACTTTTGCTTATGCTTATGCACTAGTGAAAACCAGCCTTCACGAAGGACACTATTAGGCAGGAATAACATGTTATTAGAACCAGTAATGTGCCCCACAGTGTTCAGTTAGCAAGAATTGGTTCTTTGATAGGATCACCGCAATTTTGGAATAATATTCACTATTGACTTTGCACTTGTTCCCTTTGACTGGGTAAATTGAACTACTTTCAGAAATGGAAAGGGCTCAGGTCAATACTAGCCAGACTAAAACAACTTACGGTTCTACTACATTCCATGTTCAAAACAGATTTTTAATCTGCCAAAATTCATGTCTTTTTTTCAACTTGTGCAATTATTATGCATAAGGTTGTATGCACAGTCTGCCAATGTTATCATCAGCATGTGTGTTCATACAACTTTAGGAAGGCACCATTAAATGTTATTTTCAGAATCTTCATGACAATTGACAATTGAACTCTAACCTAGCAGTCAGTTGTCAATGATTTGTTAATTTGTTAGTATTTTAATTTTACTGACAACACTTAAAAAGTGTTTGTGTTGACTGTTTTGAGTGTCCCTTGTTGGTTAAAGAGAATTTTGCTAGAGTGAAATTTCATTCTCAGAGCCAGCTGTCCCTCTTAGCCAGCACAGCCTTGGCATCAGGAAAAGGTAGCTCTGAGAGACTCATGATTTGATTGGCCAGAACCTTGGACTAACATTTTCAATACTTCAATGCTGGTTTCCTTCATGAAAATATCCAGTGGCTGGTCTCTTCCTGCAACTGTTTCATTACAGACCTTCAAGAAGTTTAAAACTAACGAACAGAGACAATTTTTTGTAAGGTGCTCTTTTACAAAACATATCAATGCCAGTTCCAGCCTGAATTTCACTTCTGTTTTCATTCCCTTTGTTCCAAAGTGGTAAAGCTTTCCGAGCTCTAATCCAAGTTAGTAGAATTCTATTAGTATACTAATGCTGTAAATAAATGCTGTAATCTGATTGGCTGAGCCATTGAACAATATCAGCCATTAGTGTGCAGTTGCTGGAGGTTGTCTAGGAAATGACAACGTTTTTCCAAAGTTTTGGAGGAAAATTTTGACGCAAATGAAACAACATTTATGATTTCTTGACTTTTAAAAAAGTTGAAATTATTGACAAAACTGATGCACATGCACACAACTTCAATTTTAAATGACAATTCAATCCAAGCAATCTTTTTCAGGCTCAAAGTTTAATAATTTGTCAAGAAATAATTGGAAACCATTATTTGAAGTAAATTTTAGTAAGAATTCTATTAAAACAATTAGATTATTCACTCTCGATTTCTCTGAGGTGATAGCTGATTCAGCCTTTGGCCTCATCAACTATCACCTCATAGAAATCTCGAGCTCATAATCTAACTGTTAATTAGAGTTGGATATTTCTGGGAATGAAACCAGCATTAATCCAAGAATCTAGCCAAGCAAGTGATGTGTCTCTAGAGCCAGCTTTTCCTCCTTTCAAGGCCTAGTCGGCCAATTGGGACAGGTTACTCTGGAGACAAGATTAGACTGTCTGGGACCCACAGCAGATGTTCATTTTATAGAGGTGTCTGTGTGACAGACTAACCCATGTTATTGTCTTTTTGACTGTTGAGAATGAGTTGTTGACTGATTTTACTCTCTTCTCCTTTTGGTCACATTGTTTTCAAGAATTCCAATAATTATTGATTTAGTCCATTAATAGGTTTTGAATCTAAAAATTGTGGTCAGCCCAATTTATTAGTTGCTTACCTCAGTAGTTATTCCGTTTGATTATGAAGTAAATGTTAATATACTTACACTTAGAATTTTAACAGTCAATGAATTGGCAACAAAATAAAAGAAATTGCTAATGAAGCATTGCCCAGTGCAAAAATAAGTTAGCAGTGATGCTCTGATTAAAAGGCTCGTTTTAAAGGTGGTGAATGAGCTAGATAGAAATGATTAGGGCTGCACAGGATTATGGGAAAGTTAAAGGTGATCTCGTTCAACCCTGTCCATAACGCGATCAGAGATGAGTTCACTTTACATAATCGGTTGGGTTCGTTCTTATCTCAAGGCGTCCGCATGTGAAAAAATAAAGGCCTGATTATTATTTGAGAGATATTTAGACTGCATTGAAGTAAGTTTGCTCAAAACGAAATTAAAGCAATACGCATGAATCGCTTGGCCCCACGTCGTATTAGGACATCTAGCTCCTGTCAAATTTCGACAAGTGGTTTGCAGAGTTCTAAGTAAACCAAAATCGATTCTTAAGCCAAAGAATAGTTCTAATTTTAAGATTAGTTTAATATAAGTGAATCAGTCCATGGATTTGGTCCGCTTAGGAAAGGTGTGTGCCTATGTGTGAAAGTAAAAACATTAACATTCTTAAAAGGTTTGTATAACAAGGTGCGCTCGTTTGAAAAAATCTCGCCTGCTCTGCAGGCTAGGTAGCTGTTACTTTCGGGTAGCATTACTTAAGAAATTCTGGGTTAGTTGTTATTGATTCTTGAATGGTAC
>Ga0099808_1063706_pt1 | contig 9594 bp, 5 predicted proteins | sample OrbTnscriptome_2_FD_81140 | JGI IMG/M metagenome (GOLD analysis project Ga0099808, IMG submission 81140) | Coral microbial communities from Puerto Morelos, Mexico - Orbicella T R B metatranscriptome (Eukaryote Community Metatranscriptome) | ecosystem: Host-associated > Invertebrates > Cnidaria >...
CTTGGCAATCATGTATCTGACTCAATATCACATCAGATTCACATTGTGGAATATCATTGCTCTGCCTTGCTCAAAAGATCTGTACGTGTATAAGTTGTAGCACAGTGTATAAAAATACAAACAACATCTCCTGAACATTCCCTGGAATGTGGCATTAACAGTACAATAATGGCTTCTCAATGACTTTGCATTATGGACAAGTTGATTGTGCACATGCACAACCACTATACATGTACTGAGGTCACTGCACACAGCTGTTGTCACAAGTATCTCTACTTCCCCTACTTTGCAGCTAGCAGATGTATGTATAACAAATTGTTATATAATCCCAATTAAACTATATCCGCAAGTTGCTGCGGGCGTCAGTTCTAGACTTGCACATGGAGTTAGAACTGTTGCATGTAAACCAGCAAAGTAGTACATGTATTTGTGCGTGAATTTCTTGCACACTTGATATTTCCTTTGCACCAGAGCTTGATCACAATTAACTTGCATTTGTGACAGTGATATGCAATATGCATGTATAAACACTAGATTTACCACCTAGTGTACTTTCAGTTGAAGAAGCAAAACAAATTGGCATTTTAGGTTAATATTGTTTTGCAGTTTTCTTCAGAGTTTTGTAAGACTTACAAGCATATTATAGAAAGGGAAGCTACGCAGCCACCTTATAATGCAAAACAAAATTGTGAGACAACTATGTTTTTTGAATGCTTTAACAAGTAATGGGGAATATGGGAGGGGAAATCTCAAAATGGTGCTTATTTTTCCAGTTTTTAGTGACGAAAGATCGTCACAAATGGGTGCCTTTGTCAAGGTGTTAGCATGCATGGGATTGAGAAGGGAAACTGACTTCTCACGTAGTTCCATTTGTGTTAAAGAGTAGATTTCTGCCACATGGTTTGACATTTAGCTGCTTTCTTTGCTAACATTTTATATTCTATTGATAAAAAAGATGATTTTGACTGTGATATCCATTCAATTTATATCATGTAGCACGACTCATTGGGATATGAATTTTCATACATTTATGCACATGTTTTGGCTTCAAAAGTATGTAACTTGCTATTGTAAATTCAACACAAGCAACCACTGACAAAATTGTGATCATGTTGGAAATAGGATATATTATAGTTCAAGTTGACCTGGAATTTTATGTTGTGCCTTTGTATATAAATTGATAATCAGCTGTCATTGAGTATTCCAATGTATTTGATAATCTTCCTTATTTTGATATGCATACATCTTCCATTTCCTAGTGTAAAAAGACAGATGACCTGTCTCAGCATGCTAAGAGATGAAGCTAAACATCCTACTGATCACACGACGTATATACCGTACTAATGGCAATGGTGTGATTGTATTTGAACAAAGCTGTGATCACTCATCATTGCAACATAATGTCAAAACAAACTATTGTATATGCACATGCATTTGCTTGTGGTCTGCTAAAATAAGGCCCCACAAAGTTCAACTTCACACTTGGGTATGTACATGTAGGCTATAGCAGAAAGGCCATACAATATCCTTGGTGATGTCCGAGATATAAATTTACATGTCTGTATAGTGGCCCCATCAATGTCTTCACTTATCATCACAAACTTGCTGTATCTATAAGATGACAAGTTTATTCTGATGAGAATGGGATTAATTGTAAAACATATGGGGAGGGTAATCCAAATAGGCAAGTAATGAGTAGTGCCACTGGGAAGGGAAGAAAAAGGCTGCCTGCCTACCTATTGTGGTTTTGTACTGACTTTTTTGTTGGCCATGCCAATTTGTTGAATACTGTCTTGTTGTATAGTTAGAATTTGATCATAACTATGATGATGATGATTATGATTGCAAATGTGCCATATCAATTTGCATGTGTACTTTTTTAAACAGTTGTTATATATATATCCATATACATTTGGCAAAAATGTAACAGACATGTGCATTTTTGTGATTCTTTGTATATCTTTTCAATAATTCACACTAGTTATAGGTTTTGGTAACCTTCAAGTGAGAAGGTTAAAGTTTCATTTTCATTCTGTAGATTTTAATACTCCCCCAATTTTTGTAATAAATATATGTATAGAATCATATAACTATTAAAAATGTAGTTTGTTTAGAAAAAAAACTTTTGTTTTATGTGCACATAACAAGTATTTTAGTAGACATAATATTCAGATGTAGTGACATAGTTATGTCGATAATATATGTGCTGTATACTGTGTTCATTTCCTTGAGAAGAACACAGACTTCACGTCAGGTGTATTTTCTGTAGTCTGAGCACTGTACTACTGCCTCTGCTACACAGTCCTGGTGATCAATGTGTTACAGACCAGTTTTCCAGTGAACAGACTGGAGTGTACTGACCATTTGGACGTGCTTCACAAGTCTAGGTGCATTATGTATAACTACACAGTTTTAATTGAATGCAAGTTGTTACTTTTAATATGGCATAAATGCACTTGTATGGGCTGAAAGAAACACAGTGATGCAATTTATCTATTACCCAATACTATTTAATTATTACTAATTATTGTGATACTATAGAAGTGTTGATGTTGGCCCGATTATGCATGACGGATGTACATTTGAAAGCATACATTTGCTCCAAGAGCTCTGCGTTCCATGTCACAGTGTCCTGTAAAGCCTGGCGGATGTGCAAAACGCACATCACCTCATAAGTGGGTTTTGGTGTTGTAACTTAGGGAAAGACATGCTGAAGTTTCAAAAAAAGGTTTTGCTTGCGTTGAAAGATAGTAGAAGGATAACATTTGTCCAGTAAGATAAAGAACTAGTGAGGGGGAAAACTTTGGAAAATTTGTGTGTGAAGTGGTATATTGTAATTGTGTTCCTCAACATTCTAGATTGATTGTTTCGAGGGAAAATTGAAAATCTTCTTACTGTTGTAGTGTGGATTGATGGCTGTTGTTAGTAAAAGATTGTTGGTGATTGATTGACATGTGTGCCATATGCATAATATGCATCTTGTCCATCTCCAGACAACATGCTATGATCTGCAACTGTGTTAAAGCTATATAACACAGAAAAATATGGTCAAAGTGAGTGTCTCCACATGTATTACAAAACTAATATAGAATATGTCGGATGTATATGTCTGCCATCAGATGTGTCAATATATAGGCACATCTAGTATGTTTGTAGCATTGAGTTGGGCCTGATTATTGTCGGAGCATGCTAGTTGGAAAGAGCATGTTGGAGCCTCAGTTTGACTCAGTATCACAGGTTCTGGAATGGACGGAATATGGTTAGTTTTGACAGTTTGCTACTCGTCTTGTGTGTCTGAACCCCCCATCCCCCTCCCGTTCCATTGTGATTCATGTACTTAGACATATCATTCACTAACTACTTTACATAGAATATATTTAGTATTGGTGATAAAAGAACCATCGACTGTATGATTACTATTCAGTAGTAAACACATTAACAAGTTAGCTTTTAGATAGTAAATTTAGCGTATTATACACATTTGCACCTCTTGTCCTATGAATGCATGTTGGCATTGCATTTTACTGATGAAGCAAGAGTCTAGACTAAAATTTTAAACCCCCAAATTTTACCTGTATTGTACAACTTATTGAAGGGTTTGTTAGTGAAGTTACCATCTCTAAATGTTGAAATGAATACTAGTATAACCATTGTGATTATATGAGACTGTCTATATACAGGGGTTATTACTTCTATGCTGCATTTACTGAAGTGCTGGTTAGCTGCATGTTTGTAACAGTAAAATGAGACCATTGAAGGGTTTTGTGACAATGTCACAACCTTGCTCCATCCAATAGACGGCCAGATTTTCCAGCTTATGCACTCTCATCACTGCTTTCTCTATATATCTGTATTTATGCAAGATTTATACTGTAGTTAGCAGTAGTCTGTATAACAAACATCTCCACCGAGCCATGGTGGAGAAGTATTCTATCTGGCAAAAATCTTTGCCTTTGTGTGAAGAGTCAGGGAAGCTGACAAATTTATGTAGTTCAGATTCTTTCCTATTTTACTCAGCCTAGTATATTGTTTAATATTTGTACTGTAAAGGTGACTTATCACATTCAATCGATGTTGAGAATAATATTCGATGGGCAACCAGTTATGTAATATTACCATAACAAATTGACAACTTGAAAATGATTTTGTGATATTTTATTATATATGTTTGTGACATGGTGATGATGATGATGTTGATGATGATGATTATAACTATGTAGTGTATTATTGTATATGTTTGTAAATGTGGAGGTTTTGTAGTCCTTGTCTCAGCTTGTATGGTCACATTTTAGAAAATAGAATCCAAAACTCATTACAGTGATGATGGGTATACATCATAGGTGTGGTCAACATCTGATATCAGTCTGTTAAATAGTGGCTCAATGTTCCTTGCAATGTCAATTGGTGTAGCCCATCTTCTGTGTTTAGTATATAACACTGTGGATGTTGCAACATCAGCTGTTTACATATATATATTTCAGTGCTGTTGGAGTATTGTTGATTGCTTGTGTTACTATTCAGAAATCCCAGGTAACCGATGAAAATGTTTTTTGAATTAGGCATCTATTATAACTCTTGTATTTGCAATAATAATGTTACCGCATTTCTGTGTACATCTTGTCTTTTGGACCTGAATTGTGTATTGCAAAACTGAGACATTCAAACTCTAACTATTGGAGTGGTTTTATACAACACAAGCAATTGCACTTATTTCAGCTTGCACTTATTGTTAACATCATGCAATATTGTGTAAACTATTTCCTTGGTGTTGTTGCCAATTCATGTGAAATCAAATCTGATGATGTTTGTTAAACTTGTACATCTACAGACTGAGGTAATGTTTTGCAAGCTGTTCATTAGTGTCTGAAAAATGTGTTTGAATCTGTTGTCAGTGCTCGTACAGGTATATTCCACCATGTTCATAATTTGCACAGGTTACAGTAGCATTGCACCAATGTTTTGCATGTCTTTATGGCAGATGTAGCCATCTCCAGTTTGGAAACTATTGGCATTATTGTAAGTTTTAAATCTTGCACTTATATCTGGTATATAGCACCCTTTATCCATTGTTATGTGGAATTTAAAAACTTTCCTTGTAGTTGTAAATCAATGGTGTATGAAACCTAGGTATGCACTGTAAAACATGAGTATATACACTTAAAACATCTGCCCTAAGAGGCAACAAAAATATTCATTCTTTGCTACTGTATATGTAATCTCACGAGAGAAATTTAATCAAGTTGTAATAGTGTCCCATTGAATTCTTATTCAAAATTTTTCCTGTTTTTAGATATGCTTGTAAAGCTTTATTTAAAATACTAGCAGAAAAATGAATTGACAACAGTCAACATGTTTCATACAGCTGTAGAAGTGAGAGACAAGTTTAGTATTTTTAGTTCATTTTTGTTATATTCTATATAAGTATATACATATATATATTCTCTGTTGTTTGAAGATAAATGACTACTAAGAGCTCTTGTAGTGGCACCTCTATGTCAAACATAGATGGTCGGACAGGTCCTTGTTATATCAATCATTGTTATTGAAGATTCAATATGTTTTCTTCATTATTTGAGGAGGGATGCTGGAAAACTGGAAACTTTTTCACTTTGTAGTATTGTAGGTCATTATCTACACTATATAAGTATATATGTATTATACAGGAGAGTTGGATGAGATGCACGAAAGAGTTTCTAGTTTTGCAGCAAAAGGACATAAAATGTTCTTCTTTCAAGATATTTTTTTTCAAGAGAAGGTGAGGTGGAATTGTGTTCTGTATAAAGTTAAACACAAAAAGCATAGGTAGTGACCATGCATGACATTGTGCTTATGTTCAGCTTCTGACAAAGTCATATGCTAGCTAGGCTTTGATGTAAAGTAGACAAATTGTAGGCTTCTCTTCCACCACTTTGGCTCATGTTCATACATGTAAACTGGTGTAACTGAATGTGTATTTATACACTGATCCAAAATATCTTGAAAGAACCAATGGCTGCCACAGTGTGTAACAACTGAACTTTCGACATAGTTTTAGACTTTTACAAGTACCGATACATGCATATTTCACTGAAAAAATGTTTTGATGTAGGTAATATTAGTCCAAGTAAATTTGACTCATTGTTTCTCTTGAGTAAGTCCTACATGTATTATCTGGAAAAGATATGGAAAAGAATTTGAACCTTGCCCAGCACATACATGTAGCATTTTTGGTTGGCTTCCTACTTGCAAACAAGAATGTGACAATAGTTAAAGCACTTGTGTCTGAGAATCAATGTGTTAAATTTGCACAGGCTATGTTTAATGACATAGAGCGATAAATATTGCATACTAAATTATGTATGGTACAAATCTTTTTAGCAATCTTTGTTATACATATACATGTATTGCAGATGCATTTCATACATTTATTCTTTCATTGGAAAACATTAGTGCAAGTGATTTGCTTTTAAGAAATAATATTTCACATTTACAAATGAAGTCTTGGGGAAAAGGACCAATATGCAGTAGTTTGGTGAATAATATAAAAATATTTTGGAGTCAAAACTGGTATTTCCATGGAAAATGATCACCTTTTCTCTATGTCGAAGGTTTGTGTGCTTGTGTGTGCATGCTGTCAGAGTTAGATTCCATTGACATGGCGACCCCTGTAAGGTGAAGGTCACGCTAAAGTCAGAAGGTCACACACAAACCTAGCCATTGCTAAGTAACTCCATAGGTAACTTGCTTTCTTGCTTGAGCTCTTATGGTATACGTGAAACGTTTACTATTGTTTAATCTTGCTTCTTTATGTGTATGTCTGCTTTGCTCTGTGTCATACTCTGAAGCCATTTTGAAAATAAACGGTCGCATCCAGAGTATAATAGCAAACCTTGTTGTTCTGCTTTCTTCTTGCATGCATTAATGTTTCTGCCTTTGCTATACGGTGATCAAATCACCATGCAATATGAATTACTTTGGTGTATATATTAGAGACATGTAGAGATTTTTGTTTTGTTTGATTGACAGCTCTTTCCATCGCAGTGACCCTAAGGGCACATTTTGCTTTGTGTGTGCTTTTTTCCTTTATCCTGCACACAAGCTATGTTGCGTGGCCACACCTGCTAGCCTCGCTCTTATTTTGCAGTCAAAATCAGTCATGTGACCAATTTGACCCAATAAGGTGGGTTCTAGCCAAGCTAACTGAGACCCACATTGGCCAATGGTCACACTAATTCCAATAAACACCACTGCCGTATCTGTGGCATCTTTCGCCTCTCCTTTCAGATACCTGAAGACCAGTGCTGTGCTCTGCGCCTTGCGTTAAAGTGCCCCTCCAAGCATATTACCCGTTTCACACCCTATAGATGCTGCTTTATTTACCTTATTTTGCCATCTAATATATATCAACAGTCTACCATCCTTTTTTGTACTTGTAATAAAATTTAGTGGTAAAAGAGCAATGTTTTTCTTATATTCTTATTTGGTCCAGATTAGAGTATGACACAAAATTTTGAAAGAGGCTTGATATTGATATGCTCGGCTACCTGCATGCTGGATATTGCAGACACAAAATGTACAGGAACCTAGGGTATAGGAGTTGTGCCATTTAGTCCAATAAGCAATATATATGCTGCATAATGTGAATATATATGTTGCATAGTGTGTGAAACAAATATAAAAATTACTTGCAATATAGCACACACATTTCATATTTGAATAAAATTCTTGTGAGGGTACATAACACCCCTACCCCAACTCATTACAAGCAACAACAGCAGGGGGAGAGCATATATAATATCATGCAATAATATTCATTTTTCAATTACAGCTCATTTAATTGTGATATTTCCTTTGCCAGGCTAAAATGATTAAGTGGGTGTAAAACTAGATGAGTACATATACTGCAATATTTAAAATAGTAACATAGAATTAAAGAGGCCAGTAAATCTTTCCACAAGTCTTCCTTTGAGTAGGCCAGTAGGCCTATACCAGTCAATTGGAACCACACTCCTTGCAAATCAATCTTAATTCTGGCAATAGTTTAAATTAGCTTGCTTGCGACTAATCACCACCAAACTTCTCACCGCTGTAAAACACTTTAATGTGCTCTATGTTAGTGGCTTTTGTTTTGTATAATTTTCAAAGATCTGATGTATTGCCTTGTCGCTTCATAGGCAGTTGAGCAAAGTGATGTAAAGAACATTTGTTTGTACATATGATAGCAATAATATAGATAGCTGACATTATTTGCAAATTTTCCTTTAATTTTAAGGTTATCTATGCATATTAAAGTGTTTTACACAAATTATTTATTACATGACCAATTTGAAGCTGTGATGTTATGTATTGTAAGTAGATATATAATGTACTCTCATCCTTCAATGGAGAGCAGGTCTTTGGCCAAGGTAAAGGACATGGGCGGGCTGCACTCTTTCTTTGAGGTGCTATGTGAGTGGGTCATGATGACCTCGTTCACATTATTGGCGACAAAAAAAATTGACTGTGTGATAGTTGTGACAGGGGAGTCAACAATCCCTCTGCTTGATGTGTTGTCTAAATATGCAATGACATAACACAGTGTAAAATGCCAGGCACTGCTCCATTGTGTTTGACAATCTCCAGCAAAATTTTGTAGACTAATTTGTATCGCCTATTCTGATTTTGTTTGCAGTGCATCATGTTTCGCATGACTGGAAATATGTTTACCCCTCAGCCTTTGGCTGCAGGAGTATTGTGAGGGTCAAATGGCAGACAAGTATTTGTCAAAATTCAGCCCTTAGGGTAAAAAACTCACCATAAAGTGCAGCATCCTTGCATACTACATGTATGCATTTTCAAAGTATCTATGTTCCACAGCTTTGCCAAAGTCACATTGTCAATCATGTGCCTCTGGGGTCTGTGTCCTATAAACTTGTCAACCTTAGTGATGGTGGAACATGAATAGCACATGTATATGAAGAAAAGGACCTTTAAAGTTGATGTGATACATGAGCCTGGTGCCGTATTCTAGTTGTGCGAGATACTTTTGTCACTTTTACAATAATATATCTAGGAGTATCTGGATGGGTACATGATCATTTCATTTAAATATGTTTAAGTGGAACATTTGGTTAGACATGCAGCTGCACCTGTCTAGACATGCATACATGTTTAATAGGTCAAGCACCAATCCATCTAGACTTTCAAGTGCACCTTTTTAAACACAAAATTTCCCCTGTGTAGACGCTATTTAACTAGGTCAATGGGTAACAGTGCAAGCTGCATCTAGTAGGTACATCATACCCTACCAAGGTATAGGTACATGTAGGTAAAAGGAAGGCTGAGGGGTTTCAGAATTCTTTACTGCTGTGTTTTACAACGCAGGAATAAGAGGATCTTGATGACATGTGTTGCTGCTTCATAAGTTAGAAATGTAAGATATTAGGAGATTGCCAACATACAGTATGCATGATATTAAAGCAAAATGGCTTGGTGCCAGCAAGGAGCTGTGTCATGTCTTGTAAATGGACATATCTGATCTCTTCCTATTGTAAACTTGGTCTCAATTCTTTGCCATATTGATATAATTATATACCTGTATTGGAAAGAGTATGTTTTCAACAAAATATAAAAATG
>Ga0099808_1158048_pt1 | contig 9575 bp, 3 predicted proteins | sample OrbTnscriptome_2_FD_81140 | JGI IMG/M metagenome (GOLD analysis project Ga0099808, IMG submission 81140) | Coral microbial communities from Puerto Morelos, Mexico - Orbicella T R B metatranscriptome (Eukaryote Community Metatranscriptome) | ecosystem: Host-associated > Invertebrates > Cnidaria >...
GGGTGGTCTTAATTTTTTATTGAAACTGACAAAAATTGAATCGTTGTCAGAATGAAATAAGAAATAAAACCACCCCTCCTGATGAATTCGCCCTACAACCAAAATGCAACCATCATAGATCATTGGAATGGGTATGAGTATGGCTGATGTATGTTGATAGTAGATTTTTCACCGTCATGATATCTTAATTTGGCACCATATTAAATTGCTTCTGTACTCATATCAGTTTCGATTTATCTTACCACCGAGCACCACAACGTACTGTGAGAGTAACAGCACACGACCCAAGAATCCAGACAACGTTTGTATTAATCGTCAGCATATTCATTCTTGATTGTCATATCCATTAAGAACACTAAAATTAATTTTTGATTTCCAATTTCAATTTCACACAATCAACATTTCGAAAATGTTGCCTGGATGATAATGATGATGATGATGAACATGATATTAAGTCTCTAACAAGGAAGTGTCTACCAAACAAAGTTCATAAGAATACTTATGGACTTCCGGGCGTCAAAATTAAGAAGACAGCTCACAGAATTCTTCTTTAGACCAGAAAATTAGAAGCCCTCTAGCCCTCGGTCGTTTTATTCACAGTGAAAACGTTTTCTTGAAGGACTTACAAGATAGTTCCTGAAGATAAAATGAGCTTAATTTAAATTTTAAATTCCTCTGTAATTCACTAACAGAATTTCTTCAATGCTTTCCACAAAAGCAATACTCCTAAGCCACTTGATTGACAATTCACAAGCCTTAACTTTCACGATCGTAGCACAATCGTTAGTATTTTGCTTTTCTCACTCGTCAATCTGTATTTTTTACCTTTTGTTCTACATACCCCAGCTTCTAGCCCACTGCCGAGCCATAGACTACAATTTGTCTCGTAAAAGCAAATTAATGACGAATTCTTAATAAAAGTACTATTTGACCTGAAGGAAAATCCTCCATCGCTATCGCTTCGGTCGTATGCCAGCATGACCCTTATTTATTTAGCTGTGGTTACTCGAACAGAATGTTGTTGTTTTTGCTGTCTTGCGGCAGGTGTTGTTTTACTGCTGTCGTTGTTGCCTTTTGATTGACATCAGCGTGAAGCATTTCGACTTATTGCCACTGTAAATGTCTTACGTGAACAATTATTAGGTCGCATTCGCCATTTCAACATCCCCCATAATACACCTTGTTTGCCCCCAAAATTCTGCATAACCTTTGTTTCCCATTTCTCCTGGGTATTAAAGTCGTCCCAAAAGAAACTGAAGACAATGCCAACGCAAAACCCCGGGGGTCAAGCAAGGTGCATTATGGGGATGTGGAAATGGCGAATTATCCTTTTTACTTCTCTCCACAAGGGCTAAGTACAGAGCTCCATCCCAAACGAATTATTGCAGGGAAATACACTAACTTGATCAACAAAATCCCTCTTCAGTCATCCCTACTAAAAGACATAAAATACATATTGCAAAAACTTCCGTTAATAAGGACATATTGATGGCTGACTAGACAGACTTTACATTGGAGAGAAAAAACAGCATGAAAACAAACAATGTTATATTGAGTTGCCCTGGAAACCAATGTTATTTAACATATAAATATTGAAACTCCCCCTAATTTTAGCTCAATAGTTAACGATGCCGATTACTGAAAAAAAAGACCTTAGCGGAACAAAACTTAGGCGAAATAAGTCTCTTGTTTGTTTAGCGTGAGCTTTATTGGCCATATGTTTCGCGACAAACGCGGCCGGTGTTAGCATCTCTTGTCTACTGTCACTGAAAAGGATGATTAAAGTTTGCTAATGAACCACAGAACAAACGACTGTTAACATTATATACTGCCGCTGTCGGCGTGAGAACAGCACACAAAACTAGATCAAAAGAGGCAAAACAGATCAGCATTATCGCACAAATTCGCCACTCCTAAACCTCCTGTTGCCATAAACCTTGCGGTGAGTCTTGTGGTGATGATCGTTTTATATTTATTTTGGAAAAGTGTCCTTAATTTATTCTTTCCTAAAGAGGGCAAGATACACATATATAAGAAACCACTGCCATTTATCTGTTTGCCGTGTTATGTTTAAGTGCAAAAAGGAAATGTCCATTATTCATTTATGCTGTTAAAATGAGATCTAGTAAAATGACAATGCGATTGTAATTCTTTGAAAATGGAGTTTGTCTCATAAATGTGCAAAAAAAAACCCCATCAACATTTGAATTTGTCGGTAAAATGTTTCAACGAATCTTCCGCACGGGACAAATTTAGAACTATTTTCCACTTTCTCTTTGGTTTTACTATTGCTCGGAAACAACTTTTAGCCGAGACAATTATTACAGCTTAGGATTATTTTCCCTAAAAAAAGAGTGACATTTGAATTATAAGAGGAATTAATCAAGACTACGGAGGGGTTTAGCTTTTGATCAAAATAGATGTTTTTGTTTTCAGTTGTGAGCTGATAAAACCAAAATGACTGATTCTTTACTCTAGGACTTTCATCCTTTAACAGTCCAGGCGAAAACGCTTGGTTAAAAAATTACAGAGAAAAGCAAAAATTCCTAAAATATATTAAAGATTGGCAGAAAGTAAGGGTTTTTTAAGGCCGGTACAAAAAAAGCGTTCGTCCGTATTCAAAAACAAAACTTTCACTAAGATTTTAGAAGCAAATCTGTCTAGAGATCTTTCCATTGAAAACTGAGCAGGAAGGAATTATCTTCTCGATCGGATTTTCTCTGTTCGTGACCATGTTACCATAGTTACATATTCTTCACTTGTCAAACACAAGTCCATTTCGTGAAATTCGTTAATTACTTGTCTGGAGAGGTCATTTTTAGAGAAAATAGAAATAGTTTGTTCCTGTTCTGCGTCAAACGGACCTTGCTGTCGAGGTTGTAAAATCGACTCACATTATTGTGTACATGTAGAAAAACATTGAGATACTCACTTTTCGAGAAGGAATTGGAAACGGAAAATCAGCACTGTCGAGAGTAACTGATAATACCCACAGTGTGCCATCGCACGCAGCGTGCTACACAACACTGCTAACCAATGACAAAACAGCTCATCATTGCTTTTAAGAAGTTTATAGTGATTTAAGGAGTTTTGGTTTTCTGAAATTGCAGACATTAACAACAATAGGGCTGTTCTGATTGGAGTGTCTGACTTTATTTAGTTTGTGAATATCGTATGGAGGTTTTTTCGCTTTTAAATGTCAACAAAGTGTATTAGTGTTTTCATCAATTATCGGATGCTTTTACGTTGCAGCTGCCTCTGGATATCAAGCAAGTAGCGAACAAGGAGGAAGATTGAAGAAATATCTGCTTTCGCTTCTCTTCGGTAGGTGGTTTTGTAATTTAGCCCTACTCACTTGTATTGGTTTTGCCTGGTGTAAAAAAAAAAACATTACTGCACCAGCTGTGCACGTTTCTACCTTTAAACAATGTTTACAGAAAACAACAATGACGGTGTGCGCGCATAAAACTTGAGAATTTTCAATTATCATGACTTGTTATGTTTTCAGCACCATTTCCACCAGCCAAGATAAGATTTTAAGTTTGTGGCTAATTCTTCGCCAATTGTTGCCTTTAATGAATTTTCCATTTCACTTGTAAACTAAAGTTGGATTTAATCAAGGGCAACAGAAAGGGCTTGTGAAACTGTTGCAATTACCTGAGCTTTGACCGTGCTATTCTGAATAGACACTGTTCAAAATTTCCTTCCTACTGAAGGGATCGTAGAATGAGAATTTTTTCACATTACTATTCAAAATGAGATTCTAAAGGCCTATGGAAATATCTTAGTAAATCACACCGTGCGAAAATAAATGAAAAGTAAATATGTGAAAACCACAATACTACGCGAGACATAATAATAAGTAAACAATATTGCACTTTATGATTTCAGAGCCTTGTTTGGCACGTTTTCTCTAGAAAAAACGTAAATGTGGCTCCTTATTTGTCGTCACTTGTGTTATAATGAAAAAAAAGATTTACCCAATACACAGTTTTGGCATAAAATGACAAGTTTAATCTCAAGCAAATTTTTATGTCTAGTAGCATAAGATACAAACGTAAACAAAGAAGTGACACAAAGATTTTACATTTGCTGAACCAATTTAAACATTTGCCACTCTGAATTATGGTCCAATTAACACAACGTGGTCATGCTTATCTTTTAAAAAAAATGGTGTTTGTACTCATGTGTAAATATACATACACCCTTTTTCTAATTAACAGGATCGTTTTTATTTAACAAGTATTATTACTTTATTAATATTTTATCAACCTATCATTTTGTGAAGTGAAATTTAATTAATTAATCGGTCTAAATTTTGATGGGCTCATGTTTCTCCCATATACATTCAAAAAACGTCCACCATAAGAATCGTGTATGCAGAAAAACAATTCTCCTTTACTACAGAACAGAAATCAGTTTAGAAGACAGTAGCTGCAACACAGCTGTCTCCTTGGTCAGCGGTTAGGAGACGGAACTTATTTTATTTTTTTGGCCGCTGTTCAATAAACACAAAGGTTATGCAAATACCAGTGTCATAGATAGAAGATCTACTATTAACCTTACAACTTCTTATCTTACAAGTTCTTATCTTCCTGCGACTTACATCATCGAACGTTTGCTCATTTCACACCGTTATGGAGGTGACCTGCATCAGCGACTTGCAGCAACGGAGCAGTACTGAAAGCACGCGTCGCAATCGACAGCACGGAAAATTTGTGGTCCACATGTTCATTATTCTGAATCTTCAAGTCTTCCTAGTGGTTAAAAAAAGTAAATTTGCCTCCGGAGATAAAGCTGTTGGGTATAATTAATCAAAATTGTGCTTCACGAAGTATTGATGAATAATTCATCAAAATTAAACTGAAAGTTACGCTAGCTTCACGCAAACTTACCCGTTTAATAAAAACACTATTAGTTACAGTCAGTAGATAATGTTGTGCTCCAAACTCGTGGTTCTTATTTAACTTGGTTTGGAAAGAAAAGTGACATTTTCGTATCAACATCACACTTTCTCAATGAACTTCATTCGCCGCTTCTTTTGCCCCGAGCAATCCTAGTTTATTTCATTATTCAAAATCCTTTGTTTTTTAGTTTAAGCAGTGTTGCTAAATGATTACGTGAAAAGTATCTCTTTAGAAAACCCGAAATAAGAACACCTAGGACAAATGAATGAGTGAATGAATAAAAACATTGATTGAAGTTGACCGATCTTTCAAAACCACCTGGAAAATTTGGCAAGATAATAATCCCTTCCCAACCAATTCGCATGAGAATATTAAGTGCAAGAAAATGAAACAGCGCACATTGTACATGAATCAGCTGTTAAGCATTCGAGAAACTGAATATGTTCACCTTTATTAAATAAAGGTGCTATTGGCACACCAGGACCCAATATCTTAATGCCTTTTTGTGTCCTTGAGAGTAGTAATTTCAAGGGTCAAAATCTATGAAAACTTATTTCGCGAACGTAGATTTAACAAAGGCGTCCGTTTAGCCACCTTAGTTGAAATCTTTTGTGCATCGTTTATCGCACATTAGGAAGCTTTGTTCGCGCGTAAATTACCCGTGGATGCAGTTTGGCACAATCATGCAAATTTAGAGCGAATCTATGTTGCAATGTTGTTAAGTTACCGGTTTCATTAGTTTCACATCGATGCGCTCTTTTTCACCAGTGAACCGACATGCTCTCTAGATTTCAGACTTGCGCCATTTGAGCTTTGCGGAATTGCGCGCATTTCCTCAAATTTCGAGATTCGACGAGTATATTTGGAGCAATATTCTAACAAAGAAGAACAGTTCCGTATCCTAGAAAAGTTATAAGCTTTAAAAACACAAAGATATTGTTTGTTTATCGCCTCGGATTTACATTTGTTAACATTTGGACTGTATCTTGTTGCGTTCAATCAGGAATGGATACAATGGTGAACCTTACAAACGCGACGTCAAGTGTATTGACAGAAGCTGGGCCATCATCCACCAGCAACATAAACCCGGGACCAACAAATATCGTGGCAGCTTTGTTCGTCGCACTGCAGATTGTAGTTGCTCTTGGCGGAAATTTCATCGTCATTGCAAGCTTTTACACATTCAGAGATCTTCGCACAAAATGCAACTTCTTCATTATCTCTCTAGCAATCAGCGATATTCTGGTGGCCTTGATCGCCATGCCGTTCTGGTTAACCCTCCAGCTGACCCAGAATAAATGGATTTACGACACGAGACTCAAACAATTTTGGGATTGTATGGATATTCTGTGTGGAACTGCGTCCATCATGAACCTGACGGCGGTGAGTTTTGACCGCCAGTTGGCGATCACGTCGCCGTTCACATATGTTAAAATCCTGACAACTCGGCGCGCTATTTGTATCATATGCTTCGTATGGTGCTACGCTGCAGCCATTTCATCCTCGGTGCTAATCCAAAGCCCTAGACACAACTGGCCATATCCCAGTTATCTATGGTTCGTATCCATTGCGAGTTTCTTTCTACCTTTAGTTATAATGCTGGTTATGTACGCTCGGATTTACCTTGTGGCACGGTACCAGGCTAGGCGCATCGGAAGAAACTACGCAACAGATATTAAAGCCGCAAAGACAATAGCAGTTGTGATCGGAGGATTTGTAATCTGTTGGCTCCCGTTCTTCATAGTCGTTCTGTCGTTCGCAAATCGAGTGAACTTTGGGCTCACTTTTCTTAACGTAGCCAAGTGGCTAGAATACTTAAACAGCTGTCTGAACCCTGTTATTTACACTTGTTTAAACCGAACTTACAGAAACGCGTTTAAAAAACTGTTTCGCCGCTGCCGCTCAAAAATCAAAAGAGATCACAGAGAACACTCAAGCGGCAATACCTTGCTGACAATGGGCGAGACAAAAGCGCCGATGACACCTGAGGAACGCGAAAGCTTATATACTCAAAACGGGCCTAAAAGCCCAAACCATGAGGGCCACGAGGACCTAAATGAAAACATTCCACTCAAAGAAAACCTCACCGATTCAAAAGTGCTGACAAACTGTAATAAATAAAACAATGTACTAGACCCATTCAGCTCCTAGAAACTCTGCATTTTTAAAGTATCATGTACAAGACTATGATCCGAGTAACATCCATCAGTTAAAAGGAAACTTAAGCGACGTCAAGACTCTAAGAGACAAATAATGAAAACAAAACAGAAATAAGGAAAGTATGAAAGTGTGCTTCAAATAACAAATATTACAACACCTTATCCAGAAACGGTTGAAAACAAAAAGAATTCAGCATAGTTCGGTCGAGAGCTTTGAACAAATTTATTAAAGAGTCATGACCTTTTGACGGCGGAGAATAATAAAGATGTCGGAAAAAGTCAGTCAAATATTTTGAACTATAAAGTAATGTTTATCGTTCGATATTCGTAAATACCTCCAGGGTAAACAAAGTTAAGTGTAAACTCAAAGTATTTGTAGAATTTTTAAGACATGCCTAAATTTCAGAAACATGTGTATCATTAAAGAGTTAATATGACTGGTTTGAAATGCTTGGTGGAGAAAGCCGGCTGCATGGAACAGAAAGATTGAACTATAAATAGGACAAAAATATGACAGATCATCCAAATTAAAACTTAATCTACAAACAAATTAAAGTTCATGTGTAACTTAGACGTGTTCAAATTAGCAAAGACGTATAAGGGAAAAGAAAGACGTGTTCAATTGCACATACTGATATAATTTACAGCTTAAAAACCCTAAAACGGAATGAAAGCAAGTTCGGTTGATACACTTTCTTATCTCATAAGTTGACTGAATTCAATTTTGTTTTGTTCCTGTATCATTATGGGCACATTATGGGCACATTAAAACGCAGTTGTATTTGTTTACCCAAGTTCTCAGTCAAATTGAATTGCATAGCATTCAAAAGATCTCACAGAAACTACACTAAAACAGTTAATGCAATGTTAAATGAACGATCACAAGGTCGTACTGGAATAAGCGGATTTTTAAACTAGGTGACATTTTCGACCCTGATGACAAAGATTCGATAAACAGTTCAGTAAGTGGTGAGTTAGCAGGGATGAATAGAAATTTCTCGAGTGATTTCAACTGTTGATAATAGTGGCCAAGTTTACTGGCAGATTTATCACTTCATAACTTCATAACTTAATTCGCCAAAACAGGCAAGGTAAATACCAGAAAAAGGACCCTGTGATCAACTACTACAACAGATTTTTTAGATCGTCCATGAAAATTCAAGATAACAAGCAAAACTACAGAGCTATTTAGCACGGACGTGTGGAATGTTCAAATTGTACTCAAATATAAGCAAGCACAGCCTCTACTTTCACTGACTGAACAAGAAAGGAGAATTAAAACATGAGACAGCCGTTTCTTCCTAGAGGATCACACGTTACTTGTTCTAATCAGTTGACCTCGACACCTTGTCAAACTGTGATTAATAACTTCATATATTTCCCCGTCATAACCAGAGCGTTTGTTTATATGTATATCTTCCGTTCAGTTCATAGCCTGTGGCACTCAGCAGGGTTTGACGCGCTTCGCTGCTTGCTTTGTGGCATGCCGAAACCCATAAATGGCAATGACGGATGGAGGGCGCGAGGGCAACATAGAAATACGCCTACCCAAGCTGACGGGGAATGTTGGCTACGTTCCTGTTGCCTCAAACAGAGCTTGCCTGTTTACGAGTCATAAAAAAAAGATAACACCATCATTGCATGTTTTACATATTTGTCTCTTTGGACAATATGGGTCACGAAAACAGAGAACTAGAAATTATCAGAAAGTCAATGTATTGGTGCAGCGCAATCAAAGACATATTAAGATTTGAAAATGATCAGCAAAAATAATATTTTGGTATCAAATAAGGTAAGGTACCCGTAAACAGGCTTCTTACTTTGGCCGCAAAGAGCGACAAAAAAAAACAAAAAAACTTCGGCATGCACGAGGAGCCAGCCGAGCGCGGACTGGGGAGAAGGTTCTCGAAGCGAGATCTTTCTCCCCAGACCGCACTCAGGTCGTTAGCCTCGCCGAATGTTTCTTCAGTGCTCCGACACGGGGCCTGTATATCGGTCTGATTCACGAAGAAAAATAACACTATTGAAATGGTAAGCTATGCACCTTATGCTAAAAACCACAAGGAACAGTCACATCATGCCAGGCAAACACCATTGATTTTAGCGTCTTCATATTTGAAATTTGAGAGAAAATAGAGAACTTCACTAAATTAAGTGGAATAAGTTTCTTTAAATCAGATCGTCCATCTTAGTCACATATGACAACGTTAAGAGGAACGTTCAGAACAAAAGTAATTCCTCAACATTTTTTTGTACAAAATAAGTACGAGTCGACATACCCAGGAAATCTGTAACCACTACAGCTTCATAGTGCATTGTCACTCTCTACTCGTCATCGAATGTTTACTTTCTCAGTGTTCCTTTACAATACACGACAGTTTATTTGTTCACTTGTTACTTTGTGCCGGCATTTCATAGCCGAGAGGATCCAGATTATTTCCCAGCAATGCTAACGATGTTTCCCTGAATAGCGATAGCATCTTCTGTAGCTCGTCTTTCCTGAATACCT